>Ga0209167_10000495_pt1 | contig 28433 bp, 25 predicted proteins | sample Coa_R1_9_FD_187154 | JGI IMG/M metagenome (GOLD analysis project Ga0209167, IMG submission 187154) | Surface soil microbial communities from Centralia Pennsylvania, which are recovering from an underground coalmine fire - Coalmine... | ecosystem: Environmental > Terrestrial > Soil >...
CCTCTTTTGCGCGCGGGGCGATAAGGTAGAATGGCGCAGCGGACGGCTTGCACAAGATGAAAACTTCACTGGCAATCTACCCCGGCTCATTTGACCCGGTGACCAACGGCCACCTGGATCTTATCGAGCGCGGCACTAAAATCTTCGACCGGCTGGTGGTGGCCGTCCTGCGCAACCTGGATAAGGAGCCGCTGTTCCCCACTCAAGAGCGAGTGGACATGCTTCGCGAAGTGACGCGTCAGTGGGCCAACGTTGAAGTAGACGTTTTCGACGGACTGCTGGTGGACTACGCGCGCAAGCGAAACGCACAGGTAATCCTTCGCGGAATCCGCGCCTTCAGCGACTATGAGTATGAATTGCAAATGGCGTTGATGAACCGCAGGCTCGAGTCCAACATTGAAACTGTCTTCATGATGCCCGCGGAGAAATACAGCTATTTGAGCTCACGACTGGTGCGGGAAATCGCGCACCTGGGCGGAGACATCAAGGGACTCGTGCCCCCGGTGGTGGAGCAGCGATTACGCGCGAAAGTAGTTTGAATGTGCGGCCTTACTGGAGATCCCGAACTTGACGATTAAATTCGCGGAACGCGTGAACAGAATTGCCTCTTCGCCCACTTTGGCGGTGCTCATGGCCGCCGCCGAATACAAGGCGCGCGGAATTGACGTGGTGGACTTCGGGCCTGGCGAGCCGGACTTTCCCACGCCTGACCATATCAAGCGCGCGGCGGTTCAGGCGCTGGAGCAAAATTTCACCAAGTACACGGCCTCGGGCGGGATCCTGCCGCTGCGCGAAGCGATCGCCAAATGGCACGGCGCGCAATTCGGATCGAAGTATGAATCAGGCGAATCCATGTTCACCGCGGGCGGCAAGCACGCGTTGTTCAATGCCCTCAACGCGCTGATCGAGTCGGGCGACGAAGTCCTCGTCCCGGTTCCTTACTGGGTGAGTTATCCCGACATGGTGAAATACGCGGGCGGCGTGCCAGTTTTCCTGCAAACGAACGTGGAAGATGGATTCGCGCTGCGTGCCGCGGCGGTCGAGCAAACTATCGGGCCGCGCACCAAGATGATTATTATGAATTCGCCGAGCAATCCTTCGGGCGCGGTGATTCCCAACGGCGAATACGAGCGAATCATGGAACTTTGCCGGCGGCGCGACATCTGGCTGCTGGCGGATGAGTGCTACTCACACTTTATTTACGACGGCGGCAAACCATTTTCCATCGCGAAGAGCGCAAGCGCGACGCCGCACGTGATCGTTGCCGGATCGCTCTCCAAGACTTTTGCCATGACCGGCTGGCGCGCCGGGTTTGCGCTGGCGCCCAAGCCTGTAATCGATGCGATGACACGGCTGGCCAGCCAATCCACATCCAATCCCAGTTCGATAACGCAGAAAGCGGCGCTGATGGCGCTCACCAGCCCGATGGACACCGTCGTGGCGATGCTCGCGGAATACACCAAACGCCGCGCGCATATTCTGGCCGGGCTGCGCGCGATTCCGGGGATTTCCTGCGCCGCTCCGCAGGGCGCATTCTACATGTTCCCGGACGTTTCAAAACTGCTGGGGCGCAACGGTGCCGCTGGTGACACGCCCGCGCTTGCCAAACAAATGTTGGAGACAGCGCATGTGGCGCTGGTAGCCGGCGATGCGTTCGGCGCGCCCGGCTATGTGCGCATTTCTTACGCGACCAGCATGGAACGCATTGATGAAGGACTGCGCCGCATGGCGAAGTTTTTTGCGGGGGCCGCGGCCGCGTCGTGACGCGCGACTTCCACGCGCAACCCGCGCCTCGTCCCGCGCGCATCGAACCCATCTTCATGCCGCGCATCTGGGGGTCGGCTTCGCTCACTCCACTTTTTCCGGACGCTCCGAAATTACAGAAATCCAGCGCCAGCGATCTCCCCATTGGTGAAGTGTGGCTCACCGGAAATACGTGCAAGTTCGCGGACGGCCCATTCGCGGGCCTCGCTCTTGGCGAAGCCTGGCGCGAAATGCCCGCCTCCTGGGCGGGCACGCGGATGGACACGACCGCTGCTTTTCCACTGCTCGTAAAATTCCTGTTCCCCGCCCAGAAGCTTTCCGTGCAGGTGCATCCGAGCGATGAATACGCACGCGAACACGAAGCGGCTTCGGGCTGCAAGGGCAAAACGGAAATCTGGTACGCGGTAGCCGCTCAACCCGGCGCCGACATTTTCGTGGGTTTGAAATCAGGAATCACTCCTGAAAACTTTCGGAGGGCAATTGAGGATGGCACCGTCGAGGATTGCTTGAACCGCGTCCCTGTATCCGCGGGTGATGCGATCTTCGTCCCCGCGGGAACGGCGCACACGATTGGCCCGGGGTTGGTGCTGTGCGAGATTCAGGAGAACTCCGACCTCACCTATCGCGTATACGATTACGGCCGCAGAAATCCAGACGGCACCACCCGCGAGCTACACGTGGAGAAGGCTATGGCGGTGATGAATTTTGGCGAGCAACGAGGAAGAAAAGTTCGTCCAGCGTGCGCCGAGGCGCATGGCGGAGAGATCATTCACTTCGTTGCCTGCAAGTATTTCGCCCTGGAGAAATGGGAATTTACCGCGCCAATCGATTTGCGCACTGAACCGGAACACTTTGGACTTTGGATGGTGATTGCCGGGCGCGGGAAAATTTCTTGGCCTACGGCTGGCGAGGGTGGCGCGGGAAAATCAGATTTTGCGGCCGGACAAGCCTGGTTTGTGCCCGCCGCACAGACCAATTGGCGGATCGAGCCAGCCGAGCCGACAACCATGCTGCACTCATACGTGCCTGATCTCTCGCGCTATGCCGCGCAGCTCGCGGCCTGTGGAATTGCAGCCGAACAAATTGAAGCGGTCGTGCAGCGGTGAGAATGGATCAGTTGCAGGTCTGTTGTCCCACTTGGGCAGGGTTGGGGGCATGAACCATCGCTCCAACAATTCGCGCACTGAGAAACTTCCGGCATACGCAGTGATTCTGGCCGGAGGACGAGGCACGCGTTTCTGGCCGCGCAGCCGCCTGCGCTCGCCAAAGCAATTGCTGAACATTATCGGCGACAGCACCATGTTGCAGCAGACGGCTGGACGCCTCTCTCCTTTGTTCGCACCGCATCAATTTTTCGTTGTGACCAACGAGGAACAGGCTGCACAGGTGCGCAAGCAATTGCCGCGAGTCCCGCGGACGCAAATACTTTCGGAACCAATCGGACGCAATACCGCCGCGGCGATCGGTCTGGCCGCGATTCATATCCGACACGCGCAGGGGACCGCGCGCGGAGTAGCCCACCAAGATGCCGTCATGGCGGTGCTGCCCGCCGATCAGTACATCGCGCGCGCACCGAAATACCGATCGCTCGTGAGCGCGGCACTTCAGGCGGCATCGAGCGCGGGACAAATGGTCGTACTAGGCATTCCTCCCACGCGCCCGGATACTGGCTTCGGCTACATCGAGTGCATCCGAAATGCGAGGCTCAGGAACGCGGGCAAACTTGCCGCAGCCGCGCAAATCCTTTTTGTGCGGCGCTTCAAGGAAAAACCACCGCTCGCCTTGGCTCGCCGCTACGTCGCCTCGGGCCGCTATTTCTGGAATGCGGGAATGTTCTTCTGGCGCGTGTCAACCTTTCTCGAAAATCTGCGGCGTTTTCTGCCCAAGACATTTGCTGCGCTTGAAGAACTTTCTGCGACCATCGGCACACCGCGCTACTTGCGAACGCTGGCAGTGATTTATCCGCGGCTTGAAAATGTTTCCGTGGATTATGCCATCCTTGAGCCGGCCACGCGCCTGCCGGGGGAACCGACTGTGCAGATGGTTCCCGCGGAAATCGGATGGAGCGATATCGGTTCGTGGGAAGCGGTGTACGAGTTGCTCGCCGCGGCGTCACGCGGTGAACGGCAAAAGAGCGGTGCACGAAATGCCGCGAATGTTGCCGCGGGTGCACATTACACTCTCGACGCAAATGGCAATTTTCTCTGGAGCCCGCGCAAATTCATCGCCACGGTTGGAGTGGACAATCTCATCGTTGTGGAAACAGAGGACGCACTTCTGATTTGTCCACGTGAACGCGCGCAAGACGTGGGGAAGATCGTGAAATGGCTGGAAGCGGAAAAGCGCCGGGATTTGCTGTGAACGCGTAGCTCAGGACAAAGTGCAATGACAATCCAGATTGGATGAACGCGTGAAGCGGGGACTATCTATACGGATGGTGGACATTCGTCAAAAAAGTACTCACCGTATTCCATGACGAAAAAGAAAGCGGCAGAAAAGATCAAATTCGGGACAGACGGCTGGCGCGGCGTAATTGCCGAGGATTTCACCTATGCGAATGTGCGCCAAGTGGCCTGCGCCATCGCGCGATACGTGGTGCGCGCTGAGCGCCCCGGCAGCGGCGTGATCATCGGATACGACAACCGATTCGGCTCCGAGCAATTTGCACGCATCGCCGCCGAAACTGTGGCAATGACCGGCACGCCGGTTTGGATCACCGAAACTCCGTGTCCCACGCCGGCAGTTTCTCTGCTGGTGAAGCAACGCGGCGCTGCTGGTGGGATCATGATCACCGCCAGCCACAACCCGTATCGCTGGAATGGTATGAAGTACAAGGCCAGCTATGGCAGCTCAGCGCTTCCGGGCATCGTGGCGCAAATTGAAAATGAACTGGCGAAGGTGCTTCGCGATGGTGTTCCTCCACTTCCGCCGCGTGGCGATCTGATCCACCCGCTTTCATTTCGCTCAACATATGTCGACACCATCGAAAAACTTGTGGATTGGGAACGGGTGAAGAGCCATCCCCTTAAGTTGGTTGTCGATCCCATGCACGGTTCAGCGTGCGGCTTGCTCAAAGAAGTCCTTGCGCGGCATGGAGTGGCCTGCGATGAAATTCGCGGGACCCGCGATCCGCTTTTTGGGGGGGTGAATCCCGAGCCCATCGAGCCGCACATTGCCGCACTCCAACGGGCGGTATGCGACGGTGGATATGACGCTGGCCTCGCGGCGGACGGCGATGGCGACCGCATCGGTGCGGTGGACCGAGACGGAAAATTTGTGACCCCTCATCAGATTTTTTCCCTGCTGCTGTGGCATCTGGCAGGTACGCGGCAGATTCCGGGCGAGGTGGCCAAAACATTCTCCACTACAAAAATGGTGGACAAGATCGCCGCAAAGTACAACCGAAAAGTGCATGAAACCCCCATCGGCTTTAAATACATTTGCGAGCTGATGCTGGAACGCGACATTCTCCTGGGCGGCGAGGAGTCCGGGGGCATCGGCACGAGCCTTTATTTGCCGGAGCGTGATGCCACCGTAACCGCGCTGCTGCTGGTGGAGCTTATGGCCTGGCACGGCAGGGGCCTGGGCGAACTGGTGCGCCAGCTGCAAAATGAATTCGGCGAGTTCAACTATGGCCGCGTGGACCTGGACTTGAAACCCGGACAAAAGGAACGCGCGGTCGAGTATTTTTCCAACGCAAAAAAGGTCAAGCGCTGGTTGGATTGGGAAATCACGAAACGCGAGGACATGGACGGCATCAAGATCTATCTAGGCGACGTCGGCTGGCTGCTGGTGCGCGCCTCAGGAACGGAGGCCATGCTGCGCATCTATGCGGAAACGTCGCGGCCCGGCACCACGCGGCGCATCCTCGACGAAACCTCCACATTCGTGCAGAATCTCTAGCCGGTACTCGATGTATCGAAGCTGGTGACTGTCGGACCATCCAAAGGATCGGAGCAGAATTGTGAATCGGCGAATCTACACACTCGATGTTTTTACGGGAACAAAGTTCGCGGGAAATCCACTTGCGGTGGTCACCGATGGCGACGGGCTTTCCGTGCAGCGCATGCAGGACGTCGCGCGGGAAATGAACTTGAGCGAAACGGTTTTCGTCCAGAAGCCCACAAATTCGCAGGCGCTGGCCCGGCTGCGCATATTCACCACGCAAACGGAGCTGCGCCTTGCCGGCCATCCGGTGATCGGCACCTGGTTCTTGCTGGCACAGTTGGGGGTGGTGCCTGCGCAGGAGGGCCCGGTCCATATCATTCAGCAGACCGGCGCGGGACTGTTGCCCGTGGAAATATCATTCCACGACGGGCGTCCGTCGCTGGTCACCATGTTGCAGAAGCCCGCTGTATTCAAGACCGCGCGCATCTCCAAGCCCGCTTTGATGCGCGCGCTGGGACTTTCTCCTCGCGAATTGTCCGCCGCGCTCCCTCTTGAATCCGTTTCCACGGGAATTTTCAATCTGATGGTGCCTCTAGTGAGTCGTAAGTCGTTGGGAAAGATTCGGCCCGACCCACGCGCGCTATATGCCGCGCTGGGCGGAGAGGACACGATGGCCTACTGTTTTGTGATTGGTGCGCGCGGCAAGGTTTTCTCGCGCGGTATGTTGCCCTGGCCCGTCGCGGAAGATCCGGCGACCGGTTCTGCCGCAGGATCACTGGGCGCCTATCTGGTCCGACACGGAAAATTGCGTGTTGGAGAAACGCTCAGCATCGCACAGGGAATTGAGATGGACCGGCCCAGCCATATTGAGGTGATGGTGGATGAGCGCCGGGGCAAATTGGTGCCGCGCGTGAGCGGGTCGGCAGTGGTCGTGGTGGAAGGCTCGCTCGAAGCGTAGATGTAACCCCAATTAGAATGAAAAGGCCGGCCTCGGTGGGCCGGCCTTTTCATTGGTTAGCAGAATTGCGGGATCGATTGGATTGTTAAATTACTTGCCCGCGCGATCGTGCCGGATATCGCGACGGTCATGGCGAATGTCCCGCGCATCATGGCGGACATCCTTTTGAGCCTTGTCCAGAGATTTTTCATCGGTCTTCTGGGTTTGGCGGAAGGCCTTCAGATTGGCTTTGTCCTGTTTCACCTGAGGGCTATTTGGGCCATAGGTTTTTTCGTCCGCGGCAAGTTGGGACTTCGCGGCCTCAACCTGTGCGTGATCGTTGGCGACGGCGGTCTTGTCGTTGGCGATCGTGGTTTCATCGGCCTTGATGTCAGCCTTATCGTTGCGGATGTCTTGCTTATCCTTGGCGATGTCCTGTTGTTGCGCCGGCGTCAGAGTCGTGGAAGCCGGCGGATTCTGAGCGGTGCCCGTAGTCGCGGGAGGATTCTGAGCAAAAGCGCCGAAGGCACCAAGCGCCGCGAGCGCCGAAAAAGACAAGGATTTGCTAATCATCTTGGAAGCATTCATTGGACTCACTCCTTTTGAATTATTAAGCGTTCTGGTTTGAGCTGGGCACTCGCTTCTGGATAATCAAACACGGGGTTTATCCAAAAGTTGCGTCCGGCCCGGCAACCGTTTTTTCCGTCAGGAGGAAAAACACTTTGGTTGCATCATAGTTGCGCGAATCGGACAACAAAAGACTAGTACGAAGGTACCAATGTTCCAGCCAATGAAAACATCAACGCGCGGCAGCTTCACTTTCCTTGAGGATGGCGTCCAAAATTCCGTTTATAAATGCGGCAGAGTCTTCGGAGGAAAACTTTTTGGCCAGTTCCACTGCTTCATTAATCACAACCTTGGGAGGCGTGCCCGTGGAGCGGAGTTCGCCCACCGCGAGGCGCAGGATGGCGCGGTCCATGGCGGCCATGCGCTCCAGGGTCCAACCCTTGGCGTGGCGCTCGACCAATTTGTCGATTTCGCCGGCGCGCACGACCGCGCCCTCCAGCAATTGATTGGCGAATTCCCGCGTGGAAGCAGCTGCTTTCACCCCGCGCCAGAATCCCTTTTCAATGACCGCGGGAGATTCGCGGCGCATCTCCCACTGGAACAGCATTTGGAAAGCGAATTCGCGCGACTTGCGGCGAACGGCCATATCAGCCGCGCCGGCCGCGTGATTTGTGATTTGCGGATTTCTTCGCAGCAGAAAACAGTTTGCGAGAAAGAGTTGCCATTTCAATCGCCGCCAGGCCCGCTTCGTGGCCCTTGTTGCCGCCCTTCAGCTCTGCCCGCTCGATGGCTTGCTCGAGGGTATCGCACGTGAGCACGCAGAAAATGATGGGGACCCCGGTGTCCAGTTGGGCCAGTTGAATGCCCCGGGCCACTTCCGTGCAAATAAGATCGTAGTGTGATGTTTCCCCTCGCAGCACACAACCGATCGCAATCACGGCCTGCACCTTGCCGCTTTCGGCAAGTTTCTTTGAGGCGAGTGGAATTTCAAATGATCCCGGCACTTGCACTACTTCAATTTGTTTTTCCGAGGCGCCCGCCGATTCCAACGCATCAAGCGCGCTTCGCAATAATCTCTCCGTAATAAATTGGTTAAACCGGCTTACGACGATTCCAAAGCGCAGGCCATCGGCGCGCAAAGCGCCGCTTGCCAGTTTGGGATCGAGATTCTTGGCCATCAGCGCGTGGATCCCTTACTTTCCTTTGAAGTGCGCGGGGCGCTTTTCCAGAAATGCCTTCGTGCCCTCGCGCATGTCTTCGGTCGCACAGGAAAGTCCGAACAGTGTGGCCTCAAGGAACAGACCTTCCTCTTGCGGCATTTCCATTCCGTGCTCGATCGCTTCCATGGCGTACTGCACGGCCAGCGGAGCATTGGAGGCGATTTTCTTGGCGATCGCTTCCGCGGCAGGCATCAGCTCCGCCGGCTCATACACGTGATTTACCAGGCCGATGCGCATGGCCTCTTCCGCGGTTATCATCTCTCCTGAGAGCACCAGCTCATGGGCTACGCCTTTCCCGCACAGGCGCGCAAGGCGCTGCGATCCCCCGTATCCGGGAAGAATTCCGAGCTTCACTTCCGGCTGGCCCAGTTTGGCAGTCTTGCTCGCAATCCGCATCGAGCACGCCAGCGCCAGTTCGCATCCGCCGCCGAGAGCGAATCCGTTGATGACCGCGATGCTGGGCTTGCCCATGGTTTCCAGAATGCGCAGGACGCCCTGTCCGAATATTGAAAATTCCTTGCCGTCCACCGGCGTGCGTTGGGCCAGCTCGTTGATGTCCGCGCCGGCGATGAACGCTTTTTCGCCCGCGCCAGTCAGGATTACAACGCGCACAGTCGAGTCGAGTTTCGCGGAACCAAGCGCTATCAACAGTTCCTGCATCGTTTGGCGATTGAGCGCGTTCAAGACTTTCGGGCGGTTGAAGGTGATGAAGGCGATGGAATCGCGGACTTCGTAGAGCAGGTTTTCGTAGTTCATACTCACTTTTTCTCCGTTGAATTCAAATCAGGTCAATTCCAGCGGCTTGGGATTTTGCGGATCGGCATAATCGTAAAACCCGCGACCCGCCTTGCGGCCGTTCCATCCCGCAAGCACCATGCGCTTCAAAAGCGGCGGTGGAGCGAAGCGCTTTTCGCGGAACTCGTCAAACATGATTTGTGCGATGTAATAGGTTGTGTCCAGGCCGACGAAATCGAGCAGTGTCAGCGGACCCATGGGATGGCCGCAACCGAGTTTCATGGAGTTATCTATGTCCACGATGCTGCCCACGCCCTCCTCGAGAGCGCGAATCGCGTCAAGCAGATATGGCACCAGCAGGCGATTCACGATGAATCCGCCGCGATCCGATGTGAGTACAGGTGTTTTTCCCAGGCGCTTGGCGAACGACACCAGCCCCTCATACACCTTGGCATCCGACGCAATGGTCCGGATCACCTCGACGAGTTTCATCACCGGAACGGGGTTGAAAAAGTGCATGCCGAAGAAACGTCCGGGACGCTTGGTGTAGGCTGCCATTTCGGTGATTGATAGGGACGAGGTGTTGCTGGCAAAAATTGTTGCCGGCGGGCAGATCTTGTCGAGCGCGACGTACAGTTCGCGCTTGATGGGCAATTGTTCGATGATGGCTTCGATGATGATGTCGCGGTCCGCGAAGTCTTCGAGCTTGATGGTGCCTCGTAATCGTCCTCGCACGGCGTCGCGATCCCCGGTTGTGATTGTCCCCTTTTCCACCAGTCGGGCCAGGTTCTTTTCGATGCTCTTCAAACCTTTCTCGACCAGCTCCGGCGAGACTTCACGCACTACGACATTACAGCCCGCCTGTGCGGCCACCTGCGCGATGCCGGAGCCCATAAGCCCGCAGCCGACAACACCAACTTTCTCAATCATCGTCCTGATTCCCCCATCAAGATTGTACGCGAAAACAAGTTCAGCCAAGCGGCCAGCGAATGCGCGAAACAGTCTAGCTTAGAAATGGAGAAGTTAAAACGAGGAGGAGCGGACGCGGTAGTACTCCAAATAAAGTATATGCGATCCATACCTCAAGCGTCAACTAAATTATAAATACACTTGTGCCTGCAAGCGTACGAAAACTGGGCACCAAGAATCTAGTGCTATGCAAGTGTAAGCCACTACAAACGTTCTCTTGCTGGCAGCGGTAAGGCAACAAAATTAACAGGAATATTATGACCGCAGCGCCTCAACGATCATCGCGATACCCTGCCCCCCGCCTATGCACGCCGTGGCCAGCCCATACTTCAAGTTTTGGCGGCGCAATTCAAGCAGCACGGTTAATACCAGCCGGGTACCCGTTGCGCCCAGAGGATGGCCCAGTGCAATCGCGCCCCCATTTACGTTTGTCTTGTTGCGGTCGAGCCCGAGCGCCTTTTCCACCGCGAGATATTGCGGCGCGAAGGCTTCGTTGACCTCGACCCGATCAATTTGTGAGAGCTTCATTCCCGCAGCGTTGAGGGCCTTTTGCGTCGCTGGCACAGGGCCGATGCCCATCAGCCGCGGCTCAACTCCAACCGTAGCCCAGGAAATAATTCGCCCCAGCGGTTTCCAGCCGCGGTCTCGGGCCGTTTTTGCGGAAGTCACCACCACTGCCGCCGCTCCATCCACTATCCCACTGGCATTTCCCGCGGTGACGATTCCGTCCTTGCGAAACGAAGGCGCAAGTTTCGCAAGCCCTTCGAGAGTGGTTTCCGGCCGCCGGTGATCATCCTCGCTGAACAGTTCTGTCTTGCGACCGGCCTTCACTTCCACGGAAACTATCTCCTCCTTCATGCGCCCCGCGCGGACTGCGGCTTCCGCAGCCTGCTGGCTGCGCAGTGCATATTCATCAGAAGCCTGGCGCGTCACGCCATGTTCCGCCGCAACGTTGTCCGCAGTCTCGGCCATATTGCAGCCGCAATAGGTGTCGGTTAAACCGCTCATCAGCGAATCTTCGAGCTTGCCTTCTCCCAGACGAAATCCGGTGCGCGCGCCGCGAATCACATGCGGAGCTTGCGTCATGTTCTCCATGCCGCCGGCGAGCACCAGCGTTGCTTCACCCAACAGAATACGCTGAGCGGCCTGCGAAATAGATTCAATGCCCGATCCGCACAGACGATTTACCGTGACCGCGGGCGTTTCCACTTTCAGTCCGGCGTGGAGTGCCACGTGGCGCGCCCCATAAAGAGCATCGGAACTCGTCTGCATCACATTCCCGAAAATCGCGTGATCAAATTCCGCGGGATCCGTTCCCGAACGCTTAATTGCTTCCCGTGCAGCGATCGCTCCCAATTCATTTGCCTTGATATCCTTGAATGCCCCGGTGTAACGCGCCATGGGCGTGCGCGCTCCTGCCAGGATGACTACATCGGTGGGAAACATGCCTGTCCCGTTCCTTCCGCGTTTCAGTTTTGGAGTATTTGGAAACTTTCGAACAAAACGTTAATCACTGCAACTACGTCCATCTCGACGATTACGTCCTGGGACTCGTCAGCGACACTACAGAATCGCCGCCCCGATTGCGTGCTTCATCCAGACTGGACTCGGCGCGGTTGATCAGGTCGGTGACGATGTCCTCGCTATCGTAATCCACTCTGGCAATCGCCTCAACCACACCCGCGCTCACCGTCATCCGGACATGCGGGTCCGCACTGGCCCCGCCGTTTCGAGCGCTGGCCACGGCTTGACGCATTTTTTCGATCAGCCCGAGCGCTCCGGCCAAAGTCGTATCCGGCAAGATAAACGCCAGCGACCAGGCCGTGTATTTTACGGACAAGTCCGTGGGCCGGACGAGGGGCGTCACCGCTCGCGCAACTTGTTCGAGATACTTGTCCACCAGCGTTTCGCCCTGCTGCCGGATAAGTTCCGGACCTCCGTCAATTTCCATGATGGCCACGGAAAGCGAAGCGTCATGCGATTTAGCGCGATGCGCTTCCCCAATCAGGCGGTCGGCGTAGGCGCTGCGGGCGAGCAGACCTGTCTTCTGGTCCGCGACATTCAACGTCTGCACCAATGAGCGCAACCGTGTGTGGCTCACGCCCAGTAGCATTTGGTCGCCTACCGTTTGCAGAAAATATGTCTCGTTTGGCTTCCACTTGTGCGCTTCGCCATGCCCGGCCACGATGAATCCCGAGGGCGCTTGCGTTTCCTTGTCCAGCAGGGCCACCGCCAGCGCGGTGACCAAACCCACTTCGCGCAACACCGGCGCCGCAGCCGCGTCCATGGGCAGCCCGCCCATGGCGTCCGGCGAGGCGCGCTCCATCTGCGCCATCATGCGCATCACTTGCCCTGGCGAAGCCGCAGTGGCCCCCGGTGTACAAAACTCAGCCGCAAGTTGGGGCGGTTGGCCCGGCTCGCCCACCACCGCCAGGCATCGCGTGGCCCGCAAATGCTTGCCGATTTCGTTCACAGTCAGAGTCAGCATCGCGCGCGGAGTGGGCTGGCGGTAGATGCTCTGTCCAATCTCGGAGATCTTGGCCAGGTCACGCATCGTTTCGACCGTGTACACGCCAGTCTGTGTGACGGCGGCCGGTTGGGGAGGAGTTTCCACCGCAGTAGTTGGTGCTGGGGCCGAGTCATGCTCCGCAACGGGCCGGCGCACCATTCCCTCGGGCCACCATCCGGCAAGTTCGCAAAGCCCCTGATACCGCTCGTTCCGTTCCATTTCCGCGGGAAATAACTCGGCAATTTTCTCCAGCCGTTCCACGGCTTTTGGTTGCAGCGCATATTGAAGGAATATTTCCGCCTGGACCAGCAAATCATCGAGCGCCGCGGATCCGCCGGGCGCATCCCCCGCCGAATACTCCACCGGTGCGCCTTCCCCGCCCAGGACTTCCGCGCCCGATTGCGGCATGGTGACGCCAAGTCGAGAAGCAACGCGCCCCAGATAGTCTTGGTCCGCCCGCCCTTTCAGCAAATCCAGGCGTTGCTGATTGCGAAAATCGTATGGATCAATGTCCACCATGCGATCCAGAACATCGCAGGCACCCTTCATATTGTCATTTTCAAGGTAAACGTCGAAGAGATGAACCAATACCTCGAAATAGCGCGCCTCGCGGTTCAGGCCGCTGTAAACCTGGGCCCAGAATTCGATGAGAGCGGTAGAGCGCGGAAAACCCTCCGCCAGCTTGTCGAGTCTCGCAGCAAACGCATTCTCGTTGCTGGAATCGCGATAGCGCTTGCGCACGGCGGTAAGTACTTCCACCGCTTTCGCATCGTCACCGGCCGCCGCGTAGCATTCCGCAAGCGTGAAAAGAAGGGCGTGATCGCCGCCGAGGGGCCTGTAGAATTCGGTGAGCACGCCGTAGGCGCGGTCGAGCTGTCCGCCGCGCAAGAGAGCCTCTCCAAAAGTCTTGAGGAACGCTGGAGTCGTCGCTTTTTGCGAAAATGGCTCGAGCACGGCAATTGCCTGCGGAGAGTCCCCGGCCATCAGCAGCGCCTGACCATAAATCATGGCTGCATCGCGGTCTTCCGGAACGGCCCGATTGGCGTTGGCCAGATATTCCAGGGCTACATCCGTTTCACCCTTGGCGAGTGCCAGCTGCCCGGCTCGCACGTAACCCCTCGCCGCCAATTGCCCCCTGCCGCGCTTTTCCGCCAATTTCGCGACGGCCACCTGGCGCTCGGCATTCCCCGGATCGAGTTCAGCGATTTGCTCGATGCACTTCAGCGCTTCGTCTTCCTTCCCGCGCGAGAGAAAATGTTCCGAGGCCAGCGAATAGTGCTCAATAGCCTCGACTGTTTTGTTTTGCCTCTGCAACAGCAATGCGTAGTGCGCGCGGCGTTCCGGTGGCTGCTCGGATGCACGCAGAAACCGCGTGTAGAGCGCCACGGCCTTCGGCTCTTCGCGCGGCTCAGTCAGCCGGTCAAATAGCATTCCGTAATAGATAGCCGCCTGCGTGGTTTTGTTCTGGTGCGTGAAAAGATCGCCCAGCGATTGCATGGCTTCAATGTTGGAGGGAGCGGCCTGGAGAACGGACTGATACGCGGCGATGGCGTCGTCCGGCTTGTTTTTCTCGACGGCGCGCTTGGCGCGGTCAAGGAGTTTTTCGACTTCAGAGGCCATATGTCGGTCGTTCTCTCGTCCCTGCGAGGCCGCCGGATCACGACTGGGCGTTGCACGGCGGGAGCTGGTCTCCTCCAGTGTATAACGCCACCCTGAACGCCGCCATTAGGAGTGAAAAGCCTTGTGTCGGATCTGCTGACGGGCTGGAAACTTCGCTTGCATTCCGCACCGCTGGCTCGTCTTGAGCCCCCACTCTCACGCACGATACCCGCGCGTTGGCCCATCCTCACGAAATATGGCAGACTAAAACATTCTGGAGCGCCCGAAAGCCCTTCCTGCGGGCATCCCGCAACAGAGCGAGCGAATGGATCCCAGATTCATACGAAATTTCTGCATCATCGCGCACATTGACCACGGCAAATCCACGCTGGCCGACCGTTTGCTCGAACTCACCGGCGCGCTTTCACAGCGTGAAATGACCGAGCAAGTGCTGGACTCCATGGACCTGGAGCGCGAGCGCGGGATCACCATCAAAGCGAAGAGTATTCGTCTGCACTACAAAGCCAGGGACGGAAACACATATCGAATCAACCTGATTGATACGCCGGGGCACGTGGATTTTTCATACGAAGTTTCGCGCGCCCTTTCCGCCTGCGAAGGAGCGCTGTTGGTGGTGGACGCAAGCCAAGGGGTTGAGGCGCAAACCGTCGCCAACACTTTTCTTGCCGCGCATCACAACCTGACCATCATTCCCGTGATTAACAAAATTGATCTGCCCGCCGCGCAGCCGGAAGTGGTCCGCGAACAAATTGAAAATGTGCTGGCCATTCCCGCGAAAGACGCGCTGCTGATCAGCGCCAAGAGCGGACAGGGTGTTGACGAGGTTCTTGAAGCCATCGTTGCACGCGTCCCGTCGCCTGTGGGTTCGTCCGACTCTCCCCTGCGCGCGCTGATTTTCGATTCATGGTTTGACGCCTACCGTGGCGCGGTTGTCCTGGTCCGCGTGATGGAAGGACGCATGACGCGTAGCATGCGAGTGAAGCTGTGCTTCAGTGACGAGGTACACGAGGTGGAATCGCTCGGCGCGCTCACGCCCAAGCCGGTCGTGCTGGACGAGTTGGCGGCCGGCGACGTCGGTTTCGTGGTTGCCAACATCAAGCAGGTTGCCGACGCGCGCGTTGGTGACACCATCGTCGAAGTGGATCGCCCCGCCGCTCCCCTGCCAGGATTTGAGGCCATCAAGCCCATGGTTTTTGCCGGGCTTTTTCCCGTGCTGGCCGACGATTACGAACCATTGCGAGATGCCTTGGGCAAATTGCAATTGAACGACGCAGCATTCTTTTACGAGCCGGAGAATTCCGCTGCGTTGGGATTCGGTTACCGCTGCGGATTCCTGGGCTTGCTCCACATGGAAATCGTTCAGGAGAGGCTGGAACGCGAGTTTGGGCTGAACCTGATCACCACCGCGCCATCGGTGCGCTATCGCATCACCACCAAGGACAGCGGGCAAACCCTGGAAGTGGACAATCCCACGAAATTTCCTTCGCCCAATATCATCGACAAAATTGAAGAACCGGTTATCCGCGCCATGATCATCACCTCGGAGGAGTCCGTCGGCGCGATTCTGCAGCTCTGCGAAGACAAGCGCGGAGTACAAAAAAACTTTGAGTACCTCTCGCCTACACGCGTGATGGTGACTTATGACCTTCCGCTGAATGAAATCGTGCTCGATTTTTACGACCGTTTGAAGAGCGTGTCGCGCGGCTATGCTTCGCTGGATTACCAGCTCGCGGATTACCAGGAAGCGGATCTGGTCAAGCTCGATGTGCTGGTGGGCGGCGAGCCGGTGGATGCGCTGACGATGGTGTGCCACCGCGACCAATCATTTGAGCGAGGGCGCGAATTGGTGCGGCGTCTCCGGAAGCTGATTCCGCGGCAGATGTTTGAAGTCCCCATCCAGGCGGCCATCGGCAGCCGGGTGATTGCGCGCGAAACGGTGGCGGCCATGCGCAAAAACGTTCTGGCGAAGTGCTATGGCGGTGACATTACTCGCAAACGAAAACTATTGGAGAAACAAAAGGAAGGCAAGAAACGCATGAAGCGAGTGGGGCGCGTGGATATTCCTCAGGAAGCGTTTCTGGCGGTTCTCCGTGTCACCGACGACGTTGAAGAATAGCGAGCTTCTCCAAAATTCTCCGCGTAACCTCTGTGTCCTCTGTGGTGAGGTCTTTTTTGTGGATTAACTGTCAATTGCTCTTGCCCAGGAGAATTTCGTGATGAAATTACGTTGCAGGCTCGCGGCGCTTTACTTCGGCCACCAGTCGCCCGCGTGCCAGACGCACCGCAATCGCATCTCCGGCCGCGACCTGCTCGGCATTGCGCACCACTTTCCCCGCGGCGTCGTACACAATCGCGTAGCCCCGGTCAAGCACCCGCAACGGGCTGCGCTCCTCGAGTTGCAGCACCAGCCGCTCATATCTCTGCCGCTTGGCCACCAGAAAGCGATCCATCCGCTGACGGAGGTTGCCGGCATTGTGCTCCGCACGCAAACGCATGGCCGCCAGCCGGGCGCGTAAATCGAATGCCACCACGCGCGCGCGCGCTTCGATGAATCGAGTGCGTAAAAGTTCGAGTTTTTCACGGAGCGCGTCGCCCAATCGCAGGGAAAGCTCGTCCGTGCGCTGACGATATTCGCGGACCAGATCTTCCGGCCGCCGAAAGGCGCGATTCGCCATCAACTCTTGCAGCCGGTGGCGCTTATCCAGGATGAAAAACCGCGCGTGTTCGGCCATGCTGGCCAGCAATTGTTGAATGTGGCGGTCGAACGCTTCGCGCGGTTGCAACACCATTTCCGCGGCGGCCGATGGAGTGGATGCGCGAACGTCAGCGACAAAGTCCGCGATCGTGAAATCCGTTTCGTGGCCCACCGCGGAAACGACCGGGATGTTTGACGCGGCGATGGCGCGGGCGACTTTCTCCTCGTTGAACGCCCACAAATCTTCTAGCGATCCGCCGCCGCGCGCCAGTATCAAAACGTCGGCGGCATTGCGCGCGCTGAAAAACTGGAACGCTCCAGCGATATCATCGGCGGCGCCTTCCCCCTGCACGCGCACGGGATAAATCATCACCCGCACGTTGGGGAACCTGCGGCGGAGGATGCGCAAGATGTCGCGCAGCGCCGCCGCGCGCGGAGATGTGATGACGCCGATGCGCATCGGCAGCATCGGCAGCGGCTTCTTCCGCACGGGATCGAAAAGCCCTTCCGCTTCCAGTTTTTTCTTAAGTTGCTCGAAGGCCAGTTGCAACGCGCCCAGTCCGACCGGCTCGACGTTCTCGACGTAGATCTGATACTCGCCGCGTGTTTCGTAAACGCTGATAGAACCGCGCACTCGCACCTTTAATCCGTCCTCCGGACGGAACTTCAGGCGCACGGCCACATTGCGGAAGCAAACGCAACGCACTTGTGCCGCCGCGTCCTTCAAAGTGAAATAGAGGTGTCCGGATTGCGCTTCGCGGTAATTCGAGATTTCGCCTTCCACCCAAACACCCGTGAACGCCGTGGTGAGCAATTCGCGGATGCGTGCCGTCAGCTCGCTGACCGTCCAGACTTTGCGTTCGGGGATTAAATTGAATTGAAGCTGCGACACGCGATTTTCCTCGGCGCCTTTCTTCAACGGCGGAAATGCGAGACCAGCCAGAATACCGCGGAAAGAATAACGCTCAAAACAATGCAGGTCACGATAGGAAAATAAACCGCCCCGTGCTTACCTTGCCAGGCGATATCGCCGGGCAATCGGCCCAAGCGAAATGGCAATCTGCCACCGTAGAAGAGAAGCGCGCCTACAACGAGCAGTATGCCACCAAGCAGCAGAAGCGTCCGCCCGATTTCGCGCACCGGGTCCATGTCCGTGAGAATCAAAAACGCTTAGAGTAACTCGTGGCCGGAGAAAAAATAGCCAATCTCAAATGCGGCTGTTTCCGGAGCGTCCGACCCGTGGGTGCAATTGAACTGAATGCTGGTGCCCAGATCGCGGCGAATCGTGCCCGGCACGGCCTTGGCGGGGTCGGTAGCGCCCATCGTTTCGCGCCATTTGGAAATGGCGCCCTGCGCTTCAAGAACGATCACGATTGCCTTGCCGGAGCTCATGAACTCGGTAAGCTCGCCAAAAAATGGACGTGCTTTGTGAACCGCGTAAAAACCCTCCGCTTCCGATTTGCTGAGCCGAACCGATTTAATGGCCACAATTGAGAACCCCGCTTTGTGAATACGCGACAGGATCTCCCCTTGCTTCCCGCTCTTCACCGCGTCGGGCTTGATGATTGCTAGTGTTCGTTCAACAGCCACAATTCCCTCCTGGTTTGAATGCAAATGGAACTCGTTGCTACTTTTTCTTTCGTGGTTTTGGTTTGCGTTTGGCGTTTTTCTTCGCCGGCTTCGCCACTTTTCTTCCGCGCGACTTGCCGCCAAGAGTTTTTGCCAACGTGTGCCCAATTTCTGCCGGGCTCTGCACCGTGTGAATTCCCGCCGCCTGCATCGCCGCGTACTTTTCCTTCGCGGTGCCCTGCCCGCCGCTGATGATCGCTCCGGCGTGCCCCATGCGGCGTCCCGGGGGAGCGGTTTGCCCGGCGATGAAACCCACCACCGGCTTTTTCACATGCGCACGAATAAATTCCGCGGCCTTTTCTTCGGCGCTGCCGCCAATTTCGCCAATCATCACTATGGCATCGGTTTCGGGGTCGTCATTGAACAAGCGAATCGCATCCAAAAAATTCGTACCGATGATTGGGTCACCACCAATCCCAATGCAAGTGGATTGCCCGATGCCCAGCCGGGTCAATTGGTCCACAGCTTCGTAGGTCAAGGTGCCGCTGCGGCTCACCAATCCAACGCGCCCTTGCTTGTGAATGCGCCCGGGCATGATTCCAATCTTGCATTTGCCAGGCGAAATGATCCCCGGGCAGTTGGGTCCAATCAGACGCGTCCCGCCGCCGCGCAGCACCGCCCACACGCGCACCATGTCGAGCACCGGAATCCCTTCGGTGATGCAAACCACCAGCGGCAACTTGGAATCGGCCCCTTCCAGAATTGCATCCGCGGCAAATGGAGGCGGCACGAAAATCACCGAGGCATTCGCTCCCGTCGCTTTCACTGCATCCGCGACCGTGTTAAAAACGGGCAGGCCCATGTGTTTCGTCCCGCCCTTGCCTGGTGTAACGCCGCCCACCACTTTCGTGCCGTACTCGAGCATCTGCTCGGCGTGGAAGCTGCCTTCTCGCCCGGTGAGGCCCTGCACAATCAGACGCGTTTTTTCATTTACAAGAATGCTCATCGCGCACCTCTCGCGAGAGCAACAATTTTCTCCGCGCCGTCCTTCATTCCATTAGCAATAGTGAAGTTCAGTTTTGATTCGCTCAAAATCTTCTTTCCCAGCTCGACGTTGGTGCCCTCCATCCGCACAACAATGGGCACCGTGATTCCCAGTTCCCGTGCGGCCGCCACAACGCCGGTCGCCAGCACGTCGCATCGCAAGATTCCACCAAAAATATTGATGAACACGCCTCTTACTTCAGCATCGCTGATCAGGATGCGGAATGCATTCTTCACCTGCTCGGCGCTCGCTCCTCCCCCGACGTCCAGAAAATTGGCGGGGGATCCACCGGCCAGTTTGATGATATCCATGGTTGCCATGGCCAATCCCGCACCGTTGACCATGCAGCCAACGGTGCCATCGAGCTTGATGTAATTCAGATTGAATTTTGAGGCCTCCACTTCCAGTGGATCCTCTTCATCCAAGTCGCGTAATTCCTTCAGCTCCGGATGGCGATAGAGCGCACTGTCATCGAAGGTCATCTTCGCGTCGAGCGCCACCAGTTTTCCATCGCCGGTCACGATGAGCGGATTAATTTCAGCTAACGAGGCGTCGGTTTCCATCATGGCCCGATAGAGCGCCTTGAAAAATGGGAATGCCGCGGCAACCGAATCACCGCTCAGCCCCAATCCGAACGCGAGCTTGCGTGCCTGGTAAGGCTGCAAGCCGGCGATGGGACTGATGGTCTCGCGCAAAATTGCAGCGGGGTCCTTGTGCGCGACCTCTTCAATTTCCATCCCGCCGGCCGCGCTGACCATCAACACCGGCGCCGCGACAGCGCGATCTATTACCACGCCCAGATAAAGTTCGCGCTTGATGTCCAGCCCTTCTTCAATCAACAACCGCTTGACGATTTTTCCGCCTGGACCGGTTTGAGGAGTGACCAGATTCATTCCGAGCATATCCTTCGCAAGCCTGGCCGCCTCCTCCGGCGACTTGGCCAGCTTCACGCCGCCCGCTTTGCCCCGTCCCCCCGCATGGATTTGCGCCTTCACTACGACCACTCTTGTGCCCAGCTTCTCCGCCGCGGCGCGCGCTTCCTCCGCCTTGAACACAACAATGCCGCGCGGCACCGGCACTCCGAATTTCGCCAGGATTGCTTTGGCCTGATATTCGTGAATCTTCATCACGCTCCTATCAATGCTAAAATCTTCACGCTCGCAAAGTATTTGAGTTTACTTGGAACACTGCCGTGCAGCAAGGAGGCCCCTCTTTGGCGCTGGAAATGAAGGTTCGATGCATGCATTGCGAACGCCCACTGGCGCCCAACGGTGAGGCGTTTATCTGCTCGCATGAATGCACCTTTTGCCGCCAATGCACGGAGGATTTCACACACGAATGCCCGAATTGCGGCGGCGAATTGGTGGCCCGCCCTCGCCGGAAAACGGCGGGCACACTATGAAACTGGAATCGCATCTGGCTACGATCGAGGCTGGAAAGCACCTCACGCGCAGCGAATCAGAATCGGTGATGGAGGAATTGCTGACCGGCCACCTCACCGACGAGCAGATCGTTCAATTGCTTTCCGCGTTGCGGGATAAGGGCGAGTCGGTTGATGAATTGGTGGGCTTCGCCACTGTAATGCGCCGCCACGCGAAGAAAGCTTTCGACGAGCAGCGAATTCCCGCGAGCGAATTGGTCGATACTTGTGGAACGGGTGGCGCTTCCCGCGGCACGTTCAATATTTCCACCGCGGCGGCGTTCGTCGCCGCGGGCGCGGGTGTCCGCGTGGCGAAGCATGGCAACCGCTCATACACTTCGCGCAGTGGCTCGGCCGACGTGTTGGAGGCTCTCGGCGTGCGCGTGGATTTGGCTCCCGATCGAGCGGGCGACGCCATCGATCAAATCGGCATCGGCTTCCTCTACGCCCCCGCGGCACACAGCGCTGCGCGTTTCGCCATTCCCGCACGCCGCCGCCTTGGCGGGCACACCATTTTTAATTTATTGGGCCCGCTCACCAATCCGGCGGGAGCAGGCGCGCAGGTTCTGGGAGTGTTTGCCGCAAAATGGGTTGAGCCTATGGCGCGCGCTCTGGCCGAGCTCGGCTCCCATCACGCATTTGTCGTTCACGGCGACGACGGGCTGGGTGAAATCTCGCTCAGTGGCGGTACTCTTGTCGCCCAGGTCCGTGGCCAGGAAGCTGGGCCGCCCATTGTCAACATGCTTCACATCACGCCGGAGGATTTTGGCCTCGAGCGCGCTCCATTAGAGGAGCTCGCCGGGGGCGACCCGGCACAAAATGCCGCCATTCTGCGGGCCATTCTGCAGGGTGAACGCGGCCCGCGTCGCGACATTGTTGTCGCCAACGCCGCCGCTGCCATCGTTGCCGCCGGACGCGCGGCTGGCTTCCGCGAAGGCGCGCAGCTCGCCAACAAATCCATCGACTCACGCGCGGCACTCGAGAAACTTCTCGCTCTCATCGAATTCACTAACCGCTGATCGCGGGGAAGCTCCGATTCCTTCCGCGAACCAATTTCGCAAAGTGATGCACATCCTCAATTCCAGGGCCAGTCTCTGATACGCCACAGGCTCAAATTGCGACGCTTGGCCTGGCTCAAAAATCGTTAAAATATTGCGAAGCGGTCAAGCCCGCATCCAAAGAGCGTACTTTCCGGAGGGTATAAATGAATTCACGCAAATTGACTGGAATCATTGTGATTGCAGTAGTGCTCTGCGTATTCGCTGCAGCCCACATTACCAATGCCGCGCAGGTTGACTTTTTCCTGAAGGTCACCGGCACCCAGCAGGGGCAATTCAAAGGCGAAGGGTCAACAGGGGGCACAGGCCAAATTGCTGCTGCGCAATTCAAGTATCAGGCCACCGCGTCTCAAGATGCCGCCGCGAAGACCGGGGATCAGGCAACCGCGGCGCCTGTTGGCCGTCGGGTGCACAGCTCCATAACGATTGTAAAGGAGATCGGAGCGGCCTCGCCGATGTTCGCCAAGGCGTTGAGCAGCAACGAAGTTCTTCGCTCGGTGGATATCGAATTCGTGCACCCGGGGCCCGCTGGCGCGCCCGAAATTTACAAGACCATGCACCTGACCAACGCGATCATCTCCTCGATCCGGCAACTTCCAGGCAATGGCAAGTCCAAGCTGGAAGAGATCACCTTTATCGTGCAACCTGTAGCGATTGAAGTGATGGCCAAGAATGGCAACAAGACGGCGATGGACGATTGGCTCGCTTCCAAGTAAAGGCCAAACAAATCCTTTGGGAACCCAAGGCGGGCGCCACCTGTGCGCCCGTCTTTTTTATTCCTGGTTTCGGAGGCAATGGACCGCGTAGAAAAACGCGGCGATGGAAAATATCGCGAAGCACGCTGCTTCCAATGTCACTTGGCGCGGCTCGCCCATTCCGATCGAGGCGTACCGCAGGAAATCCACCTCCCAGGTAACTGGATTAGCCAGAGCGATGGCGCGGAACCAGCGCGGCAAGGGCGCCAGGGGATAAAACATCGAGCTGGCGAAGAGGAATACGAAATAAAATATGGATGTGACGCTGTTGAAGACATCGTTGCGCCGGATCTTCAGTGCGAATACCGAATAAAAGAAAAACCATCCCGCGGCGCCCGCAACCACTCCGGTCGCGAGCAACGGAAACAAGTTTGGACGCAACTGCACTCCCAGGAGAACGTGGCCCAACGAAATGGCGATCAACGCCTGCACCACTGCGATGAAAAGATTGAACAGGCTTTTGCCCACCAGATACTGCGAGCGGCTGAGCGGGTAGGTAAGCATTTCGTAGAAAATTCCGTTGTCGCGGTCCAGAAAGAACGACCAGGAAGTGTTCGACGCGATTCCAAAACTGGCCATGCCCAGCGCGCCGGCCAGAAAGAACGAATTGTAATCGGCTCCGGGCATGGAGACCGGCCCACCCAATCCATAATTCACGCCAACGCCGAACACTAGGATGTAAAACAGCGGGTAGCACAGGTCCCACAGAATAAACGTGAAGTTGGTCGCGCGGATGCGCGCTTCGCGGTTCAGGACGGCGAGAATGGCTCGCATGGACTAGGCTCCCTTCTTCGTGAGTTCGATGAAAATGTCTTCCAGGCTCGCGCCGGAAAGCTCCACATGCAACAAATGGCCGCGGCGCGAAAGTTTTGACGCCCATTCAAGCACATCGGCCTCATCTGCCTTCACTGCGACCTCCAGCGTGTTGGCGGTAATTTTCTGCCTTATCGGCCGCAAATATGCGAGTTCCGCCTCAATTCCATCGGGAACGCGATCGAATGTCATCGCCACTTCGTACACTCCCGCGGAGAGCATTTTCAGCGTGGGAACATCTCCGCGAGCCACTTGCCGCCCATGATTCATGATCAGGATGTCGTCGCACAGCTCTTCCGCCTCGCTCAGGATTTGCGTCGTGAGCACAATCGTCCGCCCGCGGCGCGCCTCTTCGCGGAATGCCTCCATCACTTCGCGTTTCAACAGCGGGTCCATCCCGGTAGAAAACTCGTCCAGAAACAAAACTGGAGTTGGGGTCATGAAAGCCTTGGCCACCTGCACCCGGCGCTTGTAGCCGCCGCTCAGATCTTGCACTTTGCGATCCGCCTGGTCGGTCAGGCCAAAGCGTTCCATGGCTTCGCTGGCGCGGACCCGCGCGGTTCGCCGGTCGAGGCTGTGGAACTGCGCGAAAGTGAGCAGGTTGGCGCGCACGCTGAGGAAAAGATCCACCGCTGTTTCCTGCAACACCACACAAATGTTCCGGCGCACGTCGAGGGGATGCGTGGAAACGTCAAATCCCATTACTTGTGCATGGCCACCCGTGGGACGCACCAGTGTCGTCAACATTTTCAGTGTGGTCGTCTTGCCCGCTCCGTTTGGTCCCAGCAATCCGAAAATACTTCCGCGCGCGACAGTGAAAGACATCCCATCCACGGCGCGCACACTTTCGCCCCGGCGAAAGAATCCCCGTGGAGCGTAAACCTTCACAAGATTTTCAACCTGCAACGCAAAATCGGTCATAGCTCGATTCCTGGCCCCCGCACGGGGCCTGCAGATACTTGGGGAAAGCCGCCAATCCGCGGCCAGGGAAATCTATAATGTTCGCTTTGAAACGGGTACCATCCAAAACGGACGGTGTGTGAAACGGGAGGTCCTTCCGGACCTACTTACGGGGGGTCATTGTGATAGCCATAGGCATTTTGCTCCAGCTGATTGTTTCGATAGCGTATCCGGTGAACGCACGGATGTCAAATTCAGCGCCGGAGGAGAACGCTGCGCATACCGCACGTGAAATCCGAGCGTGGCGCGAGTCAAATGAATCTCGCGTGATGGAAGAGCTGCGCGCGCTGCTCTCCATTCCAAATTTTGCTTCGGACACACCAAACATTCAGCGCAATGCGACCAAGCTGGTGGAGATGTTGCATGCCCGTGGGTTCGAGACGCAATTACTGCCAATCGAAGGGCGCGGCCCCGTTGTCTTCGGCGAGCTATCAACACCCGGCGCGAAGCGCACGGTGATTTTCTACATGCACTACGACGGCCAGTCGGTCGACCCCTCTACGTGGACGGGCACCAAGCCCTACGAACCCGCGCTGCGTGACGCCCCATTTGAATCAGGAGGCAAGCTCATCCCCTTCCCTGGCGCTGGCGAGCGATACCGGGACGACTGGAGGCTTTACGCGCGCTCCTCCGGAGATGACAAATCACCCATCGTCGCGCTGCTCTCGTCCATCGACGCATTGAAAGCGCGAAAGATCCCGCTGGGCGTTAACGTGAAAGTTGTCTTCGATGGCGAAGAGGAAGGTGGCTCTCCACATCTGGAGCAAACTCTGATGGCCCATCGCGATTTGCTTGGCGGCGACTTGTTGATTAATGGCGACGGCCCCGTGCATCAGTCGGGCCGGATGCAGGTGCTGTTCGGGAACCGAGGGATTGTCAGCGCGCAGATTACTGTGTATGGCCCGCTGCATTCGTTGCACAGCGGGCATTATGGCAACTGGGCGCCGAATCCCGCGATGCGCTTGGCGCAATTGCTGGCCTCGATGAAAGAGGAGGATGGCCGCGTGCGCATCGCCAATTTTTATGATGGGATAGAACCGCTCGGCCCGACCGCGCTGAAAGCATTGCAGGAAATGCCCGCCAACGAAGCAGACCTCGAACACGATCTGGCCATCAACCATCCTGACGGTGATGAGAAGAAGCTCGTCGAGCTGCTGACGCAACCTTCGCTGAACATTGATGGACTGCGCAGCGAGGACGTTGGCGCACAATCCCGCACCGTAATCCCAGAGCGCGCCGTGGCCACGGTGGATATGCGGCTGGTGAAAAACATTACTCCGGAAACTCAATTTGCCCGGCTGTTGGCCCACATCCGTGCACAGGGATACTTTGTGACGGCAAACGAACCGACGGTGGAGGAGCGCCGCACGCACGCAAAGTTGGCGCGCGTTGAGATGACCCGCGGAAGCTACCCCGCTTCACTCACCTCCATGGATTTGCCGGTGTCTAAATCATTGATGGAAGTGGTTGACTCGGCCGTTGGTGGTGGCTTGGTGAAAATGCCCATCGTGGGCGGCAGCTCTCCAATGTATATCTTTGAGAATCTCGGACTCCCGGTGATCAACGTACCCATCGTCAATTACGACGACAACCAGCACAGCCCCAACGAAAATCTGCGTATCGGATATTTTTGGCGCGGTATGGAAATTTACGGGGCCATTCTCGCCGACTTGAAATGGTGATTCGGGAGAGCCCTTCTCAATTCAGGGAAAGAAAATTCCGCAGGAGGTCTTTTCCCGGGCCTGTCAGCACGGATTCGGGATGGAATTGCACGCCTTCGATCAGCAGTTCGCGGTGGCGTAATCCCATGATCGTGCCATCCGCAGTTTCGGCTGAAATTTCCAGCGTGCGAGGAAGCGACTTTCGCTCGACGATGAGCGAATGATAACGCGTGGCCGTAAAGGGCTTTGCCAGACCGCGGAAAATCGTTTTGCCATCGTGAAACACTTCGCTCGTCTTGCCATGGAGAATCGATTTGGCACGCACCACTCGCCCGCCAAATGCTTCTCCGATCGCCTGATGCCCCAGGCAAACACCGAGAATGGGAATTTCCCCGGCAAAGCGTCGAATAAGCTCGATGCAGATCCCGGCTTCCCGCGGCGTGCACGGCCCGGGCGAAATCACGATGCGCTCCGGCTTTCGCCGGGCAACTTCATCGAGCGTGATTTTATCGTTGCGCCGAACCTCCAACTCGCATCCCAGTTCGCCCAAATACTGCGCCAGGTTGTAAGTAAAGGAATCGTAGTTGTCCAGCAGAAGAATCATTTTCGCGGAAACTCCACGGTCAAATACTAACTACAGACGCTTACCTTGTCACCTCGACCGCTACTCTTCCACACCATGCGCCAATTCAATCGCGCGAAACATGGCCTTCGCCTTGTTGAGCGACTCTTGGTACTCCTTCTCGGGAACCGAATCGGCCACCAATCCACCGCCAGCCTGAATATGCGCGATTCCGTCCTTTACCACTAGCGTGCGAATCGCGATGCACGAATCCAAATTGCCTGCAAAATCGAGATACAAAATCGACCCGCCGTAAATCCCGCGCCGGGTGGGTTCCATTTCATCAATAATTTCCATCGCTCTGACCTTCGGCGCGCCGGAAAGTGTCCCCGCTGGAAAACAGGACGCGAGCGCGTCAAAGCAATCCACACCCGCGCGAAGCGTGCTGTGAAGACTCGACACCAGATGAGATACGTGCGAGTAGCGCTCGATGAACATCAATTTCTCCACCTGCACGGAGCCATATTCCGAAACACGCCCGAGATCGTTGCGGCCCAGGTCCACCAGCATGATGTGCTCGGCGCGCTCTTTGGGATCGGCAAGCATTTGTGCGTCGAGTTTCAGGTCTTCCTTATCATCGCGCCCGCGAGGATGTGTCCCTGCAATCGGACGGTAATATGCGTCGCGCCCACGCACTCGCACTAACATTTCGGGCGACGCACCCGCCACGGCCACATCCCCAAGCTTGAGGTAGTACATGTAGGGCGAAGGGTTCACCACACGCAGCGACCGGTATACCTCGAACGGATCAATTTGGATCGGCGCGTCAAATCGCTGGCTGAGCACCACCTGAAAAATATCTCCCGCCCGGATGTATCCCTTCGCCTTGTGAACTCCGGCCAGGTATTTGGCCTTGGACATATTTGCTTTGAATCGCGGCTGCTTTTTCTTGTCGCGCTTGCGGCGGCGCGGATTTTCAATATCAACCGGTTTATTGAGCACGCGCCGCTGCGCGCCAATCTCCCGGACAGCCGCGTTGTATTTTGCGCGGAGGCCTCCGGGCCCGCCCGTGTACACGTTGCGCACGATCCACATGCGATGCTGCACGTGGTCAAACACCACCAGTCCAAGGAAAAACATCATCACGGAATCGTCCAGCCCCAGGTCATCTCGGCCCGTGTCCGGAATGCGCTCGAACTGCCGCACCATGTCATAGGCGAAGTAGCCGATAGCTCCGCCCACCAGCGGCGGAAGTCCCGGCACACGCGCGGGCTGGTAGCGGGCGGTGAGCCTGCGCAGAAACTCCATAGGCTTGGCATATTCCAATTGCACGCGGCCCGCGGACTCAACGATGCACGCGCCCTTGCGGAAGCGAAATACTTCAGCCGGATTCGCCCCCATGAATGTATAGCGGGCGATTTTTTCGCCGCCCTCAATACTTTCGAGCAAGCAGGCATAGCGGGCGTCACGTGACAGCCGCAGATAAGCAGAGACGGGAGTGAGCAGATCCGCGTGCACGGACTCATACACGGGCACCAGGTTTCCCTGCTTTGCCAGCCGGCAAAATGTTTTGAAGTCAGGCTGAATCATTTTCCGATCAAAAGCATTTTTCTAGTTGTGTTCGCGTCGCAAGGCGGCCAACACGACTCGCCGCATAATTTCCGCGGGTGCGCGTTCGCCCATCCA
>Ga0209167_10000496_pt1 | contig 28411 bp, 28 predicted proteins | sample Coa_R1_9_FD_187154 | JGI IMG/M metagenome (GOLD analysis project Ga0209167, IMG submission 187154) | Surface soil microbial communities from Centralia Pennsylvania, which are recovering from an underground coalmine fire - Coalmine... | ecosystem: Environmental > Terrestrial > Soil >...
GACGCCCGCATCCCCATCGTGTACCAATCGTCCTTGAAGGTGAGGCCCGGGGTCTCGCGGGGCGGGATAAAGAAAGTCAGGATCGTCGGACCCTCGGGCGCGTCCGCCCAGGTCGCCTCGGAGAAATAGTAGTCCAGCGCGATACTCTGGGTGCTGAAAATTTTCCGCCCATTGATCAGCCAGCCGCCGTTGACCCGATTCGCGGTGGTCCGCGGCCGCAGCACCAGCACCGAATTGTCCGGCTCCGAACCCGAGCCGCCGCAGATTAGCCGCTCCTTCGCGATCCGCCGGAGCTTCGCCTCAACGTTGGGCCGCTTGAATTTCCGCCACAGGTCGAGCAGCAGTCCGACCACGTTGAAGTGCATGTTGATCGCCAGCGCCGTCGGCCCGCAGCCCTGCGCCAGCCGCTCCTGCGCCTTGATCCGTTCAAGCATCGTCGCGCCCAGCCCGCCCAGCTCCTCCGGAATGATCAGCGTGGTGTAGCCGGTCTCGCGAATCCGCGCATAGTTCTCGAAGGGAAACGCCTCCTCGATGTCATATTTCGCCGAACGCGGCGCGAACTCGTCGGCCAGCATTCCCGCAAGGTCGAGAAATCGCTGCTCGCGCTCGGTATGGTGCTGATTCATCCGGCTACCCTCCGCCGCGGCCACCCGGGCCGCACTCCCGGAGCATAAGCGCAATCGCCCTGGTTTGACCAGATCTTGTCAAGGGTGAAACCTTGCACAACAACAGGGTCGGCCGCAGAAACTTGTGGAACTGTTTCACGTGAAACATTTTTCACCATCTCTTCGCCGCCAGGATGCTCCGATACTCCGCTGCCGCGGCTCTGGCGGTCGGTTAGCAAATTGTTCGCGTGAAACGTTCGGTGCATGATGTGCAAAAGCCGCGACAACGGAGCGGCGTACTGCCCGGGCGGTGAAAAAGAAGGTGAAAAAATGAGACCAGTACCAGCGGGGGCCAAAGGCACTTATGAATTTGTCGTCGGTGAGCAGGATCTCGCCGGGACCGTCGAGCCGACGCTGCCGCCGGTCCTGGCGACGGCCAAAATGAGCCTCGCGATGGAACTCGCGGCGATCAACGCGCTCAAGCCCTACCTCGAACCGGGCGAGATGTCGGTGGGCGTCACGGTCAGCGTCACGCATACCGCGGCGACGCCGGCCGGATGGAAAGTGCGGGCCGAGGCCGAAGTCACCGGCGGCGAGGGCCGCCGCGTCGAATACGTCGTGCGGGCCTTCGATGAGAAGGAAGAGATCGGCAACGGTACGCACACTCGCGCGGTGCTCGAACAGAGCAAGTTCGATCAGCGCTTCGACGCCAAGGTCAAAGGAAAGTAGCCATGACTGCTGAAATTTTTGCGCCCAACGAAGTCTACGTCGGCCGCGATTTCGGCGGCATTGAATGCGCGATCGACAACACAGTCATCGAAAACTTCATCGCCGCCACCGGCGACGACAATCCCGCGTATCGCGGCGATTCCCCGCTCGGCGGACCGCTGGCCCCGGCCCTGACGGTCCACTCGGCGGTCTTCCGCAATCGCGATTGGTACCTGCCGAACCTGTTCGGCAATCTCCACGCGCGGCAGGAGTGGCAGGGCTTTGCGCCGATTCGCCCCGGCGACCGCCTGCACACGCGCTCGGTGATAGTCGATCGCTATATCAAGCGCGACCGCGAGTACGTGGTCAACGAATGCCTCCTGCTCGACGAGCAGGGAAAGGTGATCCAGCGCAGTCGCACCCATCAGAGCTTTCTGCTGAATCAGGGCGGCGGCTTCGCCGTCGATCGCGAGCGCGAGAAATCCACAGCGCGCAGCTTCAATGTCGGCGAGCGTGGCGGCGAGCTGATCGAAACCCCCATGCGCACGATCTCGCAAGCGATGTGCATGGCCTTCTCCGGGCCGAGCCTCAACTATCACACCGACGCCGACGAGGCGCGCAAGCTCGGCTTTCCGGCGATCGTGGTGCAGGGCATGTGGTCGGTCTGCCTGATCGCCGAAATGATGACCCGGCGCTTCGGCCTCGGCTTCATGATCGGCGGGCGCTTCGACCTGCGGCTCGTCAATGTGCTGTGGGCGGAGGAAAGCTCGCGAGCGCGCGGACGAATTCTCGAGCGGCGGCCGGAAGGCTCGCGCACTCGCGCCGAAGTCGAGGTCTGGTCAGAGAAGAGCGACGGCACAAAGACGATCGTCGGGAGCGCAAGCGCACTAGAACTTTAGTCCCGCAAACCGGTACCGGCTTCGCTAGCGCGAAGCTGTCCGAGATCCTTGATTGGCCGCGCCTCGCAAACTCGGCCGCCCCCTGCGACTTCGTTCGCGTTACTCACTGCGCTCAGGATGACATCGTCGGTATCGCGAGCGCAATCGAACTCTAAGGGCGCGTCAGCGCTTCAATCGCGGCGATCGATTTCGGGATCGCGGCGGTCATCACTTCGTGGCCGTCCGGCGTCACCAGCACGTCGTCCTCGATCCGGATGCCGATGCCGCGGAACTCCTCCGGCGCACTATCGTCGTCGGGCGCGATATAGATGCCCGGTTCCGCGGTGAGAATCATGCCGGGTTCGAGCGTGCGGGATTCGCCGCCGACGCGATAGAGCCCGACGTCGTGAACGTCCATCCCCAGCCAGTGGCTCGTTCGATGCATGTAATAGCGGCGGAACGAATCCTTCTCGAGCGCCTCCCCGGGCGATTCCGTCAGCAGCCCGATATTGCACATACCCTCGACCAGCACGCCGACCGCCGCCTGATGCGCATCGTCGAACTTCACGCCGGGCTTGATTGCCGCGATCGCCTTTAGCTGCGCCGCGAGAACAATTTCGTAAAGGTCGCGCTGAAGCGGGGTGAAGGCGGCGCCTATCGGAAAGGTGCGCGTAACGTCGGAGGCGTAAAAGTCGTACTCGCAGCCGGCGTCGATCAGCAGCAGCTCGCCGGTGCGCATCGCGCGATCGTTATTGATGTAATGCAGCGTCGCCGCGTTAGGGCCCGAGGCGACGATCGAGGGATAGCTCGGGCCCGCGGCGCCGCGCTTGCGAAAGCTGTAGTTGACCAGCGCCTCGATCTCCCATTCCATCATGCCGCCGCGCGCCTCGTGCATCGCCGCTTCGTGCGCGGTATGGGAGATCGCGATCGCCCGGCGCATCGTGGCGAGCTCCTCGGGACGCTTGAACAGGCGCATCTCGTGGAGGATTTCGCGCGGGTCGAGGATCGCGTGCGGGCCCGTGCCGGTGCGCGGACGCATCGCGGCAGAGGCCTTGATCATCTCGAGCACATGGCTGTCGGCGGCGGGATTGAGCCCGAGCGGGAAGTAGATGCGTTCGGCGCGGTCGAGGAACCCCGGCAGCACCCGATTGAGGTCATCGATTACGTAGGCCTTGTCCGCGCCGTAATCGGCGACCGCGCCTTCGACTCCGGCGCGGCGTCCGGTCCAGGTTTCGCGCGTTTTGTCGCGAGGCCGGAGGAAGAGGATGAATTCGTCGGGCTGACCGGGCGCGAAGAGCGCGACCGCGTCGGGCTCGCTGAAGCCGGTCAGGTAGTAAAAATCGTTGTCCTGGCGATAGATGAACTCGACGTCGCCGGAGCGGATTGCAACCGGTGCGCTCGGCAGAATCGCGACTGCGCCGCCGAGCGCATTGAGGAAGCGCTTGCGGCGCCCCGCAAAAATCTCGCGGCCCGCGCTGGAGTTCAACTGCCCGTCGTTTTCGCCAATTTCCAAAGTACTGATTGACACTAGTCAATTATGGAGCGATTTCGCCCGCGGGTCGAGGCGATCGCGCGGATTACCAACTCGATTGACAGGTGATGCAAAGACAAGATAGGGCCTGTCTTAAACTGACCGGAGGTTGCGACTATGGCGACGGCATCTGCGCCTTTTGACCTCGAGAAAGCGAAAAAGACTGCGGAGCAGGTCTTCGGCTTGCTCGGCGGCGCGCTGGTCTCGGCGATGATTTATCTCGGCGACCGGATGGGGCTGTACTCAGCGCTCAACGGCGCGGGGCCGGTTACGAGCGTCGAGCTGGCGAAGAAAACCGGACTGCACGAGCGTTGGATTCGTGAATGGCTGGAGGGGCAGGCCGCCGCCGGGCTGATCGATTACAAGGGCGAGGGCCGCTTTGCGTTGAGTGCGGAAACCGCGATGGTGTTGGCAGACGAATCCAGCCCATTCTTTCTGGGCGGCGGTTTCGGCAGTCTGCCGCAGCAGATGGCGGTGCTCGAGCGGCTGCCGGAGGCGTTCAAGAGCGGCGTCGGCTTGAGTTACGACGCGCTCGGCGCGGAGGTGAACCGCGGCGTCGAACGGCTGCTGGCGCCGTGGTTCCGCACGCAACTGGTGCCGGTCGCAATCCCACGACTCGACGGCGTCGCGGCCAAACTAGCGACCGGAGCTAAGGTTGCCGATGTCGGCTGCGGCGCCGGCGTCGCGCTGATCGAGATGGCCAAGGCCTACCCGCGCTCGAAGTTTCACGGCTACGATATCGCGAAGATCCCGCTCGCCCGTGCCACCGCGAATGCCAAGCAGGCGGGAATCGCGAACGTGACCTTTCATGACGCCGGCGTCGATCCCCTGCCCTCGGATGCGAGCTGTGATTTCATCACGACCTTCGATTGCCTGCACGACATGACGCGACCCGACCTCGTGATTCGCGCGATCCGCTCGGCGATCAAGCCCGACGGCACCTGGCTTATCGCGGACGTCCATGGCCAGCCGACCTTCGAGCAAAATCTGTCGGACAACCCGCTCGCCGCTCTGATGTATGGCTTCTCGGTGCTCTGCTGCATGTCGTCGGCGCTGTCGGAACCGGGCGGTCTGGGTTTGGGGACGCTCGGATTTCCCGAGCCGGTAGCGCGCAAGATGACCGCGGAGGCGGGCTTCACGCGTTTCGTCGTGAAGGATTTCGAGAACCCGATCAATGCATATTACGAGGTGCGTCCTTAGTCTCGCGAGAGCGGATCGGGCGGGCCCAGAAGACCGGTACCGGCTTCGCTCCGCGAAGCTGCGTCCTTGTTTGTCCGCGCCTCGCAGACTCGGCCGCCCCCTCCGACTTCGCTCGCGTTGCTCACTTCGCTCAGGATGACACTAACGCTGGCTGGCGCGGCAACAGCGGGAACACTTTTGCAACGAGCTTCTTAGTCAGGCACTAAGGCGAGCCCGGATCATTCGGGCGCAGCAACGACGGGATTTTTGGCGGAGCCGCGGGGGCCTCGGCGCTGACGCGATGGAGCTTCCAGGTGCCCTGCTCGGCCGCTGACTGGCCCTTGCAGGAATAGCTGCCCTGACCGGTCTTTTGTTTCAGGCCGCCCTTGAAGCGACAGGTTGACCCATTGCCCATGTCGACCGACAGCATCAGGCTGTGGCCATCAAAAGTCCCGTCGGTGATTTTACCTTTGCGGTTCATCGCCAGACAGTTCTGCGTGCCGTAAGCGCAACTGTAAGTGCCGGCGACCTCGGCCTCATCCTGGGTCAAATCGAAGGTTATATTCTGGATCGCGTTGCAGCGTTCCTGCGCGCTAAGCCGGGTGCCGCAGCGGACTTTGCTGGTACCGGCCCAATGGCCGGCGGCGCTCGGCGACGCGATCGCTATGCGGGTCGCGAGAAGCAGCGGGAGCATCAGCAGACTTACGGTCAGAGATTTCCTCCGGGCTTTTGGATTCATAGAGAGATTTGAAATCCTCATTGCGTCACCCGCTTTTGTCGTCCGAGATCGCAGCGAGCCGTCCGATCGCCTGGTCGGTGCTCATCACGTCGCCGAAGAACATCGCGAAGGTGTTGAGTGCACCGGCGTGCTCCTCATCAGTCAATGCCGCGTTGGCGTCCGACAGCATGATGACTTTGTAGTCGAGCATCATCGCGTCGCGCGCAGTGGACTCGCAGCAGACATTTGTGGCCGTGCCGGCGATCAGCAGCGTATCGATAGCGCGGGCTCTGAGCTGCGCGTCGAGGTTCGATGAGCCGGGCACGAGGGCGCTGTACTTGATCTTTCTGACCCACATATCGCTTGCGAGCACCTCAAGACCCGGGAACAATTTGAAACCTTCCGAGGACTCGTCGAGCCCGGCAATCCGCTTCTGCTGGCGCTCCAGAGTCAGCATGCGCGTCGTGAAGTTGCGCCAATGCTGGGACGCGCCGGCCGCGGTCATCTGGACCCACACCACGACGCCGCCGGCCGCACGCATCGCCGCGGCCATGCGGTTGATGTTCGGCACGATCGCGCGCGCCATCGGCACCTCAAGCGGAAAGCCCGGCGCGCAATAATAGTTCTGCATGTCGATGACGACTAGTGCAGTGTGGGCTGCGTCGATCGTATCGTGGGCCAGCAGCTTGCCCATCCGGCTCACGACGCGCGCCTTCACTGACGCGGGTAAGACATAGTTGTGCATAGCTAACCCTGCAGTAGGGTAGGAACCGACGCCCGTCCAGCGGGAAAGCCGCGCTTCACATTATGTGAGTGGGATGAAGTCATACTCGCCGAAATGGATAACCAGGAAAGTCGCTGCGGTCTCGCCGCCGTTAGTAACCAGGTGAGGACGCTTGGGCAGCACTGAACGGGTTTCGCCCGGCGCGAGGCGCACCTCCTCCTTGGGGTCGCGCAGGAAGAGCCGGATCTGTCCCTCTAGAACGAGAAAGGTGTCCTGTGCGGCCGAGTGGCAGTGCCAAGGTATCTTCTGCATCGGGGTAATCGTGAACTCAGCGATTCGGAGCCCCGGACGGGAGGCATGGTGGATCCGCTTTTCTACGTCAAGAAGAGGGACCGCTTCCTTTGCGTCTTCCATAAGGTCGATCTCCTATCCTTTCCACCTCTCATACCGCGAAGCTCATCGTCGCGCCAGAAAGAATCGAGGCGCGGCAAGGTGCAGGGGTCATTGTCCTTTCCACACGGGTTTGCGTTTTTCCAGAAACGCGCGGACGCCTTCCTTGGCGTCCGCGCTGCTGCGCACGCGCATCCCGAGCTCGTCGAGATCCTTGTGCTCGACCTCAAAGGCGTGGCTCATGACGCGCGCGAGAGTCTGCTTCATCGCGCCGACGGAGAGGGGAGCGTTGCCCGCGATCTTCGCCGCCCATGCGGTCGCAGCGGAGTGAAGCTCGGCATCCGGGACGACCTTGTGCACCAGGCCCATCTCGCGCGCGCGGGCGGAATCGACCGGGTCGGCGAGGTAGAGGATCTCAGCGGCGTTGGCGGGCCCGACGATCTCGACGAATTTGCGGAAAATCCAGTAGGTCGGCAGATAGCCGATGCGCGCTGGTGTCATCCCGAGCCGTGCGCCCGCGCCTGCGATTCTTAGATCGCAGAACAGCGCGAGCACGAGTCCGCCGGTCAGCGCCTCGCCATGGACCTCCGCGATCGTCGGCACGGTCAATTGACCGAGCCGCTTGATCACCTGGTCGAAGGTGGTGCCGCCGGTGCCCAGTTGCTCGATATCGCGCAGGTCGAGGCCGGAGCAGAAGCCGCGCCCGGCGCCGCGGATAATCACTGCGCGCACTGCCTTATCTTCCTGCACAGTAGCGAGTGCGCCTTCGAGCGCCTCGAGCATCGCGCGATTCATCGCGTTACGCTTCTCGGGCCGATTGAGCGTCAGCGTGACGTGATTCTCGGATCGTTCAATCTGCAAGACTTCGTCAGGCATCTTTTATCCTCTTCGTTCGGCGCAGGGCTCTCTGCGAACCATCGCACGACCGCCGCAGATTGATCAATTGGCGACTTACGGTGCTTGGTGAATCGCATAATGAACATCGTGGCCCGCTGTCTCGCCCAAACGTCCCGTCCTCGACGTGAGGCCATTCTGTGGAATCAGGCATGACATCAAATCGGCGCGTTGGGGGCCAAGTTGGTTTTCGAGGACTTATGCTTTTCTCGGATTTTTGCTAAGGAGCGAAGATACGGAAAAGTTCACGGATAGTGCGACAAGCCGACCGCAAAAGCACGGGAGAACGCAGATGCCGAACAAGGATTTTGAAGTACGACAGTTGCTCAAGGCGTATCGCAAGGGGGTCATCTCGGAAGAGCTCTTTGCCCAGCAGATGGACCAGCTCGTGGAAAGCAAGGACGGAACGGCGGTTCCGAACGTCTTTTCCTATCGCGGCGACGGGGCCAAGATGGCGCAGCAAATGCTCGGCAGAACTCCACAATCCGAATCCATGGTCTTTACGCTTCCGCCGGGATTCGGCGGTGATCATGAGAACACTCATCGAGGGGACCAGCTCATCTATGTGATCGAGGGCAAAGCAACGTGCCGGGTCGCCGGCAAGGAGTGCGAGATCAAAGCGGGTGATTTTGTGACGATTCCCGCCGGCGCACCACATGCGCTGCGCACCGGCGCCGATCGGCTGTTCGCCCTGACGGTCTTCGCGCCGCCGGAAACACAGTGAAGAATCTCAGCCTGGCGGGACACGAGGCGCGCATTTGGCGCGAACCTCGCCATTCGGTCTGCCCGAAAGCACCGAGGCGCATCTTTGCGGCGCAGGATGATTAGCCGCTGGCGGAGCCTGAGAATTTGCGCCTCGAAACTAGCCCGTGAACCCGCTGCTCAAGATCGCGATCCTCGACGACTACGTCCAGATCGCACTTCAATCGGCCGATTGGTCGGTGCTTCAAGGTAAGGCGGATATCACCGTCTTCGATCGGCATCTGTCTGAGGACGAGGCGGCCTCGGTACTGCAGCCCTTCGATGTCCTCTGCACGGTCCGCGAACGGATGAGTTTGCCACGCAGTTTGTTCGCGCGCTTGCCCAATCTCAAGCTGGTCACCATCATCGGGATGTCCCTGCCCAATCTGGACATGGCGGCGGCAACCGAGCACGGCGTGATCGTCGCCCACTCCAACTTTTCCAACCCCATATATGCGGGCGTCCTCAATGCGACTCCAGAACTTACTTGGGGGCTGATGATCGCCGTCGTGCGCCATTTTGACCTCGCGAGCCGGCGGATGCGCGCCGGTGGATGGCAGAGCACAGTGGGAACGATCCTGGCAGGCCGCACGCTCGGGCTTCTCGGGCTGGGTCGCATCGGCAAGCGAATGGCCGCCTACGGCCAGGCTTTCGGGATGCCGGTGATCGCCTGGAGCCAGAATCTAACCGAGCAGGCTGCCGCGGCGGTCGGGGTGCGGCGTGTCGAGAAGGACGCGCTGTTCCGCCTTGCCGACGTGCTCTCGATCCACGTCCAGCTCAGCGAGCGTACCCGGGGCTTGGTCACGGCGCGCGAGCTCGCTCTGATGAAGCCTGAGGCCTATCTGATCAATACCTCGCGCGGGCCGATCGTGGTCGAGGCCGATCTGATCGCGGCACTGCGGACCGGCCGGATCGCCGGTGCCGGGCTCGACGTCTTCGATGTCGAGCCCCCTGCCGCTGATCATCCTTTCTACGCGATGGATAACGTCACCGTTACCCCGCACCTCGGCTACGTCACGCGCGAGACGCTGACTGCCTTTTACACCGATACGGTGGAGGCAGTGAGCGCCTTCGCTGATGGCGCCCCAATCCGGGTCGCGAACCTCGAAGCGTTGACGCACCCAAAGCAGCGAAGATCGTGACGAGAAGACGGGAAAGGTGATGCGCGCTTTTGACGCGCGTGGGCCGATTGATTGAGCTGACGAGGATAGAACCGCATAAACTCCTGCGGGCCATTTTTTTCTGCGCCACGCCTTAAAATCTTCGTGCAGTCGGCGCGTACGCAGCTGGTAACACGAGCGCCCGAAAAAATGCTACGGTCCCGCAGGCGAACTTTGATCAGCCGCGGAGGACTGACCTCATGAGTGAAGCAGTCACTGAACCCACACCCAGTCACATCCCAACCTCTGAAGAGCTCGGCTTCGACCCCGGGTTATTGCGGGAGCGATACGCCGCCGAACGCGCCAAGCGGCTGCGCGCCGACGGCAATAGCCAGTATCAGGAGATCACCGGGCAGTTCGAGCACTTCAACGTCGATCCGTACGTCAAGCCAGGCTTCACGCGCGACGCGCTGCACGAAGACCTCGAAGTGGTGATCATCGGCGGCGGCTTTGGCGCAATGCTGGCCGCAGTGCGGCTGCAAGAGGCCGGGCTCAACCACTTCCGCATCATCGAGAAAGCCGGGGATTTTGGCGGCACCTGGTACTGGAACCGCTATCCCGGCGCCCAGTGCGACGTCGAAGGCTACCTTTATCTGCCGCTGCTGGAAGAGACCGGCTACATTCCCAAGGAAAGGTACTCTTTCGCGCCGGAGATTTCTGCTCACGCTCAACGGATCGGCAAGCATTTCCATCTTTACGAGAAAGCCTGCTTCCAGACTAGGATCAAAGAGGCGCGCTGGGACGATGCGGTAAAACGCTGGACGGTTACGACCGATCGCGGCGATGAGTTCAAGACGCGCTTCGTGATCATGTCGAGCGGGCCGCTGAACAAGCCCAAGTTGCCCGGCATTGCGGGGATCGAGAAATTCAAGGGACATACCTTCCACACCAGTCGCTGGGACTACGACTATACCGGCGGCGACACCACCGGCGGCTTGCACAAACTCAAGGACAAGCGCGTCGGGATCATCGGGACCGGGGCCACCGCAATCCAGTGCATACCCCATCTGGGCGAACACGCGCAGCAGCTCTACGTCTTTCAGCGCACACCCTCCTCGGTCGACGAACGCAACAATACGCCGACCGATCCCGCATGGGCGAAAAAGCTCAAGCCCGGATGGCAGGAATATCGCAACCGCAACTTCACCGCCCTCCTCGATGGCATCGAGCTCGAGCACGATGAGGTCCGTGACAAGTGGACGAGCCCACTCAAGAAGCTCGGCGAGCTGATCTCAAACCGGCAGGACTCGAAGCTCTCTGCCGATGATCGGGCGGCGCTGGCCGAGATCGCCGACTTTCAGAAGATGAACGAGATTCGCGGCCGCGTCGCTTCGACAGTAAGTGATCCGGCAACGGCTGAGGCGCTCAAGCCCTGGTTCGGGCAATGGTGCAAACGGCCGACCTTCAACGACGACTATCTGCCGACCTTCAACCGCTCCAACGTCAAGCTGGTGGACACCGGCGGCAAGGGTATTGAGCGAGTGACTGAGACCGGCGTGGTGGTGGACGGCGTCGAGTATCCAGTGGACTGCCTGATCTTCGCTACGGGATTCGAGGTGGGCACGGCCTACACGCGGCGGGCCGAGTTCGCGATGTATGGCCGCGACGGTCTCGCGCTCGGCGACTATTGGGCGAACGGGATGCGCACCTATCACGGCTTCCTGAGTCACGGGTTTCCGAACTGCTTTCATATGGGGCTGACCCAGACTGGCCTGACCGCGAACTTCACCTACATGCTCAACAAGCAGGCCCATCACGTTGCCCAACTAATCACGCTGGTCAATCGGCGCAATGCGAAATCGATCGAGCCAACGCCCGAGGCCGAGGCCGAGTGGGTGCGGATCGTGAACAACCCCAACCCCATGACGAACTATCAAAGCGTCTGTACGCCGGGCTACTACAATGGCGAGGGCACGAGCGAGGGTGGCTTCCTCCAAGCGGTGTACCCCAATGGCGCGCTGGCCTTTTTCGACCTGCTCGCCCGTTGGCGCGAGCAAGGCGACTTCGAAGGTCTCGTCGTGAGGTGAGTTGAGCAGCTAGCCGACGGACCGGACGAGGACGCTGTAGCCGTTCCAGATAATTTCGATACCAATGCAGAGCAGGATGAAGGCCGACAGCCGCACCAACACATTGGTTCCGTCTTTACCCAGCCCTCCGACGGTCCTCTCGGCAAAGCGGTAGCATACGAATATGGTCGCGGCGATCGCGACCAGGCCCGCAGCGGCCGCACCGCCCAGTAGTGCAATCTCGGGTAGCGCCACTCGCGGCCGCTGGCTGCCAAGTGTGATAGCCACCGCGATCGACCCAGGGCCCACAGTAATCGGCATGGTAAGGGGATAAAACCCATCGCTCGAGATCACTGGCCGCTGCGCGGTCGGCTCGTCGTTGCCATAGTCTCCTGCCTGGAGCAGATTCCAGCCGGTGGCGGTGACGACGAGCCCGCCGGCGACACGCACGACCGGCAAGGTGATGCCAAAGAACTCCAGCACGTATGAGCCGGCGAACAGGGAGCCGAGCAGCAGGAAGAAGCTGTTGCGCGTGACCCGCAGCGCAAGTGCGTTGCGCTCTTTTTCGGTGCACAGTCGGGTCAAGCCCAGGAAGATTGGCGCGCCACCGATCGGGTTTACGATCGGGAACAACCCCGCGTAAACCAACAGAAACGTGTCAGCGACGCCGTTCACGGACTGTGTCATGCCGCATCAGTCCTCCGATTGGTCGTTAGTTTCGCTGCGATATTCCGCCATTTCAAAAATCCTCCGCACGCATTTCAAAAATCCTCCGCACGGACTGCACCAGTTTCCAAGACCTGAGATTCTGGCCGCAGCCCACCTGCGGCCGACAGCGCGCGTTGACAGAGATTGCGCGTCAGCGGACCAGCCGCGGCTGATCCTTTTGCAGGTCGCTCCAGATGATCAAACCGAGATCGACCACATACAGCGCGATGACCACATTGCCCAACTCAGCCGCGAGAACGCTAACCGGCATGAGCTGCACGACTCCCCACAGGAGGAACGCCATTCCGAGCATCAACCGTTTGACCAGTTCAAAGGGCCGCGGTCGAAGTATCGCCTGCAGCACGATGTAGGAAGACCCCGCGAGCAAGAGCGGGAGCGCCGAGAACGACGCATTATTGATCAGGGCCCAGCCGCGGAACGCCGTCGTGGCAAGATATGTCGGTAACGAGGTCAACAGCGGCGTGGCGCCCACACACAGAAGGACAACGCTGCTCAAAACCGCGAGAACTGCCAGCGAGCGCGCGAGCCAACGCAAAACCTCCTCGAGCGGCGCCCCCTCGCTCGCTCTCCTCATCGGGCTTGGATGGTCATCCGTCGCTTCAAACTGGACATCCTTTTCGTGGACAGATTTCCCCGCGTCACCATCGTTGACAGGAACGCCCGCTCGCTCCGTATCAAATCGCAAGGGACTCGTTGATTTACGCATCTTTGTCACTTTGCTGGTGTTGATTGATCACCTGTCGAGTTTGCCAAACCCCTTCCCGCGTGAGAATGGGTCACCGGATCAAAAGAGCGATCGCATCTTGCAAAATGAAAGAGTTGGTTTGCATCACGCAGCGCCAGCGATTGTACGAGACTCAATAAGAGCGCTTGGTTTGCGAAGAGATCGCTTCTGAAAGCGACCCTGCCGTCAGCTCAACGTCTCAACATTAAACGTCCGAAAATCGCCAATCAGGATCTGGCCTTACCGCTGCACGCCACGGTCGAGAGTTCCTGAGCAGTTCAAGTTGGCGCTCTTTCAGAAGAAAGAACATCCTACGCCCGCGCAAATCGCGGCGAACAAGCTCAAGTGGGGCATGGACCCAAACGCCTGGAGCGCAATGCTTGGCAGCGACATCCGGGTTCTGCAACCGCGTCTGCGAGGCGCGGCCAAGGTCAGCAGCCTAGGAGCCGTGTTCCGGTAAATCCGCGTGTGGCATTCCGGCTCCGCGACCCTTCGCGCGGGAGACCGCACGGCACGGTTGTCATGCGAAAAATTCCAGCAGTGATTCGTCCATCCGAGCCGTGTTGGACCGCTCGCCGTGACGTGGCATAATTTCCCGCAGCGCCAGTTTGAACCCGGCTGTTTTTTGTTCTCTTGGCGGAACCCGGTGAGATAGTGAAAGAATGAAACTGCGCGTCGATGACATAACTGCCGAAGCGCGCGAGCTCTCCTTCGCCGAGCCCGCGGCTGAAATTAACCGCGAGCTCCGTAGCGGCCCCATCGCCGAATATTTCCTGACGCAGCCCGTCGCGGTGGACATCAGCCACTATCGCGCCGGCGCCGAGGTCTTCCTCAGCGGCTCCATCGCCGCCGCTGCGCGCGCCAATTGCGCCCGCTGCGCCGAGGAGTTCACGGCGACCCGCGAGCGGCCCTTCCGCTACGTCCTGGCGCCGAAAGCGATCGCCTCTGACGATGACAAGGATTTGCGCGACGAAGACCTCGAATTCTCGCTTTACGACGGCGATCACATCGACCTCACGCCACTCGTGCGCGAGCAGGTGCTGCTTGCCCTCACCGAGCGCCCGCTCTGCCGCGAGGATTGCCGCGGGCTGTGTCCGCGATGCGGTATCAATCGCAACGAAGCAACCTGCAACTGCCGCTCAGAACCCGCCGATACGCGCCTGGCCGTGCTGCGCACGCTGAAAGTCGGGCGGGGATAGCCCTCGCATATCGAGTCAATAAAAACCAACGGAAGATTGGATAGATGCAAGCACCCAAACGTCGCACTTCGCACTCGAAACGCAACAAGCGCCGCGCCCATGACGCGCTGACGCCGGTAAACCCGCACGCCTGCGCGAGTTGCGGCGAACCTGTCATGCCTCATCGCGTCTGCCGTCATTGCGGCATCTACCGCGGCCGCGAAATGGCGCCGGTGGCTGAATAAATTCTCGCGCCGCGCCGCGCGCACTCCGCGCAACTGCAACGCTGGCGCAATTGAAATGAACGCGATGCTTTATTCGCGAAGATTCCCCCGAGGCCGCTCGTGAAAATCGCGCTCGACGCAATGGGCGGCGACCTCGGCCCGCAAGCCGTGATCGACGGCGCAATCGAGGCCGCCCGCGACCTCGCGATCACGGTAATCCTGGTCGGCGATCGCGACGCACTCCAGCACCAACTCGCCGGCCGCGATATATCCGGGCTCCCGCTGACCATCGAGCACGCCGCCGAAGTCGTGGCCATGGACGACGCGCCGCTCGAATCGGTCCTCACCAAAATCGAATCATCAATTCACGTCGGCCTCGAACTGCTCAAGCGCGGCGCCGCCGACGCCTTCGTCAGCGCGGGTAATTCGGGCGCCGTGATGACTGCGGCGATGGCGATCCTCGGCAACCTCGCGGGCGTCGATCGTCCGGCCATCGCCTCGGTCGTGCCGACCACCGCCGGACTCGCGCTGCTGATTGACGCCGGCGCCAATACTGAGGTCAAGCCGGTCAATCTGATGCAGTTCGGCGTAATGGGCAGCGTCTACTGGAAACACGTCGCGCAAGTGACGCAGCCGCGGGTCGCGCTGCTGGCCAACGGCGAAGAGCCTTCCAAGGGCACCGAACTCACGCGCGCCGCCGCCGGGATGCTAACCGCGATGGCGCCTCACCTGCACTACACCGGCTATGTCGAGGGCCGCGACATCAATCGCGCCAAAGCCGACGTCATCGTCACCGACGGTTTCACCGGCAACGTCGCGCTCAAGACCATGGAGGGCTTTGCCGCTTTTCTCCTCGGCAATCTGCGCGCGGTCTTTGAAGGCGGCCTCCTGCGGCAACTGGCCTATCTGCTGGTGCGCAAGAAATTGCGCGCGATTCGGCAACGGCTCGATCCGGCCGAATATGGCGGCGCGCCGCTGCTCGGCGTCAACGGCGTTGTGATCATCGCCCATGGCTCTTCGGACGCTCACGCCGTGCGCAACGCGATCCGCGCGGCGGCCAACGAAGCGCTGGTCCACAATGTCAACGCCGAAATCGCCACCCTCCTCACCCAGGCGCCGAATGCGCTCGCGCTCAAACCGGCCGCGGCTAACAAGGGTCTGCGTGGACTTTTCCTCAAGATGCGCGGGCGGCTCCATCGCACGCGCGAAAGCCATCCCGAGCGCAAGCCCGACGCCGCCGACACTGTCCCGGCTCTCGCCCATGATGCGGGCGCACAGCCGGCCGGCGGCTCCGGCTCATTGAACGGCTTTGCGATCAAGCATACTGATCACACCGCAGCGGATCCGGCCGGCACTCCGCTGGACCTCGAAGCCGACCCGCCGACTAAACCACCCCGCTAGGCGCTCGCCGCGGCGTTCCGCGCGTCAAGGGTGAAATCCTGCACTTCGCCCCCTTTCTCAGAAAGAAACCTGGGGACTGTCTCACGTGAAACATTTTGTTAAATCGATCATGCAAGAGCGTGACAGCAAAACGTGGGACTTTGCAGGCGGTGAAAAAAGTGTGATCCTGCAAAAGCGCGACAACGGAGCGCGATCCGTCCGAACGGTAAACAACGATGGAAAATCGGGGCGAAGAGATAATCGCGGTCTTGAACCAACTGGTCGAACTCGAACTCGCCGGTGCGGTTCGTTACACTCAGTACTCTCTGATGGTCTTCGGCCATGCCAGGATCCCGATCATGCACTGGATGCGACAGCAGGCGGCCGAGTCGCTGCTCCACGCGACCGAGGCCGGGGAGGAGGTCACCGCGCTGGGCGGACGCGTCTCGTTGGCGATCGCCGAACTGGCAGGGACGCACCACGCCTCGGTGGACGATATCCTGCAGGAGCTGGTGGTTCACGAGCGCCGCGGTATCGAGCTCTATCGCATGTTGTACAAGGTCAGTGAAGGATGGAGCGTCTCCCTCGAAGAATTTGCCCGCGGGAAAATTCGCGGCGAGGAAATCCATCTGGCGGAGATTGAGAAGATGCTCCGCCGGCGCGGCGACGCCTAGCCCCTGCACGCTGAGCCCGACGCAGACATCGGTCTGACGTGGCGGACCGGCTGTACTGAACGCGAACCTCCGCTCAGGAGACCTTTCGAGAATTTCGCCGCCACCAGCGCTTGCCCGAACAACGTTTCGCGTGAAACATTCTGCAAACCGACGTGCAAAAGCCGCGACAACGGCGCGCTGCCGGACGGTGAAAAAAACGTTCACGATCTCGGTGAGCTGTGCTACGAATCTCGGATCAGGATCGCCTTGCGGACTTGCCGAGAGCGGATACGGCCCTGTCAGGGCGCCGTCAGGTGACGGAGGGATCATCCGATGAAACTTGCGTTTCTTTTTCCCGGACAAGGCTCTCAGAAAGTCGGTATGGGCGCGGACCTGGTGCGGGACTTCGAACCGGCGCGCCGCGTCTTCGAGGAGGCCGACGAGGCCCTTGGCTTCAATTTGTCGCGGCTCTGCTTCGAGGGTCCCGATGACGAGTTGCGGCTCACGATCAACACTCAGCCCGCGATCCTCACCGCCGCGATTGCCGCGTTGCGGGTCTTCGAGCGCGACTGCGGAGTGACGCCGGAGCTGGCTGCCGGTCACAGCCTGGGGGAATACGGCGCCTTGGTCGCGGCCGGCACGCTGCGCTTTCGTGACGCGGTCAAAGCCGTGCGCGAGCGCGGCCGTCTGATGCAGGAGGCCTGTGCGGCCGGGCACGGTGCGATGGCGGCGCTGATCGGACTTGACGCCGCCGCGGTCAAGGCCATTTGTGATGAAGTTTCTGCGGCGCGCGAGGTCGCGGTTCCCGCCAACTTCAACACGCCGGATCAGATCGTGATTTCGGGACACGCCGCGCCCGTGCGCAAGGCCCTGGAACTGGCCAAGGCCCGCGGTGCTCGCGCTTCGGTCGAACTCAACGTCAGCGCGCCGTTTCATTCCCCACTGATGCTTCCGGCGCTTGAGGGCATGGCGCCGATCCTCGGACGCATCACGTTTCACAAGCTCAACTTCGGCGTGATTTCGAACCTCACCGCCCAGGTCAATCACGATCCGAATCAGGTCCTGAAACTGCTGCTCGAACAGATTGTCTCGCCCGTGCGATGGGAAGAATCGATGCGCACGATGGTCGGCGCCGGTGTCATCCGCGCCGTGGAGTTCGGTCCGGGCCGCGTGCTCGCCGGCCTGATGCGGAGAATCGATCGCAGCGTCACGGTCTATCCAGCCGAGGACACGCCTTCGCTGCGCGCCACGATGGCCGCGATCGCGCCCGGCACGTAGACTGTCGTCCATGAGAAAGAGTTCGCTTCCAGATTCACGCTCGGCGGAGATTCGCGCACGTGTCGGCCATCCGATTATCGATTCGGACGGCCATGTCGTTGAATTCGAACCCGCCCTGCTCGACTATATCCGCGACGTTGGCGGCGCCGGAATGCTCGAACGCTACAAGAGCGCCTTTGATACCGCCTTCTACTTCCGCTGGAACCACTTGACGCCGGCCGAGCGTCGCCACGCGCGCGCGCCGCGCCCGGTCTTCTGGCCCTATCCGGCCAAGAATACCTACGACCGCGCCACCGCGGCCTTACCCCGACTGATGTATCAGCGGCTCGACGAGATGGGCCTCGACTTCACCATCCTCAATCCCAGCCAGGGACTGTTCGCGCCGCACATCGAGGACGATGAGCTGCGCCAGGTCGTCTGCCGCGCCTTCAACAATTATCACGCCGAGATTTTTCGCGAGTATGCCGATCGTATCACGCCCGCGGCCTGTGTCCCGATGCATACCCCCGCGGAAGCGATCGCTGAGCTCGAGCACATGGCCGCACTCGGGCTCAAGGTTGCGATGATGGCGGCCTTTGTAAAACGTCCCATCCCGGCGCTGGCGCAACAGGCGCCCCACATGGCGCGACACCTCACCTGGATGGACAACCTCTGCCTTGACAGCGAATACGATTACGATCCGGTCTGGGCGAAATGCGTCGAGCTCAAGATCACTCCCTCGTTTCATTCGTTCGGACTCAACTGGGGAATGCGGACCTCGATCTCGAATTTCATGTACAACCAGATCGGCCATTTCGCTGCGGCCGCCGAGGGCATCTGCAAGGCGCTGTTTCTCGGTGGCGTGACGCGGCGTTTCCCGACGCTGAAATTTGCCTTCAAGGAGGGCGGCGTCGGCTGGGCGGTCAGTCTCTACTGTTCGCTGTATGAGCGCTGGCACAAACGCAATCTGCGCGCGCTCGACCAGGTCAATCCAAAAAATATCGATCGCGAGATGTTCCGCCGCCTCTGCCGCGAGTATGGCGACGGCTTCACCGCGGGCCGCCTCGACGGCGAGCTCTTCCTGTCGGAACTCGAAGGCGGGGGCGGCGGTGAGCCCTCGGAGTGGGACGAATGGCGCCATTGCGGGATTGAAACCGCGCAGGACGTCTACGATCGCTTCGTGCCCAATTTCTTTTTCGGCTGCGAGGGCGACGACCGCGTTACTGCGTGGGCCTTTGACGCCAAGCGGAATCCGCACGGCGCGCGGCTCAACGCGATCTACGGCTCTGATCTCGGTCACTACGACTTGCTCGATATGCGCGACGCCGCGACCGAGGCGTATGAAGGCGTCGAGCACGGGCTGATGAGTGAGGCCGATTTCCGCGATTTCGTCTTCACCAATCCGGTCAAGCTGCATTGCGGGATGAATCCGCATTTCTTTGACGGGACGGTGGTTGAAGACCAGGCGCGCAAGCTCATGGCCGATCTCAAGAGCACCGGTAACCGCCGGATCGACGCGCCGGCGTAAAGCCGGGTTGTAATGGCATAGCATTCGGGCCCATACAGCCATCTAACCATCGTGAAGCGGGTCCGACGCGTTAGGCCGGTATGCGAAGATTCGCTGTTATCCTGCTGCTAGCTTGCAGCGCCGGAGTTTATCCGCGCCTCGCCTTCGCGCACGGTGTATTGGGCGATTACATCTTTATCGAGCCAATCGTGACCCAAGACCCGACGCCTGCGAATGAACTGAATATTCTGCAGCCCACCTGGGCCAGAAGCAGCGATGCGAATACCTATTCGATTGCCTCATCGATTGAGAAAATACTGTGGATTGATCAGAATTTCATGCCGAGGGTAAGCGCTGGGGTGAGCAGTTCATGGAGCTATGTATCGCCTTATCATGGACCGAGCCTCAACGGATTCGGCGGTCTGACCGTGTTTGCCAAGTATGCGTTCTTCTATTCGCTTGAGCATGAGTTTTTGCTGTCGGGCGCAATCCAGTTACAGATACCAGTTGGCGACCAACATATACAAAGTGAGAATCACCCCAGTCTTGGACCGGTGCTGCTTTGGGAAAAGGCGTTGGCCGATCTGCCCAACTCGCCAGTAATCAAGTATCTCCGGCCTTTTGGCATCCAGAGCGACTTCGGGTATGTGCCGGCGTTGAGCGGCCATACGAGCCATCATATGTTTGCCGACGCAGTAATTGAGTACTCGCTCCCGTATTTGAGTAATAATGTCAAAGACCTAGGTCTGCCGCGACCTTTCAGAAACATGTTCTTGTTCAATGAGATTAATTACGACCAACTGATTACAGGGCGGGCAGGCGAGACTTTCCCAATCTTACTTGCGACGCCAGGCATCGCCTACGTTAACTATCATTACGAACTCGCGGTGGCGACCCAATTCGCTCTTAACCACGCCAGCCGCGCCGGCAATCATGCGGCGGTGCTCGGCTTGCTCGATATATTTTATGATTCGCTATTTCCGGCGATCGGCAACTGGACGATCAATAAGGGATTTGGCGAATGAAAGTGCTGATACGAAGGGCTTTGACGAGTTTGCTGATTGCGTTGGTCGCGATGACGGCTACGATTGCAGCGGCCCATTCATTCCCGGAAAAAGAGACACCGCCGGCCGGCGCCACGCTAAACGCGCCTCCCGCGGTGGTCTCGATCAAGTTTGACGCGCCGATTGAGCGTCTGTTTGCGCAACTCCAGGTGCTCGGCGCCGACGGGAAGAATGAGGTGACGGGGGGGCCGGAGGTTGCTCCCGATGGCTATACGCTGCGCGCCAAAATACCGGTGTTGAAGCCCGGCGACTACAAAGTCGAGTGGGCGGTAGTCTGTATCGACACGCATCATACGAATGGTTCATATGAGTTTACGGTCGGCGAGGGTGGGTCGTAGCCGGTGCGCGCAATCCTCGCGTGGCCCGTATTGACGGCGCAGCTCGTGATTTTCGGCACGGCGGTTTTCGCCCTCAGTCTTGCCGACGACGCCGGCGGCGAGCGCGATCGCTTACTCGCCAGCCTGATTGGCCTCTGGCGCATACTCGGATTGACGGCGATCCTGTTTTCGCCGCTGCTGTTCGTCAAGGTCGCCGCCGGGATGGCCGGGACAGATTGGTGGGGCGCCCTGCCCTTTGTGTTGCAGGTGTTGCGCCAGACGCACGCCGGCGCGGTCTGGAAATGGCGCCTGCCGCTCGTGATTCTGCTCGGGGTCCTCGCGTGGCTGCCGTTCGCACGAGCGCGTGCGGCGTTGCTCCTGCTCTTCACCTCAGCGGCGTTGCTGCTCTGCGAGAGCCTGACGAGTCACGCCATCGATGTCGGTGGCCTGACCGTCGCGATCGACTTCGTTCACCAGATGGCTGCGGCAGTATGGATTGGCGCGATTCTCGGCCTGCGGCTGGGGGCGATACGCGCGCGGCTTTCCGACGTTTGGGTTAACGCCACTGCGCCATGGGTCTCGCGGCTGGCCGAATGGACCGTTGCCACATTGATCGTCAGCGGCGTCTATACGGCCTACCACGCGTTGATGGGCAATCCGGCACTGTTGATTTATGCGGCGTACGGACGCGTGCTATTGTTCAAACTCGGCGCGGCGTCGATTGTACTTTTGATGGGAGCGTATAACCGCTTTGTGCTCATCCCACAGCTGGCGGCATCCGGTGCGCGCCGCGCACTACTGCGCAACGTTGCAGTGGAATCGATTTTGTTGTTGGGCGTTATCGGTATAACCGCACTGCTGGCGAACACTCCTCCAGCGCATTAGTTCAGCGGGTTCAAGTTAATCAATTCGTTTCGCTCGAGTTAAGGCGAATGTCTATATGAAGTTATGCGCGTCGCGAGAGATTCTGCTCGGCGTCTTCGTAGTTGCGCTTCTGATACTTTTGTCTGTAGTCAATTTCGGTTGTAACAGTAACGTTGAGAATCTTCCGGCATTCTCCGGGCGCAGCGCCGATTGTCTGCCTGATATCGTGTTGACCGACCAGAATAACCGCCCGGTTTCGCTGGCCGCGCTCAAAGGCAAGCCGGTATTCTTCGATTTTATCTATACGACTTGTCCGGGCCCGTGTCTGGTGCTGACCGCGCGGATGAAAGCGATCGCCGATCAACTTGGTCCGGTCCTTGGGACCAAAGCCTGGTTCGTCTCAGTTACTGTAGATCCCGAACACGACAGCGCCGCCGCACTGCACGCTTATGCCAAGGAACAGGGCGCCGACCGTCAAGGCTGGCTCTTTTTGACTGGGCCGCCGGCCGCGGTCGATCGTGTGATGGCGCACTTCAATTTGCATCGCGTACGCGAGGCCGATGGCACGATCGATCATGTGCTCGAGTTCTTTCTGGTGGGTCCCGATGGTCATCTGATGATCCAATATCTGGCGTCGGACACCAACCCGGCCAAGATCGCTGGCGACATTCAGGAGGTGATCGCGGGGAGGCAATTGGCGGCGCGTTAACGCCGCAGATGACTCAGCTAAACGGCAGGAAATGACCGGGATTCTTCGCCCTCGCCAGACTCAGCTCAGAATGACACCAAACAGCTCCTTCGGTGGCCAAGGATTACGGTATGAGTCTATACTACCTGAACTGAGTCTCGCCTATTTGAACTGAGGCATTACGTACTTGGCGAATTTTTCGAGCGAGCGAAGGGTTTCCTTGTGGGGAAAGCCGCCGAAGTTGACTTCGAAAATCGGATAGGTCAGTCCGAAACTTTTTTCGGCGCGCCGCAGCCGCTGAGTAATCCGCTCCGGCGTGCCGAACATCACGCAGTCGCCTTTATCCAGATCTTCATAGGTGGCATTGCCGAAGAGTTTGGAGAGGCCGCCCTTGTACTCTTTATAATCGGCCCCTTTGAATTCGTCCCGATCGAGCGCGCTGAAAAACTGCCAATACTTCATGAAATGATTGCCACCGAGCGCGAGCCCCTCCTCGTCGGAATCCGCGGCGTAGAGATGATAGACGCCGAGAACCTCGCGCGTTTTGGGATCGTGCCCGGCTTCGGCGAGCGCAGACCAATAGTATTTGAGCTTGCCTTGCAGGTCCTCGTGCTTCGGATAGGCGAAGGGCACGATCATCGGATTGAAGCCCTTGTGGCCGGCGAAGGTAAAACTTTCGGGCGTGACCGCGCAGGCGCTCCAGATGGGCGGATGGGGCTGCTGGACCGGCTTGGGCAGCGCGAGTACATCATTGACCTTGTAGTACTTGCCGTCGTAGGTGACGCGTTCTTGCGTCCAAGCCTGCAGGATGATTTCGACGGATTCGTGATAGCGACCGTGGCTTTCGTTCTCGTCGATATCGAACAGTTCGTATTCGGCCTTGAGCACGCCGCGTCCGATTCCCAGATCAAGCCGGCCGTCGCTGAGGACATCGAGCATCGCGTATTCTTCTGCGGTGCGAATCGGATTACTCAGTGGCAGCAGCGTCACGCCGGTGCCGAGGCGGATACGTTTGGTGCGCTGGGCGACGGCTGCGGCAAATACCGGCGGCGACGGAAACGCATAGCCGCCGACATAGTGCTCAGCGAAGAAGACCCCGTCGAAGCCTAATTCCTCCTCGCACTGAATCTGCTCGATCATCTCGCCGTAGTAATGGCTGGCGGATTTGTAGCGCTCGGGCGAGTAATCAGGAATGTAGAGCAGTCCGAACTTCATGCACCTACTCCTTGTCGAGGGCTACCCGGCGCGGGTGCCCGCGGCTGCGAAATTTTCCTTACGGCACGCAAACGAGCAGCACCATCGTAGCGATGGTGCCGAGCATAGCGCCGGCATAGCAGAGCGAGACGACCACGGTGTCGAGCCGGCGCACGTCGAGGGCATCGCAGATGGTGTCGCGCAGCCGATAAGCGGCGTGCCAGAAGGCGAAGATCAGGAGTATCGCGAGGTAGATGCGGGTGAGTGGATGCTCGAGCAGGGTCAACATACTCGCGCGGCTGGGAGTAGGTACGAGTCCGAGCGGCTCGGCGAAGCCGGTCAAAAAAATGTGGATGGGGAAAAAGAACGCGACCAGAAAGCCGCCGGTGCCGAAGAGCAGCCACGCGAGGGGGCGATTTGATCTGTGCGCGGACATCTAAATGAACCTCAGAGCGAAGAGCGCAACCACGAGTGAGGCGACGAACCACGCGCCATAGTTGGGGACGGCCGCGAAAAGATCAGGCATCACGGGGCCCAGCAGATGGCGGACGAAGACGCGCGGCACCAGCGCGAACCAGGTCACCGCGTGAAAGATGATCAAGACGAGCGCGATGGCGTTGAGGATCATCACGACCGGACAACTCATCCAGGCTTGAAAATGCGCGTACGCGGCCGTTCCGTGCTCGATCGCGCGAATCTGCAAGAGCATCACGACCGCGAAGTAGGCGACGAAGATGCAACTCGCTTCGCGCACCATGAAACGCAGGTAGGGCCAGCGATCGAAGTACCAATAGGGTGACATCTGCGGCCGATAGGCCTTGGGCTGGTAGGCGCTGTATTGAGGCATCGCAGTTACTTGTTTCCCCAGGGCATCAGCCAGGTCCTGAACCAATCGGCGGTCGCCGTGATTTTGTATTGCTGAATCGCGAGCGAGGGATCGACATGCTTGGGACAGACCACCGAGCACTCGCCGATGACCGTGCAATCCCAGATGCCGTCATGCTGCGAGAGCACGTCGGTGCGCTCGGCAGAGCCTTGGTCGCGCGAATCGAGGTTGTAGCGCTCAGCCAGCGCGAGCGCCGCGGGTCCGGTGAACGACGGATCGAGACCATAGACCGGACAGGCGGCATAGCAGAGCATGCAGTTGATACAAAGACTGAATTGCTTGAAGGCGTCGAGCTGCGCCGGAGTCTGGAGAAATTCGCGCTGGGGCTGAAAATCGTCTTTGCGCACGATCCAGGGGCGCACCTTCTGTAGCTTGCCGACGAAATCGTCCATCTCGATCACGAGGTCTTTGATCACCGGGAAATGATCGAGCGGGCCGATGCGCACCGGACCGGGGGCGAACTCCGTCAGCAGGGTCTCGCAGGTCAGCTTCGGCACGCCGTTGACCATCATGCCGCAACTGCCGCAGATCCCCATCCGGCACGACCAGCGGAAGGCGAGCGAGCCGTCGAGTTGATCCTTGATGTAATTGAGGCCGTCGAGCACCATCCAATCGCCGCGCAGGGGAACCTCAAAGCTCGCGTAAGAGGGTTCCGCGTCGCGCTCGGGATGAAAGCGCGCGACTTCGAGAATGATCGTATCGGACATAAGTTTCTAACGCACCTCGCAGACTCGTTTGCTCGGCTCCGCTCGCAGGGCCTCGCTTTGCCTAGCGTTTTCTAACGCACCTTGCAGATTCGTTTGCTCGGCTCCGCTCGCAGGGCCTCGCTTTGCATAGTGTTCTAGTGATCCCTTCCGTAGATCCGTTCGCCCGGCGGCCAGCGCGTGATCACCACCGGCAGGTACTCGATGCGGGGCGGCCCCTCGGCGTTGCGATGGACGACCGAGTGGGCGAGAAAGCGTTGATCGTCGCGCTTGGGGAAGTCGCGCCGCTGATGGGCGCCGCGCGACTCCTCGCGCTGGAGCGCGCTCTGCACGATGGTCTCGGCGACGTCGAGCATGAAGCCGAGTTCGAGCGCCTGCGTCAGTTGCGTATTGAAGGTGCGCGTATGATCGTCGAGCGTGAGGTTGCGCGCGCGCTCCTGCAACTCGCGCAATTTCTGCGCCGAGGCTTCGAGCGCGGCGCGCTCGCGATAGATGCCGCAGCCGCTCTCCATGGTCTTCTGCATCTCTTCGCGGATGGTGGCGATGCGCTCGGTGCCACCGTTGCGGCGTAGCAGGCTCTCCTCGAGCCGACGCTCCTCGTCGGCGGCCTGTGCCAGCAGATGATTGCGATTGCCCTCGCCCACCCCGGTTACATACTCGACCGCATTGCGTCCGGCACGCGCGCCAAAGACCAGAATCTCGCCCAGCGAGTTCGAGCCCAGTCGGTTGGCGCCGTTGATACTGACGCAGGCGGCCTCGCCCGCGGCGTAGAGACCCTTGAGCGGTGTAGCGCCCTCGATATCGGTGTGGACGCCGCCCATCATGTAGTGCTGCACTGGGCGGACGCGAATCGGTTCCTTGACCGGATCGAGATTTTCGTACTTGAGGCAGAGTTCGCGCACCATCGGCAGACGCGATTCGATCTTGTGTTCTCCCAGATGCCGCAGATCGAGATGCACGTAATCGCCATAGGGACCCTGGAAGGCGCGGCCCTTCTCGATCTCGCCGATGATCGCTTGCGACACGCGATCGCGCGGTCCCAACTCCATGCTGCGGAAGACCGGGGTCGGCGTCGGTTTGCCGAGGTCGTAATCCTGCAGGAAGCGGTAGTTGTCCTTGTTGAGCAGCCAGCCGCCTTCGGCGCGCGCCGCCTCGGTAATCAGGATGCCGGTGAAAGGCAGTCCGGTCGGATGGTACTGCACCATCTCCATGTCTTTGAGGGGCGCGCCCGCGCGATACGCCAGCGCCATGCCGTCACCCGTGCAGATATTCGCGTTGGTGCTGAAGGGAAAAACGCGACCGCATCCGCCGGTGCAGATGATCACCGCTTTGGCCATGATCGCGCGGACGCGGCCGGTGCGCAGCTCGATCGCAACCACCCCACGCGCCTTGCCGTCATCGACGAGGAGCATGGTCGCGAAGTGCTCGTCGTAACGGGTGATGGCGGTGTACTTGAGCGAGGTCTGGAAGAGCGTGTGGAGCAGATGGAAGCCGGTCTTGTCAGCGGCGAACCAGGTGCGCATCTTCTTCATGCCGCCGAAGGGCCGAACGGCGATTTTGCCGTTTGGCTCGCGGCTCCAGGGGCAGCCCCAGTGCTCGAGGCGCAAGAGTTCTTTGGGGATTTCGTTGCAAAAGTATTCGATCGCGTCCTGATCGCCGAGCCAGTCGCTGCCCGAGATGGTGTCGTAGCAGTGCTCGTCAATCGTGTCGTCGTCGCCGGCGACGCCGGCGGCGCCGCCCTCGGCCGAGACCGTATGGCTGCGCATCGGGTAAACTTTGGAGACCATCGCGATATCGGCGTGCGGATTCGCTTCCGCGATCGCGATCGCAGAGCGCAGTCCGGCGCCTCCACCGCCAATCAGCAAAATATCGTGCGAGGACGTTTCCACCGTGTTCTCCGGTTCGGCCGCAAACGCCGATCCGGCATTAAATACGCTAACCGCCGCCGCATCGCAATATCAGGCGAGCTTGAACCTTAAAAGATAGTAGTTAAGAGCGCGCGATCGACGGCGGCCCCATCGGCTAAGGGAAATTGTAGTGCGCGCCGGCAAGACCCGGGGGAATCGAAGGCGGCGGCATCAACAGATGAGCAAGATGAGCAAAGTGAGCAAACTGGTGGTCGCGAGCGTGGTTGTGGTTCTGGTCGCGGCCATGACAATCGGGAGAATTGCGAGCGCAGAGTCGGGTTCGGCGGGGCCGAGCGGATCGCTCAGCGATGCCTACAGAATTATCGCGTCGAAGCAGTTCGTCGATCTTACGCATTCCTTCAGCCCGTTGACGCCGGTGTGGAAAGGTTTTGGCCCGGCGAACTTTGCCGCGGCGGCCGATCCGATGTCCGGGCAGCCCTACACGATTGCGCAGGACGGCTTTCGCAGCAACTTCTACTCGATGGTGGGACAGTACGGCACGCATATCGATCCGCCCGCCCATTTCGATCCCAATGGCCGGACGCTCGACGAGATTCCGCTCAAGCAGATGATTCTGCCGCTGGTGGTATTTGACGAGACCCCGATGCTGACGCACGACTCGAATCACGCTTTGACCGTCGGCGATATCGCCGTGTGGGAGAAGCGCTATGGCCGGGTGCCGGCAGGATCATTCGCAGCGCTGCGCACCGACATGTCACGCGACTGGGATAAAAATCCGGCGCGCTTCAAGCGCCAACCCTTCCCCGCGTGGTCGCTCGATGCGATCAAATTTCTCTACGAGGATCGTGGGATTGTCGCGAACGGACATGAATCGATGGATACCGACGCGACACCCGAGCTCGCGTCGGAGAAGTGGCTGCTCACTCACGGTCATTGGCAAATCGAAGTAATGGCCAACCTCGATCAAGTGCCGGCGACCGGTGCGATTATCGTCGTGACCTGGCCGAAGCCGCGCGGGGGTCTGGGCTTTCCTGCACGCGCCTTCGCCATCCTGCCGTAGCCGGGCGAACACAGGCACGAGCGTCAGCCGAGCGACCGCCACTCGGCATGCGACGCGCACTGTCATCGGATGCGCCGTCGCGCCGATAAAATCGACCTGCGCGGACCATCCTGCAGCATCACCGCATTAGGCACGGCGCGGGCGGATAAAAGTAAGTTTTGCAGCTTTACACATCTCTCACTTATGCGAAATAACTCCTTCCCTGCCCCGCGCCTTGTGGCTATCGTCCAGTTTCAATGGAAGGCCAATGCGGTCGTCTATTCGTATGCTTACGGTCTGCACGACCACCGCAGAGCGCGGCGTGTCGCTATCCTCAATCGAACACTCCCCTTGTTGCGCCAGAAACCCATAACCCATAACCGATGACCATCCTTGTTGGCATTGTTGCCATTTTCGTCTCGCTCAGGTTAATCCGCGTAATCCGCACAAAGATCTCAGCGACCATTTTAAAACGGTAAGTCTAAAGGACTTGACTACAGATTCCATTGCTGCTAATCTTGTTTCCATGATGACCCTACGGCAGTTGATGGAAACCTTCCCGACGAGCGACGCTTACAAGCAATTCCTGATGGATCGGCGC
>Ga0209167_10000498_pt1 | contig 28272 bp, 30 predicted proteins | sample Coa_R1_9_FD_187154 | JGI IMG/M metagenome (GOLD analysis project Ga0209167, IMG submission 187154) | Surface soil microbial communities from Centralia Pennsylvania, which are recovering from an underground coalmine fire - Coalmine... | ecosystem: Environmental > Terrestrial > Soil >...
GGCGCGGACGGCTTCCTCGAACACCTCCTTCTTGGTTTCCATGTCGCGACCGAACGGCGTCAATTCGGTGATCGAGGCGCTCTCGCCCATCCCGAATTCGCAGCGGCCGCGACTTAGGAGATCGAGCACCGCTACGCGCTCGGCGACGCGGGCGGGATGATTGGTCGTGAGCTGGAAAATGCCGTGGCCGAGCCGGATGTTTTTGGTGCGCTGGCTCGCGGCGGCAAGAAAGGATTCCGGCGAGGGCGAGTGCGAATATTCTTCCAGGAAATGGTGTTCCACCACCCAGGCATAGTCGTAGCCGAGCCGGTCGGCGGTCTCCAGTTGCGTCAGCGCGTCCTGATAAAGCTTGAGCTCCTCGCCGGCCTGCCATGGGCGCGGCAATTGCAGCTCATAGAAGATGCCAAATTTCACGATGTCTCTCCGGCGACCGGCTTGTTGTTTCCCGCAAAGTGTATCCCGCGCCTGAGCCAAGTCCAGCCGAGGCGCCCATCCATGCGGCGGAAGCCCGCTTGCGCCGGGCGCATGAATGGTTAGTTTTGGCAGGCGAGTCGTAGCTCCGCGCACGGCCCTCCCCCACCGAGACCCCAAGATACCTTTACGTGACAATCTTTACGCCGCACCAGGATTCCGCGCTGAAGGCCGTTGCCGACTGGCTGAAGGCAAAACCCGGCCGGAACGGCACGCCGCCGGTGTTCCGCCTGTTCGGCTATGCCGGCACCGGCAAGACCACGCTGGCGCGCCACGTCGCCGAGGGTGTCGACGGCGAGGTGAAATTCGCCGCCTTCACCGGCAAGGCGGCGCTGGTGATGCGCAACAAGGGCTGCGACAACGCCTCCACGATTCATTCCCTGATCTACCGCGCCCGCGAATCAGGCGTCGAACAGCCGAGTTTCGAGCTGTGGGACGACGCGCCGGCCTCCAAGGCGAAACTGATCGTGATCGACGAATGTTCGATGGTGGACACCGAACTCGGCCGCGACCTGATGTCGTTCGATTGTCCGCTGTTGGTGCTCGGCGACCCCGCGCAGCTTCCGCCGATCCAGGGCGGCGGCTTCTTCACCGATGGCGAGCCGGACGCGATGCTCACCGAAGTGCATCGCCAGGCACAGAACGATCCGATCGTGCGGATGTCGATGGATATCCGCGAGGGCCGCGCGCTCGAGATCGGCCGCCATGGCGAAAGCGAGGTGGTGTCGCGCGCCGAGCTCGATCCGGATCGGGTGATGAGCGCCGACCAGGTGCTGGTCGGGCGCAACAACACCCGCCGCGCCTACAATATGCGGGTGCGGCAAAAGCAGAACATCGAGGATCCGTTGCCGGTGGCCGGCGACAAGCTGGTCTGCCTGCGCAACAACCGCAAGAAGGGACTGTTCAATGGCGGATTGTGGCGCGTGAAGTCGCGCGCCGCGTCACGATCGAAGTCATATATTATCAGCATGCGGCTCGCGCCCGACGAGGAGTTCGGCCACAAGGTGACCAAGGTTTCGGTGCGCGGCGACTGTTTCGAGGGCGGCATCGAGGCGATCCCGTGGGAGCAGCGCAAGCCCTATGACGAATTCGATTACGGCTACGTGCTCACCGTGCACAAGTCACAAGGCTCGCAATGGGACGACGTGGTGCTGTTCGACGAGAGCTTTGCGTTCCAGGACAGCCGCGCCCGCTGGCTCTACACCGGCATCACGCGGGCGGCGAAGCGGTTGAGCGTTGTGGTGTGAGGCGCGATGCCATCGAGGATGAGATGACGAAACGCTCGCGCCCTGCTCGTCTTCTGCGCGGAAAAGCACTTGAGCGATTACAATAATTTCGCTTGATCGGGTGGATATGTAATTCGCACTCCTTCCACCTGCGCAAACGGGGTGAGCTTATGCGCGCGATAACTGCTGTCCGATAAAATCTCGATCACCGGCACGTCGCGCGCACCGAGCGCGTCAGCGACCAGGGAACGGTGACATCGCCACGGCACCGCTTCGGCGCACATGATGGCTACGCGCTTTTGATGGCTCATCTCAATGAGCTTTTCGAGCGCGGCCTGAAATTGCTCGGTCAGCATATAGTCGGCATAGCCGCGAAAGCTTGCATTGCGCCACCCGGTGTTGGGAGAATCTTTGCGGGCATGCCGCAATCCGCCCAGCGATTGCATTGGTAAATATTCGACCTGCTCCGCCGCCAGCGTGCCGGCCAGCGCGGTGTCGTTGAATTGCGGGTTATGACGGGAACGGGGCACCGTGCGGATGTCCACGAGACGTTCGATGCCATAGGTTCGCAGCACCGCGACGAAGCGCTCGATGGGCAACGTCGAATGACCGAGCGTAAATATCGTGCCTTCCGGCCAATGGACTCCCTGCGGGGGTGGATGCTCGCTCATCGCAATATGCCTCTGCGCGTCAGCCGCCGTGCCAGGCATGTCCTGGCTCCGGTCGAGGGGTGCAGTCGGACTGCACACGCAGCCGGGTCATGGCGGGGCCAGAATGCCCGGAAAAGGCGCGGCTTTTTCTCACGAACTCGTGTGTATTGGGCGGTAACAAGTCCGGCTTTATCCCGTATCTTGGCAAGGCCCGCGGTGGAGGTCCGGTTGCGACCGCCGCCGCTGCTTTAAACCTAAAGTCCATCCGCCGAGCCTCCCGTCCGTTGAGCCCAGAGGCAGTCAAGAGGAAGCCCCCATGTCACCTCGCCAATTCAGTCGCCTATCGTTTTGCGCTGCCGCCGCCGGCGCGCTGGCCATCACGGCGATCACCGTCACCCATTCACTTGCCGCGGAAGAAGCCGTGACCATCCCCGCACCCGCCACGGACGTTCAGGCCGCAAGCGGCATCCAGACCGCGGTGGTTGCGGGCGGATGTTTCTGGGGCGTGCAAGGCGTGTTCCAGCATACCGCGGGCGTCGTCAACGCGGTGTCCGGATATGCCGGCGGCAGCAAGATGACCGCCGACTACAACATGGTCTCCACCGGAACCACCGGGCACGCGGAATCCGTCGAGATCAAATACGATCCGAAGAAGATCAGCTACGGCAAGATCTTGCAGATTTTCTTCTCGGTCGTGCACGATCCGACGCAGTTGAACCGCCAGGGACCGGACACCGGCACGCAATATCGCTCGGCCATCTTCACTGCCAATGACGAGCAGAAGAAGGTGGCGGAGGCCTATATCGCCCAGCTCAACGCGGCAAAGGTCTACAAAAGACCGATCGTCACCAAGGTCGGGCCGCTGGAGGGTTTTTTTCCGGCGGAAGCCTATCATCAGGATTACCTGACGCTGCACCCGAACCAGCCCTATATCGCCTATAACGACATTCCGAAGGTCGAAAATCTGAAGAAGCTTTTCGCCGAAAATTATATCGAGAGGCCGACCCTGGTGAGCAGCGCAAAGGTCACCAATTAGGGACGGAAGAAGTAAGGAGCTTCCATGCCCGACGCCAAGACGATGCCGAAAGTCGAAAAGAGCGAGGCCGAGTGGCGCAAGGAACTGACCCCGATGCAATATGCGGTGCTGCGCGAGAAGGCGACGGAACGGCCGTTCTCGGGCGAGTACGAGCATGACCCGCGTCCGGGCACCTATGTCTGCGCCGGCTGCGGACAGACGCTGTTCGAATCCGACGCCAAGTTCGATTCCGGCTGCGGCTGGCCGAGCTTCACCCAGCCTGCGGCGGAGAGCCATGTCGACGAAGAGCGCGACATCAGCCACGGCTTGGTCCGCACCGAAGTGCTTTGCTCGCGCTGTAACGGCCATCTCGGCCATGTGTTTGAGGACGGCCCTGCGCCCACCGGCCTGCGCTATTGCATCAATTCGGCGGCGCTGAAGCTGCAAACAAAATAGGCAGCTCAACGGACGGCCCTTCCGGTTCCTGCACTGGAACCAAATCGCGGCCTATGCTTTTCTCATCGCTGGCGGCGCGGCAGATTTTCCGGTCAGCCGCGATCTATCGGGGAGAGTGCCATGTCGCTCGGAACGATACTCATCATCATCGTGATCCTTTATCTGCTCGGCGGGTGGAGCGGCCGGTTTGGCGGCTACGGCTATGGGCTGGGCCATTCCGGGATGGGCCTGGGCGGCGTGATTTTGGTCGTGCTGCTCATTCTGCTCTTGCTCGGCAAGCTGTAAAACTGTTAAGTCATTGTAAACAAAAGGATTACTCCTGATCTGAAGCCGGGGGACCCGGATTCATCATCAGGGCTGTCAGGAGTCGCATTTCTCGCAAACAGGCCTATATTAAGGGCTGTCCTGAAATGATGTGTATCGGTGCATCGCTTGTGCGCCCTTGCGATCTGTTCGCGACTTCGTTCGCGTTCTCACTAAAAAGAACAGAGGTCCCTGACCATGGCTTCCTTCAGCTTCAACACTGCTGCCGAGTTGTTTCCTGCCGCGATCCGCAAGAAGAAGCGGGCGGGTTTCGCTTATCGACGTTTTGGCACCGCGGCCGAGGCGGTTCGTTTTGCGATCGAGGAATTGCCGGCGGATTCGCTGAACGGCGCCTACCTGCAAGTCGACGAGGCTCGTTTCGACCAGAGCGGTATCCGCTCGCTCTATGAGAGCCAGGATTTTCCGCTGCCGCGCCGTCCGCGCGCGCCGCAGCCCGCGCCTGCCGGCAACAAGGCTGACACCGAAGCCGCGTAATTCACGCACCAGACCAATCCGCCCTCGGAGCAATCCGAGGGCGTTTTCGTGCGGGCCAGCGGGTTATTTTTGGCGCATGATCTCTTCGGAAAACCGCGTCACACTTTTCCGGATCATGCGCTAGCGGGGCTGCTTGTCGAGCCAGCGCTGCAGCAGACGCAGGTTTCGCATATTGGCGCGGAATAGCACGTCGAAAGCATCGCCCGCGACCGGGACCATTCCGACCACGCCATCGACCGCGACATTGCCGAGCATTCGCACCGTGACATGCCAGGGTGCGCCGAGCGCGCGCGCTTCGCGCACCAGCCACAGCGAGAATGCAGTTGCAACGAGATCGCCGACCACCGGTATCAATCGAAGGATACCGTCGATGCCGTAACGGATCCTGGTGCCCGGCAGGATGAAGGCAATGTCGAGCAGCTTCGCCAGCGCCGCAAGCCGCGCCAGCCGCTGCTCGCGGGAAAGATCGCCGAACGGGTTGGCGCTGGAATGGCCGAAATCGAAATCGAAACGCCGCAACCGATCCCCAGGCGAGTCTTCCAGAATCTCCCGCCCGTCCTGATCGATGATCGGGCTGCGCGGCTGCGCCGACCGAGACGATCCGCCGCGGGAGTTTCGAAAATTTGTGGCGCCGGGCGCCAGAATTTCTTCGTTCGACATCGCGATTAAATGGGTAACACGAAGGGGGAGCGCAGGTTGCGTCACGCGGTCGCGGCTTCACTCACCAATTGTCGTCCCCCCGCGAACGCGGGGACGACCGCCATTGAAAATAGTTGGCAGCCCTCACACCTCCGTCGGCTTGTCGATGACCCGATGCGCCAGCCACGACGACACCGCGCCCGGGATGAAGCCGACCAGGCCGTAAAGGACAAACTGCAGCGCGCCGCTGTCCGGCCCGCGCGAGCCGTAGAAAAACTCCGTCGCGGCGAAAGCGATCGCGCCCACGATCACCATGCGCACCAAGGGACTGATTCGTTTGACGTGAAAAATAATATCGTCGACCGCGCCCAACATGAGCGCCGGCAGGACACCGAACAGATAGCTGTATTGCAAAGTGATGGCGAACACGGCGAGCAGCTTCTCCGCCTCCGAGAGGCTCGGAGGATGGCTCCAGTAGCCGGACATCACGGTGGTGGTCAGCAGAAGCCAAAACCCGCCGAGCAGCGGCGAAAGCGCCGCAAAGATCGCATACCGTTTCATCAACCACCCCGCGCGTGTTTTGGGCAGAATAGCAGTTTTGTTTCAGTGAAAAATGAGGCCCCGCCGGGGCGGCACGGGCTTGAACCAGGTAAGACAGTAAGATAACTTACAGCCATGAATCGCTTCTCCCACCGGCCCGCTGCGTTCTCGAAGGTTTCGGTCAAGAGTCAGACCGTCATTCCGCGCGAGGTACGCGAACGACTCAAGCTGAAACCCGGCGACACTCTGCGCTATCGCGTCACCGAGGACGGTATCCTGCTCGATAAGGCGAACGAAGCCGGCGACGATCCATTCGCAGCGTTTTCCGAATGGACATCCGAGGCCGACGAAAAGGCCTATGGCGGATTGTAGCCTAGGTTTCTTCGGCGAGCCGCGGCCGGGCTTAACCCGGCCGTCCGGGTGGATGCAGTGAGCAAGCGAGCAATCCGCGCTGCCAACTCTCGCTTCGGCGCCTTCGACGTCGTCCTGGTGCCATTTCCCTATGCCGATCGTCTTGCCGAAAAGCGCCGCCCTGCCCTGGTCGTTTCGAATCGCAAGCTCGCGCCTTTCGGGCTGATCTGGGTGGCGATGATTACGAGTGCCGAAAACGCCCCATGGTCGTGCGATGTCACGATCGTCGATCTGGCGCGTGCTGGTCTACCTGCGCCCTCCGTTGTACGCGCAGCGAAGATCGCCTGCATCGAGCCTGCACGGGTCGAACGGCGCGCCGGGAGGCTCGACAAGGAGACGGCCAAAGCCGTGGCCCAGAAGTTGAGAGGATTTTTGGGAGGCTAGTCGCCGAACATCACGGGCGGCGGTCTGCAGAAGCCAAGACCGGCCGAGAACACGGTCGGCGAGTCCCCCTACTCGCCCCAGGCCGCAAACGCATCGTTGAAGGCGCGCTCGCCGGGGGCGCCCTTCTCGATGGCGATGATGGCGCGGCGCTGGTTGACGTAGACCAATGGCACGTCGAACCACGAGCGTTCCTTCAAGAGTTGCAGGTTGCGCGAGCGGTCGGCATCGACATTCGACAGGCCGACCAGGAAGAAGCCGTCGGTGACCTTGACGGCGACGCCGGCGAGCGGCGTGCCGCGCGCCTGCTCGTTGGATTTCATCAGGATACCCGGCACATTGCTGACGCCGCCGCCGGAAAAATCCGCCGGCAGGTTGAAGGTCAGCTCGGCGGTATGGCTCGCCGGCATCGAGGTGTCGGTGTTGTGGCGGAACGACATCGTCATCTTGAACTTGCGATCGGGGATCTCGATGTCGGCGCGCACGCCGATATCCGCCTTCTGGTTGCCGGACGCCTTGATTGGCTCGGCGCGCCAGATCACCGAGCCGACATATTGCTTGCCCTTGGGATCGGAGGGGTCTTCGTCATACAGCACGACGCGCTGCGCCACCGGCGCGACCTGGTCGCTCGACGACGGCTGGCCGACGCGATCGGGGATCTTCGGCTTGGCCAGCGGCGCGCCGCCTTCCTTGGGCGCTTCGACCTGCGTCGGCGACGACTTGAACAGGCCGCTCACGCCTGTGACCGCCGACCTGCCCCACAGGATCGCGGCGCCGACCAGAATCAAAACGACGCCGACCGCGATCGCGCTCTTGAACGGGAAGACAGTGCCGGCGCGGACGGGTTTCGGCTCGCGGCCGCGCTCCTGTGCCGGACGCGGACGCGGCGCCGGCGGCGGCGCATATCGTCCGGCTTCCTCGATCGATTCGTCGTAGGAATAGGGTGCATCCAAATCGTCATCGTGAATGTCCATGCTCGGCTCGAGCCGGTCGAATTCCGGCGAGGGCGAGGGCACGTTGGCATAGGTTTTTCGCGCGGCGCGGCTGGCTTGTGCCGCCGCGCGGCCGAGATCGTCTGCATCCGCCGTGATATCGCGGAAGCCGCGCACGCCGGGAGCTTGCGAAGCGTTGTTGTCCACACCACGGCGCGACGCGCCCGTGCGTTCGCGCGTCGGTGGCAACTGCGGGTCCTGCATCGAGACTTGCGGCTGGCGCAGCGGCGGCGCCTCCGGACGGGGATTGCGCGCCGGATGCTCCTCCTCCTGCCCGAGCGGCGCTCGCTCGCCGCGCTGCTGCGGGGGTGATGGCGGCCGTGGACGCGGCGGCGCCGCCGAAGGGGACGGCGCCGCTTCGCCGCCCCGCGCATTGAGGGGCCGGCTGTTGGCGCGGAACGAATCGCCGGCCCGCGAGCGCTGAGCGTCTGCCGAGCGCGAAGCGTCCCGGGCACGCTGGGCGGCCTCCGATTCCACCTTGCGCACGGCCTCTTCCAGCGACAGCCGCTCGCGGGTGATTTCGGATTCGCTCAAGGGCGGATCGACACTGCGCAGTTGCGCGATCAACGCCGCGCGCGCCCGCTCGTAAAGCGCGCGACGGCTCTCGCCGGGAGCACTGGGATCCAGTCCGGCGATGGCGCGGGCAATCAGCGGGTAGTAATCGGCCATATCAACTCAACTATGTAGGCTTTCCGGTAACATCTCGTTAAGCCTCGAATGGGTTCTGGACCAAAATAGTATCCTCGCGTTCCGGGCTGGTGGAAAGCAAGGCGATCGGACAACCCACCAGTTCCTCGACCCGGCGGACATATTTTATCGCCTGCGCCGGCAGGTCCGCCCAGGAGCGGGCGTTGGCGGTCGGCTCCTTCCAGCCCTCGATGGTCTCGTAGACCGGTACCACCCGGGCCTGGGCGCCCTCGCCGGCCGGCAGATGGTCCACTTCCCCGCCGTCCAGCATATAGCCGGTGCAGACCTTGATGCTGTCGAAGCCGTCGAGAATGTCGAGCTTGGTAAGCGCAAGGCCATTGATGCCGCAGGTCCGCACAGTCTGGCGCACCAGCGCCGCATCGAACCAGCCGCAACGCCGCTTGCGCCCGGTGTTGACACCGAATTCCTTGCCGCGGCGGCCGATCTCCTCGCCGATCTCATCATGCAATTCGGTCGGAAATGGGCCCTGGCCGACCCGGGTCGTATAGGCCTTGCAGATGCCCAGGACGTAGCCGACCGCGCCCGGTCCAAGGCCAGTGCCGGTGGCCGCCTGGGCTGCCACCGTGTTTGACGAGGTGACATAGGGATAGGTGCCGTGATCGACGTCGAGCAGCGCGCCCTGCGCGCCCTCGAACAGGATACGCTTGCCCTCGCGCCGCCTCAGATCGAGCAGCCGCCACACCGTTTCCGCATAAGGCAAGAGCTGCGGCGCCAGCGCCGTCAGCTCGCGCAAAATGACGGCGCCGTCGATTTCCCCGAGCCTGTGGCCGCGGCGCAGCGCGTTGTGATGCGCCAGCAGGCGATCGATCTTGTGCGGCAGCGTATCGAGATCGGCGAGGTCCGTCAGGCGGATCGCGCGGCGGCCGACCTTGTCTTCATAGGCCGGGCCGATGCCGCGCCGCGTGGTGCCGATCGCGGTGACGGCGTTGGCAGATTCCCGCAAGGCGTCAAGCTCGCGATGCAAGGGGAGAATCAGCGTGACGTTCTCGGCGACACGAAGATTCTTCGGGCTGACGGCAACGCCCTGCCCCTTCAATTTCGTCACCTCATCAAGGAAGGCCTGCGGATCGAACACCACGCCATTGCCGATCACCGCAAGCTTCGAGGGCCGAAGCACGCCGGAGGGCAGCAGTGCCAGTTTGTAGGTCACGCCATTGATGACGAGCGTATGCCCCGCATTGTGGCCGCCCTGAAAGCGCACGACGATATCGGCCTGCTCCGACAACCAATCGACAATCTTGCCCTTCCCCTCGTCACCCCACTGGGCGCCGACGACGACAACGTTGGCCATTTCGCGCGTATTCCCTCTGCCACTTAACCCTGTTCGAGCATGATGTTCGAAAAACCGGTCCCCGCCCCCGACCTAGCCGGCGGGCAATTCCGGATCATGCGCCCAGCCCAAATCACGGCCGGGAGGCCGGTCGCATGCGAGGCACATCACCGGATAAAGGAAGCGGGCTATCGACGCAAGCAAGAAGGCGCCCCCCGGCCGGTCCCGGAGGTGCTCGCAACCAATTGATATCACGATAATATTTGTTCGGGGCGGCGACCTGCGGCCACGCCGGCCAAACGAGGAGCCTGGGACGACCGGCGACACGGCCATGGCGGGCATCGCACTACGCCATACGCCGATCCCCTAGGAACCAGAGATTCGATCCGCCGTTTGCCGCGAACCGGAAGCGGCGCGTTGGCGAACGATCGTCAGCTCGGCTGCTTGACGGAACAGGTGGAGATTCCGAATGCCCCATAGGCCGGACAATAGGCAAATGTTCCGGTCAGCAAGGGCACGACGCCGATCCAGCCGACCCAATTCCAGCCGGTGTGAGGGAAACCGATGGGAATGGCGAAGGCGATCAGAAGAAGCCCCACCAAGACCCGCGCGAACCGATCGACCGATCCAACATTGCTCATGGCGCTGTATCCCTTTCGAACGTGAAAAATTATGATTTGCATCAGGTCGCCCGCTCGTCATTGACGAGGGTCAAACCCGATTGCGCCGCTCGACTGACGGCCGGCGCATGGTCGCGTTGCATCCAGCGCCATTGATGCGGGACAAGAATCCGTGTCTGTGAAGCAGCCGGGCAAGAATATGCCGGCCGGATGCCTCGCACCCGGCCGGGCCGCGGCGCGTCATGAACCGCACCAAGAACCTCTAGCGCATGTCTGCTTCCGATCAGCCCTCCGATACCGCCTCCGTGGGTCGGTGGCTCGCCAACCAACCTTACCTGCTGCTTTCGATCACCGCGCTTTGTTGGGCCGGCAACGCCATCGTCGGACGCCTTGCGGCCGGACACATTCCACCGGCGTCACTTGCATTTCTGCGCTGGGGTTTTGCGTTCCTGCTTCTTCTCCCCATTGCCTGGAAGCACCTGGCGCGCGACTGGCCGGCTATTCGCGCCGACCTCGGCACCATGATCCTTCTCTCCCTCACCGGGGTGGCGATCTTCACCTCCATGCAATACTGGGCGCTGGAGCATACCACAGCGCTGAACACCCTGCTGTTGCAATCCGCCGGGCCGTTGATCGTCGCGGTGTGGTCGTTGATCCTGCTTCGCGTCCGGCTGACGCTGGCGCAAGCCGCGGGCGTCGCGGTGTCGATGATAGGGGTGCTCGTGATTCTGCTGCATGGCGATCTCGCGGCACTCACCGCCATCGAGTTCAACAAAGGCGACATCATCTTCACGGTGGCGCTGGTGATCTTCGGGCTTTATTCGGTGCTGTCGCTGAGGCGACCGAACATCCACGGCCTGTCGTTCGTCGCCTTCACCTTCGGCTGCGGCGCCGCATGCCTGATCCCGCTGTGGATTTGGGAACTGCTCTCTCGCCCCGTGATGCAGCTCGATACGGCCAACCTGCTGACGCTGTTCTATGTAGCGGTATTTCCCTCCACGCTGGCCTATCTGTGTTTCAATCGCGGCGTGCAGTTGATCGGCGCCAACCGCGCCGCGCCGTTCTTTCACGTCGTTCCGGCTTTCGGGGCCGCGATGGCGATTGTCTTTCTCGGCGAGCGACCGCAATTATTCCACGTCATCGGCTTCGCTCTGGTGTTGATCGGAGTCTTCGTCGCCTCCCGCAAACCATCCGGGCAACCCGGCTGAACCGCTTCGCATCGTCCCAGCCGAACGAACGAGCGTTCAGGCCAGAGCGAGCGAGATTGGCGACGGATGGTCCGGACATTGTAGCCCTGCAGCCGCGGCACTTGTCGCGCGGGGGCAAATCCGGCACATCCTGTTGCCGTGCAATGACACCTCCCGCGCCGCAGCCATCGTCCTTCGATCCGGTCCGATGGCTCAACCATCAACCCTATCTGTTACTGAGCCTGACGGCGCTGTTCTGGGCCGGCAACATCGTGCTCGCTCGCCACGTCGCGGGACACTTGCCGCCGGTGACACTGACCTGCATCCGATGGATCGGCGTTTTCCTCATCCTGCTGCCCTTCGCGCTGCCGCACTTAAAGCGCGACTGGCCGGCGCTGCGTGCGAAGCTGCCGTTGATGGTGCTGCTGTCGGCGATCGGCTTTGCCTTCAATAATGCGATTTCCTACTGGGCCATGCAATACACGCAAGCGCTGAACGCGCTTCTGATCCAGTCCTCCGGACCGCTGTTCGTCGCGCTGTGGTCGCTGGCTTTGTTCGGCGTGCGCCTGACCTGGGCCCAGCTTGGTGGCATCATCATCTCGCTGTTGGGCGTGCTGACGATTATCCTGCGCGGCGACGTCGCGGCGCTTGCCAGCATCCGTTTGAACAAGGGCGACGTGATGTTTGCGAGTTCGCTGCTGGCTTTCGGCCTTTATTCGGCACTGATGGTGAAGCGGCCGGTGACGCACCAACTGTCGCTGATCGCATTCACCACCGGCTGTGGTGCAATCCTGCTGCTACCGTTCGCGGTGTGGGAATACACAACCGGCTTCGCGCTGAAACCGGATGCCATCACGGCCGCTACGCTGATCTATGTCGTGATCTTTCCGTCAGCGCTGGCCTATCTGTTTTTCAACCGCGGCATCGCGATCATCGGGCCGAACCGCGCCGCGCCGTTCCTACATCTGGTGCCGGTGTTCGGCTCGGCCATGGCGATCCTCTTGCTCGGCGAGGAGCCGCGGCTGTTTCATCTGGTTGGATATGCATTGGTGCTCGCCGGCGTCGTGATCGCGTCACGGAAGACGTCTGCAGCCGGATGAGCCGTTTACCCACGCTCGACCCCTGCCGGGCGGCAGATCGGAACTTGATCGGCCGCCCGGCCAAATGGATTAGACCTAACACGCCTTCTTCGGCGTCTGGGCTTTCCGAGGAGCAACCTTCTTGAACGCTCGATCCGCAACCGCTCCCGTTTCGCCAGCACTCCCCGCGCGGCTTCAAATGAAGCGTTTGGATGGTTCTGGATCGTCGGGTTTGCAGGTCGATTTCTGGGCGATCATCTTACGTGCGCGGAATACGAAGCAGCGAGTTCTTCTTCCGACGGCGGATAGACATCGTACCAATCACGTCCGTAAACTTCCTCACGCCTTTGATCAATCGTAGCAGGGTCGATCGGAATTTCCTCTCCTGGAACTCCTCGTCCTTTGCCTACAACCAAAGATGTAAGCGGAGGAAGATCGTTGTCGATGCAGTAGAATGCAATATGGCCCATAATTTGCGCCAAGACTCCCGCAGCGTCCTTTCCAAACATGAGTTGCGAAAGACCCAGATAAGTCGTGGTTTGTCTGTTTTTCGCCATGCCGATAAGTATCTGCCACGCTTGAACAGCGCGTGCAGGTTGACTTGCATGAGGGTTGAATCTGGCCTGCTCGATTTAAAGTAGTATCATACTACGACTGTGATTGAAGAGAAACGGCCCTCGGTGCCCGCCGGGCCCGACGTTGCGATTCCGTTCGCGCTTAACCCCCCTGATGCATGCAATTGAACCGCTTATCATCATGCTCTTGGGGAGAGAGTAGACGCGCTTGCATTTCTAAAACGCCAACGCCTTGGCCTGCTTCACCTGCGGCAACGCCTGCACCTTGGCGAGCACGTCGGGTGGCACCGCGCCGTCGACCTCGACCAGCGCGATGGCATCGCCGCCCGGCTTGTTGCGGCCGAGGTGGAAGGTCGCGATGTTGATCTTGGCGTCGCCGAGCAGGCTAGCAAAATGGCCGATGAAGCCCGGCTTGTCAGCGTTGGTGACGTAAATCATCGACTTGCCGAATTCGGCGTCGACCCGGATGCCCTTGATATCAACCAACCGCGGCTTACCGTCGTGATAGACGGTGCCGGAGACCGAACGCTCCTGCCGCTCGGTGGTGACGGTGACCGTCATCAGGCTTTCATAGTCGCTCTGCGCGGTGCGCGTGATCTCGTCGACCACCATGCCGCGCTCCTTGGCGACGACCGGCGCCGAGACGACGTTGACCGCGCCGAGCATCGGCCGCAGCAACCCCGATAGCACCGCCGAGGTCAGCGCCTTGACCTTCATTTCGGCGACGTGACCTTCATAGGTGATCTGCACCTTGACGATGCCGGTCTCGGTGAGCTGCCCTGCGAACGAACCGAGCTTCTCGGCAAGTTCGATGAACGGCCGCAGTTTCGGCGCCTCTTCGGCCGTGATCGAGGGGAAGTTGACCGCATTCGAGATCGCGCCGCTCAAGAGATAGTCGGACATCTGCTCGGCGACCTGAAGCGCGACGTTCTCCTGCGCCTCGGTGGTGGCGGCGCCCAGATGCGGCGTGCAAATCACGTTGGGGTGACCGAACAGCACATTCGATGTCGCCGGCTCCTCGACGAACACGTCAAAGGCGGCGCCTGCGACCTGTTTGGAATTCAGGGCGGCAACCAGCGCATGCTCGTCGACCAGCCCACCCCGCGCGCAATTGATGATGCGCACGCCCCTTTTCATCTTCGCAAGCGCCGCCGCATCGATGATGTTGCGCGTCTTCTCGGTCAGCGGCGTGTGCAGCGTGATGAAATCGGCGCGGCGGAACATTTCCTCAAGCTCGACCTTCTCCACCCCGATATCCTTGGCGCGCTCCGGCGACAGGAACGGATCGAACGCTACCACCTTCATGCGCAGGCCCAGCGCGCGGTCGGCGACGATCGAACCGATATTGCCGCAGCCGATCACGCCCAGCGTCTTGCCCGTGATCTCGACGCCCATGAAACGGTTCTTCTCCCACTTGCCGGCCTGGGTGGAGGCATCGGCCTGCGGGATTTCGCGCGCCAGCGCCAGCATCAGCGTGATCGCATGTTCGGCCGTGGTGATCGAATTGCCGAACGGTGTGTTCATCACGATGATGCCCTTGGCGGTAGCCGCGGAAATCTCCACATTGTCGACGCCGATTCCGGCGCGGCCGATCACCTTCAGCCGGCTCGCCCTCTCGATGATCTTGGCGGTTGCCTTGGTGGCCGAGCGGATCGCAAGGCCGTCGTAATTGCCGATGATCTCGGCGAGCTTCTCCTTGTCCTTGCCGAGATTGGGCTGGAAATCCACTTCAATGCCGCGGTCCTTGAAGATCTGCACCGCGGCCGGCGACAGTGCGTCGGAAATGAGAACTTTGGGTTTTGTCATTTGGGTGATCCTGAAACGAGAATGTTTGATGAGTGGTGCGGGTGACCGCAAACTATGCATTCTCCCTCTCCCCGTGCTTACGGGGAGAGGGTCGGGGTGAGGGGCTCTATCGGCGGCTCGCGGTGGGAACCCCTCACCCGCCGCGCTAAAGAGCGCGGCGACCTCTCCCCGTGAAGGACGGGGAGAGGCAAAAAAAACTCACGCCGCCTTCGGAAGCTGCGCCTTGGTCTCGGCGAAAGCCCAGTCGATCCACTGCGTCAGCAACGCAACATCGCTCGCTTCCACCGTGGCGCCGCACCAGATCCGCAAACCCGCCGGCGCATCGCGATAATGCGCAAAATCGTAACCGGCGCCCTCCTTCTCGACGAGCGCGACGAGTTTCTTGGCAAAATCGGCCTGCGCGTCCGGCGTCAACGAGGCGATCGCGTGATCGATCACCTTCATGCACACCGAGGTGTTGGAGCGAATTGCCGGATCCCTCGCCAGGAAATCGATCCACGGCGTTCTTGCCTTCCAGTCGGCGAGCACTTTGGCGTTGGCATCGGCGCGGGCGATCAGGGCCTTGAGCCCGCCGACTGACTTGGCCCAGTTCAATGCGTCGAGGTAGTCTTCGACGCACAACATCGACGGCGTGTTGATGGTCTCGCCCTCGAAGATACCCTCGTTGAGCTTGCCACCCTTGGTCATGCGGAAAATTTTCGGCAGCGGCCATGCCGGCTTGTAGGTCTCGAGCCGTTCTACCGCGCGCGGACTAAGCACCAGCATGCCGTGCGCCGCCTCGCCGCCCAGTGCCTTCTGCCAGGAGAACGTCACCACATCGAGCTTGGCCCAGTCCAGCGGTTGCGCGAACGCTGCAGAGGTCGCATCGCAGATGGTAAGCCCCTCGCGGCGAGCGCTGATCCAGTCAGCATTGGGGACGCGGACGCCGGAAGTGGTGCCGTTCCAGGTGAAGACGATGTCGGACGCGGGATCCGCCTTGCCGAGATCGGGAATTTCGCCGTAAGCAGCATGCAGCTTCGTCACGTCCTTGAGTTTCAACTCCTTGACGATATCGCTGACCCAGCCTTCGCCGAAGGATTCCCAGGCGATCGTCGTCACCGGCCGCGCACCCAACAGCGACCACAGCGCCATCTCGACGGCGCCGGTATCTGACGCCGGCACGATGCCGATCCTGTAATTGGCCGGAATCTCGAGCACCTCGCGCGTCAGTTCGATCGCAAGCTTGAGCTTGGCCTTGCCGATTTTTGCGCGATGGGAACGGCCGAGCGCGGCGTCTTTGAGATTTTGGGGGTTCCAGCCGGGGCGCTTGGCACAGGGGCCGGACGAAAAATGCGGCACGTGGGGCCGCAAAGCGGGCTTCGCTGCAGACATGATCTATCCTTCCAGATAGCAAGCCTCCCGTTGGGGGGAGGTGTCCCGCCGCGGTGCATAAGGGAATCATGGGGAATCGTCAAGGAACTTCGTCGGGATCAAGTGTTGTCCCGGGGGATCAGGTGTGAACCCGGGGATCAAGTGTGACCCCGGGGATCAAGTGTGACCCCGGGAATCAAGTCTGCCCTTGGGGATCAGGCACAAACCCGGGATCGACGGCGGCGATCGGTTCGGCCGGCAGTGCCGGCTGCGAATTCAACAGCTCGGCCGCATCGGTAATGAGCTGAGCGGCGCGCTGGCGGCTGGCGACCTTCAGAACGCTCTGGTCGTCCGCCTGCACGACATACTCATTGCCGATCCTGACGATCGAATAGTTTTTCATTTTGTGGTCCCCAAACTGCCCAGGCCCCACCGGAGACGCAGGAGTGCACGGATGGTTCCACCGATAAAATGACGATGATCCGATTAGTTTATCGCGCCTTAACCGGAACCAATGGCAAAACCGGTTTAGCAATAGACACAACGCCGCGCCGGTGAGCGAAGCAGCCGCGAATTTCCTAGCGCACCGGCGGCAATCCAAGCGATTTCTCGGTTTCGCCGATCCAGCGCCGCAACGAGGCATAACCGTCGAGATCAAAGCCGCCTTCGTGCGCCAGGCGCGTATAGGCGAGCAGCGCTATATCGGCAAGAGACAGCGCTTCGCCAACCAAAAATCGGCCCACTGCCAGCTCGTGTTCCATTCGTGCCAAAGCCGCATAACCGCGCTTGACCTTGTCGGTGTCGAGATCAGACGCCGGCCGGCCCAGATAGACCATCTGGAAGCGGCAGCCCGCGATATTCGTGGCTGTACTGTTCCCAGAACAGCCATTCGTCCATCTTGGCGGCGGCGAAAGCATCGGCCGGAATGAGGTCGCTGTGTCGAGCGAGGTAGCGAATGATGGCGTTCGATTGCGCCAGCGTGCGGCCGTCGTCGAATTCGACCGCCGGCACCTGCCCCGCGCTGTTGCGCTCGAGGAATTGCGGGGTTCGGCTCTCTTGCTTGAGGATGTCGACCGGAATCCAGCTATAAGGCAGCGCAAGCCGGTCGCAGACCCATTTCACCTTGAGGCAATTGCCCGAATTTGTATCGCCGTAGATCTTCATGGCTCGCCGCGCTCGTCAACGGAACGACAGAGCAGCAGGCGATGTCGGCGATGTCAATAAGCGCAGGCCGCGGGAGCGATATGCGAAATTCCGATCAGAACTTGTAGGCGAGGCCGGCACGCACCGTGTTGATGTTGGTTTCGACGGCGGCGGTGAAGCGGACGTACTCCCACTCGCCGCGCAGGAATAGCCCGCCGATCAGATTGATGTCGATGCCGACACCGGCGGTGTAGCCATAGATCAGATGATTGTGCACGGCATCGCTGGCGGACAAAGGTACCAGGGGGGTAAACGGCCCAAGCGCTGTCAGGCTCACGCCATCGGTGACCAATACCGAGCGACTGATGTTGGCATTGCCGAGGGCAACCCCGGCGAAAGCATAGGGAAGGAAACATCCGAACGAATACGCCGCCCGGGCCCGAAACGTTGCCATATCCGTGATGTCAATCGCCGCCGATGACGTAACCGAAACATCATGAAAGAAGTTGTCGGACAACGGCGCGCCACTTCTGAGCGCCTTGAAGGCGGTGGACTGCCCGCCGAACGAGCCGTGCAGATAAGACATTTCGAGGCCCGCAACGACGTCATCCCATTGCCAGTTGTATCCGGTAAAGGCGCCGTAGCCAGGCGCGCGTTTCGATTCCCCGCCGAGACCGAGATTCCAGTTCGCAACGTCCATCTGCTGGATGACGTTGTGGTCAAGCAACGCGGCAAGCAGCGTCGAATTCGATCCGCTGAAATGTTCGTCTGACGATCCGTAGCCGACCTGGCCACCGAGATAGAAGCCGCGCCAGTTGACGCTCGACACGGGGCCGGGAAGGTACGAGCCGCGCAGAAAGTCGGGCATATCGGCCGCCTGCGCACAGCTCGCCGTTCCCAACATCGCCGCCGCCAGCAGGACCCTACGCATCGAAATACTCCCATCCAACACTTCCGAACTTGGCGTCGATCATCGCTCGTTAACCTTAACCAATCGTTGTCGCGCGTGACGGAGCACAAAACAAAACGGCGCGGGAAGCTTCCGCGCCGTTAACGGAGATTAAGCAATCAGGCTTCGATCAGCCCTTGGTGACAAGCGGCGGCGCGTAGGCCGGCGGGCTCTCGAGATTCCAGCGTACGCCGAGCTTGAGGTCCTGCGAGGTGATGTTCTTGAAGGTGAACACATGCCCGCCGGCAGAACGATCAAACGTAGCGTCGGGGCCGGTCACGCCATCGCCAAGGCTGACATAGCTGTAGCCAAGCTCGATCGCCATGTTGGGGGTGACGTTGTAGGCGAGGCCGGTGTGAAGCGCCCAAGCAAAGTTCCACCTGGAGCCGGTCGTGGCCGCGACGACGCTGGGACCGACCCCGAAGCCCGGCGGGAATAACGTGGCAACACCCTGGTCGGTGAAATTCGCGATCGTGACCCGCGCGGTGCCGATGCCGGCGCCGATGAACGGCGTTATGCACCACCAGGTGCCGAGATCGACGTAAGCGTTGGCGAGGAATAGCCACTCGGACTTCTGGGCATTGTAGATATCCGAACCGAATCCAGTCTGACCGCCGTTCGGAAAGCTCGTCAGGTCAAGCCCGTGAAAATTCGTGTTGCCACGATACTGCCCGGTGATATCGGCGCGCAGCCAATGATTGAACTGATAGCCGACGCCGAGATCGAAGATACCGCCGGTGTCAAACCCGGTCCTCTCGTCGAGCGAGAGAAGGTTGGCATAGAGCGCGGCGTTCGAATTCCTGATGTTGTCGATTCTCTGATTGCTGAATCCGATATCGCCGCGCAGATACCAGCCGCCGAAATCGACGACCGGCGCATAAGGTGGGGGGGCGATAGCCAGGTCGGCTGCAAGGGCCATCGACGACAGCAGGGATGCCGCGCCGGCGGCAATGAGAGACTTAACGCTACGCATTGGCTTCGTCCTTTTGGCCGGTGAGGCAGACAAGGCGGGCCCGACATCTTAAAACTCACGGCCCGACGATCGCACCAAATGTTTAAGCGGCACTTAACCCTAATTTTTAAGGTTGATATTCTGCGAACAGGACTCGCGGCCGCGAAACGCGCAAGCGCAAACAAGGCAGGCATCGCCACAATCGCTAATAAATGATTGAGGAAAACCGGGCGCCGGCTGCGCGGGAAGTAGTCCGCTTCAGCGCGACACTCTCGGCATCTTCGGCAGGAACACCGCAAGCAGCCCGATCGCCGGCAGGAACGCACAGACCTGATAGACGAAGGCGATACTGGTGTAGTCGGCAAGCTTGCCAAGCGCGGCTGCGCCAAGGCCGCCAATCCCAAACGCGACGCCGAAGAAAACACCGGAGATCATTCCGAACCGGTGCGGCACCAGCTCCTGCGCAAACACGATGATCGAGGCGGACGTCGAGGAGATGATGAGGCCGATGAACACGGTCAGCACCGCACTGGCGTGAAGCCCCGCATAGGGCAGCGCCAGCGTGAACGGCAGCGCGCCCAATATCGAGAACCAGATCACGATCTTGCGGCCGAAGCGATCGCCCAGCGGACCGCCGAGGAACGCGCCGACCGCGTTCGCCGCAAGGAAGATGAAGAGATAGATCTGCCCCGCCTGAGTCGAGACGCCGAACCGGTCGATCAGGTAGAAGATGTAATAGCTCGACAGGCTCGAGACGTAGAGCTGCTTGGAGAACAACAGCGCCACCAGCACCGCGAGCCCGATCAGGACGCGCCGGCCACTGGGAGCATCCGGATGCGGATCGATCGGCGCTGCCTTCCTGGTCCTGATCTGCGGCTGGTACCATTTGCCGATCCGCCACAGCACGACGATCGCAACAAACGCGATGGTCGAAAACCAGGCAATGCTGGGCTGGCCGAAGGGGACGACGATCAAGGCCGCCAGCACCGGCCCCATCGAGGTACCGAAGCTGCCGCCGAGCTGGAATACCGATTGTGCGAAACCGAAGCGGCCGCCGGAGGCAAGTCGCGCGATCCGCGCCGATTCCGGGTGGAACACTGCCGAGCCCAGACCCACCAGCGCCGCGGCGAGCAGGATGACGGCATATTGCCGGGCAACGCTGAGCAGCAACAGACCGAAGAAGGTCGAGGACATGCCGATCGCCAGCGAAAATGGCTGCGCCTTCTTGTCGGTGAAATGACCGACGGCCGGCTGCAACAGCGACGCGGTGAACTGGAACGCCAGCGTGATCAACCCGATCTGCGCAAAATCCAGCGCATAATTCGCCTTCAGGATCGGGTACACCGATGCGATCAGCGACTGCATGGTGTCGTTGAGGAAATGCGAGAAGCTGATGCCGGCAAGCACGATATAGGCCGGCCCGGCCGCGCTCGGCTTCAGGCCAGGCGCCGCGACCTCGACCGGCGCGGCCAGCGCTTGTTCGGAGACGGCGACAGACTTGTTCAATGGATCATTCCCGGCAGGATTCGTGCGGCCACAAGCGCACTTCCTACGCTGGCGGCGTTTCGCCTACCACCACCATTACAAAATGGCTGTGATGCGCCTGACGGCAGAGCATGATCCTGAAAAGTGGAGACCGGTTTTCCCTCGCGACAAACGCATGGCGTTTGCGCCGAGATCATGCTCAAACAACGAGATGAAATCATGATCCGATTTTAATCCAATCGGATCGTGATCTATGCCGCGGCCGCGCCGAGCGCGGTGACGATATGGTTGACCACTTCCTCGACCAGCAGGCGATCATCGCCCTCACCCATCACGCGGATCACGGGCTCGGTGCCGGAGGAGCGCACCAGCAAGCGGCCGTGGCCGTTGAGCCGCTTCTCGCCGGCATCGATCGCGGATTTGACATCGGCGTCGTCGAGCGGTTTGCCGCTGCGATAACGCACATTCTTCAGGATCTGCGGCAGCGGATCGAAGCGGCGGCAGACTTCCGAAACCGGACGGCGGAGTTTTTGCACGACCGCCAGCACCTGAAGCGCGGCGACGAAGCCGTCGCCCGTGGTGGTATAGTCCGATAGGATAATGTGGCCCGACGGTTCGCCGCCGAGATTGTAACCGCCGCCCAGCATCCGCTCCAGCACGTAACGGTCGCCGACCGGCGTGCGGATAAGCTCGATGCCGTGACGCTCGAGGAAACGCTCCAACCCAAGATTCGACATCACCGTGGCGACGATGCCCGGCCTGGAAAGCCGGCCGTCTTCCTTCCAGCTTTGCGCGATCACCGCGAGCAGCTGGTCGCCATCGACCAGATGTCCGCGTTCGTCGACGAGGATCACCCGATCGGCGTCGCCGTCGAGCGCGATGCCGATATCGGCGCGCATTTCACGCACCTTGCGGCTCAAGGCCTCGGGCGAGGTCGACCCGCATTCCTTGTTGATGTTGAAGCCATCTGGATCGACACCGATCGAAATGACGTCGGCGCCCAATTCCCACAGCGCTTCCGGCACGACCTTGTAAGCGGCGCCGTTGGCGCAATCGGCCACCACGCGCAGGCCGTCGAGACTGAGTTCGCGCGGCAGCGTCCGTTTGGCGAATTCGATGTAGCGGTCATGGACGCCGTCGATGCGGCGGGCGCGCCCGAGACTCGCGCTCTGCGCCAGACGCCGGTCGAGCGATTCGTCGAGCAACAATTCGATCTGTTTCTCGACATCGTCGGACAGCTTGAAGCCCTCCGGGCCGAACAATTTGATGCCGTTGTCTTCGAACAGATTATGCGAGGCGGAAATCATCACGCCGAGATCGGCGCGCATCGACTTGGTCAGCATCGCGACCGCCGGCGTCGGCATTGGGCCGAGCAGCAGCACGTCCATGCCGACGGAGGTGAAGCCGGCCACCAGGGCGTATTCGATCATATAACCGGAAAGACGCGTATCCTTGCCGATGACGACACGATGGCGGTGCTCGCCGCGCTGGAATACCAGGCCAGCCGCCTGGCCGACCTTGAGCGCCAGCTCCGGCGTAATCAGTCCGTTGGCGAGGCCCCGAATCCCATCCGTACCGAAATATTTGCGGCTCATATGACCCCCAGCACCGCCCGTACTTCACCAACCACCAAGCCGGAAGCCCGAAACGGCCGCACATCCTAACGTGCCAGCGGTTATAATGCTTTCGGCGCTAAAATGGCTTCAAAAAATATGATGAATCGTTTCGGGCCGCCGCCGCGGATCTTGGCATTTAAGCCATTGATAAGAAAGGTAATTATGCTATCCCCGTTTCCGGGGATGCTGACTTAGTCTTTGCGCTTGGCCTTGTGGTCACCCTTAGAGGGCGGCGGCTGGGTGATACTGACCGGGTCTGATCCGGGGAAGGTCTCTTCCAGCCCCTCTTCCAGGGCCTCATCGAGCTTGCGCTTTTCCGCACTTTTGACGTCGGGCTTGGAGCGTGGTCCGGTCATGCGAACCTCCCTATGCTTTGCCGCGAGGCGATTTTGCGAGACGCCCAAGCATGCTAGATGAACAGCGAGGGCGGCAAATACAAGAAGGCAAAATAGGAGAAGGACTTGGAGCTCCATGAAACACATCACCTGCATCGAGGATCTGCGGCAGCGCCACATGCGAAAGGTGCCGAAGGCATTTTTCGATTACGCCGACCGCGGCTCCTATGCCGAGGAGACGCTGCGCGCCAACCGCGAGGATTTTGAACGGATCAAGTTCCGTCAGCGCATCCTGGTCGATGTGTCGAAACGCGATCCTTCCACCACCATTCTCGGCGAGCCCGCGGCACTGCCCCTGATCCTGGCGCCGGTGGGCCTGACCGGCATGCAATATGGCGACGGCGAAATTCATGCCTGCCGCGCCGCGCACGCGGCCGGAATTCCCTATACCTTGAGCACGATGTCGATTTGCTCGATCGAGGATGTCGCCGCCAATGTCGACAAGCCGTTCTGGTTCCAGTTGTACGTCATGAAAGACCGCGGCTTCATCAAGGCGCTGATCGAACGCGCGATTGCGGCCAAGTGCAGCGCGCTGGTCTTGACCGTCGACCTTCAGGTGATCGGCCAGCGCCATGCCGACATCAAGAACGGCATGACGGTGCCGCCGGAGTGGACGCTGTCGAAGCTTTTCGATTTCGCCACCAAGCCGGCCTGGGTAGCCGGTGTCCTGCGCGGCAAGCGCCGCACCTTCGGCAATCTCGTCGGCCACCTCAAGGGCACCGACGACATCACCTCGCTCGGAACCTGGATCGGCACGCAATTCGACACCACGCTGAACTGGAAGGACGTCGACTGGGTTCGCAGCATCTGGCCCGGCAAGCTGATCCTGAAGGGAATCCTCGACGTCGAGGACGCCAATCAGGCGGCAAAAAGCGGCGCGCAAGCGCTGGTGGTCTCCAACCATGGCGGCCGTCAGCTCGATGGCGCGCCTTCATCAATCGAAGCCCTGCCGGAGATCGTGGACGCGGTCGGCGACAAGATCGAGATCATGTTCGACGGCGGCATCCGCTCCGGCCAGGACCTGATGCGGGCGCTCGCGCTCGGCGCCAAATCCTGCATGATCGGTCGCGCCTATATCCACGGCCTCGGCGCTTTCGGCGGCCCCGGCGTCGCCAAGGCGATCGACATCATCCGCAACGAGCTGTTGACGACAATGGGCCTGTGCGGCGTCAACACCATCGCCGAGATCGACGACCACGTGCTGGCGGTTTAGGTCACTTGAGTCATTGCGAGGAGCGTGAGCGACGAAGTAATCCATCGCTCCGCTTTGCAGCGCCATGGATTGCTTCGCTCCGCTCGCAATGACGGCTGGTTCCGTTTTCTCCTGCCGGGCCTTACGTCGCCTCACATCGGCGGCATGATTCCGTCGCGGCCGACGTTGACGCGGTCGGCTTCCAGTGTGCCGTCGTCTTTCTTCACCGCACCGAAGATGATGATCTTGGCGCCGGCCTTCACCTCGGATTTATCGCCGACGAGGAAAGTCACGACCGGCGTCCCCGGCGGCACCACGACTTTCTTTTCGCCGTCCTTGTATTTCACCAGGATGTTCTGGCCGTCGGTGCCTTTGACGGTTTCGGCGACGGTCGCGTTGGTCATGGTGGAGTTGAGCTTGAGGTCCCAGGGCCGGAAGCCTTCGGCCCTGCCGCGCTGGTTTTCCGGGAAGATGTGAACGGCAAGCGCCTTCTGGGTGCCGTCGGGCTCCGGCATCGCCGACACGCCGATGTAGGATCCCGGCTTGATTTCCGACAATTCGGTCTTGGCAACCGCGAACACCGCCACATTGTCGGTCATGCGCACCTTCAGATCGGTGCCTTCGCGCGTCTTGATCATCAGCATCGGGCCATCGACGCTTTCGATGGCGCCGCGGATGCGGACCGTCTGCGGTTGCTGGGCCCACGTCGCCGAGGCAAGCACGGATAAGACTGCGAACGAGGCCGCGAGCGCGCGCGGCATCCACCAAGAGATTTTCGGCATGGTCTTTCCCTCAAAGGTTTTGGTTGAGCAACGGGACAGAAAATACCCCGCGAATGGCGGGGTTATTCCTGGCCCTCACATCGGCGGCGTCAGCCCGTCGCGTCCGATGCTGATGCGGTTGGATTCGAACGATCCGTCGGGCAGTTGCTTGACAAAGGCGATGATCTTGGCGCCCGCCTTCAATTCGGACCTGTCGGCGGGAACATAGGTCACCACCGGCGTGTCGGGGCCGACCGTGACTTTCTTCTCGCCGTCCTTGTATTTGATCATCAGGGTCTGGCCGTCATGGCCGGCGACGGTCTCGGCGACCGTGGCGTTGGTCATGGTCGAGTTGGGACGCAGATCGTAGGGCCGCGATCCCTCGCCGGTGCCGCGCATGTTTTCCGGAAAGACGTGGACCTCGACCGCATCTTGACGGCCGTCCGGCCCCGGCACCGTGGTGGTGCCGATGAAGGAGCCGAGCTTGATGTCAGCGAGCGATATCCTGATGATTCCGACCAGCCGGACGTCGCCGGTCATGTGCAATTTGACGTTCTCGCCGCTGCGCGACTTGACCGACAGCACTTCGCCGTCGACGCTCTCGATGGTGCCGCGCACCCGCGAGGGCGTGGGCGGCTGTTGGGCGACCGCTGCGAGCGACGATGCGGCGACCATCGCCAGAACGACGAGGGGGCGCAGCAAGGTTGAACGACGAACGGACATGAAGGGAGTCTCCATAAGGGGCGCCTCAATCCTAGCAAGCCAACCCCACGCTTCCATGATATTCCCCTCAAACATTCGTGAGATCGGCCTCGACCAAGGCGCGGAGTTCGGATGTGACTTGCGGACGGCGGCTGAACCATAATTCGAATCCGCGCACCGCCTGGTGCAGCAGCATGCCAAGCCCGTCGGCCGTTTTCAGTCCGCGGGCGCGCGCGGCGGACAGCAATGGCGTTTCCAGCGGCACATAGACGAGGTCGGCGACGATCGCGTGCGGAGGGAGCACGCCGATGTCGAGGTCAAGCGCCGGCTGGCCGTGCATGCCAAGCGAGGTGGTGTTGACCAGAAGTCCGGCGCGCGGCAGCGCGTCGCCAACCGCCTCCCATGGAATAGGAAGCACGGTCTTGCCGAATTGATCCGCAAGCGCCCGCGCGCGGTCGATGGTTCGGTTCGCCAGATGTACGCGCTTGATGCCGCGCTCGACCAACCCGAACACCACCGCGCGCGACGAGCCGCCGGCGCCCAGCACCAACGCGTCTTCGATTCCGTCCCATCCTTTGGCGCTCGCGTCGAGATTATTGATGAAGCCCTCGATGTCGGTATTGGTGGAGCGCAGCTCGCCGCCCTCGTACCACAGCGTGTTGGCCGCACCGACCGCGCGCGCCCGCGCGTCCGGCACCGTCAGCGCCAGCGCGCGCTCCTTGTGCGGAATCGTGACGTTGGCGCCGACAAAGCCATGAGCGGACAGGTGCATCACGAATTCGGCAAAGCCTTCGGGCGGCACCGCCTCGATATTGTAGCCGCCCTCGATGCCCAGCGTTCGCAGCCAGTAATGATGAATCAACGGCGAGCGCGAATGCGCCGCCGGCCATCCGATCAGGCATGCTGCGCGGGGTTTGGTTCTGGCCGCCATCGTCATTCCTGTTGCAGCGTCCATCGACAGGCGCCGCGTCAATCTTCAATTCGGGCAAGCCGGGTTAGCTGTCAATGCCGCCGGTCAATTGTGGCGATGACGCTCAGTTTCAGCGCCGGGCCTCGAAAGCACGTCAACGAAGATGGACCCCCAATCTTGATTGAAATCAGAACCCGGGCTCGATCGATAGGCTTCATGGAGAGCATTCGATTTGCGCCAGCGCCGGGCGCGCCCAAGTTTATTGCACTCGGGTTTATACCCCTCATATTAGATATCTGAAATATCATTTATTGACATTTTAACATCATAAATTATCATGCATAGATGATGTCTAAATTCGTCCGGGGACCCTGCAACAAGGCAAGCCAATGATCACGGCGGCACAACTGCGAGCCGCCCGGGTACTTCTCGGCATCGATCAGCGCCGGCTCGCGAAGCTGTCAGGGCTTTCCGTGCCAACCATTCAACGGATGGAGGCCTCTGAAACGATGGTCCGTGGCAATGTCGATTCGCTGGTCAAGCTGATCGCCGCGTTCGACGCGGCGGGCATCGAGATGATCGACGAAGGCGCTGCCAGCCAATCGCAGGGGCGCGGGGTGCGGCTGAGAGCGAATTCGGGTTCGCTCGCGCCCAATCTCGGGGCACGGTCGACGGCCAAATCGTCAGGCAGAATGAGAGCGCGGAAATAATGTCGGCCGTCACTCTGCAAATGACGTGTGTTGCCGGATTGCTCGGATTGGCGATTCTGGCGATCGTTCTGGGCGGCTCAAGATTCGCGACAGTCGCTATCTACGGCGCAACATTGGCCGTGTCCGCGATCGCCTTGATCGCATCCTTGCAGTGGTGGCTCGGCGATCATGCGATCGACGCCGGTCTGACATTGCCGATCGGATTGCCATGGCTCGGCGCCCATTTCCGCCTCGACGCGCTGGCGGGGTTTTTCCTTGTTGTCGTCAATGTCGGAGGCGCCGCGGCGAGCCTCTATGGCCTCGGCTATGGGCATCACGAGCCGACGCCGGGCCGCGTGCTCCCCTTCTTTCCGGCCTTCCTCGCCGGCATGAATCTGGTTGTGTTGGCGGACGATGCGTTTTCCTATCTGCTCTGCTGGGAATTCATGTCGCTGGTTTCCTGGGCGCTGGTCATGGCGCATCACCGCGAAGCGGGCAACGTGAGGGCCGGCTATGTCTATCTGGTGATGGCAAGTTTTGGCACGCTCGCACTGCTGCTGGCCTTCGGCCTGCTGGCGGGACCTGCCGGAGATTACGGATTTTCGGCCATCCGCGCGGCGCATCACACACCCTACGCTGCGGCATTGGTGTTGATCCTGATGTTGCTCGGCGCCGGCTCGAAGGCAGGTCTTGTGCCGTTGCATGTCTGGCTGCCGCTCGCCCATCCCGCGGCTCCCAGCCACGTGTCGGCGCTGATGAGCGGCGTCATGACCAAGGTCGCGGTCTACGGTTTCATCCGTGTCGTATTCGACCTCCTGGGACCACCGAGATGGCAGGGGAGCGTGGTCGTCCTTTTCCTCGGCGGCATCACCGCCGTCATGGGAATTCTCCACGCGATGATGGAGAAGGACCTCAAGCGCCTGCTCGCCTACTCTACGATCGAAAACGTGGGTATCATCTTCGTCAGCCTCGGCCTTGCGCTAGCCTTCAAGGCGAACGCAATGCCGGCGGCAGCCGCGCTCGCCATGACCGCCGCGCTGTTCCACGTTCTCAATCACAGCATCTTCAAGAGCCTGCTGTTCTTCGGTTCCGGCGCCATACTGACGGCAACCGGCGAGCGCGACATGGAGCATCTTGGCGGCCTCATTCGGGGCATGCCGCTCACCGCCTTCACGTTCCTTGCAGGATGCACGGCGATCTCGGCCCTGCCGCCGCTCAACGGCTTCGTCTCGGAGTGGCTCATCTTCCAGGCGATCCTCCTGAGCCCGGACCTGCCGCAATGGGGCCTGAAGTTCCTGGTACCT
>Ga0209167_10000499_pt1 | contig 28249 bp, 22 predicted proteins | sample Coa_R1_9_FD_187154 | JGI IMG/M metagenome (GOLD analysis project Ga0209167, IMG submission 187154) | Surface soil microbial communities from Centralia Pennsylvania, which are recovering from an underground coalmine fire - Coalmine... | ecosystem: Environmental > Terrestrial > Soil >...
TGGGGACTCTGCTGCTGTTGCCGGGTCTTCTCACAATGGCGCTGATCGAAGGTATTGTATGGGTTGCTGGGCACCCTGTTGTTGCGTATCACTTCCTAACTTCTCGTCATACAGAGGGCGATCACTTCTATTTAATTGATTATGGAGTCAGGCGCATACCCGCTGCGATGATTACTTGGCTGTTCTATTTCGTCATCCTGTCGCGTTTCTTTCGCTCGGAAGACCCTCCAAGGAACATTCCGGTCGCATAGCCCACCTTGTGTGGGGCGTTCCTCCCCGCTGAATCCCCCGGTGGTATCATCACCACAAGCGGGTTGGCGGCGCTAGACTTCTGAGGGTTCTTCAATGATACCATCGCAGTTCAAGTCGTCAATGCTGTTACCGCTAATTGTTCTGGCTCTGACTGGCCTCACGACCGCTGGCATCGGTTTCCAACAGAACCCAAAACTAGGTTCAAAGCCGGCAGCTTCCGATGCGCCCGCTTACTTCCCAGGTAGCCAGAACGACGCGGGGATTTTTCCTTTTGTTTTTTATGACCTGAAGGAACCATCGTTCTTTGAGGCCGCCAAGGATCCAAGCGTCATTTCCTTCAGGATAAGTGTTTTCGGATACGTGACCGGGTGGATGACGTCTGTTCGTCTTGATGTAAATGCGGACGGGAGAGGACAAATCACAAGTGCAACTTCAACTTCAAATTGGTATGCAAAAGTTAGGAGAAAAACTAACAATGTCTCTCCTCTTGAAGTTGAAAAGTTCTTCCAGTTGGTCGATCGAGTTGGATTCTGGTCCATGACCAAATTCGAAGAAACTACCAACATAAGAGCTCGGCCAGGGTATTCCCTTGACGGTGACGCATGGCTCGTGGAGGGCGTGCGAAACGGCACATTCCATTATGTATGTGAGGCAAATCCAGGACCAGGTCCCATCATGGAAATAGTGCATTCTCTGGTCAGGGACCTGGCGAAGATCAACGACTCCGAATTCTCAATTCCCGGATATCCAATTGAATCCGCCGGGTATGACAAGCTATTGGAGCGAATGAATGAATCGCAATTATCTGATTTTGCCAAAGATATAGACGCCGAGGTTTACCGCCTGATGATTCTCCCAACCTGGGGAAATCCCATCGCCATAAGAGTGCAAAGGAATGGGGATCTTTATTCGCTCGCGTCTCGACGCCTTGATGGTCAGGCAGGATATGAAACGGGCTCTCTTGTCGAATCAAAAGACGTAGCGCTGAGTGCGGTGGATTCAAAGGCTCTTGCGAATCTGATCCAGGACCTCGGCTTTTTCCAAATGTCCACGGACGACGGTGTTCACGGTTTCGACGGCGAAGAATGGATTCTGGAGGGCGTATCCCAAGGCAAATATCATCCTATTCTGCGATGGAGTCCAACCTTCGAGAATCCCGAAAAGCGCGGCCTGGTGGCATTTCTTGCGCTGTGCAAATTCTTGGTTGACAAGTCCAACCTGTCAGAGCGGCCTAAGAACAAGGGCCACAGAATCATCTGACCAAAGACAGCGCCAAGTTTGAGGAGAAGGGTTAGTGTGGTTCTCATGGGCGGATGCCCCATACGACGCCCCTCTCATTCAGCACCGATCCCCCGCCGGAAGAATACCACTATCGCAACTCACCTGAACGTTAGAAAGCAACACTTTGGACCTGGGTGCCCCACACGTCGTGGTTGCGTGCGGAGATTGTGAAGAATATGTCATGCCGATGAACTTCAAACCGTACCACGGCAAGGGCGATCTTCATTTCTCCTACTTCTAGTTCAAATTGGAAATGTGTGTTAAGCCCAATGTTATCTGACTCGATGGGTTGTCCCGTAGCGCTCAAGCCCGCGCACAAATCGGTGATATACTTTGCTCTCGCTTTTGAAAAACAGGGTGGGTCGGAACGACAGAAAAGAATATCACCTGAATGAATCCCTCCATACGCCAGATCGCCATTTTGGGCGGAGGCCCCGCGGGGTCAATATGCGGTGAACGCCTTTCCCGCGAAGGCTTTTCCGTAACCATTTATGACGAGCATCTCGCCTGGGAAAAGCCCTGCGGCGGCGGTCTGACCCAAAAGGCCCTGGCTGCGTTTCCGTTTTTGCTCTCCTCACCCGCGCCGAAGAAACCGGTCAGTAACGTGGAGTTGATCGCCTCCGATGGCGAGCGCGCTCGATTCAAGCTGGACTGGCCCATCGTGATTTACGCCCGCAAGGTATTGAACGGGCTGCTTCTGGACCGCGCCGCTGACTCAGGTTGTGAAATTGTTCAAGCCAGGGTCACCGCGCTCGATGTCGAAGGTCCCGGCGCCCGCCTGGAGGCAGGTGGCGGCTGGCATCAGGCGGATTTCGTGGTCATCGCCGCCGGGGCGCGGAATGCTTTGCTTCCTCAGGCACAATCGCTTACTCCCGAAGACCTTGAATTGACGCTCGGTTACTACATTCCCGGCGAATCGGATCTGCTGAAAGTGAAATTTGTCCGCGGGCTGCAAGGATACCTGTGGTCGTTTCCGAGGCTGGGGCACCTATCCGTGGGGATTTGCGCCAGTATGGGCAAGCACGTCTCGCGTGAGTTGCGTTCCCTGCTCAATCAATTTATCAAGGAAGAGAAATTGGATACCGCTGGCGCGGAGCTGTACAGCCACATCCTCCCTTCCCCGCGCCGCCGCACGTTGCAGGAGCGCTCCGTGGTGGGGAAAAACTGGGCCCTGGTCGGTGATGCCGCGGCCTGGGTAGATCCCGTAACCGGTGAAGGGATTTATTACGCCATGCGTTCCGGTGAGATTCTGGCCGAAGCGCTCATTGAGGGGAATCCTCAAGAGTATCCCGCGCGGGTGCAAACGGCCTTCCGGCAGGAACTCGAAATTGCCGCAAAACTCTCTCCGTTTTTCTACAATGGCAGATTCCTCGGGGGCGCGGTCACCACTCGAATGATCGCTTTCGCGCGCCACAGCGCTACTTTCCGCCAGATGCTTGCCGATGTCTTCGCGGGATCGCAGAGCTACCGCACCTTGAAGGCCCGCCTGTGGAGGCAATTGGGGCTGACCCTCACCGAAACCGCGGGAAGCCTACTCCACAGGCAGCCCCGGGATCCAGCCGAAGTGGAAGCCTGAAGTTTGCACCGCATCACACGTGCGTTCGAATCGTTTCAATAAATAGAACGGGTTAGTTTCGAAACCTTGCTGCGGGAAAAACGGCTATTTCGAGGGCGGATTCTGCGGATTGGACTTGGGCGCATCTTGAATTTCGATGTGCAGGATCTTCACTGGATTATCCGGACGGGAATTCTTTCCATCGCAGGGCACGCCATTGCACGGTCCCTGCGCTATGGTCTTCACTAAACTGACTGCCGCGATGTCGCACTGGCCGAAGATGGTGTAGCCGGAGTTCTTTGGAACCGTTCGGGTCCCCCGGGTGCATCCGCCTTCATCAAAGCAGGGGTTCAGCCGGGCCAGTTCCACTTCCGTGATGAAGAACTGCGAGCCATTGGTATTCGGGCCGCTGTTGGCCATCGCCAATCGTCCGGGCCGATCAAAAAGCAGGTCGGGAAAGAGCTCATCGTCAAATTTGTAGCCGGGAGAGCCATTACCGGTTCCCGTGGGGTCGCCGCCCTGGATCATGAACCCTGGAATCACGCGATGAAAAATCACGCCGTCATAGAGCGGGTGATGGCGCTCCACCGTTCCCGTTTTGGGATTGGTCCACTCCTTCGCCCCCGTGGAGAGTCCTATAAAGTTTGCGACCGTTTTCCGCGCCTTCTCCGCATACAACTCGCAGGAAATGTCTCCCGCGGTTGTGTGGAGAATCGCCAGCGGATGTTTCGGCGAAGTCTGTAACGGATTCTGCGGTGATTGAAAGTTTGCAATCTTATCGGGAGAAGTAGTTGTGGCTTGGCTGAAAGTTTGTCCAACTCCTATCAAGAATATGGCGCAAACGGCGATGGGTCGCGCGAGAGTTGAAATTAATCTCATGTGAATCACCTTCAATTCCAATTGGAATTAGTACGCGTGGCGACGGGGGGCGACAGCTTTGCGGACCGGCTGCGGAGGCGGCGCGATGGTGGCCATTTTGCGGATCATGGCCAGCACCAGCCGCTTGTCGCCATCGGAAAGCGTGGAACTATATTTTTTGATTTCGGAGAGGAAGCGGATTTCGTCCTCGGAAAGCTCGCCAAGCATTTTCTGAGTTTCGCGATCGTGCTGGGTTTCCGCGCCCGGAAAGAAATCGGCCAGAGCGATGTCCATGGCTTCCGCGATTTTTGCGAGTGTTTCCAGTGAAGGGACAGTATGTCCGTTTTCCACGCGTGACAAGTAGCAGCGGAGCAAGCCGGTGCGGCGCTCAATGTCTCCCTGAGACAAGCCGCGTTGACCGCGGTAAGCGCGAATCACCTGGCCGATATTTACTTTGGGCTTTTCTTTGGGCACGGACTAAGCTCAACGACCAGCGGTTATATTAAGGAGTCACCCGCGCAGACGCAAGAAGATTGTTGAAGTGATTTTCGGGGATGTTGAATCACAGAACGTGCCTGCGCAGGACCAGGCGCGTGAATTTAGAATTTGTAACCTCCCCGAAACTTTAGTTCTGCGAAGCCTGGTAAATAACTCTGGTGATGGCGGCCATCAGGGCGGAACTCTTGTCGCGGTCATTGATTCCCTTCACCAGCAGGACGATTACGAATGGACGAGGAGCCAGAACAATCGCTGCGTCGTGGTGAATTCCTGTGATTTCGCCGGTTTTGTGGGCCACAGAGATACCTGGCGGGAGTCCCGCAGGTATGGCTTCGTTAAATGTTTGTCGCTTCAGAATTTCCATCATTTCATGGCAGGAGTCAGCGTCTCCGGCGCGGTCGGTGGCTATGGCCTGGAGCAAAATCAGAAGAGCGCGAGCCGTGGTGGTGTTGTTCCGGCCAGCCTCAAAAGCCTTATTGTCTTCCACTCCCCGCAACACAACCATTCCTTCGGCATGCAGACTCGCCACCCGGCGCTGAATATTCTCAGCGCCAAGTTTTTCAATCAGCAGATTCGCAGCGAGATTGCTGCTGTGAGTAATCATCGCCTCACAGAGCTGACTCAAGGTCCAAGTGGTCCCTATGACTTTGTAAATATCTGCTTCGGAATCATCGGCGGAGTCGAGCTTGTAGGGGCTGCCATCCACAATGCTACTGAAACTATTTTTTATGGGTAGCGGATCGTTCAAGTGAACTTTGCCGTCATGGGCCTGAGCGAACAGCTCGATCATCACTGGGACCTTCATGGTGCTGGCAGCGTGGAACGACTTGTCTTCATTGAGAAAGAGCTGGTGCTTACCGTCCAGTGTTTGAAAGGCCAGGCCTACTTCGGCGCCACTATCACGGATTAGCTTTTCAACTTCAGCCCGGACAGGCAATTCCCGCTGAGCTCTTGCGGGTGAAATGACAACAAAGCTTATCGCAACGATCAGAACGGCAATCGAGAGCTTGTGCTTAGCTTGGCACATGAGCGGAGAATACAACCAGCGAACCCGATCTCAAACCAGCTTTTTCACGGGTGGGGATGGACAATTTACGGCTGCGCTGCTTCCGGCTTTTTGTCATGCTCGATCAGGGAATACATGGTCGGCATGACAAATAACGTGATGAAGGTGGAAAGCAACAATCCACCAATGACGGCAAGCGCCAGCGGGCTCTGCACCTCAGCGCCGGCTCCCAGTTTCAGGGCCAGAGGGAGGAGGCCAAACAGAGTCGCGAGCGTGGTCATCAAAATCGGCCGCACGCGAATGCGGCCGGCGGCAGCTAGCGCTTCATCCAGGGGCATGCCTTCTTCGCGAAGCTTCCCTACATACTCGAATAAGATGATGCCGTTCTTCACCACCAACCCAACCATCAAGATGATCCCCATGAAGGAAGAAAAATTCAAGGGAGTTCCGGTGACCAGCAACATGGCAAACACGCCTACCAGGGAAAGAGGCGCGGCGGAAATTATGATTAGCGAGGGACGGATGGCGCGAAACTGAATGACCAGCACGGTGAATACAGCGGTCAGTGCCAAAGCCAGGACCCCCAGCAATTCCTTAAAGGATTGTTGCTGGGCCTCGTATTGCCCGCCGGCTTCGTACGTGACACCTGTGGGCAGCTTGATCGTGCTCATCATTTTCTGGACGTCGTCCATCGTGCTGCCAAGGTCGCGATTTTCGAGACGCGCGGTGAGCGAAACCATCAGCCGTTGGTTTTCCCGCAGAAGTTGGTTCTCTCCCTGCACCTGCTCTACAGTCGCGAGGGAATTCAGGGGCACGATCTGTTTTGCTTGTGTGACGATCGGATATTGCGCAATATCGGTGTAGTTGTACCGGAAAGTGTCCGGGAAGCGCACGCGGATATCGATAGTGCGGTCGCCCTGTCGCAGCGAAGTCTCAGTGACACCCAGCAGCCCCGCGCTCACTTGTTGAGTGATCTGGTCGACACTCAATCCCACACGGCCAGCCAGTGTGGGATCCACGTGAAACACAATCTCCGGATTACCTTTCTGGATTCCCTTGAAATCCACGATCCCCGGAATTTTTTGAATTTTATCGCTGACCTCATCGGCGACCTGTTCCAGCGAGTTCACATTGTCACCGAATAGCTTAACTTCCACCGGTTCGGGCGTTCCCTGTAAATCGCCGAGCATATCTTGGAGTATTTGTGTGAACTCGATTTCAACTCCGGGAGCGTCCTGAACCACGAGAGGGCGAAGTTCCGCCATAATGTCCTCGGTAGTGAGCTTGCGTTGTGATCGTGGAACGAGTTTGACGAGGATGTCGCCCTTGTTCTGTTGCGTGGCGTAAAGACCCATCTCCGCGCCCGTACGGCGCGAGAATGCGGCCGTCTCGGGCATTTCCTTAATGCGCTTTTCAAATTTGCGAACCATGGTATCGGTGGTGGCTAACGAAGTTCCAGGCGGAGTGATGTAGTCAAGCACATAGCCACCTTCGTCCATTTCCGGAAGATAGTCCGATTCCAGTTGGAAGTAGAGATACACTCCCAGCGCCATAGTGATCAGTGTGATCCCGGCGATCCAGATTCGATGACGCAAAGCCCATTTCACAGACCGTTCGTAGGCACGGTTCACGGGCTCAATGAACTTTCCGGAAGATTTGCGATAGGCCCCGGCGGATAGGAATCTCTGCGAAAGTAGAGGAATCAACGTCAGAGCGAAAACCAGTGAAAGCAGAATGGAGACGCCCAGGGTCAGGCAGAGGGAACGGAAAAAGTCGCCGACGAATCCAGTCAACAGGCCTAAGGGAAGAAAAACCACCAGGGTTGTGGCGGTTGACCCGACGACGGGCCCAATTAACTCCGCGGTCCCTCGTTCGGCGGCGTCTGCCGCGGACTCTCCCAGGCCCAAATGCCGGTAGATATTTTCGATAACCACAACGGCATCGTCAATGATCAGACCGATGGCGATGGCCAGCCCACCGAGGGACATCAAATTGATGGTTCCGCCCAGGGCCTTTATGAAGAAGAATGTGCCCACAACCGACAAGGGCAGTGAGATCGCGGCAATGAGGGTTGACTTAACTTCGCGGAGGAACCCAAACAATATGAGCACGGCCAGGAATGCGCCAATCAGGATGGCATCCCGCACGCTGTCAATGGACTCCTGAACGAATTCCGCCAGGTCATACACCAACGAAATGTGCAAGGTCTTCGGGATGGCGCTGCCCAAATTAGCGACCATTTCCTTCACTTGCGTGCCAAGTTGAAGAATGTTTCCGCCGATTTGCCTGGAGATATTGAGGAGCGCGGCCGACTCTCCATTCCCGGTGACCAGAATCGTGCGGTCTTCCACGCCGTCAACCACTTGGGCGACATCGCTCAGATGGACGGGAGTCGAACCCTGCGTATCTACGACGGTGTTCCGGATTTGATCGAGCGACGTGAACTGACTAGTGGTCAGCACCAGGTACTGCAAGTAATCTTTATTCAGCTTTCCCACGGAAGTAACTTCGTTGGTGGCCTTCAAGCGGTCGGCCAGATCCACCAGCGACAACCGGTGGGCGATCATTTTTTGGGGATCGGCGATTACCTGGATTTGACGGGTGTCGGATGCCTGCACTTCGATGATTCCCACGCCGGGCACGCGGCTGAGCATGGGTTTGAGAACGTAAAAGGCCTGATCGCGCAAATCCTGACCGGGGACGTTGCCGTTCAAAATCAAGCTGATCACGGGAAAAACGGTTGGACTGACGCGTTCCACTTGAATGATCGTTTCGGGGGGAATATCCGCGCGGGCCTCGTTCACACTGCCCTGAAGAAGCTGCAACGAATATTGCATGTCCGCGTTGGGATTGAAGATTACGGAAATTTCGGATGCGCCACGAATCGTTTTTGAACGGACACGATAGACGCCCTGCACGGTCATGGCCGCGCTTTCCAGAGGGCGGGTGACGGACACCAGCATGGTCTCGGGTGGCAAGTCTCCGGCGTGCGCCAGGATCATGATCCGCGGAAAATTAACTTCGGGATAGATGTTACTGGGGAGCTGAAAGACGGCCCACAGTCCCGCGGCAAACAAGAGCGCGGTGACCAGATAAACCGCGAAGCGGTTGTCGCGGCTGATGCGGACGATATTCATAATTATTTGTCGTCCTTCTTATCGTCCTTATCGTCTTTCTTATCGTCGGGCTTGGCGTCTTTCTTCCCTTCTTTATCCGCCGCTTCCACCGAGACTTTTGCTTTGTCGCCCAAGCCATAGCCGCCGGATAGAATCACCTTATCGCCTTCCTTGACTCCTTCAATTAGTTCAGCCCGGTCGAGCGTTTCAATTCCCAACTTGACGGGGGACGCGGTAGCTTGATCTCCCTGCACGATAAAAACCCTGGCAGCCCCTTGATCGTCGCGGTAAATGGCCTGAGGCGGTACGCCAAGTGCCTTCAAATGCGTTTCCACAGGCACCTGGGCGCCCAAAAACATTCCCAGGCGCAGTTCGCCGTTGCCATTGGGAATGCGAATGCGAACCATGCCTGCATTGGTGGCGGGGTCCACTGCCTGTGAAACTGCAACCACGCGCCCGCTGAAATTCTTGCCGGGAAAGGCGGTAGAGGCGAGCCGCACGGCTCGTCCAATGGGAAGGTGGGAAAGATCGGCTGCGGGTATGTTTGCCTGCAGTTCCACTTCGCCGAGCGAAGCTACCTCAACAATCGGAGTCGCCGCGGTGCCATCCACCTGTTCACCGCCGCTAACGAACCGTTTCACGACCGTGCCGGCGATGGGCGAGTGAATTTCGGTCCGCGTTAATTGCAATTGGGCTATCGAAAGCGCGGCGACAGCCTGCTTCAATGCGGCCGCGGTGACGCTTGATTCGGTGCGAGCGTCTTCCAAGTCTTTGCGCGCCGCGATTCCGCGTTGAACCAAATCCTCGTTTCGGGCCAGATTGAGCTTGGCACTTTCGACGTTGGCTTCGGCCTGCGCTTTCCCGGCTTCCGCCTGGGTAAGCTGGTCGCGAAAGGAACGATCGTCAATTTGAGCGATCAATTGTCCCGCGCTGACTCTGTCTCCTTCGGCAACCTTGAGCTCGGCGATCCGTCCGGGAACGAAGGCACTCACCTTCACGTCAAGGTTTGGGACCGCGGCTATGGATCCGTTGAGCTGGAGAACGCGGCTGATGTCGGCGCGGGTCACTTCCGTCAGAGTGACTTGAGCGACTGTGGCGCCTTCCTTGGGGGTGTCGGACTCGTCCGAAGCGCCGCCTTTGGAACAACCGGCACTCAGGCAGGCGACGAGTACGCTGAAAGCAAACCACCTGAATCCGCTAATGGACATTGGTCTTAAAATGACGCGTTCATTTATTCGCATGTTCAATCCAGTGCTGCTCCCACGATTTCTTCCAATACCGCGAAGGCCTGCTGCAACTCGAATAGGCTCTGGAGATAGTCGTGCTCGTTCAGTTGAACGGATCGCTGAGCGTCCAGCACCGCGAGAATACTGGTCCGCCCCGCACCATAACTATCCTCAGCCAGACTTTCCAGTTTCCTGCCCGCGGGAATCACGGTCCGGCGATAGAGATCCACCTCGGTTTGCCGGGCGACAAGCTCGTTGTATGCAGCTTCCACGTCACCGGAGACCGACCGGCGCGTGGCCAAAATTTCCCCTTCAATCATTTTCTGTGTGGCGGAAGACTGCGCAAGCTCGCCCTGGTACCGCGAAAAAATGGGCAATCCAACGGTAAGTTGGCCTCGAGCGCCAATCCGATAGTCGCCGGGGGCATTAAAGTCCGCGCCAAACTCGGCGGTCACGTCAGGAACACGCTCAGAACGGAAGATCTTCTCGCGCGCCTGTTCCACGAGGGCCTCCTTGGCCAGATGCTGCAAATCCGGGTTGGCATCCGAGGCTCGCGCGATCAAATCCTGCAACGCAACTTGAGGCGGAGCGGTGTCGAGAGGCGTGATCAGTTCCCAATTCGTGCTCGCAGGCTCGTTGAGCAGTGTTGAAAGCCGGCTGAATGCCACCTTTTCCTCCTGGCGCGCAACTTCATAATCCGCTTGCGCACGAGACAGCTCCAGATCGGCTTGCATCACTTCCAGTTGGGGGACATCGCCCGCATCGAAGCGTGATTTCGCGATATCACGGAGTTTTTGCGCCAGGTCAACCAGTAGTTTCTGCTGGCCGGTCAATCCTGAGGCGAGTGCCGCGGCAAAAAAAGCATCGCGCACCTCGCGGCGAAGATGCCGGGCAGCGGCGGAAATCTCTACATCGCTCAACGCGACTTCCTGATTTGCTTCGGAAATCCGGCTTGACCGCTTGCTTCCGAGTTCGAGCGGTTGGTCGAAGAAAAGAGATTCGTGCGGCGCATCCCGAGTGGCGGAAAATGAAACCGAGGGATTCGGCCTTTGCCCGGCGATAATAATGCCGGCAAGCGCAACGGCCCGCTTCAATCGTGCCGCGGCCAAATCCAGGTTCTGCTGGTCGGCCTTCGCAAAAGCGTCCTGAAGCGTGAGTCTCTTGCCGGCAGGGGTGGGTGTTGCGGCCTGGGAAGCGGCGCCACCAGCCGGCTGAGGAGGTATCTGCGCGCCAGCAGCAGCAGCGGCGCAAGTCAGGATGACCAGTGCCAGTTGCCACTTTTTATGCGCTGCATTGCTAATAAAAACTTTCATCTCTGAATTAGCCGCCATTTGCGATTGCGCAGAATACACCTGTTTGAGCGAGAAAAGCACTGGAGAGTAGAACTGGGAAGCTTAATCAGGGCTTAAGGCAGACACGACCTCTTCGATGGAATCGGCAGGAAGCTGAACACTAACAGACGTCCCACGGCCCATAACACTTTCCAAACGAATACCGCCGCCATAAGCCTCCACAATGGCCTTGCAGATGGCCAACCCCAAGCCAAAACCGCTCGAGGCGCGACCTTTCGAGTTTTCTCCCCGATGGAACCGCTCAAATACCCGAGGGATTTCTTCGGCGGGAATCCCTTCTCCCGCGTCCGAGACTTGAATGGTCGAGTGACCGTCCTGGTCACGCTGCAAACGGAGATCGACGGTTGAGCCTTCAGGACTGTGGCGCACGGCGTTGTCCAGAAGATTCACCCAAACCAGCTCCAGATCTTCGGGATCGGCGTGAAGTTGAACCCGTCCGATTCGGTCGAATTTTATGTGAACATTTTTTGCCGCCGCAAGAACCGTGACGCGGCTGATGGCCGCTTCGCAGGTAGCGGCCACTTCAACCGTGGCAAAACGTTCGCGTGCACCTTCATCCGACCACTGCTCCACGCGCGCCAACCTCAACATTCTTTCCACCAGGGACTCCATACGCTCGCAATCGGTCAGCAATTCTTCAATCCCGGCGCGATATTCCGCCGCCGATCTTTGATTATGCAACAGCACCTGGGCGCCCGATTTGATGATGGCCACGGAGGTTTTCAATTCATGGGCAAGATCCCCGGTGAACTGGCGTTGGCGCGCAAATGAATCGCGCAACCGGGAGACCAGCATCCTCAGCGCTTCCGTCAACGGGGCCAGCTCTGGCGTGGTCAGGGCTTCGGAGGGCGCGTCGAACGACCATTGCCGGACAGTAATTTTTCCTGCGCGGTCGGCCAAATCGTGAAGCGGGTTGAAGCTTCGACGGACGGCCCAAACGGTCAGCGAGGTCATGGGAATGAGCAGCAGCAAGCCAGCCGCGCCCAGGAAAATCCCCACTCGCCATACCCGGTCTCTGACGCCCAGCCGTGACGCCGCGTAAACCACGGTGATTTTCGCAACGGGAACGGTGGCGTCTTCCTCACGGTCAAGTATCGGGACATCACGAAGGGTAACCGCCCGGAACGGAATATTTCCATCGAGATACCGTACGTAGTCCCCGGTGCTGGGTTTCACGTCCGCCGGCAGGCCAGACCAGCCGGGCGTATGAGCCAGGATGCTTGCATCAGCACGGTAAACAATAAACTTGTCCGGATGCGTTGGATCCGAAGAAGGCGGCAGGCCGGAAGAATCGAAAATCAGCTGGAGCGAGGCGTCTTCCGAATATCGCACCAGCGCCCGCACACTGAGCGCCTTGGCCTGCAGGCTCACGTCAAATGCGGAGAGCAACTCGGTGCGAGCCACATACACTCCCAAAGCAACCAGGAGCGCTGTGAGCAGGAGGTGCAGGCAGACGATTCCGGCAACAATTCGCGCCGCGAGTGACCGCGGTTTCATTTTTTCTTCACGCTTTCGTCACGGCGCAGGACGTACCCGTGCCCGCGCAATGTGTGTATCAACCGCTCGGAGAATCCATCGTCAATTTTCCGCCGCAATCCGGAAATGTAGACTTCAATCACGTTGCTGAATTTCTCCCAATTGTAATCATAAAGGTGTTCGAGCAATTCCGTCTGCGACACCACGATGCCCTGGCGATGGGCCAGGTATTCAAGAACGCGGTACTCCATTGGGGTCAAGGAAATCTCCCGCTTCCCTCGCCGGACGGACCTGCGCGCTGAGTCCACTTCCAAATCTTCCACACGAAGCACCGGCGCGGACTGTCCCTTTCCGCGGCGGATGACGGCCTTTGCGCGTGCCAGAAGCTCACCCAAATCGAAGGGCTTGGTGACGTAATCATCGGCGCCGGCATTCAGCAAGGAAACAATGGACTCCTGTTCGTCGCGCGCTGTCAGAACCAGAACCGGAGTGACCTTGCCTTTTCCTCGAAGCGTTTTCACCACCTCCAGGCCGCTGCGCTTGGGAATCATCAGGTCGAGAACGATCAGGTCGTACTCAACGGACGCGGCCATGAAAAGCGCTTCCTCGCCGTCCGCGGCTTGGTCGACCGCGTAACCCGCGCCATCGCGCAAGCCCTGCGCAATGTTGTCCGCCAGCCGCCTCTCGTCTTCGACCACCAATACTCGCATTGAAAACGCACCTGCCTACCGCCCGGTCACAGACATTTTAGTTTATAGGGCTTAAGCGAGTCTTAATGTAACGGTGTCTACCGTATTTCACAATCGGGGGCCGCGCCCAGATGGCGCGCGCTGGACGCATAGATCGAATGGAAATTTTTTCGGGGATGAAAATCAAATTGTCGGAAAAGCAAAGCACTGGAGGTGCTGAATGGAAGGAAAGCAATTTCGGAATGTCTTGATTTGCGCGGCGGTGGCGGCATTTGCGCTCGGCGCATCGCTGACGAGCTTCTCGGCTCCCGCGCCGCAAGCCGCGGGATACCATCAAGTGGCCAAGGTTGTTCTGGGAGGCGAAGGAGGGTGGGATTACGTTTACGCGGACCCCGACACGCATCACATATACATTTCGCGTGGCACGCACGTGATGGTGACGGATTCGGCGGGCAAGATTCTGGGCGATATTCCGAATACGGCCGGAGTGCATGGAGTAGCCCTCGCCGCGGAATTCAACCGCGGTTACACCAGCAATGGGCGGGGCGGATCGGTGACGGCATTCGATCCAAAGACTCTGGCGACAATTTCTGAAATCAAGATCCAAGGCCAGAATCCTGACGCAATTATCTATGACCCCGCGTCAAAGAGAATCTTCACCATGAACGGCGGAAGCAAAGACGCTACGGCGATTGACGCCAAAAGCGGTGAAATTGTGGGCACCGTTGCTCTTGGGGGCAGGCCGGAAACGCCGTCGCCGGATGGAGTTGGACATGTTTTCGTAAACCTCGAAGACAAGAACTCAATCCTGGAATTCGATTCCAAGACTCTTCAGGTGATGAATACCTGGCCGATCGCCGGGTGCGAAGGCCCCTCCGGTCAGGCCATCGACATCGCCCGCAAGCACCTGATCATTGGGTGCGACAAAGTGATGGTGTTCATGGATTACACCAATGGGAAGGTCGTAGGCAGCGTGCCCATCGCAGACGGAGTGGACGCGGATGGATTCGATCCTTCGTTGGGCTACGCGTTCGCATCCACCGGCAGCGCCGATGGAGCAATCACCGTGGCCAAGGCCGATGCGAACGGCAATTACTCCGTAGTGGAGAACATTAAGACGCTTCCGAGAGCTCGCACCATGGCCGTGGACACTTCAAACCACAACCTCATCACCGTAACTGCTGATTTTACGCCTGCGCCGGCACCGCCGGCCGGCACTCCCCCGCCACCGGCTGGACGGGGCCCGAGGATGCAAATGGTTCCGGGTAGTTTCACGCTTTTGATTTACGGACGCTAATTAAATCGGAGGAAACATAAGTGAACAGGTCACGCGCAGTTGCAGCGGCCGGCTTGGCAGCGCTTCTTCTGGCGATTCCCGCACTTGCCCAGGAGAAGAAGCTCAAGAAATCGGAATTGCCGGCCGCCGTCCAGAAAGCGGTGGACGAACAATCACAGGGAGCCACGGTTGTAGGCTTCTCAACCGAAAAAGAAAATGGCCAGACGATTTACGAGGCCCAACTCACCGTCAACGGCAAGAATCGGGACATCTCTTTTGATCCTAAAGGCTCAGTCCTCGAAGTCGAGGATGAGGTGGCCTTCGATTCCCTGCCCGCGCCGGTTCAGGATGGTCTGAAGAAAAAGGCCGGCGCTGGAAAAATAACCAAAGTCGAAGCGCTTACGAAGAAGGGGAAACTCGTAGCGTATGAAGCAGCCGTGCTGACCGGCGCCAAGAAATCGGAAGTCCAAGTTGGGCCGGACGGCAAGCCTCTTGCGCACGAAGAATAGACTGGTATTCGCTAGGTCGGTCTAAACAATCCTCGCGTGGCCGAATGACGAAGTCCCCGGAGTCGGAGCCGGGGACTTTTCATTTGTGTGCATCGCACTTCTCTCCCCCGCGTTTCGTCAATTCTGAAGATGTGTTAGTGTCGGCGGGCAAAATCAGAGCGCGCCATTCAAATGAAAAAGAAGAAACCAGAAATCCGCAAGAAAGAAAGCGGGGCGCCCGCCGCTTTTGATGGAGCACGCTATCTGCCGCTGCTGCTTATCTTTTTTGCGGCCAGCGGTTGCTCTGCTTTGATTTATGAAATTGTCTGGTACCAGTTGCTCCAGCTGGTGATCGGCTCGACGGCAATTTCATTGGGCGTTTTGCTGGCAACCTTCATGGGCGGCTTGTGCCTGGGAAGCCTGGCTCTTCCGCGAATCCTCACTCGCAGGAAATATCACCCGCTGGCCGTTTATGCCTCGATTGAATTGGGGATCGGAATATGCGGCATTCTGGCGCGCATTGGAATTCCCTTGGTGGATTGGATTTACGTTTCCGCGGTTGGCCACGGTTTTCCGGCCATGATTCTGCGCGCCATCGTCTGCGCCATTTGCCTGCTGCCTCCCACAATTCTGATGGGTGCATCATTGCCGGCCATGGCACGGTGGCTGCAATCAACTCCTCGAGGGGTTTCCTGGCTGGGGCTGATGTACGGAGCCAATACGGTTGGCGCGGTGTTCGGATGCCTGCTGGCCGGATTCTATTTGTTGCGCGTTTTCGATCTGGCCACGGCTACGTATGTTGCGGCGGGAATCAATGGGGCCGTCGCGCTAGCGAGTCGATTTGTTGCTGCTGAGACTCCCAGCAGCACGACAGAAACTGTTTCGGATCAGCACATCGATTCGGCGGGTGAGTCTCAGTCTACTGAGGCTTCCCGCGAGCAGAGTGAAACAAACTGGCCTATTTACTTGACGATTGCCATCTCGGGCACCTGCGCGCTGGGCGCGGAAGTGGTTTGGACTCGACTCCTCGGCTTGATGCTAGGCGCAACTGTTTACACCTTTTCCATAATCCTTGCGGTATTCCTGATTGGATTGGGAATGGGCAGCGGTGCAGGTTCAATTGTTACGCGCAAAGTGGATTCCCGCGCCGCCCTCGGATATAGCCAATTGTTGCTGGTAGCGGCGATTGCCTGGACGGCCTTCATGATTGCCAGGTCCCTTCCCTACTGGCCGATCAATCCGCTTCTCTCCAGCAGTGCCTGGTACACATTTCAGATTGACCTGGCGCGTGTTATTTGGGCAATTCTTCCGGCCACAATTCTTTGGGGAGCGAGTTTTCCTCTGGCGCTTGCCGCCGCGGCTTCAAGCGATGATGATCCCGGCCAGCTGGTCGGAGGTATCTATGCCGCAAACACAGCGGGGGCAATTTTGGGTGCGCTGGCGTTCAGTATGATCCTGATTCCGTGGATCGGTACGCAGCAGTGCGAGCGCGTTTTGATTGCGCTTTCCGTCGCGAGCGCGTTGATTCTGTTGGGGCCTTACGTTTGGACGCGGCGCGCAAAGGGAGTAGCCGCTCTTCTGGTTGCATCCATGCTTGCGGCGGGATTCCTGGTCTCCAGCGTATCCGCCGTTCCTCAAGGTCTGATCGCCTACGGCCGGCGATTCATGATTAATTACAACCGGTCGCAAATCATGTATGTGGGCGAAGGGCTAAACTCCTCTATCGCCATTTCCACATGGGAAGACGGCGCGTTGCAATTTCATGTCAGCGGAAAAGTCGAAGCGTCCACGGAAGTCTACGACATGCGGCTGCAGCGGGCGCTTGGGCACATGGCCGCGCTGGTCCACCCAAACCCGAAATCCGTATTAGTAGTGGGGTTTGGCGCGGGAGTCACCTCGGGGACATTTGTCACCTACCCCAGTATCCGGCGCATCATTATCTGCGAAATGGAGCCGCTGGTCCCGCCGACTGCGACCCGCTACTTCGCCGCACAGAATTATGATGTGATGCATGACCCGCGGACTCAAATTGTTTATGACGACGCGCGGCACTTCGTCTTGACTACACCGGAAAAATTCGACGTCATCACCTCCGACCCGATTCATCCCTGGGTGAAGGGCAGCGCGACTCTTTATTCCAAGGAATATTTTGAAATGGTGAGGGCGCACTTGAATCCGAGCGGAGTCGTCACTCAGTGGGTGCCTCTTTACGAAAGTGACGCGGAAACCGTGAAGAGTGAAATTGCCACTTTCTTCAGCGTCTTTCCAGGCGGAACGGTGTGGGCCAATGCCGTTGAAGGCAGAGGCTACGATGTCTATCTGCTGGGACAAAATGTCCCCACGAAAATTGATGTGGATCAATGGCAAGCACGATTGGAGAGCCGCGAGAACGCGCGCGTGATGGAGTCCCTCCGCAATGTCGGATTCAATTCCGCCATGGACCTTCTCTCAACCTACGCGGGACAGGATTCCGACCTGCGTCCATGGCTGGCGGGCGCGGAGATCAACAGTGACTCCAATCTCCGTCTGCAATATCTGGCGGGGCTGGCGCTAAACGTGAGCCACGAGGACGCCATTTTCGGCCAGATCTTGGGCTACCGCCGATTTCCTTCTAACGTGATTTCCGGATCCGAGGAGCGGCTTGGAATCCTGAAGCGCCTGATGCAGACGGGAACGCAATAGCCGCCGGTTTGTGTAACACACCTCGGAGTGAAGAGGTGGGGGAGTTCGGGGCCGTAATCCAGTCGCAAAATTGCCAGCGGAACGATGTTCAATGTTTCGCGCCTCGACTGATGACGTCGAATACATTCCGTTGCAAGATCCATTTGCGAAGTAAGCCGCGAAAACCCCCAGATCTTTATTCCAAGCTTGATTACACGAACCACCCCACAAGTTTCTTTCCTAGTGAATCACAATGCCCGCTGAATAACTTATTCCGTTCTGCTGGTTGGTTGTGCCACTCAGGGCTGTAAACTGAGTGTACGTATACGAGACTTCGGCCGGTCTTATGGAAAAGTGACGGGCAATTTTTATGTCGATGCCGCCGCCGACGCTCAAAGAGAAAACCGTCTGAGCGGCAGACAAGGTAGTACCCGCAGAATTCACCACACTGGATCGGGAGACGCCGCCAAATAGTGTCTGAACGAATGGCGAGACCGGCCCGGCGATGTATCGAATGCGCGGCCCGGCGGAATAGCGAATCGAGGAAATATTGGCGGCGACAAAGGTACCGGTGTTATCCGTGAAGCCGTTGGTGGCTGACCCGCCGACGGAGCCTACAATTCCGACCCATTTCAACGGGAAGAATGCCACATCGACGGTGCCGCCATTGGTGCTGGAGCTATCGCCATTCGTGTTGTACGAGTGGGCATAGGTATAGCCGGCGAAGAACTCCGCGCGGTTGTAGCCTTGAGCTGCCGCCGGAACTGCTGTCGCAAATAGAACGCCACAGATCAAAATGAGCTTTCGCATGAACAACTCCTCCTTAGAGTGTGGTTACTCACACTAATAGACATGCGTCCCCGTTCATTAAAGTTTCGAGGACTATGTCTGAAATACATTTCCTTCGGGATGAGGATCATCCAGGAACAGCATGCGGGGCAAATGGCATCATGTGGCATGCATATGGCGAGCTAACTCATTGGAAGAATATGATCTTGTGGAATTCTGTGGCCCGGCCTAAGTGTCGGAATTCGAGGAATCGCAAGCGTGAATCTGGGCTCATTTGAACTCCGTCTAGGAATTAGGAAGGTGTGAAACTCGAGGTGGCCGACGTCAGGGTCGAAAAGCATCCGGGCAAACATGGACGCCAGGACATCTTGCCGCCCGCGTTGGACTGTCTAGTGAGCGGACTGGGCCTTGCTAAAAAAATGGTGCCGGAAGAGGGGGTCGAACCCACACGGTGCTAAGCACCACGAGATTTTGAGTCTCGCGCGTCTGCCAGTTCCGCCATTCCGGCCGGTGTTCCTATTCTACTGATTGGCCAGGCCTCGCGCTAGCGGCGTTCGATGACTTATCCTCTGCCGCGGGTTGCGCCAAACAGACCGGTCCAGCTCCCAAAATGCTTTCCGCACTTGTCTTGTCCCCGCGGAAAGTAGAGAATCGCGCGCGCAGGGAGAACTCCTTGGGAAATTCATTGTTCCACTACATCCCTACCGAAGGCGCCAAGATCCTTCTTGTCCTCTTCCTCTCATTCCTGGTGGGGCTGGAGCGCGAGGAGCACAAAGCTGCTTCTGAACAGCACGGCTTTGGCGGCGTGCGCACCTTCCCGCTGATTGGCCTGTTTGCCTATGCCATGGGACTGATTTCAGCGGGAAATCTGATAATGCCTGGCATCGGACTGGCGGTCGTGGGTGTTTTTCTCTGGCAGTCGTACAAATTCAAACTGGAGTGCTCGCCGCAGGCGGGAATGACTTCCGAGGTGGGCGGATTGGTCATCTACACCGTCGGCGTGCTCGTCTACCAGGAGCAATACTGGATCGCCACAACCATCACAGTTCTCGGCGTGCTTCTTCTGGATTTGAAAGAGGCTCTCGAGAATCTCACAAAACGCGTTCCTGGCGACGAGCTCCTTACCTTTGCCAAGTTTCTTGTTTTAACGGCCGTGATCCTTCCCGTGGTGCCCAATCACACGTTTGGATCCTTTGGCTTCAACCCTATGAAGACCTGGCTGGTGGTGGTGGCGGTCAGCGGCATTTCCTACGGCAGCTACCTCCTTCAGAAGGCCACCCATGACAAGGGCGGAGTGATGTTAAGCGCGTTGATCGGCGGCGCATATTCCTCCACTCTTACAACCGTGGTCCTGGCCAAGCGCGGCAAGGGCAGATCGCAGCCGCACCTTTTTGCGGGAGCAACCCTGGCGGCCTGTGGGATGATGTACCTTCGCTTGTTGGCGTTGCTGGCCATTTTCAATCGAGCCCTCCTTAACAAATTGGGTGTGCCGTTTCTGGTGCTGGCCGCCGCCGGAGTTTTAGGTGGATGGGCCTGGTCGCTGCGGAAAGAGCCGGGTGCCGAGTCGGAGGGCCAGAGCGAACCGCAAGGAAACCCCCTGGAATTGAAGGCGGCTTTCGTGTTTGGTTCACTTTTTGTGGCCATGTTGGTGATAACACATTACGCGCTGATTTATCTGGGGCGCGCAGGTTTCTATTCCCTGGCGGCACTTATGGGCGTCACCGACGTGGATCCCTTCATCCTGAGCCTGACGCAATCGGCGGGAACGCTGACTCCGGTTGAAGTCGCCGCCGGCGGCGTGGCCATTGCAGCAGCCAGCAACAACCTCATCAAGGGGATCTACGCGCGCAGTTTTTCCGACAAACACACCGGTATGGAGAGCCTTGCTCTTCTCGTAGCTTTTGCCTTTTTGGGACTGGCCGCACTGGCCTGGTGATCAAACACGGGCTGTGCGGTTTTCATCCCCATTTTTTCCGCAAAACATTTTAGCGTCTTCTAGAAAATTGAAAACTTCACACGCAGGAATTTCTTCGGGTTCTGCCGGAAATCGTTCAACAGCAGACGCATGTCCCCGGTCAAGCCGGTGATGTTGTCATACAGCTGCGGATCGGTGAACAATTTCCCGACCGTGTTCTGGTTGGAATTGAATTTCGCCGTAGCCGTTGAAACATTCTCTCCGGCTTCCCTCCACTTAGAGAATAACGAGTCGTCGGTCACCAGCTTCCCGAGCGTGCCTTTCCCCGCGTGAATGTCATCGAACATGGCATTTCCCTTTCCGATAAACTGGTTCATATTGTCGTGAAGGCTGGAATCGTAGATCAGTTTGCCCGCGGTGCCCTTCTGTTGCTGGACGGCGCCAAGAATGTTGTCAAAGCGGCCCGTGGCGGAGTTGAATTTATTGTAGAGGTCGTCACTGGTGTAGAGCTTGCCGATCATTCCCTGCCCCGCCTCAACATTCGCAAGCATGTTGTTCAATTTTGAAGATACGCCGTTGAAATTGTTATAAGCCGTCGGATCGGTAATGAATCTCCCCAGTGAACCGTGTCCTGCCCGAACGTCATCGATCAATCCATTTAAGTTATCGGAGAGCGCGTTCAGGTGTTGCGCCAGGTTCGCACCCTGGGCCACCAGCGTATTGATGCCCTTCTCCGATTCGCCCTCCACAACATCTCCGTTCTTCAGCGGAACCCCACTGAATCCGCGCGTAATGTTCACATACCGGTTGCCCAGCAGACCCTCGGTGATCAGGCTCGCTCTGGAGTCCGTCCGGATGTTCTCCTTGTACTTGGAATTGATCCGCAGGCTGACCACGATGCTCTTCTTCGAGGCTTCCTTCTCGTTGCCCAGCGCGGGATTTACGGAAATGTCGTCCACGCTACCCACGTCAATCCCATCCAGCCGCACGGGCGCACCCTTGGTAAGCTGCGACACTTCGGGCAAATACGTAATGAGCCCGTATTTCGAGGCCAGTATTCCGAAGCCCGTCACATAAAATGTCGCCATGATTAACAACGTCACTCCTGCAAGCACAAACAGTCCTACGCGCAATTCACCCCAGCTAAGCTGATTGCGTTGAGCCATTGCTGATCCTCCTTGATGACTTTCCGGCCGCGGCCGGATGAAATCCTAGACCAGAAATTTCTTCAGATAGGGATCGGCCGAATCGAGCACCGACTGCGGGTCCCCCTCAAAGTAAACGCGTCCGTCGCGCAAAAATAGGAATGTTGTTTCTCCCACGGACTCATGGGCCACTTCGTCCTTCGTCAATCTCTCAATTTTTCCGCCGGCGGGATCGAATCGGTAATTGGCCATGGCGAACGCATCTTGCAGGCGATGCGTGGCCAAAAGTGAAGTGACTCCCTGCGAATCGCGCAATCGCAGAAGCAAGGTAATGATGGTTTGCGAAGTAACCGGGTCCAGCCCCGCCGTCGGGGAATCATAGAAAACAACTTTGGGCCGGCTCACCAGCGCGCGGGCAATGGAAACGCGGCGCCGCATTCCTCCTGAGAGATCGGCTGGCATTTTGTCGATGGCATCTTCCATCTCCACGAACCGGAGAGATTCGCGCACCCGCTCTTCAATCTCCTCGTCCGGTTCGCCTTCCTCGCGGAGGCGGAACGCCACATTTTCAGAAACCGACTCGGAGTCAAAGAGCGCGCCTTCTTGAAAAACGAATCCGATGGTCCGGCGAAAATCCAGCAGCTCCGTCTCATTCATTTCGCCCAGATCACGGCCCATCAAGTGAATTCTTCCTGAATCTGGCCGGAGCAATCCAGCGGCCAGCTTCATGGTCAGCGACTTCCCCGTCCCGCTCTCCCCTACCAGGACCTTGGTCTCATGTGGAGCGACCTGGAAGGAAAAACCCTTCAAAACTTCGCCCTCGTCAAACCCTAGATGGACGCCCTCGAAAACGATCACCGGGTCGTTGGGCGCTGCGGCCGAAGGCGCTTCAGTGTTCATCGATTCCAAACTCAGGTTTCAATTTCGAATTCAGGATCAAAAAACACGTCCCGCAAGGTACAGCATGATTTTCGTCAGGACCACGTCCATGGCAATGATGGTGACGGAGGAAATCACCACCGCCTGTGTGGTCGCCCGGCCAACTCCTTGCGTGCCGCCGGTGACGGTCAGCCCTTTGTAGCAGCCCACCGTCGCCAGTATGAAGCCGAAGAAGAGCGGCTTGGTCAGGCCTTGCATCAAGTCGGAAAATTCCAGCGCCTTAATGGCGCGGGTCCAGAACTCCACGGAGTTCAAATGCAGTGTGAAATACGAAACTACGAAACCGCCGATCAGCCCCACGAAATCCGACATGGCCACTAACAAGGGGAGCATCAGAATGGTGGCCAGGACCCGCGGCGTGACCAGCTTGCGGATGGGGTCGGTGCCCATGGCCCGCATGGCGTCCACTTGCTCGGTCACCAGCATGGAGCCCAGTTCGGAGGCCATCCCGGAAGAATTTCTTCCCGCCACCAGCAGACCGGTAATGGTGGGCCCCAGCTCGCGGACCAGCGCCAGCGATACGGCGTCGCCGGTCAAGGACGTCTGGCCGAACCGCACAAACTGCGAAGCGGTTTGCAATACCATGACCGCGCCGATGAAAAATCCCGCCAGCAGAACGATCGGAAGCGACCCAACCCCAATCATGTCCATCTGTTCCAGCAGGTCGCCAATATAGTGCGGCGGAGTAAAAATGTTGGCCAAGGCGCGGCCGGAGAGAATCGAGTAATTCTGGACGGAAAGTACCAGCCGCTTCAACGCCTGCGATACTGCGTGGCGCGGCGCAGGGGGTTCTGTTGGTAACAACTTGGTGTCTCGGGTGACCATCCCGTGCTGGCGCCGAACGAAGGACGCCACGGCTGTCCTCGAAAGGCTAGCGTGTGTGTAGTTTGGCGTCAAGCGCGGATCATGTGGGTATCAGATCTGTCCGTCGCCGCGGAGCTTTATGTTCCGCTGTGACCGGGAATGGCAGCGGTTCAAATAGATGAAACGGCGTATAATCCCGTGCGCGCAACGGGGGAGCGGAACAAATGAACGTACAAGATCAAATCAAGAAGTATATTGCCGGCCAACCGGAACCAAAACGCAGTGACCTGCAAGAGTTGCATCGGCTCACACTTCAAGTGTCACCAGAATGCAAATTATGGTTCTCCAATGGGAAAGACAGCAAAAATCATACTGTTTCCAACCCCACGATCGGATATGGACTTCACACCATAAAATATGCCGATGGAAAAAGTAGGGAGTTTTTTCAAATCGGCGTGAGCGGAAATAAAACAGGAATCTCCGTCTATATTCTTGGTCTCAAAGATAAGAAGTACCTGGCCAAAACGTATGGAAAAAAACTAGGCAAGGCCAGCGTGACCGGATATTGCATTCGGTTTAAAGCTCTAAAGGATGTAAACCTCGATACGCTGGAAGCGGCCATTCGATTTGGGCTTGCAGCTCAGCATGAAAAAGGCCAGCTGCCGAAATAATTCCACTGTTAAAGGCCAGCAGTTATCGATGTAAATGCGCTCCAGTAAACAACCCGTACAGCCCTGACGCGCGCCATAATGCCATTCTCTACAAACGAGCCTCCCGCAATAGTCGTGCGGCTCTCTGTCGGCGCTCCTTGCCTTTCTCCGTTTGCCGTTCCCGTCGCCAGGCAGTTAAGTATATGAATCCCAATTTAATTAACCTCTCGGACGCAACAACCGGAGGACTGAAGAAATTAGGGAGGGCGAAGCCAGTGGGCTCCGCCCTTTTATCTCTTCACATAAGCAGGGGATATCAATTCGATTCCCTCAGATTCCTTAACTGATTGAATCTCCTCTGCAGTTGGGCTATCGTGTTGTCGCTAGACTGGCGCCTTCCACATGAAAAAGATCTCCAGGTTGGTTTTTCAATTCGCCCTCTTCCTGATCATCATGTCAGTCGCGGGGATGGAGATTCCTGAAATTTCTAAGCTTCTGGACGACGTCTCAAACGACGGCGTGGTGGTCCAGTGGCAGTGCGATGTAAAGCCTCCGGTCAAATCAACCTACGACGAAGTCCAGTTCGCAGCTCCTACACACGACAAGTGCGTTGTCTGTTGCGAACTCTTAACGAGTCTTGCTCCAAGCCTCCCCCGGAAACGTAGCCCCGACCCCCTGGCGTTACTCACTTCATTACGACTATAGACTTCCGAATACGCAGTATTCGCCTTTCCCTTTCAAATTGATGTCAATCGAGGAGTAGCTGGGTTTTGTTGTGTTCCATGCGGGTGAATGCAACAACAAATTGGAATTCCACCAGTTGCCGCCGGATTTCTGGTGCGGAGTGCACAGGCCATGAAGAAAAAATTCACTGACGACCTCTACCGGACCAGTCCGGTGTGGCTGCAGAAGCTGGGTATCAATGCCTTTGGCTGGTATTGGGCGCGCCGCAGGCTGGGCCCCGATTTTGAACGGTTCTCCCGCGAATACCAGGAACGGGAATCCTACTCGCCCGGGCGCTTTCATGACTACGTTGAAGGACAACTGCGCTCGCAGGTCCGCCGGGCCTACCTCGAAGTGCCCTATTATCGCGAAGCGTTTAGTCGGTACGGATTCTCCGAACAGGGGATCGAGCGGTTCACTTTGAATGACCTTGCGCATCTGCCTCGACTTGAAAAAACTGCCTTGCGCGCAAATCCCCAAATGTTGCTCACCAGCCATGCCGCCAGGCGCCCTCCGAAAAGTTTTGAGACCAGTGGAACCACCGGAACTCCGCTGCGTGTTTACTGGGACAGTTCTGTTCATCAGCACAACATTGCCGCCCGGGCAGCGCGATCGTTCCTCTGGGCCGGCGTGAACTATCGCCAGTCCCGCGCTGTTTTGGCCGGACGCATGATCACCGACCCTTCCATGGGGCGACCTCCCTTCTGGCGTTACAACGTCTGGGAAAAGCAGCTCTATCTTTCTTCCTACAACATCTCCTTCGAAAATATTTCCGATTACGTGTCGGCGCTCAATCGATTTCGCCCGGTAACCCTTACCGGCTTCCCTTCCTCGCTCTATTATCTTGGGGCCCTGATCGCCCACTTTAAGCTCCCGGTTCACCATCCTCGCGCCGTTATCACCACCAGCGAAGCCCTGCTGCCGCACATGCGCGAAATGATCGAAAGCGTGTTTCAGGCCAAGACATTTCAGGAATACGGGAGCGTGGAAAACTGTGCCCTGGCCACCGAGTGCGAATATGGCCGCCTGCATGTGCACCAGGATTTCGGGTTCGTTGAGATTCTCAGGGATGACGGCACCTCCACCATTCCGGGAGAAATCGGTGAGATTGTGGCCACGGGTTTCGCCAACGTGAACCAGATTTTCATCCGCTACCGCACCGGAGACCTCGCTCGATGGGCTCGCCGGCCTTGCCCCTGCGGGCGGAGAAATTTCCCGGTTCTCGAGGAGTTGGTCGGCAGACAAGAAGATATTCTTTACCTGCCAAATGGACGCGGGATGATGCGTCTTGATAGTGTCTTCAAGGGGCTGAGTGGGATTGCGGTTGGCCAGGTAGTGCAGGAATCGCTCAGCCAAATGGTGATCAACCTGGTGCCCACTCAAGACTACTCGCCGGCGGATGGAGAAACCGTTGCGCGGAGAATTGTTTCGGCCTATGGGCTGGGCCGGGACGTGCGAATCGAAATCCGGCTGGTTGAGAATATCCCCAGAGAAAAGAACGGTAAGTTTCGTCCCGTGGTCAGCCATGTCCGGAATTATGTATTTGATAAACCGACTGGGCTTCTGAAGGAATAGGTTCATTAGAGTTGAGCCGATGAACCTGGATGATCCGGCCAATCATTTGAATATCGAAGAAAATGCTCGCCTTGCCCACTGCGGAAGAATCGCGGGCAATCCGGAAGTTGCGACCAATGGACATGCGGGGCTACAACGACCTCGCCCGAAAGGGCGAATTACTCACTAACGGAAAGCGCCCTCTCTCCATTTCCGACTGAACCAGCACTGTCCTGGCTTCGTTGGTTGGTACATTACTCCCTGCTGAAAAACTCGCAGTGGTATCATCTCTCCGACAGAAGTGAAGAAAACTTCACAATACGCCGAAAGGGTGTCTCGCTTATCGCAGCTTGCCGTCGTCGCCTACGCAATTGTTGCATCTCTCGCGATGGCGTGCTCCAGCACGGCAGCTCAACACGAACAAACTACTTTCGGCATTGAAAGCGAAATTGAACATCCATTGCCTTTGCCCAAACAGGTTCTCAATATCTTGGGGAAAGACGCGAGAGTAAGTGAATGTGCTAAGCGCGAGGGCTTCCCTGAGGCGAAAGCAACGATGTTCGTCGCATCGCAAATTCATTTGCGTTCAGGCGAGCAAAGCGATCTTGTGGTGCTACCCAAGGACGCCTGTCTCTTTGGGGCGAACATCGGTCCGATTTGGGTGTTCGCAAAATCACCGGGAGCATACCAACTCATCCTCAAGACTGACGCGCTCGGAATAGAAGTGCTAACCGAGAAGAGCAACGCGTATCGCGACATTCGGGGAACCCAAGCGACAGCTAATAGAATTCTATCGGCGACCTTCAAATTTGATGGGCACGTGTATCAACCTGCTCACTAGTTAGGTGCCGCATTCTGCAGTTTTAAGGGAGATTAGAGGTTTGAATTAGCTTGGTAATTGTATTACGACAGAGGTACTGATTCCTACGGTTATTAAACCGGAATCATTTTTCATCCAGATCAACATCTGTTGGCTCAGCGTGGGATGGAGAAGTGACGTTCTCCGTTAGTAAGTATTCCGCCCTTCGGGCGGGGATTTTCAAGGCATAGGGGGTATTTCGAATCCGATGGAGGTTGGGCGGAGCAAGAACGAGTCCTCACGCCCCCGTTCATCGTCTCGATGAGCCCACCGGGACATCCCTCGGCATGGTTGCGTCCCCACAGTGCCCGCTTCCATTTCGCCCGGCAAGATCATTGTAACTCCACAACGAGCTGCCGTTTCTCAACATCGGGTTTGCCCGTGACTCCGCCGGAAGCCAGACCGGCCAGACCCGAATCGTGAGTTGTGATCGCCTGGTTTCGACATCTATCCATGCCGTTTGGGGTATGCCAATAAACGAGTTGTACGCGTCAGGCCCTTGCCCCCCATTGATCCGATATCCGTCTGGGGCAAATCTTAGCGTGATTTTTCGGTCAAAAGTTGAGTAATCCGCCGGGGTCTGATCGTATACAGGACATATGTCGGCTCTTCCCATGACATTGAATACGACAGCCGAAACCGAAACGGCAAAGATTGCGCGAGGCTTACGTGAGAGGGATACGGAGCTTCTTGCAGACCTGGTGGAGCGCTGTCAGCATCGACTGGTTCGCTACCTGCTATACCTCACCGGGAGGCGAGAGTATGCGGAGGACCTTGCGCAGGAGACCTGGATTCGCGTGCTGCAACGGGGCAGCCAGTACAACGGGCGGCACCGGTTTGATCCATGGCTATTCGCGATCGCCCGCAATTTGGCAATAGATTACCTCCGGAAAAAACGAAGAGCGGTGACAACAGCATCCTTGCCAAATGATCGCGATGCAATGCTGCTGTTACCCTCTTCCGATCCTTCCCCATTCGAAGCCGCGGCCCGAAGCGAAGACGCAATGCGTCTGGCCGGCCGGATGCAGATTCTGCCACCGCTGTATCGCGAGGCTTTGCTGCTGAGGTTTCAAGAAGACCTGTCTCTTGCGGAGATGGCTCAGGTCTTGGGCGCCCCTACTACAACGGTGACGTCCA
>Ga0209167_10000501_pt1 | contig 28142 bp, 23 predicted proteins | sample Coa_R1_9_FD_187154 | JGI IMG/M metagenome (GOLD analysis project Ga0209167, IMG submission 187154) | Surface soil microbial communities from Centralia Pennsylvania, which are recovering from an underground coalmine fire - Coalmine... | ecosystem: Environmental > Terrestrial > Soil >...
TGCCGATTGCGCACCGCCCGCTCCATCCGCTTGCGACGCACCGCCCAAATCCAGCCCCGCCTTAGTCAAAAAATCCCGTTCCGCGTCAAACCCTGCCTGTTCCGCATCTGCTCCCAGTTTGTGCGCCACCAACGAGCCCACCATTGCCGGAGTCATGCTCGCATGCAGATTCTGGCTCACCTTCAGCGTCACCTTGACTTCTTCGGAAAGCGGCGGCGATACATGCTCGGCCACCACGTTTTCCTCTTTGTAGGCTTCCGCCAATGTCGCAAAATTGGCTTTCTCCGCCGCCGCCCGCGGCTCCGCGGTTATCCCTTTCTCGCGCAATGCCTCGGTCAGCACAATCTCTGCGTATCGGCTCGGCTCCGGCACCTTGTACGAATAAAGTATGCTCGGCCCGCCCATCGGCATCGTCCCCGAAAGGATCAGCGTATGTGTCCCCTCCGGCGACGCTTCATCCGAATTGACTCGCACCATCGGTTGCGAATCCGCCGTACCCGTTTTTATTTGCGAAAGAAATCGTACGTAACTCGTCCGTGGCGAGAAATCCATTGTCGCCGGGGAATCCACTACCTCTCCCGGAGTCACCGTAAAATCAACCAAATTATCATTCACGGAAATCGGCGAAATAATCGCTCCAGTTCCCAGTTCACGCGCCCCTTCGCGGAACAAAGACGCGTCCACTATCACGTGCCCTTCAATCTTCTTAATTCCATGCGCTGTAATTTGCGTCGCAAATTCACGGATCACCATTAGCGGATCCCCCGGCACCGCCTTTGTGTCCGGACTCCCCGCATACGAGTGATCTTCATTCGTGTACCCCATCGTCCCGTCGGGTTGTATTCGCCCACTCAGGTTTGGATCCCCGCTCCCCACCAGCACTAAGTCGCCCTTCAGCGTCCCCTCCGCATCAATCGGCCCCGTGCGATACACCCGCGTATGAAACCGGTAATCTGCGCCTAGCAGCGCCAGCGCCGTCCCCTCCGTCAACAGCTTTGTAGTCGAACCGGGCGTGAACAGCTTGTCCGCTGCATGCGTGTAAATCGGCTTGCCCGTCTCCAGCGAATAAAACTCAATTCCAAAGCTTGCGTATTTGAATTCCGGCCGCGCCATGATTTTCGCAATCCGCGCCGCAAGCGAATCACTCCCATTTGTCGCGGAATTCGCGCCCGGCGATTGCGCCAGCACAGCCCCGGTCATCAATGCAAGGATCACTCCAACCCTGCCCACGCCTCCAAGCACGCGCAATAACATTCTGTACGCCCCTGTCGTGGATTTACCTGCTCCTGCCGACCCCATTAATTATGCCGCTGATTGTATCCCCGCTTGCCGCACCGCCACAGTCTTTTGCGTGATGGCTGCCTGATTCGTAAGGTCAGGCCCGCGGCCCGCACCAGATAATTCGCTGTTCTCACGCCTTCCTGCGTACCATTCGCACTATCCAAAGTGGAAATCTTATTCCACAAATTCCTACTGTCCCAAGACTGTCCGCCCGTCCAGTAGTTTCTGACCACTTCTTTTCTTAAGCTCCCCTCACAGCCGTTGGAGCTTTCTGGGGTGGGATTCCGCGGTCACCACCCCAATTCTTCCATCGCCGGGGAGGCGCCATGCTCGATACAGAAGCGTTTGCCGAGTTCCGCAAGGCCCTCGGTTATCTGCGGGACGGCAGTCCCGACGACGCACTGCCGCACATTCGTCGCGCCACTGAACTCGAAGAGCACAATCCTTTTTATCGTTCCTATCTGGGCGTCACTCTTGCGCGCTCCGAAAAAAAATGGGCCGAGGCTGAGATGCTTTGCGATAAGGCCCTGCGCATGAAGCGCGATCAGCCCCAGCTTTATCTCAACCTCGCCGAAGTCTACGTCGCGTCCGGCCGCCGCCAGGATGCCCTCGAAACTCTGTATATGGGGATCCGCTACGCTCAGCGCGATCGGCGCTTGGGGGAGATGCTCAGCACGCTTTCCACACGTCGGCCACCCGTGTTCACGTTCCTGGATCGCCATCACTTCCTAAACAGGAGCGTTGGCATGTGGCGGCACCGCATTTTCAAATTGTTGGAAAACGGTTCCAGTACAACCGCAACCGAAGGGGTTCGTTAACAATCTAGTCTAAAGAGGGGCGCTGGGCTGTCGCACCCGCGCCCCTCTTTAGACCTCTACCTCTTAATCGAGTTTGCTGTAACCTCAAGGCGAGCCGCCACCGTACTCCACTCCGGTGTCAGGCTCGCCTTGTCGTTTTCCTTTCGCCAAATTGACCCCGGTCCACACTGCCTTCTCCGCGCCTCTGCGTTGAGTTTGGTTCCCTCGAGTTTTCCCCCCATTGTCCCCACCCCAAATCCTATGCTACTGTTTCCTCAGAGCGGGCGTAGTTCAATGGTAGAATGAGAGCTTCCCAAGCTTTAGACGTGGGTTCGATTCCCATCGCCCGCTCCAGATTGCCTATTTTCGTCGGCTCCCCAACCACTCGATCTCCCAGTCCAGGTCAGTCCACTCGTTGGGGGTCCTGATCAATGCTGCGGCCTATCGATTCGCCGGCAACCGGTTCCCAATAAACTGCGAGACGCGCGTGGCCGCGGGCGGATCCAGATTTGCCAGCACCGCAATCACGTATCCGGATTGCGGATAAAACCGCAGATCCCCATTCATTCCCGGGGCGCCCCCTCCATGCCCATAGGACCGCACGCCATCCACCGTCCGGTCCTCGAATCCGTACGCGTATTTCGCCACCGGTCCTGTCGCCACTTTTCCAGAGGTCAACAATTCCGTGAAATGCTCATTCAACAATTTGTGGCCCATGAGTGCGACCGCAAATCGCAACAAATCGCCAACCGTCGAATACCCGCCTCCCGCCGAGGTCCCGCGATAAGGCAGAGTATCCGTGTTGGGAGTCCAATTGCCGCCGCCCTCCAGCTTCATATAGCCGACGCTGCGATTGGGCACTGCCTGATCCTCGGGAAGGGAATTGGTCGCAGTCATTCCCGCGGGCCTAAATACGTGTTCCTCCACGTAATCGTAGTAGCTCTGTCCGCTCACTCGCTCGATCACCACGCCCAATAGGATGAATCCGAAATTGCTGTACTCGAACTTGCTGCCCGGCTCGAATTTCGGCGCTCGGTTACCCAGCAGGGTCACGTAATCCTGCAGCGCGTGCAATTCCAGCCGGTGCGCATCGAACTCCGGTCCGAAGAAATCGCCCGTCCCTCCGGTGTGCGTCAGCAATTGATGTATCGTCACCTTGGACGCCACCTCTTTGTTTGGATAGTCCGGCACATATTTTCCTAGCGGAGCGTCGAGTTGAATCTTCCCCGCTTCCACCAGTTGCAGGATGGCGGTTGCAGTAAACATCTTATTCATCGAGCCAAGCCGGAACTTCGTGTCCAGTGTGTTCGGTGTTTTTCTTGCCCGCTCGGCTAATCCGTAGGCGCCAGAGAATATGGGTTTCCCGTTTTTCGCCACCAGAACTGCGCCCGAAAACGCATCCGCAGCAGTCTGTTTTTCAAGCTCCGCCTTGAGCGCGGAGATGGCTTCGCTTTCGCTCACCCTTACCGGGGGAGGCCCGGCCTCCTGATTCACCAATTCCAGGTCAAGAGTCAGAATTCGGTGCGGCTCCGCGGCTGCCACCTCGATCTCGAAGCGCGCCATGCGCCCGGAAGCATTTTCCTGAACTAGGCCGGTAAAGCGCGTAGCCGTGGAATCCAACGCTTGTTTGAAGTCGAAGCCGCCGGTCTGTTTGCGGAAGTCGAGCGTGTCATCGATATGCGAGACTCGCTCCGGCATATTTTTCTCGAAGAAGTGCAGGATCGTATCTCGGTCGCCGGAGTTAAACGCAGCAAGCCAGCCGGCGAATTGCTTGGCAGCAGCGGTGTCGGGAAATTGAGCGAACGTCTGAGTTTGCGGCCGGGAGGCGGCCGCAACTGCAAGCGCCCCAACAGCTGCAAGGGCCAGTGCGGCGAGAAAGTTGAGCGTAAGAAGCAGTCTTGGTCTTGGCATGGTTGTTTAGACGGAGCTCTCCACAATTCATTTCATTTATAATCTAAATGACCTATCATTCACACCGTGAATGTGACCTCGCTGAATCTCAATCTCTTGCCGATTTTTGAAGCCCTGCTCGAAGAGCGAAGTGTCAGCCGCGCCGCCGCTCGTGTCGGTTTGAGCCAGCCCGCCATGTCCAACGCTCTTCGCAGGCTCCGCGAAGCCTTCAACGATGACCTCTTCGTAAGGACTCGTGCCGCCATGACGCCCACGGCCCGTGCCCTCGAGCTGGCGGGTCCCATCCGCGCCGCGTTGGCCCAATTCCGCGGTGCAATAGCAGACCGGCCCGCCTTTGTTCCCGCCGTTAGCACTCGCAGTTTTCGCCTTGCCATGCTTGACTACTCTGAACTCATTCTTCTTGGCCCGCTACTGAGCCGCGTGCAACGGATGGCGCCGGAAGTGCAAATCCTGGTCCGCCGCCTCGATCGCATTTTCATCCCGCCCGAAGCCGAACTACGCGCCGGCACCTTTGACGCCGCTATCGGCTTTTTCCCCGAAGCCAGTGGGCTCGAGCTAGGAACACAATCCCAGGATTTGTTTGTTGAAGAAAACGTGTGCATCGCGCGAAAAGGGAATCCATGGGTGCGGCGGCCATTCACTCTGCGCCGATTCGCCGCGGCAGGGCACCTCGGCGTCTTCTACCGCAGCGACACTCGCGGCCTGATTGACAGCATCCTCGCGGGCCACGGCTTGCGCCGGCGCTTGAAAGCCACTGCGCCTCATTTTCTCAGCGTGCCCTATGTAGTTGCTGAGTCTGACTTAATTGCCGTGGTTCCCGCAGGCCTTGCCGAGCGCTTTTGCAAAACACTCGGCCTCGAAGTTCGCAAATTACCTTTTGCCATGCCGCCTCTGCGCATGCGCCTCCTCTGGCATGACCACGCCGAAGACGATCCCGCCCACAAATGGCTCCGCTCCGAAATCTGCGCTAGCTTCCGTACCCAAAAACATCGTCCAAGTCTGCCTTGACTGGTTGGATCGCCGAATCGTGCGTCTGCAAAACTCTCGAGAGTATTCGAACTAGGCCCCGCCCCGCGCTACTTCTCCCCGCAAAATTTCTTTGTATTGGGCGGATTTCTCTTGACATCAACTATAACGCTTTGGTAATATCCCTTGCAGACTGCGACCAACGTTTCGAATACTCTTCCCGAAACGGATTCCCTCAAGCCTGCCGGTAGTTGGAAATAGCCTTATTTTATGGGCGCAATTGTATGAACATCAAAACACTCACTTTCAAGTCCCCTGGAATCATATTCTTACCAGGACTCAACCCAAGCTCCTGCATACGCTTGATTCCATGGAGGTTAGTTACTATAGAGATAATGCCCTAAGTCTTTTAGAATGATATTCATTGGACGGCGATTGTGGATTTGACAAAGTAAGCTGCCTCGCGCACGATTGAGAGGCCGTGATAGGGCGCTGCCGATTCGCTTTAAGGCAGTCCAATATGTTTTTTAATTTCGGCTTTTGCAACTTCGGCGATTATGCCGATGGCAACAGTGGGAAGTCCCTTCAGCCTATCTTTAGTTTTTCCCCAGATTCCTGGATCGCGGATATCGTCAATCAGTTCGTGGCCTTTCCATGTCAATTTGCAAATCACGGGCATTTCCATGGTGGTATTGCCTTTTACAAATCCCTCCTCTACAAGAAGCGTTAGGTGATAACCAATTTCACCCATTGACTTGCTGAGGCTACAAATTTCACCCGGTTCTGTGAAGGACACCCAGTTGTTTCCGTCCATCAGCGGATTCTTTTCAATTTGGAGGAGCAAGTCTCGAATTAAATCCATGTCGCGGGTCATTTCTTTTTGCCTGCATTCAAACACTTGCATCGGATGCACTCCTGCGCTACTCTTAGTCTGTTCGCAAGAGATTCCGAAGGCCCGACCGCAAATCGGGCCTTTTTAGTTTGACTACACTCTAAAACGAAAAAGCCCGACGCGATGGTCGGGGCTTCTCCGATGAACCTAGACACCTCATCGTAAGCCTTTGCTCGCGCCGATGCAAGAGCGCGATGAACCAAGGCCTTCCACGGCTGCTCCCCGAAGACCCGGAGAATCTGCTTTCGGCGGATTCACGCAAGCGCATTCAGCGCGCGCTCATTGACGCGGAAAAATTCGTCTGGGAAACCGAGATCCTAATCGAGAGCCACCGCCCCCAAAGCGATAAAGCTCAAATGTTGCGCAACCTCGCGAACTTCAGAAAGGCGCGCGCAATTCTGGCCGTGATGCGCGTGGAATACAGCGGTCTGGAACTGCCTGACGCGAAATTCAGAGAATGCATGAAGACGGAGACTGAAGCCGCCGTAAACTCGCTCCAATTATCCGGTGCTCAGCAACGGCTACTTGAGGTCGAATTCTACTTTCAGTCAGGAACCGCTGCGCTTCCGGTCGCACTGGCCGAAGACAGCGCGCCCGCTGCCCAACCAATCCCAATTCAGTCCACGATTGGGGAGCAGATCAGGAGATTGAGGGCGGAATGCCGTCTGACGGTGGACGAGCTGGCCGAAAGAATAGGGGTGCAGCCCAGAACAGTTCGACGTCATCAGTCAGGGCGCAGCAAGCCCCACTATTTCTCCCTCAGAGCATACGAGACCACTTTCTCTAAGATATTAAAATATAAGGTAGTTATAAGCGAAGATGTCCGCACAATGTCCGCAAAATGACCTCCATATGGGCTAGCAGTGTCATAGCCCCCTCCGCCAGAATCCCGGATGCAAAGGGATAAGTTTTAGACTATTCGACATCAAATAGAGGGCGAACATGAAAATACCAATTGCGGCTCCAGCGCGCACAGTAGACCGCCCGTGACTGGGGCCTGAAAAGGAAAGGCGCGATTCGCTACGATATCCCATGTGGGGGAAGCGAATCGCGCCGTGGCGGTGCTCGTCTTGGGGCCGTGGCAGAGAGGTTATTGCGTGCGACCTATAATCGCTAGACGTGTTCACGCACGTCCGAAGGTTCGATTCCTTCCGGCCCCGTCAAGTCATGCTATCATGCGAAACATGAAACGGAAAGTGCTGGTTGAAAAATCGCGGTTTGACACTGTGCTTTCCACACTTCTCAAGAAAAAGCCGCTGCCCGCGAGAAAGATAAAGACTTCCGGCAAGCGCGGCTCCAAGTCCCCGATGTTCTCTAAGCTGTCAGAGTCTTGAGTGGTAGGGCCTTCCCGCGAAGCAATCCCTTCACCGTTTCGTTGAACATTCCAGGTTGCCTCTCGCGGCGATTGAACCGATATGAAAACTCGTTGCAATAGCGACCCAGGTGCTTTATCGAAACTTTGTGGAATGTGCCATAGACGCCTTTCTTTAGAAGGCTGAATGCGTTCTCAATCGTGTTGGTGTGAATCGGGCCGTTCACATATTCATACTTGTGCTTGATCGTCTGGTGTTTCTTGGCCGAGAACTTCCGCTGTAGCGCGAACGGATATATTGCGTGCTCATCCGTCATGATGGTCTGGACGTGCTGACTGATATTCTTTTCGAGCACGGGCCGGAGTGAAGTTATCTTGGCATCCGTCACGGGCACAAGGCGCAGATTCCCGCCGCGCTCAACCATTCCCAGTACGACATCCTTACCCTGCTTCTTGCGCTTGGGGAAACCTTTGCGGGGAACACGCGGCCCGATGTAGGTTTCGTCTGCTTCCACGATGCCCTTTAGCTCGGCCGTCTCTTGCATCGCTTCACGGATGCGATGGCAGAGATGCCAGACCGTCCGATAGTTCGCTTGGCTGATTCCAAGATGTCGGCCCACTTGCAACGCGCTGATTCCTTTTTTCGCTTCCAAGATCAACGCAATCGCCATGAACCACTTTTCTAACGGCAAGTGTGAATCATGGAATACCGTGCCCGCGGTCGGGGAGAACTGATAGCCGCATCCCTTGCACTCAATGAGGCGACGGGACGGAACCTTGACTGTGACCATCTTCTGCTTCTTCGCGCTGAAACGCTTGCGCTCAGTCTCGTTTGTGGTGAACTGGCGAAACTCTTTGCCCTCGACGCCGCACTTCATGCAGGTGATGTTTCCGTCCGGCCAGCGCATCGCGGCGAGATAATCCAAGCAGGCATCCTTGCTGGCGAATTGTCGGGTTACGTCTATCAGGTTCATGGTGTGCTCCGTTCTGTTCCGTTTACAGAACAAGCCTACTAGAATTCCGTTACTTTGTCAAGTCCATAATCGCCCATTGGACGATGCTCTCCCATAACCCATTTAGATTGATATTCTTGGTGAAATGATGGGGGGAGGGGGCCACATCCGGTACAGACCGGGCCCAGATCGGCCAGCGATGAGGTGATAAGTGTCTTGACGAAAATCACTCCTCCCGCACCACGCGGAAACCATAATCCGCATATTTGAATTCGTGAGGAATGCTCGACCGCGCCGCAGTCGGCGTCACCTTCACATGATGTCGCCACGAACCGCCGCGTGAACTCTTCCGCGTTCCGTTCTCCGGCCCCCGAGGATTCCGTTCCGCCGACCGCGCGTAATATTCAGCGTCGTACCAATCCGAGCACCACTCATGGACATTGTCGCCCAAATTAAAAAGCCCGTAAACGTTGGGCGTATAAAGCCCGACTCGCTCCGGCCCGGTCAACCAGCGCCGCGCGTAATCCGGAACCTGTTCAACTCCCGCATCGCCCCACGGATAGAGCGCGCCCTCAACTCCGCCGCGCGCCGCTCGTTCCCATTGAGCTTCCGTAGGGAGGAAGTACCTCCGGCTTGTGGCGTCGCTCAGCCACTCGCAATAGGCTACAGCATCGCGCCACGACACCGCCACAACCGGCTGCCTCGGATCGCTGAAGTTGGCATCCTCCCAATGGATGGGAATCGAATGCTTCGCAATCGTCAGAAACTGCCCATATTCTTGGTTGGTGACCTGAAACGCCCCCATCTCGAAGGCGTCCACCCATACCCGGTGTGCGGGCCTCTCGTCGTCCCGCCCCCCATCATTGCCCATCACGAACCACCCTTCGGGGATTGGCGCCATCACCGGCTCGATTGCAGTGGACTTTTCCATGAAAACATTCAAGAACTGAGAGGTAACTCCGACGTTATTTCCCGCGTCTAAGTCTCAGAAACCAAAAGGTCGGTAATTCGGTCCGCCACGGGAGCCTTGGTGCAACTCAAACAAATCTTAGCACTTGCCTGCGCTGGATTCCTGGCCGCGGCCGTTCTCGAGTGCCAGGTCATCTCGGAAGATGAAATCCGCATCGTCAATGAGCAATACGTTCCCCAATCGCCTGGCACCATCCGAGTTGAAAGCACCATCGTGCCGGTTAACGTGGTGGTCCGAGACTCCAACGGCAAGTCCGTCCCCGGCCTTCAGCAAAGCGACTTCGAGCTTTACGACCTAGGCAAAAAGCAGGCCATAACACAGTTTAATGTAGAGACGACAAATCCACCCCCCATCGAAAAAGTTGACACGGTAATTAAGCCCGGCGTGCCTCCCACTCCGCCTCCGCCCCCTCCCAAGCCGCGATACATCGCGCTCTATTTTGATGACGAGAACATGTCCTCCCCGGACATCACTTTTGGCCGGCAGGCTGCGGAAGGTTTCGTGAAGAAAAGCCTGGAGCCCACCGATCTCGCCGGGGTTTTCACTTCGTCCACGACAGTCACACAAAATTTTACGTCGGACACCTCAAAGCTTCTCGCTTCTCTCAGCCAGCTCAAGACCCACCAGCGCAGAGCGGGATTCGGGGCCATGTCCTGCCCGAAGATCGAGCCCTACCAGGCGCAGCAGATTGTGGACAATTATAACGAGCACACGCCCGCGTTCGATCTGGCGCTCGCGCAGGCGGTTGAGTGCAATTGTCCCAAGCCGCCCGATGCGGTCTGCCAACAAGAGCAGGCCCGCCTGGTCCAGAACCAAGCCGCTGTTACTCTGACATTGGCCGAAAATTTTGCTAAGGACTCGCTGGGAGTAATTACAGACATCATCCGCTATCTAGGGAAAATGCCCGGTCGCCGCATGATAATCATGGTCTCCTCGGGCTTTTATTCAAGGACAAACAGTGTCTTGCACGTGCAGGACAGAGTGGTGGATGCAGCGCTCCATGCCGAAGTGACTATCAATTCTCTGGACGCCAAGGGCCTGGCCGCCGATTGGATTGGCGGGAATCCCGCTGATGGCGAACCCATCGTAATGACCGGCGGAAACGGCGCAGCGCTCATGGCCTATGCCGATGAAGTCGCCAGCGATGAGCGCGATGTTTCCGATGATCCGCTCTCGCTCCTGGCGCAGGGTACGGGTGGAAAGTTTTTCCACAACAGCAACGATCTCGGCGGTGGGATTCGCGAAATCGCCGCGGTGCCGGAAGTTTCCTATGCTATGGCCTTTGCGCCCGACGGATTGAAAGACGATGGCGGCTACCACAGTTTGAAAGTGAGGTTGCCCGGAAAAAGCGGTTACTCAATCTCCGCCAGGCCTGGATACTTCGCTCCGTCAAAAGCGAAAAAGGCGCCCGCGGCGCGGCTGGAACAATTGAACAAGGAGGTTCTCGCCGCTGATGAACTCGCTCGAATTCCTGTGGAAATTGCCACACAAGCAGGCAAGCTAGGCAGCGGTGAGCCGGCCATAAGAGTATCCATCCATGTGGACATTCACGGTTTGCCATTCAAGAAAGAGAACGCCCGCCACAACGAAAGGCTTCTGATTGTCACCAGCCTGTTCGACAACCAGAATCATTTTCTGTCCGGCTCGGAATCAATTGTGGACATGAATTTGAAAGACGCTTCTTTAGTGGAAGTGCAACAAAAAGGGGTGGACGTCCACCTCTCCCTGCAAGCCCCTCCCGGCACCTACCGCTTGCGCGAAGTTGTCCAGGAAGTGGTCGGCGGCCGCATCTCAGCCTCCACCCGGCCAGTGGAAATTCAGTAGAGAGTTTCTTATATTTGTTTTCGGAAAACGATTAAATCACGCGCGCGCCTGGCTGATGAAGGATTCCCACTTGCCCTGGGACTTGAGGAGTAGTTCGACAACGTCGCGGACGGCTCCGTCACCGGCGCGGCGCGGGGTGACCCAATGCGCGGCGCCAATAACTTCAGGGACGGCGTTGGCGACGGCGATTGCCAACCCCACGCGGCGCATCACGGGAAGATCGGGCAGATCGTCACCAACGTATGCAACCTCACCTTCGTTGAGCCCGGTTTTTTTGAGCATGTCCTCGTACGCCGGAATCTTCTGTGCACAGCCCTCGTAAACAAATTCAATGCGCGATTCCTTTGCGCGGCGGCGCATTGCAGCTGATTCGCGTCCGGTGATGACTCCCGTCCGCAGGCCCGCCGTTGCCGCGAGCGTCAGCCCTTGTCCATCCTGCGCATTGAAGGATTTCAATTCCAGCGCGGTGCCATCGGGTTGAGACAGCAGCCAGACGTGGCCATCGGTGAGCGTGCCATCAACATCCATCAGAAGAAGTTTGATGCGCGCCGCGCGCCGTCGCACATCCGGAGAAACTTTGATGGAGCGACGAGCCAAACTTTCCTCCGTGAGTTCGTTGCGTCAGTACAGTTCGAGAGTCCACAGATCGTGGAGATGGAGCACGCCGACGACTTGCTCCTTTGCGTCCACGACCACGACCGAGGTGATCTTTCGCTGCTCCATACGGCTGAGCGCTGTGCTCGCCAACTCGCGAGGCCCGACGGTAATCGGGCCGCGCGACATGGCTTGCTCCGCGGTCAGTCCAATGGTTTCCCCGCCGCGCGATTGCATCAATCGGCGCAGATCTCCGTCGGTAATGATTCCCATCAGGCGGCCATCATTGGCAACCACCGTTGTCATGCCCAGACCTTTTTTGCTCATCTCATAAATGATGTCCGGCATTCTTGCGCCGGGTGCGACGCGCGGCATCGCGTCTCCGCTGTGCATCAGCGCTTCCACGCGCATCAGCTTTTTGCCTAGCCGGCCGCTGGGATGAAGTGCGGCGAAATCGGCGGTATCAAATCCCCGGCGATCCAGCAGGGAAACTGCAAGCGCATCGCCCATGGCCAAAGCCGCGGTAGTGGACGCGGTCGGCGCAAGATTGAGCGAGCAGGCTTCTTCCTTCACGCTGACATCGAGAACAACCGCGCTGGCCGCGGCGAGTGCGGAGCGCGGCTGACCCGTCATTGTGAGGATGGCGACTTCCAATCGCTTCAGCGTGGGCAACAGCGCGACGATCTCTTCCGTTTCGCCGCCATAGGAAAGCGCGAGCACCACATCATCGCGCGTCAACATTCCCAAATCTCCGTGGAGCGCCTCAGCGGGATGCAGGAAGAAGGAAGGCGTGCCCGTGCTGGAGAAAGTAGCGGCAATTTTCCGGCCGATAAGTCCGGATTTTCCCATGCCGGTCACGGCTACGCGCCCTTTACAGTTGAAGAGCAAATCCACGGCGCGCTCGAAGCTTTTGTCGAGCCTCTTGAGCAGGTCTTCGATGGCCGCCGCTTCGATGCGAAGCACGCGGCGAGCGGTTTCCAAACTCATTTGGCGCTCCAGCGCCGCACCAGCGAATCGAGTTCGATCAGGCGCGAGAGCAAACCAGAAAGGCGATCGAGGGGAAGAGCATTGGTGCCATCAGAGAGCGCCTTGGACGGATTGTCGTGCACTTCGAGAAAAACGCCATCGATTCCGGCGGCGACGCCGGCGCGCGCGAGCGGTTCGATAAATTCGGGCTGGCCGCCGCTGGATTTTCCTTCACCGCCCGGAAGCTGCACTGAATGCGTGACATCGTAGATCACCGGGTAACCGAGCTTGCGCAGGATAGGGAACGAGCGCATGTCCACAACAAGATTTTGATAGCCGAAGAATGTGCCACGCTCGGCGAGAAGAATCTTTTTGTTTCCGGTGCTGGCAACTTTTTCGACGGCGTTGGCCATTTCGGCGGGCGCTAGGAACTGGCCTTTTTTCAAATTGACCACTCGGCCCGAGCGCCCAACAGCAAGCAGAAGATCCGTTTGCCGAGAAAGAAACGCAGGGACCTGCAGCACGTCGCAAACTTCAGCGGCGGCGGCGACCTGCGATGGGTCGTGAACGTCGGTAAGGAGTGGAACGGAAAATGTGGATTTGATTTTTTTCAAAATGCGCAAGCCTTCGCTGATTCCCGGGCCGCGATAAGAAGAAATGGATGAACGGTTCGCTTTATCGTATGAAGCTTTATAAATATATGGAACTTTGAGATCAGAGGCGATTTTCGCAATGCTCTCGGCCATGTGCATGGCGTGGGATTCGCTTTCGATGACACACGGCCCCGCAATGAGCACCAGCGGTGAGTTTCCGCCGATGCGCACTGAGCCGATTTGAACTGCGCTCGAAACTGCCATAAAAGTGGCCGAACCCAGACGCACAAGACTATGCGGGAAGGAGAGATTTATCAACGTTGAGCTTGGTTCTGGACCGTGACGGGATCCCGAGAATCAAACGGGAGCGGAATCCGATTACACGCTTCACTGATTCACGTTAACTTCGGCGAGTAGCGGTGGCTTCAGGAGTTGAAGCAGGCTGTGGTGTTGCGGAGGACCGGACATCGGCGCGGCGGAAATCGTAAGCGGCGCCAATGAAAGCTTTGAATAGCGGGTGCGGAGCCAGCGGCTTGGATTTGAATTCGGGATGGAATTGGCAACCGAGAAACCAGGGGTGGTCGGGGGCTTCGATAATTTCAACGTAAGTGCCGTCGGGAGTTTTTCCGGTGATTTTGAATCCGGCGGCGACGAGTACCTTCTCGTAATCGCGGTTGAATTCGTACCGATGGCGGTGGCGTTCGCTAATCTCAAGTTTGCCGTAGGCGCGGTGGGCGAACGAACCCTGCTCGAGCACGCAAGGCCACGCGCCCAAGCGCATCGTGCCGCCCATTTCGTCCACGCCAAGCAGTTCGCGCAGCTTGTAAATGACGCGGTCGGGAGTGGTTGGATCGAACTCGGTGCTATCGGCATGGGGCAATCCTACGACATCGCGCGCATATTCGATGGTGGCGCACTGCATGCCCAAACAAATTCCGAAGTAGGGCACCTTGCGTTCGCGCGCATACTGAATGGCGTAAATCATTCCCTGAATGCCGCGCTTGCCGAAGCCTCCGGGGACGAGGATTCCATCCACGTGGGCAAGCCGATCGACGGCAGTTGCCGGCGAATCCAGCTCCTCAGCTTCGATCCATTCGATCACGGTGCGGAGATTGTGTCCCAGGCCGCCGTGCATCAGCGCTTCGCTCAAACTCTTGTAGGCGTCGCTTAGCTCGACATATTTGCCGACCACCGCGATGCGGACTTCGCCCTGCGGATTGCGCATGCGGTCGAGCATCTTGGTCCATTCATCAAACTTTCGCGGCGGAGCTTCCATGCGAAGCAACTGCAGGAGCTGATCGTCCAAACCTTCACGGGCCAGCTCGACGGGGACGGCGTAAATCGTGTCCACGTCCTGCGCGGAGATGACGCGCGATTCGGCGACGTTGCAGAAGAGCGCAATCTTTCGCTTCAGCTCCGGAGAGAGCCAGCGGTCGCTGCGGCAAAGCAAAATGTCCGGCTGGATTCCGATGTTGAGCATTTCCTTGACACTGTGTTGCGTGGGTTTGGTCTTGAGCTCGCCCGCCGTGGGGATAAATGGGACGAGCGTAACGTGAACGAAGACGGTGTTTTCCGGGCCAAGCTCCAGGCGCATCTGGCGGATGGCTTCGAGGAAGGGAAGCGACTCGATGTCGCCCACCGTGCCGCCGATTTCGACGATGACCACATCCACATCGTCGGCCACTTTGCGGAAAGCGGCCTTGATTTCGTCGGTGACGTGCGGAATGACCTGCACAGTTTTACCGAGGTAGTCGCCGCGGCGCTCCTTGGAGATGATGGACTCATAGATGCGGCCAGTGGTCCAGTTGTGATCGCGCGTGAGTTTTGTGGAAGTGAAGCGCTCATAATGACCGAGGTCGAGATCGGTCTCCGCGCCGTCATCGGTGACGTACACTTCGCCGTGCTGATAGGGTGACATGGTGCCGGGATCCACGTTCAAATAGGGATCGCACTTCTGAAGAGTGACCTTCAAACCGCGGGATTCCAGGAGACAACCGATGGAGGAAGCGGAAACGCCCTTGCCGAGAGAGGAGACTACGCCGCCGGTCACAAAAACATACTTCGTTCGTTGGCTGGCCGTAGCTGCTGTCATTCCCTGCTTTTTTGTGATTACCCCGCGTGAAATCGCAGGGTACGACGCATTATGGTGGAGAAAAAAGCGCGTGTCAAATTATGGGAAAAAAGGCGCGAAAATTGAGTACTTGCCAACTTCGTACTCCATCGGAAGTGTCTCTGCTGACTTCCTGACGGAAAGCAGGCTTTGCAACTGAAAGCATGATGAAATCATCTTGGAAAGAGGCGGGGAGCATACCAGCGGACGTAAGTCGCGAAACCGAGCAGAAGCACGAGCCACCAAAGCGCAAGCACGGTTCGCATCCAGAGCTTGTAATTGGAAAGGCGGAATTTTTTGGGGAGAACGGACGTTCCGGCAGAGAGAAGAACATAAAGCCCGGCGATTTCAGTTATTGATCCGAGAATCGCATGTCCGGTCGCGAGGGCGTAGAAAGATTTGCCCAGCCTGAGCGGTATTTTCGGACTCACGTGTGAACGGAAAGAGGGAATCATCGTGAATACGATCACTGCAAAATTGAGGAGGACGATTAGGGACTGGCACATGGCGTGGGCTCGAAAGTGCCGCCGCCGAGCGAGCACCGTGCCGACGAGTAGCCCGATTCCCATGGCAAGCTCAAGAAGCAGAATCACGTCAGCGTAAAAGGGAGCATTGGTTCCGAGAAAGCCCGCGTTCACGGCCGCACCCGCATTTGTTTCGAGCTAAATGGTTCCATTATTCTTGCTATGGATGTTGACACATTCAGAAGGGCATTTATTCCCGCGACATGGTGATCGGCTTGCTAACGAAGACATGGTGATCGGCTTGCTAACGAAGCGGCTCAGAAGGATCTAATCTTCAGGCGGCGCTTTTGCGGATTAATTCCTCTACGCGCGGGACATCATCGGGCACGTCTACGCTGACGGAATCGAATTCGGTTTCGGCCACGCGTATCTTGTAACCATTTTCCAACCAACGCAATTGCTCGAGCTGCTCGACGCGTTCTAGGTCGCCGGGCGGAAGCGTGTCGTAATCGAGCAGGGCATCGCGGCGATAACCGTATAGGCCTAGGTGCTTCAGGTGTCGCACATGGACGGAGTTGCCGGTGTCGCGCACCCAGGGGATCGGCGCGCGCGAAAAATACAGCGCATCGCCCTCGAAATCGAGGACGACTTTTACGATGTGCGTGTCCATGATGTCAGCGGGATTGGTGAGGGGCACCGCAAGGGTTGCCAGGTGCACGTTGGCATCTTCTGTGATGGTGTCCACGAGTGCGTCCACAGCTTGGGGCGCGACCAGGGGCTCGTCGCCCTGAACATTAATGTAGATGTCGGCGGAGCTGTTGGCGGCGACTTCGGCGATTCGTGCGGTGCCGGAGCGATGGTCGGCGCGTGTCATTACAGCCTCGCCGCCAAATGCTACGACCGCGTCGCGGATGCGTTCGTCTTCGGTGGCGACGACGACCTTGGTGATTTTCTTGGCGAGTTTCACGCGCTCCCACACCCGCTGAATCATAGGCTTGCCTACCAAGGTGACTAAAGGCTTGCCAGGCAGGCGCGTGGCGGCGAAGCGCGCGGGAATCACAGCCCAAACGGTTGGGGATGCAGGCGCCAAGCGAAGTGCTCCTTTTCAGGGTGATGCTACCACATCAATGAGCGGGGGCAAGTTGGGATGCGGATGGCGATCTGTTCTACGCCTTCAAGGCGAGGTAAGCTCGAAGAGGCCTGATCGGAATCGAATAGTGGAGCCGGCGGTTTAAGAAAGAGGTTTAGAAATTGGCGAACGACTTATTGACACTGGCCTCAGTGAGTCGTTAAGATTTGCCCAATGATTGATGCCCACATCGTGCCTGCATGCTGGACTGTCACGTCGAATCGCATCCGAAGGGGAGACCGGCAATGAAAAAAATCCTGGGATTGGTGTTACTGGTGTTTGCTTTTGTGACGGTTGGAGTTGAGGCGCAGACACAGCCTCCGGCGAACGGCGGAACCGCTCCGCCCGCGCAGACGCAAGGACGCAAGAAGCGCGTGGCCGTGTTTGACTTTGATTATGCGACGGTAATGAACAACTCGCAGGCGATCTTTGGCTCGAACGTGGACATTGGAAAAGGCATCTCGGATTTGCTGGTGAAGTATCTGGTGCAAGACGGCACCTACTCCGTGATTGAGCGCAAGGCGATGGACAAGATTCTTGCGGAGCAGAATTTTTCAAACAGCAACCGTGCGAACCCGCAATCCGCGGCGCAGATCGGCAAGCTGCTGGGCGTGGACGCGATTATCGTGGGCAGCATCACGCAATTCGGCAATGACAATAAGAATCAAAATATTGGCGGGGGAGGCGGTGGATTCCCAGGATTTGGATTTGGCGGCATCAAGCACAGCAACTCCAAGGCGGTGGTGGGTCTGGATGCGCGGATCGTGGACATCGACACCGCTGAAATCTTGGGTGTGGCTGATGGCAAGGGCGAATCATCCCGTGAGAGCACTTCGCTGACTGGCGGAGGCGGAAACTGGCACGGATTTGGGGCCGGCGGCGTGGACTTTGGCAGCAGTGATTTCCAGAACACGATTATTGGTGAAGCGGTGAAAAAGGCCACGGAACAAATGAGCTCGGGGCTAATTGCCGATAACACCAAGTTACAGGTGCGGACGATCAGCGTCTCGGGACTGGTGGCGGATGTAAGCAGTGGGCAAATCGTTCTAAACGTGGGCTCCAAAGCGGGCCTTAAGGTCGGCGATCAACTCAACGTGGAACGCGTTACGCGCGAGATTAAAGATCCGGCAACCGGAGCTGTGATTCGCAGATTGACCTCGCCTGTGGGCGTGATTCGCATCACCGATGTGGACGACAGTTCCGCGGTGGCCGCAATCGTTTCGGGTACAGGTTTCAAAGTAGGAGACATGTTCAAGACGATTACTCAGTAGGGAATCACACTTCGATACCGGAAGCGCCCAATCTATTCCCCAGAGGGAGAACAGGTTGGGCGCTTTTCATTTCCGTCCTGGGGCTTCAGCAGGCACGTTGCTCGCGCGCAAATTTTCAACGGAGATCGGCGGGCGTTCGGTCGGCGGCGTGCCAAATCTGCTGGAGTTTCGCGGACGTCAGTTGGGCGGCGGAATCATCTCCTGACGCTTTGGCAGCACGCATCAAGCCCATAAGAGAAGAAGTCCGCTCGGGCGCTCGCGAAAGCGAGGTCTCAAAGGCTGTTCGTGCGTCGGCGGGGCGCTGCATTTTCAAGAGCAATTCGCCGATCAGCTCAAAGGTTGGTTTTGCCACTTCGGGCGGGCCGAAAGCGAATGGCATGGTTTGTTCGACAGCGGCGGCTCTTTGCAGAAGAGCGAGGGCCTGATCGTTGTGGCCGTCGGCTGCGAGGACTAGCGCTTCCAATTGCTGCTGGCAAATATCCGGCACCTTGCGATCGTCGCCTGAGGGTGAATAAACTCCGCGGACCGGCGGGCCGCCTTCTGCCGCGGCCCAGTGCGAGGACTGGTCCTGCATGAGCTTCAAGATCGTGCGCGCTGAATCCAGATCGCCCTTTTGGATGGCGCTATATCCGGCGATAAATTCAGAAAAGAAGTGCGAGCGTGTTGTTTCGCCCAGCTCCGGTGTCCAGCCGGCGACCTCTCCGCCCCATTCCTGAGTGTCCAACAAATACCGGATCTTCAAGTCAGTGAATGAACTGACGGAAGAGGTGTCGCGCCCAACGAAACCGCGCGCGCGAGCAGCTTCCAAGGAGCGGGCCGCTTCATCGCGGCAGGCGGCCAGGACTCGGCGAGCATCCGCGAATCGGCCTTGTTGCAAATAGCCATACTCCAACCAGAAAGGATAATGGCCGCACACCATGGGCGATCCACCCCGATCAGCCGACTGGCGATTGGAAACCGCAACAGCGATTTCGTTCGCATGGACCACATCGTCCCACATGCCCAGGGCTAGAAAAATGTGCGAAGTCATGTGCTGGGCGTGGGCCGCGTTTGGCGCGATGGTGGAATAAGCGCGAGCGGCGCGAAGGCCGAGAGGCGCGTGAACGGGGTCGTCAAAAGAATGAATCAGGTAGTGTGCCGCGCCCGGGTGATGCGGATGCGCGTAGAAAAGATCCTCTAGAATTGCTGCGGCCCGCATGTAGGTGGGGATATCCCGGCCGTTGTGCGCGGTGCCCAGAATTGAGAGGGCGTAGAAGGCGGCACCATCCACATCGGCGGGATATTTTTCGTGGAGGCGGGCCATGGCGTCGGAATATTTAAAGTCGCGGGAATCCTTATCGCCGTCGCCATAGAGTATTTCAACCGCGCGTAAATAATCCTTTTCGCGCTCGGTGGGGGCTTTCGCGAGGCGCTCTTCAGGCGTGGGAGCGAGGCGCGACAGCGCTTCCAATGCCGCGCGGCGGTTTTGCTCCATCCAAATGGGATGATTGAAGGTCATGGCCTCACCCCAATAGGCCATGGCGAAATTTGGATCGGCCTGTTCGGCTAGCTGGAAGAATTTGGCGGCGTCTTCGTATTCAAAGTTATGTAGCTGAGCAAGTCCATGCAGGAAGGCGGATTGCGCGGCGGGTGCGCCGGAATTTGCGAAGGAAACTTCGCCGAAATCATTCTGTGCGCGGGCAGGCAGCGAACAACACGAGATCAACAATCCCGCTAACGTGCATAACGCAAAAATACGATTTTTCACCATTTCTCCAGTGTGGCGCTGCACACGAAAAGGACCATTAATCGAGACGGCTGGTTTCTGAGTCGAAGCCATTGTCTCATCCGACGGAATCTTGGCGCCAGCGATATGAAAAATTGCTTTCTTCCGGCGATGACGACGCCGGATGCGGTCAAATTCATGCTAGATTGGCGATTCCCGTAGCGGAGCAGAACGAGCGGGCTTTCGTAAGTTATTCGCAACGGAACTGAGGAGGGGAAGTGGGTTACAAGGATTTGCGCGCGTTCGTTGAACGTCTGGAGCGCGAAAAGGAATTGAAGCGCATCACCGTGGAAGTGGACCCGGTGCTGGAGATTACCGAGATCGCGGAGCGTGCCGTGCGCGCCGGCGGCCCCGCGCTCTTATTTGAAAAGCCGAAGGGATCGCGCGTACCTCTGCTGATTAACGCGCTGGGGAGCGAGCGGCGAATCAATCTGGCGCTGGAAGTGAATGAAGTTGGCGAAATCGCTGATCGAATCCGCGGAATGCTGGACTTTCAATCTCCTCAGGGGCTTTTCGAGAAAATCAAAATGTTGCCGAAGCTGGCGGAGCTGGGGTCATTTTTTCCTAAGACGGTGCGCAGCGGGGTGTGTAAAGAAGTTGTAAAAAAGGAAAACTTCTCGCTCTTCGATTTCCCCATCTTGAAATGCTGGCCGCAGGACGCAGGGCGATTCATCACCTGGCCGCTTGTAATTACCAAGAATCCTGAAACAGGGAAGCGGAATGTGGGCGTTTACCGTATGCAGGTTTATGACGAACGCACCACCGGCATGCACTGGCAAACGCAGAAACATGGCGCGGAACATTTTCGCCGCGCGCGCATGAAAAATCCCGATGGGCGAATCGAAGTGGCTGTGGCAATTGGCGCCGACCCGGCGACATGCCTCGCGGGCATTCTACCGATCCCTCCGGACCTGGACGAATTCATGTTCGCTGGATTCTTGCGGCGCGATCCCGTCGAAATGGTGAAGGCGGAAACGCTGGACATCGAAGTGCCAGCCAATTCGGAAATCGTTTTGGAAGGATACGTGAATTTGAATGAGATGCGGACGGAAGGGCCGTTTGGCGATCATACGGGATTTTATTCGCTGGAAGGGGAGTACCCGGTATTCCACGTCACCTGTGTGACGCACCGGCGTGATCCTATATATATGACCACGATCGTCGGACCTCCTCCGCAAGAGGATTTCTGGATGGGGCACGCGGTTGAGCGAATTTTTCTGCCCGTGATGAAGATGCAGTACCCTGAGATTGTAGATGTGGCGATGCCTGCGGAAGGCATATTCCACAATTTGATGATTGTGGCAATAAGGAAATCGTATCCCGGCCACGCGCGGAAGATAATGAACGCCATCTGGTCTCTGGGGCAGGCCATGTTTACGAAGGTCATTGTGGTGGTGGACCACGATGTGGACATCCAGAACCCGCGAGAAGTGGTCTGGAAGACCCTGTGCGCTCTGGATCCCGAGCGCGATATTCAGTTTGTGATGGGCCCGCTGGATAGTTTGGACCACGCGGCGCGCATACAGGACTTCGGCTCGAAGATGGGAGTGGACGCAACTCGCAAGTGGGCCAGCGAAGGCTTTGCCCGGCCGTGGCCGGATGAAATCGTGATGGACTCCGCGATTTCTTCAAGAATCGATGGCCTTTGGGACAGTTTGGGACTCCCAAAATACCCTCGACGCACAAAAAAGTAACCCCATCCCAATCGGACGCCCCTCAGCCAGACCCTCTCCGCAGCCGCATCTGTGGCTATTTACTGCGGAGAACCCCCTAAAACTACCCAAGAACTACCCGTATTCTTACGACAACTGCCCATTAGGTCAGCTTGACACTCGCGCATCCGGATGAGACAACGGGCGCAGGGGAATGTGTCAGACGAAACCCAGCATCGGAGAAGGAAACGCGGGACTCGGAAGATTATGGGATCGAATGCACACTCCTTAAGCGAGTCGCGCGAGGTAATGAGCCTGCGTCAGGCTTCCAATTATTTAGGGGTTTCAGCGGACACGATGTATCGCTACGTCAGCGAAGGGCTGGTTCCCGCATTCAAGCTGGGGAACCGGTGGAAACTCAGAAAATCCGTTTTGGATCGTTGGATGGAACGCAAGATGAGCCAGGCGCGACCAAAGCGCCGGCACTAGAGCAGCCTGTTTAGACAGTCGCGTAAGCAGGAAAGGGGCTCGATAGATGTTTGGTGGCACCAAAGCAAAGGATCTGGTTGGCCTCGATATCGGATCGAGCTCGATAAAAGCTGTCGAGCTCAAAGCCGGGCGCCAGGGATACGAGTTGGTCAGCTACGGCATGGAGCCGTTGGCCCAAGACACCGTGGTGGATGGCGCAATCATGGACGCGCCTCTGGTAGCCGCGGGAATCGCAAACATTTTCGAGCGGCAAAACATCAAAACCAAGAATGTGGCCACCGCGGTTTCCGGCCACTCGGTTATTGTGAAACGAGTTCCGCTGCCGCTGATGAGTGAAGAAGAGCTTTACGACCGCATCCAGGCGGAAGCAAGCCAACATATTCCCTTCGACATTGCCGATGTGAACCTGAGCTACCAGCATCTGGACTCCGTTGATTCCCAAATGGATGTGCTGCTGGTGGCTGTGAAGAAAGACAAAATTCTTAATCACACCAACGTGCTCGCTCAAGCGAACAAGACGCCCGTGGTTGTGGACATTGATGCGTTCGCTCTTCAGAACTGTTTCGAGATGAATTACGAGCCGGATCCCGGACAAACCGTAGCGCTGCTGAACATCGGCGCCAGCGTGATGAATATGAACATCGTGCGCGGAGGGATCCCATTGTATCCGCGCGACGTTTCCGTGGGCGGCAACCAATATACCGACGCGTTGCAAAAGGAACTCGACCTTAGCTTTGAAGACGCGGAACGGCTGAAGATGGGAGAGGCCATCGCGGGAGTCAGTGACGAGCACCGCGGCACCATCCTGCGTTCGGTGTCGGACATTCTGATCCTGGAAATCCAGAAGACGTTCGACTTCTTTCGCGCCACGGCCAGCGGCGAATCCATTCAAAAGATTTTCGTAGCCGGGGGCACCGCACGGGTTCCCGGGTTGGTGGACCTGCTCCGAGAGGAGTTTGCCGTACCGGTTGAAGAGTTGTATCCGTTCCGGAAGATCGTCATCAATCCAGCGCGCCAAAACGAAGAACAGATTCGCGAACTGGCGCCAAGGCTGGCCATTGCGGTTGGCCTGGCTCTGAGGAGCTTCGATCAGCCATGATTCGCATTAACCTGCTCGGTCAAGCCCGTCCGAAGGCACAGAGGCGCGCGGTCCCGCTTGAGGCTACGCTTCAAATCCTCATGCTGGGGCTCGCCGCTATACTCGGTTTCGGTTTCCTGGCCGCTGATTACTGGCAAGCCAGCGGCAAAGTGAAAGAAGTTCAGAAAGATATCGACCGGCTGAAGCAGCAAAAAGCACAACTCGAACAAATCAAACAACAGGTGGATGCGTTTGAGAAGCAGAAGAACCTCCTGCAACAGCGGATCAACGTAATCGAAGAACTTCAGAAGAACCGCACGGGAGGGCAGGAGTTGCTCGACGCGGTGGCCAACACGGTCAGCCGCACGGAAACACTCTGGTTGACCTCTTTAACCCGCAAGGGGAATTCACTGACCATCGTCGGCACGGCGGGTTCCATCAACGCGGTTGCGGAATACATCACGCAGCTCAAACGCTCGGGCTTTTTCCAGAAGGTGGAAATCAAGGAAGCGAAACAGAACGACGATAAAACGGTGCAGCTATTCGATTTCACGCTGAGTGCGGATTTCGCACCACCTAACAAGGCATCGGGTTCACCCGCACCCGCACCAGCAGCACCACCGGCTAAAGGTCAGAGGGTGGGCTAACGACTATGGCTATCTCCTTTCGCGAAATGCCCTGGTATGTTCAGGTCCTGGTATTCGTGACGCTGGCCGCGATCATCATCGGGCTAGGCGAGTATGTTCCGTTTTCGCCCGTGAAGACCGCTCGCAACGATTTGGCCCAGCTCAGCCAGGACCGGCAGGCGCTTTCCGAGCAAGTAAGCTCGCTCGAAGTCTACCGACGGCGCTATTCGGAGTTCCGCGCGGAAACCGACGCGATGCAGAAGCAATTGGACACGCTGCAAGTGATCGTCCCCGAAGATAAGGATCTGGACGAATTCATCCGCATGGTCCAGGGCGCGGCGCAATCCGCGGGAGTGGAGATTCGGCGCATGGCCGCCGGACCGGTTACGCCCAAGGATTATCACTACGAAATGACTTTTGACGTGGAAGTGGACGGTCCTTATTTCGGGATTATGGATTTCTTTGCGCGGTTGAGCCGACTCTCCAGGATTATCAACGTGGGCGATTTGTTCGTGGGAGGGATTCCCACGGGGCAATCAACCAAAATTCCGGTGCGGCCGGGCACCAGTGTGGCGGGAAAGCTTTCGCTGACGACTTACTTTACCAAGCCTGGTGATGATGCAACCAACAAGACCACGGCGGCGAAACACTGACATGGCCATCATGATTAAACGCGTTCCAATTGTGCCCATGGGTTTGCTGGCAGCGGTCCTGCTGGGATCCGGCGTAGCCGGCGCTCAGATCAATCCTGCGACGGCGCAGAATTCTGCTAAAGCTGCTGCGAATGTTGCGGGGCAAACCGGTGCGCAGTCATCAAATCAACCCGCTAAGCCATCGAGCCCAACGTCCACGCCGACGAAGCCCGGCGGGCAATCAACGACAACAACTAAGTCCGCGGGGCAAACAAGTTCGGCGGCGCAAACACAGAAACCTGCACCGAAGACTTCTTCGACACAGACGCCTGCAGGCCAGAAAGATCAGAAGCCGGCGATGAACCAGACTGCCGGCAGTAAGAACGCGGCGAAAACTGCACCGGTGAGGACAGCGCCGGCAACTCAAACTCAGGCGAAGCAAACTCCGGCATCTACCAACAAGACTCCGGCAAAGACGACACCAGCGCCTGTTAAGCAGACCCAAACGAAGGCCACACCAGCGCCGGCAAAGCAGTCCGCAACGAAGCCGGTCCCCTCGAAGACAGACGCGAAACCAGCGGGCAAAGAGGATGCTGCTGAAGTAAAGAAGGCTACGCCACCTGTCTCACGGCGCGACCCCTTCATCACGCTGATCGGCAAGCAGACAGCGGGGGGTTCAGGTCCGGCACGTAAGTTACCTCCGGGCAAGGCTGGTCTGGAAGTCAGCACATTGATCCTGCAAGGAATCGTGAGCGGACCGAATGGAATGATCGCGGTTGTCGCCAACCCGCAGCGAGGCGTTTATTTCCTGCGCGAAGGCGACGCGCTGTTCGACGGCCGCGTGGAACACATCAACATGGACGCAGTAACGTTCCACGAAGTCGGCAAGGACGCATTCGGCAATCCGGTGGAACGCGAAGTGACCAAGAAGTTGAACCCCAGTTCAGGAGAACAGCCATGATCAGGAATTGGCCGGCCAACGGGCTAGCCTGCGCGCTGCTGGCGAGCGGATGTATGCTCACCGCCGGAGCCGCGGCAGTGCCGGGCCAAAATAATTCCGCCGCGCCATCCACGGCAAATCGCCAACCGGCCATCGTGCACACGGCCCCCATCCGGATCTCGCGCATTGAGGTCACTATGCAGGGCGCCGAGCCGTGCGTCCAGATAGAGGGTGCTGGGGATTTGCACTACCGAACTACCAGGTTGGATAATCCCAACCGGCTGGTGCTGGATTTTGCAGACGCGACGCTGGCAACGACCCCCGCCGCGCTTCCCACCGGCGTATCGTTGATTCACAGTGTTCGGGCAAGCCAATTCGAGCAGGATATCGCACGAGTTGTCGTGGTTTTGGACTACTGGCAGCCATACACAGTTTTGAATTCCACCAAGGGTGTAATAGTGGCTTTCGGCACCTCGTCTAACGCGGCCGGTAGCCAGGCAACCACTCTTCAAAGCGTAACCTTCCGGAAGAATGGTGCGACGCGCGGTCCTGCGGTCAAAAAGGAGCGGCGTGCTCCCGTGGTTCCTCCTCCCAGTATGCCGCTGCCGGAATGGTTGACCAAGACCTCATTTGCCCTGGCGAGCCCGGCCCAGCCGCTCCCGCCGGCGCCGATCCCGCAACAAGTTCAGCAGCCAACGCCGACGACTCCTCAGCAACAGATGCAGCAACAGTCGTCCCCAGTACCTGCGGGAACGCCCCAAACAACGACGCACTATACCGGCGAACGCATTAATGTGAATTTTAAGGATTTAGATCTGCTGGACTTCTTTCGTCTGATTCATGAAATCAGCGGATTGAATGTGGTTCTGGATCCTTCCGTCAAAGGAACGCTGACGACGGTACTTGTGGATGTGCCCTGGGATCAGGCACTGGACATCGTGCTGAAGAACAATAATCTCGACAAACAGCTTGATGGGAATGTGCTGCGCATCGCAACGCAGGCCACCCTGAAGTCAGAAGCCGATCAGCGCGCCGACTTGATCAAGGCAGTGACAGAATCCGTAGAGACGACCATGGTGACTCGGCGTTTAAGCTATGCCAAGGCCACCAAGGGCGTTGGCGGCGGCCCGGCAGCTCAGCAGCAAGGCAAGGGAATGGACGAGTTGCTAAAGCCTTTGCTGACCAAGCGCGGCACGATTTTTGGAGATCCGCGGACCAACACTTTGATCATTCAGGACATTCCGTCCAACATACCCAGGATGGACGACTTAATTCACCAACTGGACCGTAAGTCGCAGCAGGTGGAAATTGAGGCACGCGTGATTTTGGCGTCGCGTTCCTTCGCGCAGGACATTGGAACCCAGTTTGGGATCCAGGGATTGGCAGCCAATGGCAGAACGGTCATCGGCGGCCTCAATTCTATCAACCCCTCCTCGGGGTCCAGCGGGTCGAGCGGGTCCGGCTCAGGCAGCGGGTCGGGCGCTGGCGGGTTTATTCTGCCGCTGAATACAAATCTTCCGGCAGTCGGTCCCACAAGCGGGTTTTCGATCACCAACCTTTCCAAGAACTTCGCGGTGGATTTTGTGATCACGGCAATGGAATCAAAGAGTGTTGGCAAGTTGCTCTCAGCGCCCAAGGTCGTGACTCAGAATAATACCGAAGGGATGACGCAACAGGGCACGCAAATCCCCATTCAAACCAACATCAACAACACGATTTCGACACAGTATGTGTCCGCCGTATTGATGCTCAGGGTTACCCCGCAAATCACCGCGGACGGCACAATTCTAATGAACGTCCACTTGGAAAACACCCAGATTGACAATGGTATTCCGGCAATTTTGGGCCAGCCGGCTCTGGCTACTCAATCTGTGGACAATACAGTCCTGGCGCATGACGGCGAAACCATCGTATTGGGAGGCGTCATCGTCGACCAGCAGAGCACTCAGTACAACGAGGTTCCGCTGGTTGGAAGCATTCCGATCATCGGAAACCTGTTTAAGCGCCGCGCGGTTAGCGTGCAGTCTCAGGAACTGCTGTTCTTCCTGACCCCGCGGGTATCCCAAGACTAGCCAGAGAGTCAAAACTGAGGCACAATCTTTAGAGGGAGGAGACGAGAGTCTCCTCCTTTCTTTTTATGCCCAACGAATATCGCCAACGCCTGACGAGGCTCCGAAAGCGCCTCACGGAATTCCACGCCGAGGCTCTAGTAGTCACACATTCCCCGAATATTTACTACCTGTGCGGATTTCTGGGTTCTGCCGGCATTCTGGTCGTGGAGCCAACGCGTGTCACTCTCATCACCGACAGCCGCTACATGGTGCAGGCACGGGAGCAGACGCGGGAATCCGGGGTGAGCGTGCTAATCCCGAAGGAGCCGATCCTGGTGGCCGCCGCCGACCGGCTGGGTTCTATCAGGGGGCGGAAACCGAGAATCGCTCTCGATTTCTCCAATATCACGGTTTCAGAAAAGGCCAGATTGGTTAAGGCCGCCAGGCACCCTGCCAAATGGATTTCATGCGCCGGGTGGGTCGAAGGGCTCCGGACGGTAAAGTCCGGGGAAGAACTTCGGAGAATGAGGGCTGCGGCCCTGCTTATTTCGGGCGTTTTTGACGAAGTGTTTAAGGTGATCCGTCCTGGGATCACTGAACTCGATTTGGCGGCCGAGATAGACTACCGCATGCGAAAGCTCGGCGCGGAAGGTCCTTCATTTGAAACCATTGTGGCCTCAGGACCGCGCGCGGCTCTGCCGCATGCCCGCCCGACAAGCCGGCGGCTACGGAGAAATGAATTGGTGGTGTTGGACGCTGGTGCTATACTCACCGGCTATTGTTCCGATATGACCCGCACGGCGTTCCTGGGACGCGCCCCTGGCCGCATTAGGCAATGGTACAAAGCGGTCCGGGAAGCGCAGGAGGCCGCCTGTG
>Ga0209167_10000502_pt1 | contig 28110 bp, 30 predicted proteins | sample Coa_R1_9_FD_187154 | JGI IMG/M metagenome (GOLD analysis project Ga0209167, IMG submission 187154) | Surface soil microbial communities from Centralia Pennsylvania, which are recovering from an underground coalmine fire - Coalmine... | ecosystem: Environmental > Terrestrial > Soil >...
GGGGGGCCGTCGGGGTCGGCATGGCTCTTCAGGCCCTCAGGATGCCAGATGTATTGCGCGGCCCCAAAGGTGGTCATCGTGACTTGGCCGGTGAAATGGGAAATCGGATCAGCGCCTGCTGAGAAAGGAGCAAAAGCGATCTTCACGCTGTGCGGGTTGGTCGGGTCTTTGTTGATCAGCATGAGCGACCATTCGTCGTCCGGCCGCTTGACGGCGTAGGCGGTGACCAATTCGTGGCCGGCGTCGTCGCGCAAATCCGATTCGGCGGGATAGAGCTGATGCGCACCCGCGCCGTGCTGGACCCAATCGAGATTGATCATGCGGCTCGCGAAGTATTGCGCGGTGTGCTGCAAAATGTGGAGCTGGCGGTCGGCGACGAAATTTCCGTACGTGCTGAATGCGTGGCACCCGGGATGCAATGGCTCAGGCTGAATGGGCGAGTGAGTGTAGAGCGCGCCGCCGTCCGTTAGAAACGAGCCAACGCTGTCGGCCAGCCACAACGCGGAAAACGTGTCCTGCATGGGATCGGTGAGCGCCCATGAGACGTTGCTCTCGGTGATCATCAGAGGAACGTCCGCCGGTACGCCGTCGTCGCGCCAGACATTCATGATGTGCCGCGTGAGGTCGGGCTCGCGATACAAATCGGTCCAGGTGGTTTCGCAGGGCGGAAACGGATAGTGCTCGAAGGAGACGAACGACAGATCGCTCAGCCGCCCGCGAACTTTCAGGTAATCGATGAAGCGTCCAAGCCAGGACGTGCGGCCCTGGTCGTCGGTCCACGTTGCGATATCTTCGATGACGCCTGTAAAGATCGGACCGCCCAGCTTGAGTTTAGGATCGACCCGGTGCAGCGCCCTGGCCCACTGAAGATAAAGCGCGGCGTAGTCTTCGGGTGTCATGAACGCGCCGTCGGGCTCTTCGCCCATCTCGACGTAGGAAATCGGGTAGCCGCGTTTTTCGATGTAGGCGATTTCGGCGGCGCTGTCCTCGGGCGTCGCGTAGACCATGGCGATGGGAACCATCGCGGGCAGATGATTCGTCAGGCCGCTCGTGTAGAAAAGATCGAAGCCGGTCTGCACGCGCAGGGGGACGCGGTCTGCAGCCGTATGCCAGGGATCGACCGACGAGACCCAAGTCGCGGTCTGCGCCTGGCCGGGCGTATGCTTGATGATATCGAGAAATTTCCCATCCGCCGTGAAATTGCCCGCGTAGAGTTCGTTCACCGCGTAGCCGACGCAATTGCGAGGATCGCTCGCGTCGTGCGTGTCACACGTGTTCGAGGATTGCGTCATCCGGATGCGAACGAAGCGCGTGACGACCGGAATCTCCGAGAGCCGCAGCGTGACCGTGCCGCCCTTCCCGTTCTGGACGGCGCCCGTGGGGAAAACGGTCCAGTAGCCCGCGGCTTGCTTCACCATGGCATCTTCGCCGGACCAGTAGGCGACGGCGTATTGCGTTGCGTAGGGATTCGCCCAGGCGATTCGGATGCCGTCGATTTGCTGCGGCGTGCCGAAGTCGATGACGATCCATTGCGGCAGAAGGGCGTCGTCCTCGCCGGTGAACTTCTGCGCGAGATACGGGTTGCTTTTCCAGTAGGTGGATTCGTCGCCGTCGGTGAGGCGCGAGAATTCGTTGACGTCGGCGTCGCTGCGCGTCGTGCCACGGTGCGGCAACGAGTAGCCGAAGGATTCGCGAAGAGGTTCAGCGCCCGGTTGGGCGCTGCCGGTGAAGTAGCCGTCGCGGTGCGCGGGGTCGCTCCATGTGCCGTTGGGATTCCAGTGCCAGGCTTCGATGGTGAGCTCGGTGTTCTGGCGATAGCTGATAGGTCCCCAGCCCGCCGAGAGCGATTCTTTCAGGTTCGGCGCGGTGTAGACCTCGTCGAAATTGACGGCCGGCAGAATGTCGATCGAAGTGCCAAGCGCTTTGTCGGGATCGAACTGAATGGCGTGCGAAGGCGTGGTGTCGACGCGGATCGCCTGCGCATTCGCGACGCTCGCGCCGGCACTGACAAGAAGGATAAGGATCGGAATGAGCCGGGCGAGGGCGCTTGAGCCAAATCGTCCGCGATGAGCAGCGACCATGCGAATTCCCTCTCAGCGATCCAGGGCGGTGCGAATTGTAACGATTCTGAGCGGCAATCCACGAATAATTCTCGAGAATTTATCAGTGGCGTTACGGCTTCGCCTCGCAGCCTGATTACGCGCGACTTTTTCCATTGCGCGAGTAATTCAGGAGATAGGGCGGAGGATCGAGGGTAAATCGGAGTTGCGGGTCGGGAATTGGCGCGGCGGGAACAACGGGAAGCGGCAGGACGCCGGCCCAGATGGGTAACGCGTAATCTTCGGGCTCGTCTTTCGGGCTGCCGGTGCGCACCTTTGCGGAGACTTCTTCGAGTGGGAGCACGAGCACCGTCGTCTGCTTCAATTCGGATTCATTGGGCTGGCGAACGTCGTTCCAGCGGCCGCGCACGATTTGCTCCGTGAATGCTTCGAGTGCTTTCAGTTTTTCCTCGCGGCCTTCGACCAGCGTGGCGCGTCCGAGGATCACAACGGAGCGGTAGTTCATCGAATGATGGAACGCGGCACGCGCGAGGACCAGGCCGTCAACGAGCGTAACCGTGATGCAAAGTTGCACTCCGCCCGCAAGCGTGCGCAACATCCGGCTCGCAGCCGACCCGTGGATATAAAGGTGGTCGCCAATTCGCGCGAACAGCGTGGGGATCACGTATGGCTGGCCCTCGACGGCGAAGCCGACGTGGCACACGAGCCCTTCGTCGAGAATGGCGAAGACAGTCTCGCGATCATATTTGCCGCGATCAGGAATGCGTTTGACGCGCGTGCGCTGGGTTGGAGTGAATTGGGTCATGCGCGAAGCGTAAGGCCCGCGGCCGCACGCCGCAAGTACCAATCTGGACTGAATCGCAATGTGGTTTCCGGCGGTAGAAAGAAGGCGACGGCGGCTAAGCATAGTGCGGAAAGGTCGCGGGTCGGATGCGAGCAGACGAGAAGAAATTCTTTGGGTTTGCAGCCTCCATCAGCGCTTCGAATATCGTTTCGCGAACTGGCGGGGCGCCTTTCCCTTTCTGGCCGCAGGTCCAACCGCTGATCGCACCCGCGTCGCCGAGAGCACGCCCGAATGCATACGCTGAGCCGAACATCAACGCGACGGCGAGCAATCGCCAAAGCAGTCGTGATCTGACTTGTCGCATGTCAGCTGCGGGTTATTCGCTCGCCTCGCCTGTGTGGTTCATGGGGCTGATGCTGGCGCCTTTGTAGACGACCGCTTTCACGTTTTCGAGGACGTGAATGTCGGACATCGGATCGCCTTGCACCGCAACGAGGTCGCCTTCCTTGCCCACGGCGACCGTGCCGAGACCGTCGAGGCCAAGCAATTCGGCTCCGTGCTTGGTCGCCGAAGTGAGCGCCTGCTCGGGCGTCATGCCGAATTTGACCTCAGTCATGATTTCGTCGCGGGCGGTGCCGTGACCGGGTTCATAGCGCTGATCGGAACCGGCGGCGATGAAGACGTTGTTTCCAAGCGCCATTTTGAAGCTGGCGATCTCCTTCGTGCCGAGTTCGTTCGCTTTGCGCAGAACGTAGCCCGGCATATGCATCTTCACCCCGTTCGTCATGATGTCGTCGACGATGTAAACAGTGGGAACGAGCGCGACGTGATGCGCATTCATATAGTCGATGGCTTCCTGGTTCAGCTCGGAGCCGTGCTCGATGGAATCGACTCCGGCATGCAACGCGGCGAGAATAGTCGTCAGGTTTTCGTCGTGCGCCGCCACTTTGAGATGGTCCATGTGGGCCTGCTCGACGATCACGCGCAGTTCCTCCGGCGAAACTTGCTCGGCCGTTGGAGAATCGAGCGGCGACAACACGCCGCCCGACGCCAGCACCTTGATCACCTTCGCTCCGTACTTGATTTGCAGGTGCACGGCTTTTTCCGCGTCCTCGGGCGAATTGATGAAGCCGTTGAGCGGCGTGTAGTAATCAACGAGCGGAAATTGCTCCGGCATGTTCAGAAAATCGCCGTGCCCGCCGATGATCGAAATGGCATGGCCGCAAGGGATGATGTGCGGGCCGGGAATCGTGCCTTCTTCGATCGCATCGTGCAGGGCGACGTCGATGAAATTGTCTGATCCCAGGATGCGCATGGCCACGATGCCGGAACGGAGCGCGTAATCGACCGCCTTCGTGGCGCGCAACAATCCAAGTCCGGCAGAAGGGACGGCGCCGAACGGGCCGGTCCACAGGTGCGTGTGGGCGTCGATCAGGCCGGGAAGAACCGTGTATTGCGAGAGATCAATTTGTTCCGCGCCAGCGGGCGCAGTGAGGTTCGCGCCGACAGCGGTGACTTTGCCGTCGGCGATGACGACCCCGGCATTGGCGATCGGCGGCTTCTCGGTGTCATAGATCAATTTCCCGCAGCGCACGAAGACAACCTTAGGAGCTGCGGCGGAGACCAGTTGCGCAAATCCGAAAACGCACAGGAAAATGCCCAACACGCGCGATGATTTCAAAGGATCCTCCGTTCGCGAGTTTTTCGCCACATGTCGAGACCATCCGCGCAGTGTCCTGGAACCAGCAGGACGGTCCGCGCTTCCGCCGAGAACGAACTATTTTTTTCTGATTCCGGCGTACACGACGCGAAATCCGGTATAGGGGGCGTCCGCGGAACGAAAGCGCGCTTTGGGATCGGCGGGGCGATCGGCGCTGCCGCCGAGCGTTTTGCCCGTGCCATCCGCGGCGATTGCCCATTCGGCCACGTTGCCGTCGAGATCGAAGACCAACTGCTCGCCCTCCTCTCCCGCGCCGCTGAAGCTGCCGACCTCGCGAAGCAGGGGCGCATTGCCGGGCAACAGCTTGATTTTCTCGTCGAGGCGCTGCGCGTCGGCGGGATTCAGCGCGTAGCCCGCCCAGTAGTCGAGCGTGTTCTCGCCCGAGCGCGGTTTATAGAGCGACTCAACTTCCTTCTCGTTCGGCAGGCGATACGTTTGGCCAGTCTTTTTGCTGAGCCATTCGCAATAGGCCTTCGCCTGCTCGAAGGCGATTCCGTTCGCCGGATAATTTTCCGTGCCGGGATCGACCTTGTAGCTCTTATCGAACGCGGCGAACTGCGCGCGCGTCACTTCGAAGCGGCCAATTTCGAGATCGCCGCGCTTGACGACTTCAGGAACGAGCACGCCGTTCTCCATCGCGCCGTAATCCGCGCCCGACTTCTTGATCGACGCGCGACGGAGTGCGACGTCGAGCGGCGAGCCCTTCTTGAAGGCTTCGTTTTCGGGCGGATTGGCGTGGAACAGGTATTTGTCGAACCAGGCCATCTCTTCGTTCACTTTGCGAAGCTGGTGCGACAGTTTGCGCGGGCCGTGCGGCTCGCCGGGAAAGAGGACGAGCTTCACCGGAACCTTGTTGAGCCAGTAGAGCGTGCGGTAATAGGTCCAGCTTTGGTCGGTGGGGACGTTGCGATCGTTCGTGCCGTGAAAAATCAAGGTGGGCGTCTTCACGCGATCCATCTTGAAGACGGGCGATTTCTGAATGTAGAGCTCGGGATCCTGGAAGGGCGCTTTGCCAAAATAGTAGTCGTCGAAGGCTTCGCCGAAATCGACGTTGGCCCAATCGCTGATCCATTCGACGTCGCCCGCGCCCACTGCAGCGGCCTTGTATCGGTCCGGATCTGTGACGGTCAGCTCGATGGAAAGAATCGAGCCATTCGACCAGCCGAGCGCTCCGATTTTGCTTGGATCGACGAGTCCCTTCGCAATCAGGCTGTCGACGCCCTTCTCGATATCCGGGATTTCCAGCTCGTAGTATTTTCCGCAGCAGATCGATTCCACCCATTTGAGGCCGTAGTCCGAGCTGCCGTGGTAGTTCGTTTTCAAAATGAACGCGCCGCGCTGGGTGAGCAGATTGTTGGCATAGGCCCAGCTTTCCGACCACGCGTCGTGATCGGCCCCTGCCGGGCCGCCGTGCGTCGCGACAACGAGCGGATATTTCTTGCCCGGCTGGTAATCATCCGGATAGTAGAGGATGCCTTCGACTTCCTCGTCGTTTGCGCCCTTCCAGTGGATGACTTCCGTCTTCGCGATCGTGTGATTCTTGAATGTCGGATTGAGGTTCGTTATCTGGACGGGCGCCGTGATCAAGGCGCCGTCGAGGTGCGCGCGGAACCACTGCGTAGGCGTGCTGGGCGTCGAATATTCGTAGACCAGCGTGTGGCCGTCGTCGCCGAGCACAAAATCAAAATAATTGCGCGGCGTCGCGCCCGTGATCCATTCGCGCGACCACGTCGAGCCCTGTTTCGTGAAGTGTGCCAGCTTAGTGTAGACGCCATTTTTCAACAGCGCGATGAAACCATCGGAGGTGGTTTCGAGGTTGTAGCCCATGGCGCGGTCCCAATCGAGATTCACTTCCGCGGGCGTGCCCGAGGCGAGATCGTAGAAATACAGTTTCTGGATGGACGCGGTGTAAAAGCGCGGCGAATCGGAATAGGGCGCGATGATGTAGAAGCCGGAATTGTCGCGCGCCCATTCGACGCGATCGGGAAGAATCTTGCGGCCGGGCAGGATTTGGGTTCGCGTGCCGGTGGCGAGGTCGATCAGGTAAGTCACCGGGGGAGTTTTTTCGTCCCAGGTGTAACTCAGCTCGCGGCGCGCCACGGCGACCACTTTCTTCCCGTCCCACGAGGGCTGGAAGAACTGGATCCAATCGGTATTGTCGGTGACGCGCGTGACCTTCTTGTCTTTCAGCGAGAGCGTGAACAGACGGACGGGCGGCGTGTGCGCGGAATCGTCGACAACGTCGCTGTCGTCCTTGCGTTCCTTCACTTCGCGGTCGTAGAGCGAGGGATCTTCTTCGGCGCTGAACAGAATCGTATTGTTGTCGAGCCACTCGAATTGGCGAATGTCGCGCTCGAACTGCGTGACGTCCCAGGGCTCGCCGCCGAAGGCATCCATGATCCAGAGCTGCGTGTGCGCCGCTTTGGCGTTCGGCTTGGGCAGCGCGCGCGTGCTCAGAAAGGCGATGCGGTCGCCCGAAGGAGACCAGCGCGGACCCGATACTTCGTCCTCGCCGCGCGTCATTTCGATTTCTTTTTTCTCGGTGAGGCTCGAGAGGTAGAGATTGCTGACGCGGCGATCCTTGTCCTTGCTTCCCGTGCTCTTTACCCACACGGCCCATTTCCCATCGGGAGATATGCGAAACTGGTTGGCGATTTCGCTGAAGACGATGTCGTCGGCCTTCCACGGCGATTGTTTCGCTGGCTGGTTCGATTTCGCTTCTTGCGCAGATGCGACGGACGCGGCCATCAAAGCGGCGAGTAAAGCTGCGAAAAAGACATGCATAGACTTGCGGATCATTGGTTTCCTCCCGCAGGAAAAATGCGCGCACACGGTACCACAGATGTTTTGATAGGGAAAATCCAGACTCGGAACATCGCGAGCAAAAGTTTGTGCCGGGACGAAAGGCCCGAAACCAATGGGCAAGCGCTATCGCGAGAAGATGTGCGCTATACTTTTTATCGATCACCTCATAGAGGAGGACACCCGCGCGGCTCGCATTGCGCCCCTTTTGCCGCGACGGAATCACATGGGTCGTGAAAATAATACAGGCTCCCGCAAATCCGCCGCCATTTTTCCGAAGGCCGCGGTGCAGTTTTTCCGCGAGTTGAGCCGCAACAACAACAAGCCCTGGATGGACGCGAACCGCGACCGGTATCGCGCGGAGGTGGTCGCGCCATTTCGGGAGATGCTCGACCGGCTGGCGCCCGCAGCCCGAAAGCTGAACCCGCAGTTCGTCATCAGCGGACGTGTGAACGACAACTTTTCGCGCATCAATCGCGACATTCGTTTCGCGCGCGACAAAACCCCCTACCGCCCGCAGATGTACTTGTTCTTCGCGGAAGGGGGTGACGGTGTCGGCCAGCTCTACCTCGGCGTGGGAGCAGACGTAGTGACCTGCGGGTTTCGGATTTACGGCGGCGGGCGCGCTGCTCCGCTCGTTCAATTCGGCCGGGTGCGCGGGCGCGAAAACGCGAAGTGGCTGGCGAGACAGAAGCGCCGCCTCGATGGGGAATTCGACAGCTACTGGTATTCGACCCAAAAGGGCGAATGGACGAAGCACAACGGGTGGCCAGTCGAAGCGGACAACTGGAAGAAACTGCAGGCGTGGATCGTGCGGCGGAAGTTTTCTCCGGTGGCTGCTTCGCGAAGCGCTTTTCAGGGCGAAGCCGCGAAGATTTTCAAGGAAGTGTATCCGCTCATGCAGTTCGCTTGTTCGCCGAAGTGGAGGGCGTAACGGGCAAAGAGAGGGAGCGATGCCGGTCAGCCGGGAGCAGGCGCGCAAGGAACACACGGCCCAAGCGGGCCACGAGCAATTCAGCGAGACGATTTACGGCGTGATCTGCGCCGCCTGCCACAACTACATCCTGATCGACAAGACCAACGATCCGCCCACCTGCCGCGAACACGAGACCTGCCGCCAGGCGTATTCCTGAAGTCTGCGCAACGAGCCAGGTGGAATCGGAGCGTGCGCGCACCAGCCAGGATGGCCGCGTACATAAATTGCTGTATCTGCGGCGGCGGCAAACGGGATTACAATAGGAGTCGCACAACCACTTTGCGGCCGCGCAGCATCCGTTCTTCATACGCGTGCAAGTCTCTCAAGTCCACATTCATCGTCATGCCGGCCCGGCAGCTTGGAACACGCGGACCAAAAAAGCCAGCGAGGCGAAATTAACGCCATGAAACCACCAAACCCGATTCGCGCGGCCGTGTCCCTGCCGTTGCTTCTATTTGCTTGCGGAGTTGCGCACGCGCAAGGCTCCGATCCTGCGCCGAAGCCCGCCACTGCGTCTTTCTCCACGCGCGGTGCTCGCCCGGCAACACCCGCGAAGCCGCTCGCCACGGTAGACCTGACCGTGCCGAAGGGGACCCCGATGCAGATCGCGCTCGACCGCGAAGTGCGCGTGAAGAAAGTCGGCCAGCCGATTCACGGGCGCGTGATGCAGCCGGTCTATGCGTTCGATCGCCTCGTGGTTCCCGCCGGCGCGGAGGTCACAGGCGACATCGCGAGGATCGAACCGATTTCCCGCAAGCATCGCGTTCTTTCGCTGCTGAATGCGAATTTCACGCCCGCGCATAAATTGCAGCTCGAGTTCGACGACATTGTGCTACCCGATGGCAAGCGCGTCCCGATCGATACGACGGTGGCTCCGGGTTCGGGCCGGGTGATCCAGCTGATCAGCGCCGGGGAAACGCAGAAAAAGAAAACATTGAAGGACGAGGCTTCGCAAAAGATCGCGCAGGCGAAACAGCAGGCCCACCAGGAATGGAACACGGCGATGGACCAGGTGAAGACGCCCGGGAAGAAACACCGCATCGAGCGCTATGCGCTGGCCGAGCTTCCCGTCCATCCGCAGTACATCGACGCGGGCACTCTCTATTTCGCCGAATTGAAGGAACCGCTCGCTTTCGGTTCTGAGCCGCTCACGGTCACAAATTCCTCGGAACTCGGCGAGACTCCTCCGCCGGGGAGCCTGGTGCACGCGCTGCTGCTGACGCCGCTCGATTCGGGGACGACGCCGAAGGGCGCGGAGGTCGAAGCCGTCATCTCGCAGCCGCTATTCGACGGCCAGCATCGGCTTGTGCTGCCGGAGGGGAGCCGCCTGAAGGGCGATGTGGTTCAAGTGCAACCAGCGCGGCACTTGCACCACAACGGGCAGATCCGGTTGGTATTCCACGAGCTTGTACCACCGGAAGGCGTGTCGCAGCAGGTGGCGGCGAGCTTCGAAGGAGTGCAGTCGGCGGCGGCCGATCACGTCAAGCTCGACTCCGAAGGCGGGGCGGAGGCCACGAATCCGAAATCGCGCTATCTCTCGACGAGCATTTCGCTCGCACTGGCCGCGTTTTCGTCGACTGGAGACGGCGATGCCGATGCGCTGCATAATGGGGCCGGTGGCGCGAACAGTTATCGGCTGATTGGATTTGCGATCGGCTTTGGCGTGCACTACACTCCTCTCGGAATGGCGATGGGTGCGTTCGGCGCAAGCCGGTCCGTCTATTCGCATTTCCTCTCACGCGGCCAGGACGTGGTCTTCCCGAAGGACACGGCGATGGAGATTGGCTTTGGGCGAATGATCACGCCGCCATCCGGCCATCCCATTCAGCAGTGATCTAGGTCGGTGCAGCTCATCGAATCGAGTCCAAGGTTCTGCCGACGACATGAGAAGATCGTCGGGTTAGCCGAAGTTTCCCGAGCCGTCCACAAGCGCGTTTCTGTTGCCACGAATGGTGCGGAACCCGTATAATAAGCGATTGTCAATTGAGCGGGGAGGCAGCATGTACGCCGTGATTCGGAGTGGGGGGAAGCAATACCGCGTGGAGCCGGGCGCGACGATCGAGGTGGAACTCCTCGAGGGAAAAGTCGGCGGCAAAGTGACCTTCGACGACGTGCTGGCCGTCCGCACGGACGAAAAGAAGATGTTGACCGGCGGAGACGCCGTAAAGGCCAAGATTACGGGCAAGATTGTGAAGCACGTGCGCGGGCCGAAGGTGAAAGTGCTGAAGTACAAGACGGGCGGGCAGTACAAGATCCAGCGCGGCCACCGGCAGGGCTACACCGCCGTGCAAGTCGGCGACATTCAACTTTCCTAGAGGTCTTTCAGAGCCATGGCACACAAAAAGGGCGGCGGATCTTCGGTAAACGGGCGCGACTCGCAGGGGCAGCGCCTCGGCGTGAAGCGTTTTGGCGGACAACTGGTGAACGGCGGAAGCATCCTGATTCGCCAGCGCGGTACGCGCTACAAGCCCGGCAGGAACGTCGGTCGCGCCAAGGATGACACCCTCTTCGCGCTGACCACTGGCTTCGTGAAGTTTGAAGACAAGGGCGGGCTCGGGCGCTTCATCAGCATTTTGCCGGTCGAGGAAGCCGCGGCTGCCAAAGAAGCGAAGGCTGCAGCGCCCGCCGCCGATTGATATTTGGAATTCCCCGCATGCAGATTCCGAGCGCTCAGTGCGCCTGTTTTTCCCTGAAATCCTAGCGTATGCTGTTTTTGACCGCGTTCCTGTGGTGAGCCTGCCGTGTTTGCAGATGAAGCGAAAATCATGGTGAAGGGTGGCGACGGCGGCAACGGCTGCGTCGCGTTCCGGCGGGAGAAGTATGTTCCGCGCGGCGGGCCTTCGGGCGGCGACGGTGGGCACGGCGGCGACGTCTACCTCGAATCGAATCCGCACGACAACACGCTGCTGCGCTACCGCTACAACCGCGAATTCAAGGCCGATCGCGGGCGTCATGGCGAAGGCTCAAAATGCCACGGGCGCTCCGGCGATTCGATGGTGCTGACCGTTCCCGTCGGCACGGCCGTATTTGACGCCGACACTGGCGAGCAATTGTTCGACTTCTCCGAGCCCGGCCAGAAATTTCTGGCGGCGCACGGCGGACGCGGCGGCCGCGGCAACGGGAATCCGCATTTCATTCGGCCGTGGCATCAGGCTCCGCGCGAGCATGAGGACGGCCAACCGGGCGAAGAGCGCCACCTGCGCCTCGAATTGAAGCTGCTCGCAGACGTCGGCCTCGTCGGCTTTCCGAATGCCGGTAAGTCGACGCTGATTTCGCGCATCTCGGCGGCAAGGCCCAAAATCGCGGCATACCCGTTCACCACGCTCGAACCGCATCTCGGCGTGGTTTCCGCGGATCCCGACGCCGCCCCCGGCCTCGGCCGCACGTTCGTTGTCGCCGATCTTCCCGGCTTGATCGAGGGCGCGCACGAAGGCGCCGGGCTCGGCACGCGTTTCCTGAAGCACGTTGAGCGCACGCGCCTGATCGCGCATCTTGTCGACACGAGCGATGCGAGCGGCCGCGATCCCGTGCACGACTTCGAAATCATCGAGCACGAACTCGCCGCGTTCAGCCCTGCGCTTGCGGATAAGCCGGTAATGGTCGTCGCCACGAAGCTCGACGCAACCACCGATCGCAGCCGCCTCGAAGCCCTTCGCGATTACGCGGCGAAGCGCGGCCTCGAGTTTCACGCAATTTCTTCCGCGACGGGCGAAGGTATTGTCGCGCTGGTGCGCGCAATGGCCGATCGTCTCGACCAGATTCCGAAGGCCGCGTCGATCTTAGCGGCAACAAGCAGCGACGGTGCCCACGCTGCCTCTCCCGCCGAAAATCATGCGGCGGCGCCGCACACGGAGCAGAGTTGAGCTCGCATCCGCTTCACAAAGCGCATGCCCATGTCGCGCACGCGCACGGTCCCTGGCACGAACCGTACCGCCGCTCCATCGCGCTGTTTGGCGGAACATTCGATCCGATCCACGCCGGCCATCTGGCGGTCGCTCACGCGACGCAACGCCGGTTTCATCTCGATACGATTTACTTCATTCCCTCGGCGCGCCCGCCGCATAAGGCGCGTTCGGAGATGACTGCCTTCGTTCATCGCTACGCCATGGTCGCTCTAGCCTGCGCCGAGCATCGCGGCTTTTTTCCGTCGCTCGCCGAAGCCCCGGTTGACGGCGCGGCGCCTCACGTCTTCTACTCGGTGGACACGGTTCGGCGCTTCCGGCGCGAACATCCCGACGATCACCTGTATTTCATCGTGGGTGCGGACCAGTTTCTCGAGTTGCCGACCTGGAAAAACTACGAAGCGCTTCTCGATTTGTGCGACTTCATCATCGCGAGCCGTCCCGGCTTCCGCATCGATGCGCTGCGGCTGGTGGTGCCGCCGGAAAAGCTCGGGCGCGGCGCCGCGAGCGATGGGAACAAGATCGTGTTGCGAAAGTCCGCGATTCACCTCCTGACCACGGTCAATAGCCACGTCTCCTCCACGGAAGTGCGCGACCGGCTTCAGGAAAGAAAAAACATTCACAGCCTTGTGCCGCCGCGCGTGGAGGAATACATTCTCGGACAGGCCCTGTACCGGTGACTTTGGAAACCTTTCGACCCGAAATTCGGCTCGCCGTGGAAGCGGCGCAGGACAAGCAGGCCGTGGATATTACGGTGCTGAAGCTGTCCGGCGCGGGAACGTTCGCGGAATATTTCCTGCTTTGCTCCGGCCAGAGCCAGCCGCAGATCGAGGCGATCGGCGGGGCCATCGAGGAGCGGCTCGAAAAGCATGGTAAGCGGTTGTCGCACCGCGAAGGCAAGGCGGGCGCCGAATGGGTCCTGCTCGATTATGCCGATTTCGTCGTGCACATTTTCAGCGAACGCGCGCGGCAGTATTACGATCTCGAGCGGCTCTGGCGCAACGCCGAGCGCATTGATTTCCCCGCTCCGTCGGGCCCGCCGGGCGGCAGCCGTGTCGAACCAGCCGCGGATCATCACACGCAGCCATGAGCGCTCCTGATCTTCTCTGGGTCGCCGCCGATCCCGCGTCGCGGCGTGTGCTGGAGATTGCCGCGAAACTTGCCGACACCGCAACGACGGTCTTGATCACGGGCGAAAGCGGCACCGGGAAAGACCAGCTCGCGCGCTGGATTCACGAGCGGGGGCTGCGCCGCGACGCCACGTTCCTCAAAATCGATTGCGCCAGTCTGCCTTCCGAGCTTGTCGAATCGGAGCTTTTCGGCCACGAACGCGGCGCGTTCACCGGCGCCGTCGCGCGGAAACCAGGCCGCCTCGAAATGGCCGAGGGCGGGACGATCGTGCTCGACGAAGTGGCCGCTCTGGCGCCGGGAGTGCAGGCCAAGCTGCTGCGTGTCCTCGAGGAGCGCACGTTTCAGCGCCTTGGCGGAGCCGAAACGTTGCACATGGACGCGCGCCTCATGGCCCTCACCAACACGGATCTCGGCGAGGCGGTCCGCGCGGGACGCTTCCGTGAAGACCTTTTCTTCCGGCTGAACGTCGTCGCCATTGCCGTCCCGGCCTTGCGCGACCGCCCGGCGGACATTCTTCCGCTGGCCTCGCATTTTCTCGAGCGGCTTGCGCCCGTTCACGGGAAGGTAGGCGCGACACTTGATGTCGCGGCCGTCAGCGTGTTGCAGGCGTACGCGTGGCCGGGGAACGTTCGCGAACTGAAGAACGCGATCGAGCGCGCCCTGGTTTTTGCCAAGGAGCCGGTTCTGGGCGCAGAGGATTTTCCGCAGATTGTGCGCGCTGCTTACGCGCCGAACCGCAACGGTTCTTTGCGTTCACTCGAAGCCATGGAGCGCGATGCCATCGTCGCCACACTCGAAAGCACGCATTTCAAAATCGGCCGCAGCGCCGAAATTCTCGGCATCAGCCGCAAAACGCTCCTCGAGAAGCGCAAAAGGTACGGCTTGCTCTAACGCCAGCCCCCGTGCTTTTCCGTAGGGCCGCTGCCCGCCGCGCCGGCGGCGTGCGAGAAAGCGAAACGAGAAGCCAAAGCGAGTGAGCGGCCGTTTGCGAGTTCCGCGTTTCGATTTTCGGCTTCCTATGAAAATCCGCCTTCTCATGCTGGGCAAAACACGCCGCGGTGAACTTCGCGCGCTGCTCGATGATTACGCGGGCCGCATCCGCCATTATGCGGAAATCGAAGTCAACGAGCTGCGCGATGCCACGCCTGCCGCGCTCCGCAAACTGAAACTGGATGCGGCGGCTACGCTGGTTCTCCTCGATGCGATGGGGAAACAGTTCACCTCTCAGCAATTCGCGCGCTGGCTTGGCGATTTGCGCGACCGCGGCATCCGCGAAGTCGCTTTTCTTTGCGGGGACGCCGACGGCTTTCCGGCGCAGCTCCGCGGCGCCGCGAACCAGAAAATCTCGCTCTCCACTTTGACCATGCCGCACGAGTTCGCCCGTGTGGTGCTGGCCGAACAGATTTACCGCGCCTTTGCGATCCTCGCCGGACATCCATATCCAAAATAGTCCGATCGCCCTTTTCACGCTGCTGTGCTCTGCCGCAGAATTGGAGTGTCGCGTTCTCATCTGCTCGAAAGGAGGGTTGGATGGTTCACCTGTTCCACTTGATCGTGCGGCACTGGCAGGCCGTGGCGTGGTCCACGGGGATTCTCGTCGGGGCCGTCATCGGTGCGCTCATCGTGCGCTGGATACTTTTCTTCTTCCTCAAGCGCATTGCTGCCCGCCACAAAAGCGTAATCGCCAATTCATTGGTCCACCATGGCGCGCGCCTGTCGCGCTGGTTCTTCCCGCTGCTGGCTCTTCTCGTCGCGCTGCCCGGAACCTCCCTTCCCCCGCAAATCATGAAGCCCATTCAGCACGCGATCGGCATCGCCTTGATCGCGGTTCTTGCCTGGCTGGCCATCCTTGTCAGCGAAGTGGTTTCGGACATTCTCACGGCTCGCTACCAGGTGAGTGTCGCGGACAACCTGCTGGCGCGCAAAGTCCAGACGCAGCTTTCCGTTCTTCACCGCGTCATCTCTGTTGCGGTTGTGCTCGTTGCTCTCGGCGTGATCCTGATGACGTTCCCCTCAATTCGCACGATCGGAACCAGCCTCCTGGCTTCGGCCGGGCTGGCCGGCCTCGTTATCGGCGTGGCCATGAAGCCGACGATTTCGAGCCTGGTTGCGGGAATTCAGATTGCGCTGACGCAACCCATGCGTCTGGAGGACGTGGTGATCGTTGAAGGCGAGTGGGGCTGGATCGAGGAGATCACAACCACCTATGTGGTCGTGCGCATTTGGGATTTGCGGCGGCTCGTCCTTCCGCTTTCCTACTTCATCGAACATCCCTTCCAGAACTGGACGCGCACGAGTTCCGATCTGCTCGGAACCGTGACCCTCTGGGTTGACTACACCGTGCCGGTGGACGAGGTGCGCGACGAATTGCAGCGCATCGTCAAATCCTCCAAATCCTGGAAAGGCGAAGTGTGCGCGCTGCAGGTCACAGACGCCGGCGAGCACTCGATCCAGATCCGCGCTCTGATGGATGCGCGCGATTCGGGAGCCGCATGGGATCTGCGCTGCTATGTCCGCGAGAAGCTGATCGCGTTCCTGCAGCAGAGGCATCCGGAATGCCTGCCGCGGCTGCGTGGCGAATTCCAGACGTCGACCGACGGCCATCAGCCGCCTGAAGCTTCCGCGGGACGCCTTCGAATCTCCGGTGCAACTCCAAATCAGGAAGACCGGAAGACCTGAGGAGAAGCGGCCTCGCTTGACGTTTCGAGGGGCTGCCGTCAGTATTCAGAGTGTTTCGGGATGCTCGCGTATGCCTGAGGGCAAAGGACTCCTGATCGTATACACCGGGCCGGGCAAGGGCAAGACCACTTGCGCGCTCGGCACGGCGTTCCGCGCGGTGGGACAGGGCCTCCGCGTGCTGATGGTGCAGTTCATTAAGGGTTCGTGGCATTATGGCGAACTCGATGCCGCGAAAATGCTTGGGGATGATAAATTTGAGATTCGCCCCATGGGACGCGGGTTCGTCAAGGTGGGCGGAACGGACACCGATTCAGAAGACGTTCGCCTTTGCGAGCAGGCTTGGGAGTACGGCCGCGAGCAGATTTACGGCGAGAAATATGATTTGGTCGTGCTGGACGAGATCAACTACGTGATCAGCTACAAGATGCTTGACGCGGAGCGCGTGGTGGATGCGCTGCAGAAGCGGCCGGAACGCGTTCACGTGATCTGCACGGGGCGGAACGCGCATCCGAAGCTGGTGGAGACCGCGGACCTTGTCACCGAAATGCGCGAGATCAAGCACCCGTACACGAAAGGCATCCTGGCCCAGCGCGGGATCGACTACTAAAGCGGGACTGATGACTCGGTGGGACGCCTGATTCTGTTTTGCGGCCTCCAGGTTCGCTGCGAAGGAACGGCCGCGAACTGGCAATTCTAAGCGATCGGTTGGCTTCCAATGACCTGGTTCAAACGTGATAAGCAGGCTCTCGAAAATCCCACGCCGGTGGAAGAGCGCCGCGTGCGCACCGAAGGCATGTGGACGAAGTGCAACAATTGTCGCTCGATCATCTGGAAAAAGGACCTCGAGGCGAATTGGGAGGTCTGCCCCAAGTGCGATCACCATTTCCGCCTCGGCGCGCGCCGGCGTCTCGAGCTTCTTTTCGATGACGAGCGGTGGGACGAGCGGGATTCCGATCTGGCCTCGAGCGATCCTCTTCAATTCGTCGATACCAGGCCATATGCAGAGCGTCTCGAGGAAGCCCAGCACAGGCTCGGGATGAAGGACGCGATCCTCACCGCTGAAGGCAAAATGAATGGCCGGCCCGTCATCTGCTGCTCGATGGAGTTCGGCTTCATCGGCGGTTCGATGGGCGCCGTCGTGGGCGAGAAGGTCGCGCGCGCGGTCGAGCGGTCGCTCGCGCAGAAGCAGCCCCTGATCGTCGTCTCCTGCTCCGGAGGCGCGCGCATGATGGAAGGCGCCGTCAGTCTGATGCAGCTTGCGAAAGTCGCCGCTGCGCTTGGGAGGCTCGACGAGGCGCGCATCCCGTTCATCTCCGTTCTCACCGATCCCACCACCGGCGGCGTTACAGCCAGCTTCGCCATGCTCGGCGACCTCAACATCGCGGAGCCCGCAGCCCTGATCGGATTTGCAGGACCGCGCGTGATCGAGCAGACCATTCGCCAGAAACTCCCCGAGGGCTTTCAGACCGCCGAATTTCTCCTCGAGCACGGATTTCTCGACGCGGTCGTTTCGCGCAAGGACATGAAGCGCTATATCTCGCAGGCGCTCGATTTCTTCCAGAATGCGGCATGAACTATGAAGAATCCGTCCGTTCGCTTTACGCGTTAGGACGCGAACTCGCGGCCCCGCAGCAGGCGCGCGTCCAGAAATTCGGCCTGGAGAATATCCGCGTTCTTTCCACCGCTCTGGGCGATCCTCATCTTGCTGTCCCATGCGTCCACGTAGCGGGCACGAATGGCAAAGGCTCCACGGCCGCGATGATCGAATCGATCCTGCGTTCCGCAGGATTTCGCACGGGCCTTTACACTTCGCCGCATCTTGAGCGCATCAACGAGCGCATTCGCATCGATGGCGACGAAATTTCCGACGACGCCTTTGCGGCGGCCTGGACGCGCGTGCACTCCGCCATCGAATCCTTGCTCGCTGTCGGAAAGCTTGTCGCACACCCAACGTTCTTCGAGTGCGTCACGGCCATCGCGTTTGTGGTGTTCCAGCGTGTTCGAGAATTCCGGGTTCTTGAAGACAGCCAGCCACACGGAAGGGGAACGCCTCGCGACGATCGGTCTGCCGGGATATCTGGTAGGGGCGGGTCTCAGACCTGCGCGGAGAAACCCCTGGACTTCGCGGTCTACGAAGTTGGCCTCGGCGGACGTCTCGATTCTACAAACATTGTCGAACCGGAAATCGCGGTGATTACGCCGATCGATTTCGATCACGAGAATTTTCTGGGCCATTCCATCGAGGAAATCGCAGGCGAAAAGGCGGGGATCGTCAAGGACGGCGCGTGGGTGGTCAGCGCGCCGCAGCGGCCCGAGGCGCGCGCCGTGATTGCTGCGCGGGTGAGTGAACGCGGGGCGCGTCTCGTTGAGATCACCGCGCTCTGGCGGTTGAGCGAGATGGCTTCGCAGGATGGTTTCTACCGGGCCGTAGCGTCGGGAATAGATGGCAAGCGCGAGATTTCGATTGCCCCTTCGCTCCCTGGAAAATTCCAGATTCAAAACGCGCTCACGGCTGCGACCGCCGCTCTTCTTCTCCGCGAGCGCGGCTTCGTCATCGCCGATCACGCGATCGCCGCTGGAATTTCCTCCGCGCGGTGGCCCGGCCGCCTCGAGCGCATCTCCAAGCGTCCAGCCATTTATCTCGATGGCGCGCACAATCCCGCTGCCGCACGCGAATTGAAATCCTTCTGGGAGGAAAATTTCTCCGGCCGCCGCATTCATCTGATCTACGGCGCCATGCGCGACAAAGCCGTGGACGAAGTTGCGGGTTTGCTGTTCCCTCTCGCTGAGAGCGTCACCCTCACACAGCCGCGCCAGTCGCGAGCCATTTCCGCGCCCCTGCTTGCCGAAATCACCGCCGGCCTTGCGCGTCGTGCCTCGACCATCCCTGATCCGGCCGAAGCGCTCGACCGCGTCCTCGCCGCCGCTGCGCCCGGCGACGTGATCTTCGTGACCGGCTCGCTCTTTCTCGTCGGCGATCTCCGTTGTTATTGGTTTTCGCGTGGCTTGCAAACATCTGCGAACGCCGCGCCGAATGCCCGGAGAGGCGTGTAGCTCGCCTCTTTAGCGGTGGGGATTTTCAAAGCGTTCCCCGAAAGTAGCGCCGCACGTACACACCCAGAATCGCAACGCACACGATGACGGCGCTCCCGACGACCAGCCATTCCGGCAGGTTCGGATAGACGACTACGTCGAGCAGATGTAGGAGAAAAGGCCCGCGCGCGGGCTGGACGCCTGCGCGAGCTTCCAGCCAATTCTCAGCGACAGTGAGCGGGCACGGCGGCCACGGCGTCAGCTCAATGAAAATCGCGTACGCCAGCGAACCGATGTGAAGCCAGGCCAGCGCGCGCCGCCCGCGAGTCAGGATCCAGCCAACCCCCACCCACGCGCACCACAGCAAATGCAGGGCGAGGACGGCCTCCGCAAGCGCGCCATAGATTCGCCAGTCCACATTCACGCGAAAACAGTAGCGCAAATCGGCGTCCCGCAAAACGCAGGAAGCTCGCGCGCACCGCACGCGCAGTGGCCGTTGCCCGCGTCACGGCCCGATGATACGATGAGCAATTCATGGTCAACGAAGCCACCGGCAAGCCGCGCGTAGGCATTCCGTATCGAACGAGAAAAGAAGAGCTTGCCTCGGACCGCAGCCGCTATGACCTGTACGTCAACGCGGTGCGCCAGGCCGGGGGCGAGCCTGTGGAGGTCTCGCTCGGCCTTTCAGCATCCGACCTGGCAGACCTGGCACGCGTGCTGGACGGATTCGTTCTCCCAGGCAGCCCGTCTGACGTCAATCCTGCCCTTTACAACGCGTCCCGCCACCCAAAGTGCGCGGACCCTGATCCAGATCGCGAAAGGACGGACTTCGCCCTGCTCCAGCATGCTTTTGGCGATCAGAAGCCCGTACTCGCTATCTGCTACGGAATTCAGAGCTTAAACGTATTCCTGGGTGGCTCCCTGGTTCAGGACATCACCTCCGAGCTGCATTCCGGCATTCAGCACGAGTGGGTCGGACGCAAGCAGGGTCAACCGGAACCCTTTCATTCGATTGGAGTTGAGCCAGGGTCCCAGCTATTCAAACTGGCGCAAACCCGCGAGGTCCAGGTAAACAGCTCTCATCATCAGTCGGTTCTGAAGTTGGGCCGCGGCCTGCGCGCCGCTGCGCTTGCAATCGATGGCGTGGTGGAGGCCATTGAATGGAGTGGAGATAGCAACCAGGTACTGGGGATTCAGTGGCACCCGGAGCGCATGGTCGAATCCGATATCTTGGCGCGGGCTCTCTTTGAAAGCCTGGTGCAAGCGGCAAGCAAGGTCGCGCAGGGAAGCGTTTCCGATCGGACATAAATAGGGCAAGAAAAGCCTCGTTTATTGCTCCGCAATTCAGGGGTTCTTAATCCGTGGGTTCGGCCCCTAAACGTTGGCCATCTCCGGATTTGCAGTTCCCAAGGGGTTCATGATCTCGCTGGCGGGCAAGGCGGCTGTAGTGACGGGTGGTTCGCGCGGCATCGGCGCCGCGACCGTGAAGCTGTTCGCTCAGGCGGGTGCTGACGTGGTCTTCAGCTACAACAAGAGCCGAGACGCCGCCATACAAATCGAGCAGGAAGCCCGCAAGCATGGAACGCGCATCGAATCCCAGAAGGCCGATCTTGGCAAGATGGCCGACGCCAAAGCCCTGATCGAGTTTGCGCGGGAGCGCCTGGGACGCCTCGATATCCTGGTGGCCAATGCCGGCGTCTGGAATGAAAAGGACGCGCCCATCGAGCAGATGACCGAACGCGAGTGGGACGACATGATCCGCGTCAACTTGAAGAGCGTTTACGCCATGATTCACTTCGCCGTCCCCCACATGATCGCGCAGCACGGCGGCAGGATCGTCGCCGTCAGCTCGACGGCCGGACAGCGCGGAGAATCCCTGCACACGCATTACGCCGCATCCAAGGGCGCGATCATCAGCTTCGTGAAGGGCCTATCGACCGAACTGGCGCGCCACAATATTCTGGTGAACTGTGTCGCTCCGGGATGGGTGGACACGGACATGTCGGCTTCCGTCCTCCGCGACAAGAAACAGCTGAAGGGAGCCCTGGCGCCGATACCTCTGAAGCGCCCGGGCACGGCCGAGGAAATCGCCGGACCGATTCTCTTCGCGGTCTCGGACCTTGCAACCTTCATCACAGGTGAAGTAATCAATGTTAACGGAGGTTCCGTCCTGTGCGGTTGAACTTGCCATTGGCGACAGTACTGCTCCTGGCGACGGCTTGCCTGCCGGCCGCTTCGCGCCTCAGCGCGCAAGATGACGAAGTTTTGATGCCGGCCCAGAGCGCGGCAAAAGCCAAGCAACTGATCCAGGAAGCGATCACGGCTCTCGGAGGCCAGGCTTATTTGAACCTTCACGACGCGACGTGTACCGGCCATCTGGGCGGCTTCGGCCACTCGGGGGACCTCAGCGGGTTCGAACATTTCATCGATTACACGGAACCGCCATCCAAGGACCGGCAGGAAAACCTACCGAAGCGCAACCTCATCTCAATCTTCAACGGCGACAAGGGCTGGACACTCGACCGCGGCGGCGTATCCGAGGCGGCGGTCAGCGACGTGGCGCGCTTCCAGGAAGACACCAAGATCGATCTGGACAACATTCTCCGGCATCGCATCCACGAGCCGAGCATGATCTTCCGTTATGCCGGCCCCGACGTGGTTGATTTGAAAGAAGCGGACTGGGTCGAACTCGTCGACAACGACAACCGGACCATACGAATCGCCTTTGCGCGCGACACGCACCTGCCCGTCCGCAAGACCGTCGACATTCGAGATCCCAAAACGCAAATGCGCAGCGAGGAAATCGAATACTACTCGCTCTATCACCCGATCGACGGGATCGAAACGCCCTTCCAGATCACGCGCGACCGGAACGGCATTAAGGTTTTTCAGGTTTTCTTCGACAAGTGCGAATACAACACCAATCTCGCGGATTCTCTCTTCACGAAAGCATCGCTCGATGAGCGCTGGGAAAAAGTCGGCAAAAAGGAAAGAAAGAAGCAGCAGAAGGAAAAAGAAAAGGAAAATAAAGACAAGGACGCAGCCGACAAGGACAACAACTGAAGCGAGATGGCTAGTAATGGCGCAAGTAACTGTCATCGTCACCGGTATCTCACGCGCGGCGGCTAGCGGCGCAAGGCAAGTAACCGGAACAAGTACAGAACACAACTGTTTTCTCACAGATCACATGACTGTTACCCCGCTCACATTGGTTCGCATTGCTAATACTTGACCGGGTCTGCCGTTCCATCCGACCATCTGCCCGCGGGAATCATGAATACGTCGATTGGTTCCGGATCGCCATGGAACTGTGGATTCAGCATGACGGGAGAGTGGGGCAGATCTGCGCCCCAAACGGCGCCGTCCATGAGCGGAGTGTAAAACATCAGGTGAGCTATCCAGTTGTGTTGGCCGTCGTCGGTAAGGTACTGTTCTTTCGACATCATGTAGCTCATGGCTCCAGGCTCCAGAGGCGGCAGCTTTTGCTTTATGAATGTCTTGATGCTCGCGATGATCTGAGCTTTGGATTGACCGGCCAATACCATCTCCGTTCTTTTATACGTCATCGGCAGAATGGAGCGGGCAGCCGGCGGATTGAAGCAGAGCGGGCCGCGAACTTTAGGGTTCCAAAAATTAACGGCAAATTCGCCATCGAATGGGCCCATCCACCCTCGCTCCACGACACACACGAAACCGTTCTTACCTTTGACTGCGGTTTCGTAGCCATGCCTTCCCAGGACGAGGACATCGGCATCGCGCGAGATGGCCTCCGGGGCCGCGCTCCGCGCCATGGCGATCTCGGCGTTGCGATCCATTAGGTATTGATCAAGCGGAGCCATGCTTGGATACGGTTCCTTGGCTTCCTGCGCTTGCGCTTGCCGCAACTCGCCGAGCCCGATAACCAGCGCAAGCGTTCCCAGTGCGATCATGGCGGCTATTTTTTCGACTATTTGGTTCATTGATTCCTCCTGGGGAATTAAAAGACCAATGCATACCCGTATGGATGTCTTAACTGAAAGCAACTCCTGCCTGCCCTCCGTGACCTCAGTCTTTCCGCAGAAGGTCCGGCCGGTTCCGCATCGTTTTTTCCAGCGCTTTCTGTCGCCGCCAGCGGCGAATCTCGTCGTGGTTTCCGCTCAACAATACATCCGGAACGTCCCATCTGCGAAAGGAAGCCGGCCGCGTGTAGTGCGGGTAGTCGAGAAGGCAGCGGCGAGCAACCCTTCGTTCGCCTTCGACCGCCTCCGGGCGGGCAAGCGGCGAGTGGCCGGAACGAGCGGCGACGTCCGGCAGTGGTTCGATCGGGCCATCAGACGCGCTGAACGATTCGTTCGCGGCGGAGTCTTCGTTTCCCAGCGCGCCGGGGATCAGCCGCACCACGGCGTCCATTACCATCGCGGCAGCCAATTCACCTCCGGAGAGCACGAAGTCGCCGACGGAAATTTCATCGGTCGTGAGATGCTCCGCCACGCGCTCATCGACTCCTTCGTAGCGTCCGGAAATCAGCAGGATTCTTTCGAGTTTCGCAAGCCGCTCCGCCGTCTGTTGCCGGAACAGTTCCCCGGCGGCGGAAAGCAGCACGATCGCGGTCCCGCTCGGCGGAGTTCGATCGCCCGCGCCAGCTTGTATTCCGAGAATCGATTCTGTTGCCTCGAACAGCGGTTCGGGTTTCATCACCATGCCTTCGCCGCCGCCAAAGGGCCGGTCGTCGACCGTTTTGTGCCGGTCGTGCGTATGGTCGCGCAAATCGTGTACCCGCGTTTCAATCAGACCGGCTTCGCGCGCGCGCCGCACGATTCCATAATCGAGCGGCCCGGCAAAAAAGCCCGGGAAAATCGTGATGATGTCGAATTGCATCTTCGGACCGCGGCAAGGTGCCGCCGGCGAGTCAGTGTACGCCAGCAGACGGTGATTAGGAATCCCGGTTCAGATCCAGCAGGCCTTCCGGCGGGACGATGAGGATCCGCTTCGCCGCCACATCGATTTCCGTGCAAATCTCTTCCGCGAGCGGCACCAGCAATTCGCCGCGGGGCGAATCAATCTCAAGAACCGGCGTTCCCGCAACGCCTTCTCCCGTGAATTGAACGTCCCGGACGACGCCGATTACCGTTCCGCCAGCCATTTGGACTTCGCAACCGGCCAGATCGCTGACGTAATAGCTTCCGCGGGGGAGCTGGATGCGATCTGCAAAAGGGACCTTCACCTCGAATCCGACCAACTTTTCCGCGTCAGAAATCGAATCGGAGTTTTCGAAGTGAAAAATCGCCTGGCCGCCGCGGCTCGGGCTGAGGCGGCACGAGCGCACAGTCACTTTCCGAGGCGGCTTGGCTTGATTCCATAGCTCCACGGATGCAAGGCGGGTGAGCCGATCGGGAAAATCGGTGAGGATTTCACAGGCCACTTCTCCGTGACGCCCATGCGGACGCAGCACACGCGCCACAGTGACCCGCGCCGATTGAAGTGTGGCCACTACTCGAGGATTTCCAGTGTGAAACGCTTCTTCAACTTCATCCCAGCCGCTCCGAGCAGGGTTCGGATCGCCTTGGCCGTCCGTCCTTGTCGCCCGATCACCTTGCCCAGATCCTCGGGATCAACTCGCAATTCCAACACCGTCACCTGCTCGCCTTCCACTGCTCTTACTTGTACGTGTTCCGGTTTGTCTACGAGAGCTTTCGCGATTTCTTCGACTAACTCCTTCATGATGACCCTTCCTCCACAGCCGGCCGGGTTCAGCAGAGACACGGACTCGATCGTGAACAAGAGCTAAGCGCATGGCTAACTATGAGGTTTGATTCTTCAGGAAGGCTTGCGGTTGCGCAGAAAGCTTCGGACCGTGTCGCTGGGCTGAGCTCCCTTTCCGAGCCAGTACTGTACCCGTTCGTCCTTCAACTGGATGACGGAGGGCTTCTTGGCGGGGTCATACGTCCCGACAATTTCGATGAAGCGCCCGTTACGCGGGTTCGTCTTTTCAATCACGACCACCCGGTAAAACGGGTGTTTCTTCTTCCCAATGCGTGCCAAACGAATCGCCAACACTCGAGATTCCTCCTGAGTCGAATCAAGCGATTATAGCCGAGGCGTACCGGTTCTCCAAAAGGATTGTAGTGGAGGAGCTTAGCTCCGCTTCAGCGCCGATCCCCGGGGTGAAACCCTGCTCGATGGTACAGGTGATCGAACCTGAAAGCCGCTGGTGATTTCCCGGTCCGGACGCGCCACCAGTCACTAAAATAGGTAGCAGGAGGAAGAGAGTGCGAAGCTCCGCGTCGGCCCTTATTCTATGTGCCATCCTGGCTTTTGCCGCCGCCGCTCAGGAAGGCGGCATGGGCACGCTCTCCGGCGTCGTGCTGAATGCCAAGGGCAGGCCGGTCGAGGGCGCACGCGTAATCATGCAGACCGCCTCGGGTGGCGCTCCTGACGCGAGCACCACCAACGCCCACGGTCGCTTCTTCTTTCCTCAACTGACCCACGGTTATTATGACGTGCGCGCCTCCTTCGCCGGGAAGTCCACCGACTGGAAGCACAACATCGAAGTGCGCACCGGAAAACAAACGAATGTCACTCTTCGGCTTTCTCGCACAGGGAGGCGCCCATGAAGCGCCTGCTGCTTTTCGCCGTGGCCGCTGTACTGGTGTTCCCCGCTGGCTCGCACGCCCGCTACCCGGTCGGCAATCTCGCGGGCACCGTGGTCGATTCACACGACCATCCCGTCCCCGACGCCACCGTGATTATCGAAACCTCCTATGGGGAACACCCCCACGCGACGCATACCGACGCCAGCGGAAACTTCATCTTTGAACGGTATTCTCCCGGCCAGTACGATCTGCGCGCAAGCATCTACAGCATTTTCACCCCATGGTCGCGCCGCGTGGTGATCCATGTGGGCCGCACGACACACATCACCATGCATCTGCCCGCCGCGGTGAAATAACTCAGCTGGTTCTTATTTTTGAGGTTCGGCGGAGAGGGACGGACTAACCCCCGCGCTGGCCTCTGGAAAACGGGACTATCTCGCTTTCGCGGAATCGGCGTAGGAGGAAAGATCGACGCTCCGCCATTTTCCCGCGATGATCTCCTGGCGGATCTCCGCCGCGCTCTTTCCCTTGCGGTATTCCTGATACGCGAAGACGGCTTCCATCTTACACGTGGCGCAAATCGACGCATGCTGGTCGACGTAGCAGTCCAGCAGGCTCTTGTGATGCACCGCCTCCCGGTCGCACCCGCAATAGCACGGCTGCTGGTAGAGGATCTTCTTTTCCTTTGCGGCCAGCGCGTAGATCTCCTGGTTCAGGTGATCGGGAAACAGTTTCGGGTCCAGAGTCGCGGGCAGCCGTCCAGTCGGCGCCTCTTTGTGGTAGGCAGGGACTCGCGAAAAGGCATCCGGCACCGGAGCCGGGTGTTGCATGGTGTTTTGCGCATGTACCAGCGCCAACCCGCTTAATGCAACGCAGGCTATCCCGGACAGGACCGCAAGTTTCCGCACCATGGCTCCCTCCCCAAGTCGACAGGCCCAGTCCGCAGATTGTACTACGAACCTCCGCGCGGGCCAGAGGTGAAAGGACACTCGCGCTTTCCGGCTACGCCCTACGATTCTTTGATGATGTCCCGGATGAAATCCACTTCCGCCTGGCTATAGGGTTTCCCGTTGGGATAAAAAATGTCGTGGAACCATAGTGCGGGCAGATGATCCGGATAGGGATGCTGCCAGGTACTCCAGGGAAAGTACGTTTGTGTCTTGCCCGCCACGAATCCCCAATTGATTGCCGCCACGTGATACTTCTTCGCGATCGGAAGAATCGTCTGGAAGGTGCTGCCTCTCGGGCGGGCCATGTACTCCGTGCAGAGGATCGGACGGCCAAAATGCTGGAGAGAAAGCACGGTCGCTTCAAACGCTTTGGGCTTCTCATAGCTGTGGAATGATACGAGGTCCGACTCGCCGATCTGCACCCTCTCCGTCGGGCTGAGCTGGTCGCCGACTCCCCAGTTCCCGTTCCACACTCCACTGGTCAGCGGCTGCGAGGCGCCAACATCGCGCGCCCATTCAAACGCCTTCGGCAGCAGCGCCAGGACCAGGGCTTTCTTGATTCTCGTTTCGGTCTTGTCATAGCTGCCCTCGTTCGTATTGTCGGGTTCGTTCCAGATGTCCCACCCCAGAACGCGCGGATCCTGAGCAAATGCTCCGACGACGCCTTTAACGTACGCCTCGAGTCGCGGATATTGTGCCGGATCGTCGAGAGCCTCCGCTCCCGGACCCTGGACCCAGCCCGAATTGTGCACGCCGGGCCGCGGCGCGTGCTGCTTCCCCAGACGCGGGTCCGGATCCCACACCGAATCGAACAGCACGAACAGCGGCCGGATATGATGCTTCGCCGCAATGGTTAGAAACGTGTTGATTCTCTGCTTGAATCCCTCGGGGTCCTGCTCCCAAAGGAGATCGTGGAGAAAGACGCGCATCGTGTTGAATCGTAGCGATTGCGCCCAGCCGAGTTCCTGGTCAATGCGCTTGGGATCGAACGTGTCCGGCTGCCACATCTCGAGCTGGTTGATTGCGTAAGACGGAATGTAGTCGCTGCCGACTAGCCACGGCTGCTTGGCGTACCAGTCGTTTGCAGCCTGCTTGGTCCAGCGCATGCGTGGCTCGGGTGATTGCCGCATCGACTGCGCTGCCGCGGCGATGTTTGCGACCGGCGCGAGCGCCAGCACCGCGAATAGAATCCATAGGCCGTGGATCGCTGTCCCGCGGGCGCGTTTCATCATGGTTCCCTCATTCCACACCCGAACTCCTCTTATGGCGAACTCGGGGAAATTACATAGACTCACGCGAGGATTCAAGATCCGCTCTGAATTTGGCGCGGCATCGGGTCACCGGCGCTCCCGGAATCAGCGCACGCTAAGTCGGCCGGCTGATTCCGGTTCAGCCCGCAACGCGCGGGCGTCAGAATGCAAATCGCAAAGCGAACTGCATGAAGCGCGGAGTCGTCAGCGTCGAGGTGTAGAGGCCGAACGAGCTTGGGTCGCTGGAGAGC
>Ga0209167_10000503_pt1 | contig 28074 bp, 20 predicted proteins | sample Coa_R1_9_FD_187154 | JGI IMG/M metagenome (GOLD analysis project Ga0209167, IMG submission 187154) | Surface soil microbial communities from Centralia Pennsylvania, which are recovering from an underground coalmine fire - Coalmine... | ecosystem: Environmental > Terrestrial > Soil >...
CGCCTCGCGGCAAAACACCGTGACGGAGGACGAAGAAAAGCGCTACCGCTTCACTTCGACCTGCTGTCCGTCCTTCAGATCCGCCGGGCCTCCGACCACCACCGTGTCGCCTGCCACCAGCCCAGCGAGAATCTGCGTGTCGGCGCCGAGATTCTGACCAACCTTCACCGCGTGCCGCTCGAGGCGGTCGTCCTTCACCAGGAAAACAATCTTCTGCCCGCCGTCTTCGCGAACCGCTTTTTGCGGAACCGTTACCCCTGCGGGCGCCCGTTCCGCCTGTTTGTCTTCTTCGGCCAGGAACGTGACCTTCACGCCCATATCCGGCAGGATCCGCGGGTCGAGCTTCTTGAACGCGATGCGCACCTCGACGGTCGCCTTTTGCCGGTCGGCCGTGGGAATAATCGTCCGGACGCGGCACGGTATCTTCCAATCCGGGTACGCATCCAGTACCGCCGTCACTTCCTGCTTCGGCTTCACACGCGCGATGTAATTCTCGTTGACGTCCACTTCGATCTCGTTCGAGGCCATGTCCACGATCGTCGCAATGCCCGTGCGCGTGAACCCGCCGCCCGCCGAAATCGGCGAGACCATTTCGCCCACTTGCGCGTCTTTCGATACGATGATTCCGTCGAACGGCGCCCGGATCACGCAATTGTCCACGGCCTGCTGGGCTTCTTTGATGCGCGCGTCCGCGGCGAGCACTTGCTCTTGGGTGTAGTCGATCTTCGCCTTCAGACTGTTCACGGCCATGCGCGCGTTGTCGAGCGCCTCTTGTGTCTGAACTCCTGCCGCCTCCAACTCCTGAGCGCGGTGCAACTGGATCTGCGCATTTTTCAGCTGCACTTGCAGGTCGAGGATGCCGGACTGAGTGGCGTTCCGGTCCGCCTTGGCCGAAGCGAGCGTCCTCTGCACGTCGGAGTCGTCGAGCGTCGCCAGCACGAATCCTTTATGGACGTACATCCCCTCGGTGAAGAAGACGCCCGTCACGCGCCCGGTGATTTTCGCCGCCACTGTCGCGCGGCGCTGGGGCGTAACGTATCCACTGGCATTGAGCAGCGCCTGAGGGCCAGTGTCCTGCTTCTCCGCCTCCGCCACCACCACAGCAGGCGTCTGATGCATGTACGCGTAGACGCCTCCCGCGATAACCAGCGCGCCCAACAAAACGGCGAAAATGACTCCGATGCGCTTTCCAGCGCTTCCCGCGCTTCGTTTGTGGTCGTCGATTCTGAGCGACCCTAGATCCGGTTTGATCGATTCTCCGGGCATAGTTGACCCAATGATTTAACGGCGTCCTCCAGCATTTGTTACGCGTGGGGGTACATCAAGATTACACGGAAGCCGGTTTACGGGCTAGCAGCAATCCCTTCCTTGGGCTGCGCGAGCTTTTGGCAGGTATCCAATATCCACCGGTTTCCGATGACCGAACCGTTACAAGAAATTGACAGCCCTAAACTGGCCTTCTGTGCGTCTAATTACCCATCGGAAAGGGGCAGCAGTCTGGCGGCGGCCGATGCTAGAATTCAAGCCACGGATGAGCTTGGAACCGTTAATCTACGTGAACGAGCTTTGCAAGCAGTTCCGGACGTTCAAGCGCCGGGAAGGCGTGTGGGGCTCGATTCAGAATCTGTTCGTGCGCGAGTACCAGACGCTTTCGGCCGTCGACCGCATCTCCTTCTCAATCGACCGAGGCGAGATGGTCGGCTACATCGGGCCGAACGGCGCCGGCAAGTCCACGACCATCAAAATGCTCACGGGCATTCTCGTCCCGACCGGCGGCGAGATCCGCGTCAACGGATTCGTGCCCTCACGCGAGCGCAGCAAGTACGTGAAAACGATTGGCGTGGTCTTTGGCCAGCGGACGCAGCTCTGGTGGGACATCGCGGTGATTGAGTCGTTCAAGCTCCTTCGCCGCATCTATGACGTCTCCCAGCGCGATTTTGACGCCCGGATGGAGCGCTTCGACGACATCCTGAATATTCGGGACTACCTGTACACGCCCGTCCGGAAGCTTTCCCTGGGCGAACGGATGCGCTGCGACCTGGCCGCCGCACTGCTGCACAACCCGCCGCTGCTCTTCCTGGACGAGCCCACGATTGGATTGGACGTGGTGGCGAAAGACCACATCCGGCAGTTTCTGCGCGCCGTCAATCGCGAGTTCCAGACGACTATTCTCTTGACTACTCACGACTTAGACGATATAGAAGAACTGTGCCGTAGGATCATGATTATCGATCACGGCAGGGTGCTCTACGACGGCCCTCTGGAGCATTTGAAACAGAAACTTCTGCGCACAAAACAGATCAAGTTTGCGCTCAAGGATCGTGAACAAACCAGCCGCGTCGGCATGTTTGCGCGCGATGGCCTCGAACTCAAGCAAGTGGACGAGCTTACGTACCGCATCCGGTTCGACCGTTCGAAAATTGCGACGGCGGATCTGGTTCGCCAGGTTCTGGCAGGCGTTGAGGTACGCGACCTGCTCATCGAGGACGAGCCCATCGAGGAAATCATCAAGCGCATCTATGCCGGACAGGCGCTCTTGGAGGTCAGTGCATGAAAATCAAATTCGCCGCCAAATGGAGCCTGCCCCTGGCGTCCGCTTTTCTGTTGGTCGCCGCATCCGCGAACGCGGGCCCGAAGGATAAGACGATTTTCGACATGTTCGTTCCGGTCGCGCCGCAACCCATCCGCACCAGCAACGTCTGCGGCAACCTTTCCGGCGCTCTTTCCGCCGATGACTTCTTCGACGGCCTGGTCCGCATCGAGGCTCGACATCGCGTGGAGTTCCGCAAAGCGTCGCAGACCGTCAGCCAGTTCCCTTCGCAGGTTGCGGTCGCTTTGGCCGGCAATTTCACTCCTTGCGCTGCCGCGGCTGGCGGTCCTCGCGTCGACTTCGTGCGGCCGGGAAACGGATCTTCACCCCAGCGCGTGAATGATTTCATCAACGGTCTCCGTTTTACGGCGGTCTGGAAGAATCGCTACGGGATCCAACCCGTGCAGGGTTTTTCCGTGACGAAAACCGCTCCCACGGACCGCGCCTTCAGCATCAACGACCAGATTCCGTGGCGTTTCGCCTTTCAGGTGCCGTCGCAGGGTGTTCCGCTCACGGATCAGCTGGTCATCTCTGTGTACGGCCCGTCGGGCGCCAAACTCGCTTCGTTTACGGCGGGTGTCCTGGCCCATTTCCCGAAGCACCACACGAAAACCATCCGCGGCGAACAAGCCGACGAATAGGCGCGCTCGCCGGTCATTGATCGCGGTGCACCTGCACAGCCGACGGCGGCTGTGCCTCGGCCGGAGGAAGTGCGTGCTCCCTCGTGCTAACATCCCTCTCCGCTTTCCGTCTCAATCACCGCCGCCCGGCCGGGAGGACTGACCGAAACCGTGGAATGGCCCGTTGAATCGCTTGCACCGTATCTTGAATTTTCGCGCGTCGGCTTCGTAAACATCCTTGCGTTCCGGCTGCGCTACTTCACGGGCATCATCACGTATTTTCTGAACGTCACGGTCTACTACTTCATCTGGACCGCCGTTTTCCGGTCTTCCGCGCATCTGGCCGGGTACACGCTCGCGCAGATCATCACGTACGTCAGCGTCGGGTGGATCATCCGTTCGTTTTATTGGAACACGATCGACCAGGAAATGGCCTACGAGGTGATCGAAGGTAAGATCGCGATGGACTTCATCAAGCCCGTTTCGATCCAGTGGATGTGGATCTTCCGGGCTATGGGCGAATCGGCGTTTCGCCTGGTGCTGCTGACGCTGCCCACGGCCGTGATCGTCGCGTTCATCTTTCCTGTGCAAGGGCCTTCATCGCGAGAGAATTTTCTGCTTTTCCTGATCGGCGTTCTGGGCAGCTTTTTTCTGATGGGCGCGATCAACTTCATGATCGGGACCTGCGCGATTCCTCTCAAATCGATACTCGCTCTGATCCGCGCGAAATACTGGCTGATCGAACTGCTTTCGGGGCTGCTGATTCCGGTCACCTTTTTCCCGGGCAGCCTGCAGAAAATCATGGCCTGGCTGCCCTTCGAGCACATCGCCTTCACGCCGCTGCAAATTTATCTGGGCAAGCTCGACCGCATGCACGCCATGCGCGCACTCGCTGTGCAATGGTTATGGGTGGTGGCGCTGCTGGCTCTCGCCAACCTGTGGTGGAATCGGGCGTCGCGCAAAATCACGATCCACGGAGGCTGAGTGCCAGGCGCCGCGTTGAATTCGAGCACAGCGAGGGAGACGCAACCAGGCCGCGCCCGGGCGGTCGCTGCGATCAAGCGCCACTGGATGCTCCTGTGCCAATATTTCGCCCAATATGCGAAAGTGCGAGTCAGCTACCGCGGCGATTTCCTGGTCAGCTTGATCACCAGCTTCGCAGCCACGATTTTCTCGCTTGGCTTCGTGATCATCCTGTTTCAAAAAGCGAGCCAACTGAAAGGATGGCGGTTCGAAGAAGTCGTTTTTCTCTATGGTTTCTCGCTGATCCCCTACGGCATCTTCAACGTGATCAGCCTGAATCTCTACGACTTCGGGAACAACTACATCATTGAGGGAAAATTCGACCGCGTCCTGCTTCGCCCCGTCTCTTCCCTTTTTCAGGTGCTCTTCGAAACGTTCCGAATCGAGTCGTTTCAGGAGATCTTTACCGGGGGTTTTTGCATGTGGTGGGCCACGGGCCGCCTGCACATCCCGTGGACGCCGTTCAAATTTGCCATGCTTTTCTTCTTCGGACTCTGCGCCGCGATCATTTACGTTTCGATTTTCCTGATTCTCAGCACCGTCTCCTTCTGGTTCGAAGACCGCATCGGCGTTCACCCGCCGGTGTGGAACGTGATCGCCTTCGGCCGCTATCCGCTATCGATTTACAGCGGCGCCGTGCAGTTTTTCCTGTGCTGGATCATTCCCTTCGGCCTCGCTTCTTTCTATCCGAGCGTGAGGCTGCTCGGCCGCGCCGTGACGCCGGAATATATCCGCTTCGTTCCGGTCGTCGCCGCCGTGTTTCTTACGCTGGCCATATCCCTCTGGAATTTCGGCACCCGCCATTACTCCTCAACGGGTTCCTAGGTTCTCGCCTTCGGCGAACTATCGAGCAGCGTGACATCGACGATGTTTCGTGCGACGGGAAGCGATCAGGCGTTGCCCTTGTACTGGATGGCGAGAACGGTGATGTCGTCGGATTGCGCGGCGCCTTGCGTGAAGGATTTCACGCCATCGCGGATCGTTTGCGCCAGTTCCTCGACGCTTTGCCCGGTGAAGGATTCGACCACTTGCCGGAGGCGCGCTTCTTCGTAAAGCTCGCTCTGAACGTTGCACGCTTCCGAAACGCCGTCGGTATAGATCACAAGGAAATCGCCCGGCTCGAGCTTGACGCGGGTGCTCTCGTATTCCGCTTCAGCAAACATGCCAACGGGGAAATTCGCGGAGCCGAGCGCTTCGAGAGCGCCCGACTTTCGGCGCACCAACGGCGGCACGTGGCCGGCGTTCACGTATTCGAAGCGCCCCATCTTGTCGAGCACGCCGTAGAAGACCGTCGCGTAACGGTCCTCCGCGCTGCGTTCGCAAAGATACGTGTTCACGCGCGAGAAGACGCCGGGGAGCGCAATATCCATCGCGGCCGTCGTGAAAAATACGCCCTGCAAAAGCGTGGCGAGCAGCGCAGCGGAAATTCCCTTCCCCGCCACATCGCCGACGAAGAAGCCGTGGCGTCCGCCGCCGAGATCGATCACGTCGAAGCAGTCGCCGCCGACGGAGTGACACGAGAGCGTGGCGCCGGCGACCGCGACATCCGGCAGATTTGGCATGGCTTTCGGCAAGAGCTGGCGCTGGATCTGGCTGGCGATTTCGATCTCGTGATCCAGGCGAGCCTTCGCACGCGCAGAGGCGAAAAGCCGCGCGTTCTCCACCACGGTGGCGGCTTCGCGGGCCAGAGTGCTCAACACCTGGCGATCCAGATCGGTGAACGCGCTCGAAGAGGCATGGCTGTCCATGTAAAGCACGCCGAGCAATTCTCCCTGCCGCGTGGAAATGGTGGCGTCCAGCGTCTCGATGACGGGAAGCTTGTCGATCGGGATCGCGACGATCGTGTGCAGTTCGAGCCGCGCGACACTTTCCTGGGCGCTCACGGCCGTCTCGGCGCCCGTGTCGGTGACGATGAGTTCGCGGCGCGTATTGGCCACACGTTTGACCACGCTCTGCGAAACCTGCAATTGCTCGGGGCGGAGCGTGGTGCGCTGCGCGTCGCGCGCGACCACTGTCTGCAGCTCGCCCGCGGGATTGGCGAGCAGCAGAACGCCGCGCTCCGTGCGCGTCACTTGAATCGCCGCGTCGACCACCGCCGTCAAAACGTCTTCGAGCGAAAGTCCGGTGCCGAGGGTGCGAGCCACTTCGAGAAGCACGCCGAGGTGATACAACTCGCGCGAACCGGAGCCGGTGGGCGGCGGAGCCTCCACTTTTTCGACGAGTTCTTCAATGGTCGCACCGTCGCCGACGTAAATCAGCTTGTAGGAATCCTGCATGCCGAAGTCGATGCGATCTTTCGGCTTCAGCTCGTGGCGCAGGACGCGCTCGCCGTTGACGAAGGTTCCGTGACGGCTGCCCATGTCCTCGATGAGGAAGGCTCCCTCTTCACCGGTGATTTGCGCTTGCTGGCGGCTGATGCGGCTATCGCGGAGCGTCAACTCATTGCCGGCCTGGCGGCCAATGCGGAACGGAAAAACGGTCACCTGCATTTCGCGGCGGGTGCCGTTCGGTTCGACGACGACTAGACGAGGAGCGCGTGCCATCGGTTTTGTACTCGGCGTTTTCGGGAAAGCCGGATGCGCCATTCTGGCCGACGCGTATCCAGCCACCGCACATGCTAGGCAAAGTCGCGAGGGAAGTAAATAGCGAGTGGGGTTGCCTGACAACAACCGATCGGTTCGGGGCACCGCATACCTGGCAAGCCGCGGGGCGAACCGCCATCACGCTGTTGGCATCGCAGTAACTATAGGAAGACGGACAGGAGGGCGGCGACGCCTTGGGTTAATTGGGCCGGATCCGAGATCAAGCTGACCACGAGATAGCCTTCGGCCGGAAAATCGTAGAAGTGTCCGGGATGGACGTACACGTTTTTCGCGGTCACCAGCTCGATCGCCAGTTCTTCGTCCGTCTTTTTTCGCGGGACGCGAATCACGGCATACCATCCGCCTTGAAATTGGAGACGCGAGCAGGATTCCTGCGCGGCGACCTGGCGGTCGAGCTCCGCAAGGTTCTTGTGGACGCGGTCCATCAACTGCAGGTGAAACGCATCTCGCTGGGCGAGCAGCACCGGCGCGGCGTGCTGGATGGGCGCGTTCATGGAGAGATACGTATCCGCGATCACCTCGAGGCGGGCCAGGGCCTGTGATTTCAGTTCCGCGGGACCGCTCGCAACGAGCCATGCCAATTTCATTTGCGGCAGGCCGCAAATTTTCGAGAGGCCACTCAAGGTGAACGTGAGGACGTCCTGATTCGCCGCAAGGCTTTGTGGCGGCACAGAGAGGGCGGACCCGGAAGGGGCGCGCAAGGCGGCGTCCAGTGCGAAATCGAGAAAGACCTCGTCAGCGACGAGGGCCAGTCGGTGACGCGCGCAGATTTCGTTCAGTTTCGCGATTTCGGCGGGCGAGCAGAAATTCCCGGTCGGATTATTCGGATGGACGACGACGATGCCGCGCGTCGCCGGAGTGATCGCGCGTTCCAGTGCGCCAAAATCGATTTGCCAGCCGTAGTCGTACTGCAGCGGATAGCGGACGAGCTTCACGTCCTGCAAGTCAGCGAGGAAATCAAAGAGGGGATAACTCGGCGTGGAGATAAGAATTTCATCCCCGGCATTGCAGAGCAGACGAAGGATGAACGAATAAGCCTCGGAGGTGCCGGTCGTGAGCACGATGTCTTCGGCCGCGATGTGCTCCCCGCGCCGCGTGTAGTATCTGGCCACTGCCTCGCGCGCCGACTCCAGTCCTTGCGCTTGCGGCTCGTAGACGAGCGAAGCGGGATTAGCCAGCGCGCGCAGAATGGCCTCGCTGTCGTAGTGGAACCCGCACTGCGTGGGATTCGATGCGGTCAGATCCAGGAGCGGCTTTCCAGCGGCGCGATGACGCGAGAGGGCTTCGCTGAGGCGATTGGTTTCGAGGTCCCAGTTCGAGCGAGCAGCGAAAAGGCCGCGCGCCCTGTCTGGCTGAGGACGCGTCACACACCCGTCCTTGGGCGATGGGTCGCGTCGCTATTCATAGCGCAGGGCGATGATGGGGTCGACGCGCGTCGCGCGGCGCGCCGGGATGTAGCAGGCGAGCGCGGCCGTGGCCACCAGAACCAACGAAACGCCGATGAAGGTCACGGGATCGTGCGTGCTCACGTTGAAAAGCAGGCTCGAGAGCACGCGCGTCGCAACGAGCGCGCCAATCAAACCCACAACCAGTCCGGCGGCCGCGAGCTTCAACCCTTGACCAACGACGAGCTTCAGAACACCAAGGGGCTGTGCGCCGAGGGCCATGCGGATTCCGATCTCGTGCGTCTGTTGCGTGACGGAGTATGACAGCACGCCGTAGACGCCGACAGCCGCGAGGATCAGCGCGAGTCCACCGAAGAGTCCCAGCAGGGCCGCGCCCATACGCGGCGCCCAAAGCCCCTGGTCCACCACTTCTCCGATCGTCTGCACGTTGGTGATCGCAAGATTTGGATCGAGCGATTGAACCTGTGCGCGCACGCTGGAAACGACGGACTGCGGATCGCCGACGGTCCGCACTTCCATGCTGGCAAACGGAGAGAATTCCTGCGTGATCGGCAGGTAGATCAAGGGTTGCGGATCTTCACCGATATTGTTCACGATGGTGTCGGGAACGATGCCGACGATCTCCCAGAGCTCCGTCTCATCGATAAAGTGGAAGCGTTTGCCCAAAGCGTTCTCATTCGGCCAGAAATGTTTGGCCATGGCTTCATTCACGACGGCCACGGGGGTAGTCATCGCGCGATCGGAATCGGTAAAAGCGCGGCCGGCGATCACCGGAATATGCAGAGTTTCGAAGTAATTTGGCATCACGTCGTTCAACTCGGTCAGGGTGCCGCGGTAACCCGTGTCCATGTCCTGGCCCTCCGGAAAGGTGGTGCGCTCAAAACCACCGCCCAGCGGGAGATTGGACGCGATCGTCGCGTCGGCGACACCCGGCGTGGCCTTGGCCCGATCGATGGCCTGGCGAAAGAACTGGTCGCCACGACCCTCGTCGTAGTGGAGCGCGCCGAGATCGAAGGCCATCGCGAAGAGTTTCCGCGACTCGAAACCGAGGCTCATGTTCTGCGCGTTCTGCATGCTGCGCACGAAAAGTCCGGCTCCGATCAGCGCCACCATGGCCAGCGCGATTTCGGAGACCACGAGCAGGCTTCGGAGCGGATTGCTTCTCCAGCCGACAGTGTTGCCGCGACCGCCGATCTTCAGACTCTCAACCAGATCGGGCCTGGAAGACTTGATGGCAGGCGCTATTCCGAAGAGCACTCCCGTAAAAACGGAAATGGCCAACGTGAACAGAAGCACGCGCCAATCGAGGGCGAGACTGATTTCGCCGTCCTGAATGAACGAGGGACGGAACGACCACAGTGCGGTGCGCCCCCAATACGCCACGACAAATCCAACGGCGCCGCCAACAAGCGCGAGCAGCATGCTTTCCGTAATCAGTTGGCGCAGGATGCGTCCACGGCCCGCGCCGAGAGCAGCGCGCAGGCTCATCTCTTTTTCACGGCGCGCGGACTGCGCGAGCAGCAAATTCGCCAGATTGACGCAGGCGATGAGCAGGACCAAGCCGACAATACCCATCATCACGCCGCCGGCCAGCGTGAACTGGTCGTGCTGGTTGGCGCCAACAGCAGCTTGAGCCATCGGAGTGAGGGTGACGCTGCGGCCCGCGTTGTCCTTCGGATATTCGCTTTCGAGGTGCGTGGCGATCGTCTTGATCGACGCGTCCGCTGCGCCGATGCTGATGCCCGGTTTGAGGCGCGCAAAAGACTGCGCCAGGAGCGCGCGGCGCTCATTGAACCACTCGCGAACGAATCCGGTAAGAACCTGGGGATACATGCTCGCGGGTATCCACACCTGGTCTGGATCGGCAAACGTGAACGGGCCTCTGAAACCGCGCGGCGCAACACCGATGATTGTGTAAGGAATTGCGTTGAAGGTGAGCGTCCTGCCAATGAGGCCCGGGTCGGAACCAAACTTGTTGGCCCAGAAACTGTAGCTGATAACCGCAACGTTGTTGCCGCTCGGTTTCGTGTCCTCATCGGGAAAGAAGAAGCGTCCTGTGGCAGGGCGCAAGCCGAGAACGTCGAAATAATTTGCGCTGACAAGCTGACCGGCGACTTGCTTGGCTTCGGCGCGGCCGCTCCAGGTGAGCGGCATCTGCATATAGCAGGCCAGCCCCGTGAAGACCTGATTGTCGCGGGCGTAATCGCGACAATTGGGGTACGACATGCCCATTTTGATCTGGCTCGCCGTCGTCACATGGGTGTGGCTGTCGATGGTATCGACCTCGACGACACGGGAGATGTCCTTGACCGGGAGCGGATTCAGCAGCACCGCGTTTACCACCGTGAAAATCGTGGTGTTTGCGCCGATGCCCAGGGCGAGCGAAACGATGGCAATCGCGCTTACGCCGGGGCTCTTGACCAGCATCCGCGCCCCGTAGCGGATGTCCTGCCAGAGCTTTCCCATCGCATCCTCCGTCGGAACCCTGTCAAGTCTCCACAAACCAGCGGGCAAAATGGTACTTTACCTCTGATTGGACGTTCCGGTTCACAAAACGTCTGTGCGCAGGACGCCGTAAGGTTCAAGCATCGAGTCCACGCCGATGGGCGTCACCATGTATGCGGTCAAGATCGCCGGGACTCTGAGCCTTCATGGAGTCAAACGCCGGCGATCTTGCCACCGAAAATGACGCCCTCCGTCTGGCCCGCAGCAACGCGCCCGTGAAACAGATCACCACCGGCACGCTCTGTCACCTGGAAGCCGCAATGGTGGAGAGCGCACTCGGTGGCTGGAATCTCGCCGATCTCGATTTTCTTTTCATCGAGAACGTCGGCAATCTCGTTTGCCCTTCCTCCTACGACCTGGGCGAGGAAATCCGCCTGGTCCTCATGTCCGTGACCGAGGGTGAAGACAAACCACTGAAGTATCCGACGATCTTCAACAGCGCGGACGTTGCGGTCATCACGAACCTGGATATCGCCGCCGCCGTCGAGTTCGACGCGGCAGCCGCTTGCCGCAATATCGAGGCGGTCCGCGCAGGAATGGCGGTCCTGAAAGTCTCCGCGAAATCCGGCGAGGGCATGGATGCGTACCTCGAACTTTTCAAATCGCGCCGCGACTCCAGGCAGCCTAGTGTTTCTCGCCTGAGGTGAACGTGGTCCAGGGATACGCAGGCATATCCCGAAGGATCGGTGTCCACCAATTGTATTCAGGATGCGCCTTCAGGAATGGCTTCGCGTAGAAGCTTTCGCCGCCGGGATGGCCGAGATGCGCGATCAGCTCCATTTTTGCAGCCATTTCGCTGTCGGTGACTTTCCCCTGTACCGCGCCGCCGGGGAAATAGGGCCCCCAGCCCCAGATTGAGATACCTTCGCGATCGGTGTCGACGTGGCCGCAGAGCGTGCGGCTGTCGGCGCCCTCTTTTTTTGTGTAAGCGTCGAAGTGGTCGGCCTCGAACTGCTCGGCCAGGCGTGCGTCGATCTTGCCTTTATATTGCGCCATCAACTGGTTCCAGCGAACGTGGCGCGCGTTGGCGGTATTGGACGCCTGGTGAACGTCGAAGGTGGTCTCGTCCTTCGTTACCTGCGGATCGCTGGGAAAATTGGAGCCCACGAAGTAGCCGTCTTTGGTGCGCCAGAGGCGCGTGTGCTTCAGGCCCTGCTCGAAACGGGCAACTTCGCCAGTTTTGCGGTCGCCGAGCAGCCAATCGTTGGCGTAGCCGCCGTTGTTGCCGACGTTCATGATGCGAACGTAGTCGTCAATCGAGCCCGCGTATTGGAGAGCTTTGCGCGCGCGCGCGAATTCGGCGATGCCGTTGGGATCCCAGCCCTCGAACTGCGAAATGGTGGTCTCCGTCACCATGAGGCCGTCGGAATTGATGCCGAAGTCGTCATCGCTGGCGATGACGCCGGGAAAACCGTCCATCAAAATGCGGTACCCACGCTGCGGAACGATGTCGAACATGATGCGCCAGCGTTCACCGTTCGCGTAATTCGTCCAGTTGTTGTGCGCGATGACGATGTCGTGCGCTTTCGTATAACTGCCGGTGGCGACGAACGCGCTGCAGTTCCCCGGGCTCTTCAGCCGAGCGGCGTCCGCGACTTTGTGCTTTTCGTTGTACCAGGGAACGTAATAGTCGGAGAGCTCTTCCATGGCGTTCAGCGCGATGACGTCGTCCAGGTCGATCGATGCGACGCCGTGCGCGTGCAGTCCTGCAACGATTCCCTTCAACTCCGCCTGATATTCGGGATCGATTTTCGGCCAGAGCATGTCGTGGGCCGCTTTCTTGAAAAAAGCCCAGTCCTTGTGCGTGTTGTGCGTGTCTTCCAGGCGAACGGCGCGGAAGGCGTCCGCAATTTCCGGAGCGAGTAGGTACCCGTGCTGGAAACCGATTTCGTCGGGCGAGCCCTGCAGGTGGACATAGATCCAGCCGTTGTCCGTGAAGCGATACGCGCCCTGGAGCCGCGCGTCCTGCGGCGCGTTCGCGGATGCTTCCGCCGATGAAGCCGGAGAGACGACCGGCTGCGGTGAGGGACTGGCCTTCGCTTCGTGGCGAAGGGCCCATGCGGAGAGCACGGTAATCGCAAACACCGCGAAAAGCACGACAGGCAAAATCTTCAGCGCAACGCGCATCGCAAGCCTCCGGAACCCAGATTTTCCGAGGTCATCTTAGCTCAAGCGCCCAGCCCTCGCCACAGAGAGCGCATCAACGAGACAGACGCGAAATCTCCGGAGAACGAATTAGATCAGGCGGCGTCGAAAAGACTTGGTGTACAATGGCCGCAGTTTGCGGAGTGCAGAGAGGAATCCCCGTTCCCAAATCAATTCACCAGGAGGATTGCCATGCCCACTCGTCGGACTGCGTTGCTGATTTCATTCGCCGCGATCGCCTTGGTTGCGGGCGGACAAACCATGCCACATCAGAAGAAAAGCGCCGCCAAAGCGGCAGGCGGCGCGATGATCGTCAATCCGGGATCGGAAAAGTGGGGCGACCTTCCGGCTGCGGCGATGGTAGGCACGCCGTCGGTTGAAATGGGAGGCAAAATGCAGGTCGCCATCCTTCAGGGCGACCCCATGACGGCGGGGCGGAGTTATACGGTGCGGCTCTCGTGCACCGATGGAACGAAGATCGCGCCGCACTGGCATCCGACAACCGAGAACGTGACCGTGATCAAAGGCGGGGCAGCCGTCGGCATGGGCTCGAAGTGGGATGATGCGCTTCTGAAAGACGTGCCGGTGGGAGGTTTTTTCTCCGCAGCGCCGCACATGACGCACTTCGCGCAGTGCAAGGGCGATTCGATTTTGCAGGTGCACGGCATTGGGCCGTTTGTGCTCAATTTCGTTTCGCCGGACCAGACCCAACCCGGACAGAAATAATCGCAGGCTTGCCGGCGCCGTTCAAACAGTTCCGCTGCCAGTGCGGCCGTGTGCGAACACGAATAGGCCGGAATGGTTGGTTATGACCTGACCGTGCGAACCGTTTGTCCTCATTTTGAAGTGTTCTGAACAACCAACTACTGCGAATGAGGGTGCGAAATGTGAGGCTAAGGAAGAACGGTCGTAGCGCTATCTGAGAAATCGATCACGCGATAGCAAGCGGCGATTGTCAGACGTGCAACGACAAGCCGTGGGGACTCCGCCGATCTCGCTGGAGCCTGCTCTGGTTGCGAAATTCGTTGTGGAGGGTGCAGGGGAGGAGTACGATGCACCAGAAATTGAGCCAATCGGAAATCCCGTCTGAACCATAAAGGGAGAGCCATGAAAATCATTCGGGCCTCGCTCGCTTCGTTTTTGCTCTTAGCCTCTAGCGCGCCTGCGGGTGCCGATTTCAAATACACCGAGACGTCGCAGATGACCGGCGGCTCCCTGCTTACCATGATGAAGTTCGTTTCCAGGTTCTCTCGCGGAGATGCCAAGAAACAGGAAAAAGACATGCTGCGGCCGATCAGCACAACGCACTACGTTAAGGGCGATCGCCTGCGCACCGATAACGAGGACGGCACCTCCCAAATCATCGACCTCGGCGGCCGGCGCGTGATCGCCATCGACAACAACAAGAAAACGTACGCCGTGGCGACTTTCGATCAGATCAGAGCCGCAATGGAGCAGGCGGCGCAGCAGATGCAGCAGCAGACGCAGCAGAATCCGCAGACGCCGCAGGAGAAAGCCGTGCCCCAGGACGTGCAGCTCACTCTTAAGCCCACCATCAAAGTCATGCCAGGCGGCGCTGGCCGCACGATCCTGGACCAGGCCACCAATGAAACCAACGTGGAGATAGACCTCGCCATGGAAGGCACGGCTACCGGCGCCGACGCGCCGCCACCCGGCCAGCCTAACTCCGCCACCTTTACCTCCACGATGAACATGGACAGTTACGTGGCGCCAAATGTTACTGGTTACGAGGAGTTCGCGCAGTTCTACAGGCGCATGGCCCAAGAGGTATCCTGGATGAAGATCCCTTCAATGCCCGGCATCCAAATCGATCCCCGAGCCGCGGAGGGCATGTCTGAGCTGCAGAAGAATTCCGACGCCCTGAAGGGCTTCCCGATGCTCTCATACGTCAGCATGACCCTGTCTGCAACAGCCGATGGGCAGACCCAAGCCCTGGGATCGCAAAACAGCAGCGCGTCTAGCCCGCAACCGTCGAATCCGCCGCCATCACAGACCTACGACTCTCCGAGCTCGCTCGAATCGGCAGCGGTGATGAAAGGATTGGGTGGGCTGTTTGGCAAAAAGAAGAAGAAGGACAATGATTCCGCGCCGGCGGCCAGTACCCTGCCTCCGAATCCCCACCCCAACCCGAATGCGCTGATGGAAATGACTACGGCGGTAACTTCGTTCTCGACGTCCTCGCTGGACGGAAGCCTGTTCGACGTTCCTGCGGGCTTTCTGCAGATGCAAGAGGATCCAATGCAGGTTTTTGGCGGAGGCGCGAGATCGTCGCAGCGGCCGGAAAATAAAAAGTAGCCGATTTCGGCGAGCTACTGGCAGGGAGTTCTTAGACCTTTTCGCCGAGACCGCGACGTCTTACCGCCGATTCCGTTTTCACGCTGCCGAGAAACAATCCAACGCCGCGAGCACCTGATACTCTGACAGAGTGGTTGCGGGATCATGCTGCGCTAGATCGTTGCGGGTTTGCACTGCGCGCATGATTCGCGGCCAGTGCAGCCGTGTGCGGACACGAACAGCCTAGAATGGTTTTGTTTCCTTTCGCCATCCTTAATGACACTCAGAGGCTGGGGCGCCTCCGAATCTTTCGCGCCGGTCCCTCGATACGATATAGAATCAAGCGGTTACGCGCGCCGGGCCCGTAGCTCAGCTGGTTAGAGCAGCGGACTCATAATCCGTTGGTCCCAGGTTCGAATCCTGGCGGGCCCACCATTGCTTCCCGGACTTGGGTTCTGATTTCTCGCGCGAATTCGGCGTCCCGGCGGGAGAGACGGCGCCGGCTAAAATACGAGAGCGTGGCTTTCCGAACCGGCGGGAAAAACGACGGACTGATCCATACCCCGAAACCAGATCTCGAGGAGCTTTCTCGATCCACCCGGAGTCGTGTCATACATGACTCCGTCTCGATCGTACTTTGCGTTCCGCTTCACCCATGTTCCATGAGCGGTCGTAACCGTATCGGTTCCGCGAACGAATTTCACGGTCGCATCGACGCCATAAGATTCCCAATTCACAACGAATCCTTCCGGAACATCCACATCGCTGTATAGCTTCTTCACGACAGGAAGCCAAAATTCCCGCGACTCTCTCGGCAAGGACCGTGCCTTGAATCCTTCGGACCGCAAGCCTCTGCGCGCCAGTTGGGCGTCTCTTTCGTTGCGGAAAGGGCCGGCCAATACCTGGTAGGAAGCCATCCACAGGAGATTCTTCGGGACGACAACTGCGTGATAGCCCGTGTGAGCCAGCTTGTCGATTATTTCGTCCGCCTGCAATTCGTCGCTGAATTTTCCGACCTGGAAATATTTCCCGAGAGGCACAGCTGAATCCAATGCCTCGCTGTCCGCGACGGGTTCAGCGGAATACGCCGTTGGTGTAAGTTCGAGAACTTTGGTTTTGGCAGGGAGACTACCGACCGTGTCGGGTTCGACAGCTTTTCCCGGTTGGCTCGCGACAGCCACGCTGCGGGCCTGCGGGGACATTGGCAAAGGACCCATCGACGGAATTGACCGGGGATTTGCGGCCTTCGCCTTCGGCTCAGATTTCGAGGGCCACACTCTAACGGATTCTGCCCGCGGCTGCGATACAGTCGCTCTCGCACGCGACGACGGCCGAAGCGTCGCACTTTCGTTTTGCGCCGGCGCTTTTAGAATCAGAGGCTGTGACGAAAGCGTGCGAGCCTGCGGTGTCGCGCCGAAACGCTCTCCCGCGCGAATCAGCAACTCGCCGATTTGCCGCCGATTCGCGCGAAACAGAAGGGCCGCCAGAACGACGACGCTGATCAGAAGCCCGGTAGCCAAACCGCGGGAGTACTCGGTCCAGCGCAGCGGCACGCGGCGCGTCTTCAGCCATCCCAGGAACGCCGTGGAGGCGGCAGAAATGGCGGCAGGCGTGGGGTTCGCGCCGGACCTGGCGGTCGCCAGGGGCGGTGAACCTTGCTGCGTCGAAGCCGACGCCGAAGGGCCTGGTTTTTGTTCGAGAGACGTTGGCCCCCGCCCCGGAGGGGGAGGCGGCGCAGGCGCCAAGCTGCGTGCCGCGGACCGCCTTGCCGGCGGGAGGGGTTCCGTCGATTGGGTGATCCAGTTGTGGATCTCAAGACGTGCTTTCGGTGAGATGTCGTTGAACTGCACGCCGCCAGTCTTTCGCTTCTCATCAATCCAGGCCAGGCGGCCCTGAGCGTCAATTCGATTGCCTTCTGCCGAAAACCAAAAGCGGACCAACTTATCCTTGTCCGCCCGCATCGGTGCAACCGACTGAAAACACAACCCTTCTTCCGACACGTTGACCACGATGCCGCCGTTGTCCCCTTCGAAGTTGATGTAGGCAATCCCCTCAGGTCTAATGCGGGGAATTTGGCGCCGCTCCGGCTTCATCACTGGCACGGACATCGAACAAGGCTCCGGATGAATTACAGACCGATGATGCCCCGGTTCCACGAATACTTGGCTTCAACCCCTCGACGAGAGGTGACGGGCACTTTGGTCTATTCGCCTATGTTTGGTCCCGTCGTCCGGCGCGCCGCAAGGTCCTTCGCAGCGTTCCCAGTCCAGTAATTCCCCCAATAACGGAACGTTGAGACGGAGTTTCGCCCAGTTCACCGCCTTTTGAGGGATCACTACCACACAATTACGGGCTTTTCTGTGGCGCGAAACCTACCGAGCAACTTCGCCGAAGGCAATAGCCTAAACGTACTAGTACCCTCTCTGTTACGGGGCGCGCTGTTTGCTTCGGGGCGATTTGGCGCGTTTCAGCGAACGCTGCTGACCGCTATGCCCACTCGCCTGCGCGCATGACGGGCTCCGAGTTACCGGCTGCAGTGATGCCGTCTACGTCGATGCGGTTCGAGCCGATCATCCAGTCGACGTGAATCAAGCTGTCGTTTGCGCCGCGCGCTGCCAGTTGGTCCGGAGTCAGGCCGTTACCGTCCTTCAGGCAAGTGGTGTAAGCCTGTCCGAGAGCAATGTGGCAGGCGGCGTTTTCGTCGAAAAGAGTGTTCATGAAGAGCAAGCCGCTCGCGGCAATGGGCGACGAGTGTGGCACCAGCGAGACTTCGCCCAGGCGGCGCGCTCCTTCGTCCGTCTCGAGCATGCGTTGCAGAACCTGCTCGCCGCGCGAGGCGCGAGCCTCGACGATCCGCCCCGCTTCGAATCGCACAGCAATCTCTTCGATCATCGTGCCCTGATACGACAGCGGCTTGGTGCTCGTCACGCGCCCTTCCACGCGATCCTTGTGTGGCGTGGTAAAAACCTCTTCCGTGGGTATGTTGGGAATGCAATAGCGCCCATTGCCCGCCATTGAGCCTCCGCCGAGCCACAGGTGACCGTCCGCCAGTCCGACGCGAAGATCAGTTCCCGGACCCCGGAAGTGCAGGGTCGAATAGCGCTTCTGGTTCAGGCGGTCGGCGCGCATGTGCAAATTCGCGTCGTGCTCTTTCCACGCAGCCATCGGGTCCGGCCCGTCGACGCGCGACGCGGCGAAGATCGCGCTCCACAGCCGCGCCAGCGCCTCCTCCTGTGGCAGATCCGGAAAAACAGCCGCCGCCCATGCGGGAGTGGCGCTCGAAACGATCGTCCAGTTGATTTCCTGGCGCGTAATCAACTCCAGCGCGGGACGATACGCTTTCGAGGTTGCGCGATTCACGCGGCTCACTTTCTGCGGATCTTCCTTCGACAGCAGCGAAGGATCGCTCCCCGCAATCGCCAGCCGCGCGGCGCCCTTGCGGTATGCCTGCGCCATGCCGTCGTAGAGCCACGATGGAGCCGCGTCGAAGCTCGCGTCAGAACCGCACCGAAAACGAGCCAGCGCCGACTGTTCGTCGCCAAAAAGCGTGGTGACGAGCGCCGCTCCCGTCTTGTAGGCCTGCTCCGTGATCCGTCGCGACAGCGGAATAGCATCCAGCGTCGCCGTCATCACCAGCTCCTGTCCCTCCGCGAGTCCCAGCCCGATGCGAACGGCAACCTCGGCGAGACGGTCGAGATTCTTCGCAAATTCCGGCGTTTCGGTGAATTGTCCTTTGGCGAATGCCGTGGTCGATGTCATGGCTAGCATTATCCCGCGGGCGCACCGTATCCACAAACTCGGCAATAAAGTGGGCAAAAAAGGAAGGCCGGACCGCTTCTGAAAAATACAGTCTGTAGTGTATTGGACAGACGCTTAGGTTGTGTTCGGATACAATGGTGTCAGACCAGACGGAACAGCGCCTGAAAAACCTTTGTGCGCAGGCGATCCAGACGAACGACATTCACGACGTCGAAAGAATTCTGGCTGATTTTCGCGCGGCGCTCGAGGAGCATATCCGTCACGCGAAGGTTTCACTGGCTTCAACCGCCTATCTGATCAACGATCAGGACCCTCAGCCTGCGCCTTCCCCGCCTCGCGCAAAGTAAGCACGCCCCACAAGAATTCCCTCGTCGGCGACTCCCGGTTTCGGTGGCTTCGGATACAAGCAGGTTGCGCTTTCTCAGCGGATGGCTTCGTAAATCCGCAACTCCGCCGGCTGATTTCCCCGATGAGGGACTGCCAGATAAAGACGGCCGAGCTGCGGTGAAAAGAACGACGTTCGCGCTCCAGCAGCCGTCGGAATCTTCGCGACCGGCCGGTAATGATCGGCATCCTGCTGCTCGACGACGCTCAGGAAGCCTTCGCCTCCTGAGATGTAAATCCGCCTGGCCGCCGCGTCGTACCAGAGATCGTCCGAGTCGCCAACCGTGGCAACGTGCGCGACGATTCGCCCGTTCGACGTATCCAGAGCGAGAAACTGCGCCGGCCTGCGTGTCACCACGAAGAGCCGGGCGTCTTTTTCATCGAGCGCCATTGGGAAATTCGAACGGTACTCGTTCATGGGCCAGCGCGCGACGATCGCGCGCCGCTGCCAGTCCCCCACCGCAATTTCGCGCGCGTCGGGGATATTGATGAAGATTTTTCCGCCGCCCTTCTCCACTTCGAAGGCCTCGGGATGCGCCTCAACCTTGATTTCGCCGAGCAGCCGGGCCGTGGCCGCGTCCAGCACGCCAATTCCACCCTCGCCGTATCCCACATACACCCGCTGCGTCGCTGCGTCGTACCTCGTATCGTCCGCATCGGACCCGAAATCCTCAGTCGAAATCAGCTTGTACGTCGTTCCGTCGAACACGCGCACTTTCCCGTCAGCAGCGTTCGCCACAAAGATCCTGTTCGAACTCGGGGCGTAGGTCACGCCTTGCGGCTCGTGAACCCCGTCGATCGTGTGCAGCCGTTTATCGGCGGCCAGGTCAAACACTTCCACCGTGTCGTTCCCGAGCGCGGACATGAACAGCCTGCGGCCTTTCACATCGATTCCGAAGTGGTCGATTCGCCCCTTCACGTTCGGCAAAGGAATGGTCTCGACCAGCCGCAACGGCGGCGCTTGCGGTGCCGGAAGGGCAAGTACGAGGAGGGCCAAGACAGACGAGAGAATGTATCTCCGCATTGTGGTTTTTACCGGAAGTTTTTCAGCAACATGATGCTGGATTCCTCGAACTCCGTCTCGACGTAGAGCAGCGACTTGCCATCGGGAGAGAGGGCCAGTCCCCCTCCCATCGGCTTATGCACAGCGGCGATACGAGTGATTTTGCCCGTGGAAAAGTCAAAAAAATCGACGGTCGCTGGGGAAACCTCGAAAAAATCGGCCGTCGCCGGCGAAGATTCCGCATGGTTGAGGAAATAAATTCCATTTTTGCCCAGCGCCCAGTTAAACCACAGGTATCCGAAAGGCTGGTCCAACACGCGGCTTTCGGGACCACCGTTCAGGGGCATCTTCCATATCCCGTCCGCCTCGAACTTGGAGTAGTACAGGAAGCGCCCGTCGGCCGATTCGGCCGCAGCGAGCCCGCCGCTCTTCGTGATCTGAACAGGCGGTCCACCCTTCAATGGAGTCTTCCACAGTTGAAAAGGGGCGTTGCCTCGCTTGGAAGTGAAATAAATCCACTTTCCGTCACGCGACCAGCTCGGCACCAGGTTATCGGCGCCCGGAATCGTGCTGAGGAGCCGCGGAACCCCGCTCGGTAATTCGACGAGGTAGATTTCGGCACGTTCCGTCGGATGGAACTCGAAGGCGAGATAGCGGCCGTCTGGCGACCAGGCTGTGGTTCCGGCCGTTCCATGAAGGGACGTCAACTGGGAACAGTCTCCGCCGTCACTGTCGCAAACCCAAATTTCGCTGCTTCCCAGACGGTCGGATTCGAATGCGATCTTTCTTCCATCGGGAGAAAAATGGGGCCGCACCTTGCTGCCTTTCTCCGAGATCAGCACGGTCGCGGGACCCCGGGAGTGCGTTTCATCCGCAAGGCTAATCCGCCAGATATTGTCTTTGCTGACCGCCTGCTCGTAAGCGAGCAGGTTGCCCTTGGGAGCCATGGATGGACTGCAAGCCGGCGCGCCGGCCGGAACCGAGCGCGGCGTTCCTCCCGAAGCGGATACGCGCCACAGCCCTGCCTGCCCGCCGCGTGTGGAAGAGAACACAATCTCGTGGCTGTCGGGAGTCCAACTCAATCCAAATGTCGGCCGATTATCGAAGGTCAAGCGCTCAGGTTCGCCGCCGGCGGCGGGCACGACATACACGTCGTTCACGACCCCGGCAATAGTCCCACGGACAAAAGCCACTTTCAAACCGTCCGGCGAAAAGACCGCGCTATCGTCCCGGCCCGTGTCAGGAGGAGATGTAAGAATCCGCCTGCCGGAGCCGGCGACCCCAAAAAGCGTAATCCACGAATGGCCGCTGTGTGGGTCGCTTTCGGGAAATGCCAAAAGCTTGCCATCAGGAGACCAGGACAAACTGGGATAAGGAGGGCGCGGCTCCGTGTACAACCTGTGCTCGGTGCCACCCAGAGCAGGAACGACGTAGATGCCAGCTTCCTTCTGAAAGAGACGAAGAAAGGCCACTTGGCGTCCGTCAGGCGACCACGTTGGACAACAATCATTCACATTTCTGCTAAGACGCAGCGACCTTTCGCCGCCGACCATTGCGATGTAAATCCCGGAATTCTGCCCGTCGAAATCGACGAACGCCACCTGGCGTCCGTCGGGAGAAAATTCAGGATCGCTCTCGTAGCCCCGCATGCCGGCCAATGGCATGACTTCAATCGAGGCTGGCGGCGGATCGGAATGTCTTTTTGTGAACCACCAGGCGGAGAGTCCCGCCAGCACGCTCACCAGCGCCACAACCGCGATCCATTGATTCCGGCCGCTAGTCTTCCGCTGGTCCCTTGTTGCCGCGTGCTCGGTCGGAACACCGGGCGAGACCGGCTGGTCGACGTGGCAAATGAACCGGTAGCCCTGCCGCGGAACGGTCTCGACGAAACGCGGGTTGTCCGCCGAATCGTTCAGCGCCTCGCGCAGCCGGGCTACGGCGCTGTTGAGCCCGTGATCGAAGTCGACGAAAGTGTCTGCCGGCCAAAGCTTCTGGCGGATTTCTTCTCGTGTGACAACGTCCCCGGGACGCTCGAGAAGCATGGCAAGGATGCGAAAGGGTTGCTCCTGCAGTCTGATCTTCTGGCCGCGCTTGCGCAGCTCGGCAGACTGAAGGTCAACTTCGAAAATTTCGAAGCGGATCGCCGTGCGTTGTGGGGTGGGCGCGATCATTCGTCACCAGCGGTCAGACGAGTGTACCACCAACACGCCATCGTTCCTTTTCTCGTGAAAAATGCTCAGCGCGACCTCGTGATATGAACCGTAGCCTTCCTCGAATCAGTAATTTGCCCCGTGACCAACACGTGTAGATCAGATGTTTGCCGTTGCATTGCTTTGAATCCCGCGGTTGGGCAGAGTCGCCCGACACAACGGACCGGGCAACGATCTCCCGTCCTGTTGGGACTCCAAAGGGGAACACTTCATGCTGCAACGCCAATCTCGAGCTCGACGATTTTCTCTGAAATCGGCATCAGCGTTAGTTCTAATTCTGATCGCCCCATTTGTGGTTTTTTCACAGGACATCGGCAACAAACAAACCGCGGCTGCCCTCATCGAATTGACTCAGAAAGCAGAGCAAGGCGATGTCACAGCGCAGTTTGCTCTGGGAGAACACTACCGCGAAGGCTCCGGCGTGGCCCTCGACTATGCGCAGGCGGCGAAGTGGTATGACGCCGCGGCGCGCCAGGGGTCGGCCACCGCCCAATTTCACCTCGCATATCTATACGAAAATGGAGACGGAGTTGTTCGCGACTACGTCCGCGCGGCCGAGTTGTATCGCCTGGCCGCCGAGCATGGAGACTCTACCGCCGCGAACAATCTGGCGGTCATGTACGACCGCGGCCGCGGAATTCCGAAGAGCTTGCGGGACGCGCTCGCCTGGTACCAGATTTCCGCCGAACGGGGCGACCCCACAGGCCAATCCAATCTTGCCTCTATGTATTTCTCCGGGCGAGGCGTCCGCCGGAACTATGAAGCAGCGGCGAAATGGTTTCGCGCAGCCGCCGAGCAGGGGCTTCCGGCAGCGCAGAACGATCTCGCGTTCCTGTATTACAACGGCGAGGGCGTGCCGGTTGATTACGGCGAATCGGCGAGATGGACGCGCCTTGCGGCCGAACAGGGATATGGCCCGGCGCAAGTTGGCCTTGGCTATCTCTACGAGCAAGGAAAAGGCGTTCCGCTCGACTATGTGAAGGCTTGCATGTGGTACAGCCTCGGCGTGCGCGGAGGAGATTCGCGGGGCACGGAAAAACTAAAAAGCCTCTCGCACATCATGACGCCCGAGCAAATCACGAAAGCGGCGATGCTGGCGGACGGCTGGTCACGCCAACAAGGCAGCGCAATCCTGCTGGCTGCGAAAGCGCGGCCCAACGCCAAGTCGCTCGACGCGCCCGGCCGCTGATTGTGGATTGCGATCAGGCATCAACGGGAGCCTCGTCGCGCAAGGGCGAGCCTCACAAGCGCTGCCCGGGCAATCAGCGGCGGTTGGCCTGCGACTGAGGAATTCCAAAGTACTCATCGAGACGCGACAGGGCCTGGCGGAGTTGGTCCGGTTCCCCGCCGAAACCGAAGCGCAGATACGAGCCCATCCCCAGCTGCTCTCCCGGCACGATCAAGACGCTCTTCCGCGCGCGCAGTTCCTCCGCGATCTGCGCGGAATTCCCCCCGTGGCGCAACCCGACCCACGCGATTGCTCCGGCCTTCGGCGGGATGTGCGAGAAACGGTCGCCTTGCGACTCCAGCCAGTTCCCTAGAACCGGATAGTTCTGTTTCAAAATCTTTCGCGTGCGGCCAAGAATCCAGTTGCGGCGTCTCGGCTCGAGAGCAACCGACGCAAGCTGGTCGGTGAGTACGGTCGGCGCAATGCTTGTGTAGTCGTGATAGCCCCAAAGCCGCTCAACCAGTTCAGCAGGCCCAACAACCCATCCCGTTCGCAGTCCGGGCAAACCATATGCCTTGGAAAGGCCGCCTGTGCAAAGAGCGCGCTCATAACTCCCCCAGAAAGAAGGCGTCATGCCGCCATCGAACTCTGCGCCGCGATACACCTCGTCCGCCAGAATCCACGCGCCCGCTTTCGCCGCGGCATCGATAATCGCTTCGCGCGCTTCCGGATGGAGAACGGCGCCGGTGGGATTGTTGGGATTGCAGATCGCGATCAGCCGCGTCTTGCCGGTAACGACAGTTTTCAGATCGTCCGGGTCGATGCCCCATCGAAGGTTTTCGCGCAGACACAACGGCTTCGTCGCCGCGCCGAATGCGGCCGCCAAGCCCGCGATCTGCATGTAATTCGGCGTCATGAAGACGACTTCGTCGCCCGGCTCCAGCAGCGCCCACGCACAAACGAAATTCGCCTCCGAAGCCCCGCAGGTGACCAGCACGTTTTCCGTCCTGGCGCCGGCGTACAGGCCCGCGATGCGCGAGCGCAGCTCCTCGCTCCCATTCGTCTGCGGATAGCCCTGCCGCAGGTTCAGAATTTTCTCCAGCATCGCTGAGTCACCGACGAGCTCCGCGGTGGTCAGCGGAAGCACTCCGCTTTCGGAAATATTCAGCTCGACACGATTTTCCCAGACCGATTGCCAGCGCTCGAGTTCGAATGCGTTTATCCGCATGCGGTTCACCCCGCGGAAAGTTTGGACCGTTGGAATGTAAACGAAAATGGAGCTTCGTCGAAGTGAATTCCGAGACAAACGCCGGAGGCCCGGCGCGCTTGCTAACGAAAACGGCCATCCGGCGCGAGGCCTTTGCGCGCGAAACGCGCATCCCGAGGCAGTTGCCGGGCGGCGATCTTCTCGATGACGGACGAATTACGGCTGCGGTTGCTTCGGCTTTTTCTTCAGGAAGCCGCCCAGGAGGCCCTGGGCCGCGCCAACCGTGCCTTTCGCCGTCCCCGTCGCCCCTTTCGCCGTGTTGCCGGCCATGCCGCTCAGGTCAGGCGTAAAAACCGGCGACGAAGTGGTGCCCGTAATCTTGAACGGGATTCCATTGTTCGTTCCCCCGCCGGTCAATGATGCAAGAGCGGTGGTGGCGACGCCCGCCAGATTGTTCGTGCCGAGCTTGGCGATCATTCGGCAGTCCAGTTGGCCGGTGGGGCTCACGTTTCCGTTGCCCGTCATGGCGCCGATCGAGGGCACCACCAGATTCAAATTCTGCGCATGCGTCCCTTGCGGATCGACACGCAAATTCGTACTCAGCGTTTGAATCTCCGTGTCCGCCGAGCCTCGCTTGCCAATTCCGGCGAAGGATGCCAGGGCCCCGAGCTTCCCCGTCAAATTGAATCCTGCCAGCTTCGCGTTCGAGAGATTCACAGGCCCGGTGATGACGAGCTTGTCGATGGGCCCGGTAATCGCAAGGGCCAGATCCAGGCCGCCCGTCTGCAGCGACGCGCCCGACGGCAGCTTCACGCCCACCGCAGGCAACACACCTTCCAGATCGGGAACCGGCATGGCCTTCCCTTCCATCTTCATGTCGAGCGTAGTCGTGGTTCCCGCTGCGTTGTACGTTCCGCCGAGGTTCGCGACTGCCTTGCCGATGCGGATTTGTCCCTGGCTCAGCGTGCCGACGTTGCGATGCAAGTCGTAGGTGGTGGCGTAGTCGATGTTCACGGGAACGGTCGCCGGCGAAGCGTCGGGAGCAAAGCGCACTTTTTCGGCCTTCACGGTGCCTTTCGACGCCATTTCGCGGCCATTCGACGACAAGCTGCCATCGAAACTGACGATTCCACCCACGCCGGACGACGACTCGATGAAACCCGTCGAAGCGAGATCGAGATTCTGTACGTTCAGCGTGGCATTGAACGGCGTCAATGAGGCATCGGTCTGGTCGATCGGGCCGGCTTTGCCATCCAGCTTGATGCTGCCGCCGCCGGGAGTCTTCGCCGTGAGTTGAAACGGAAACTCAGCCGTGTATGAAACGTTGGACGCCTCGAGGTTCACGTCCTCGTACCTGCGCGTCTTGTCGCTGCCGACGACGGCTACGGTCATCAGCCCGTTCTTGAGCTTCAATTCGCCGACGGAGAAATTGTTCGCCGAGGAAGAGGACGTCGAGGATTGCTGAGCAGCGGGCGGCTGTGTGGCGGCTGTCTGCGGCGCGGGCTTCGCACTGGCCGAATTGGCGGGTCCGAGACTCGAATAGTTCCAGCGGCCCGAAGGCGAACGCAGAAGCGTGACGTGGGGGTCGCTGATGGTGAAGGATTTGACTTCCAATCGCTTCGAAAAAATCAGCGGGAACAACGACACGCCCGCCGTCAGTTGCTTCGCCGTGAGGAAGGGGGATGGGCTGAAGGCGGGGTCATCGGCAACGGAGAAACCGTCCACCTTGACGCCGCCAGAAAAGATGGAGAGGCTGATGTTCCCGATCTCGACCTTGCGGCCGAGAGCACCGGAGAGATCGCTCTCCAGCGTGGGTTTGAATGTGTTTGCGTTGATGAAGAGCGGCAGGACAAGCGCAATCAGAACGAGCAGCGCCACCACCGCGCCGATGCCGATCAGAACTTTTTTCAACATGGCGAACCTCCGGAGGGCTGTCGAGCGAAAAAGAGTCCCAAGCGAAGCCACATCATACGCCCGCGGGTCGGCGTCCGCCAATTCTTCCGGGGAGCAACCCAAGAGCGAAGAAAAAGTGAATCTGGAAGTGTGTTTGAGTTGCGAGTAGAAATTCGTCGGGCCTTTGTTTTGATGGGGTTGCGGCGATTTCTATTCAAGGCTTGTTGCGATTAACATTTTTTGTCATCGCCATTTGTGCGTCCCGGTTTCTTGGCATGGAGGCCCGCCCAACCAGACGACGGGCCTCACCGGTTGCTCTCTTTGCGGGGGCGGAATTGGACTTCGATGCTTGACGGCTCGGGGAGCGGTGATTGAGGCGTCGCGGGACCAGCAAAGATGTAATTGACGCGGGGAGGCTCGAACCAGCGGCCGTCGTCGTCGAGGTGGGAATAGGCGCGAACGGCGCGAGTGACGATGTCGAACTCGAGGGGCGGAACGTAGTCGGCGTTCTCGAGATACTTTTCCATGACGCGGCCCAGTTCGCCCTTACGGCGGCGGAAAAGGCCGGTGGCGTGAGCGTGGCGGTAGATTGCGGTGCGATCGGAGAGGCCGTAGTCGCCGGCAATGTCCCGGGGACTGCGCCAGCGAACGAAGTCGCCTTCGATGGCGTCGCGGTCGGGATGGGAGCAGACCGAGCAAAGGCGGGAGTGGCGTTCGAAATCGGGGACACTGGAGGAGATCGGGTTCAGAGCGGCTTCGGGGGCTGGACCGTTTTGGGAATCTGTTGCCGGGCGCCCGGCGGCGTGTTCGGCTTCGCGGGCCGCACGGGCGGCGTCCTCGGCTTCGTTGCGGGCGCGTTCGGCAGCCTGTTTGGCGGCCTGGTACTCGGCCCACTCGTGCGCATAGAACATGCGGGACTCCACGGTGCGACCCTTTGCGTCCTGTCCGACCAGGAACGTGACGGGGAAGGTCCGCTTTCGGCGCCCGGGAGGAGGGGGCGGGGGAAGTTCCGGGGCGCCTTCTATCTGGCGCGGTTGAAGCGCGGTTTGCGGGAGATTCGGGCTGGTGTTGTCCATGGTGTGGTCAGGTTCTGTCCTTTCCTGTTCTGTCCTTTCCTGTTCTGTCCTTTCTTGTTCTGTCGTTTCTGAGATTTCGTCCATGGCGGGCTGCTGGGCCGAGGGGGTTTCTGGCTGCCGCGCGGCTTCGGTTGGCGCGGGATGGTGGAGTTTTCGGAGCATTTCCGGCTCGCTGGAGGCGAGTCTG
>Ga0209167_10000504_pt1 | contig 28067 bp, 45 predicted proteins | sample Coa_R1_9_FD_187154 | JGI IMG/M metagenome (GOLD analysis project Ga0209167, IMG submission 187154) | Surface soil microbial communities from Centralia Pennsylvania, which are recovering from an underground coalmine fire - Coalmine... | ecosystem: Environmental > Terrestrial > Soil >...
AGAGATCGGTCACGTCAGCCTCGCGGCATCATCATTGTGGGCCGAGCGAGCGGCGAGTTGATGGTCGCATCGTTTTGCGCGTCGCGGTTGGCCTTGGCTTGCGCGCGGGCTTGGGCGAGAGAGACCAACACGTTGCCTTCGAGCTCCTGCGCGACGTGGCTGAGGAACGCGCCTTGGACATCGGCGTAGCGGACGGTGAGCTCGCAGCCGTATTGGTCGGCGACATCAATGAACGCTCCGATGGCCTGGCCGCCAGAGACGGGAATGCTGCCGGGATCGGTCAGATCCTTCTTGGCCTTCCGCGCAATGTTCTCGCCGTTGAAGGTGAGCGCGATCGGGTTCTCGTGCCCGCTGATGAAGACCATCACGCGCCAGATGTCCGGTGAACTCATCTCAGCCCCCTTTTCGTTTTCCAGTCCGGCGCTTCCTTGCCGGCACTCTCAGGCTTGGCCGCTGCTTGATCGACGGCCATCTCGTCGGCGGTGGTGTCGCGGAGGTAGCCGGTTTCCAGGATGTCCCTGGCCATCATTTCGAGGAACCGGCCCGCCAGAATAACCGAATTGCGCGGCGTGTCACCGCCCTGCTGAAGCTTCAGAGCCGCGATGGCGTCGAGCGCGGTCCAATTGTCGTGGATGCGATAGTCACCGATATCCTGCGCCAGCCGCTTGATCGTCTCGTCCTTCACGACGCCTTCGCTTTCGCCGCCGCCGGCACCGCTCGCAGCAGCATCCAGCGGACATAGGTGGAATCGGTCATTCCCGAGCGCGTAGCCGCAACATGGACGCTCTCGTATTCCGACTTGGTGAGCATCACGGAGATCGAGCGATCCCGCTTGTTCTCCCCCTTGGTCGCGTAGACTCTCGGCATCACTCCCTCACGATGCGGTGGCAGCACTTACCACGACATAGCATAGGTTGGGAGCGACGTCTACTTGATGACGATGAGAGTCATCCGGATCTCGCGGCAGACGTTGAAGCCGTGGGCGAACTGATAGTCGAGCGCGGCGTTGCGTTCGTGGGCGGAGAAGCGCTCGTCCAAGATGTATTCGACGTGTTGGAGCTCGAAATCGACATCATGGCGGAGTGCCAGCGGCGTGTTCGCGAAGCCGCCGGCCTGCCATGCGAGGTTCGCCTTCTTGGAGAACAGTTCGAGCATCTGCGGCGTGACCGGACGAACATGGGTCGGGTCGCCGAGGAAGTCATCGTGCCGGGGATGCGGGACATGGATGCGGATGATCGCGCCGGGTGCCGACACGCGATAGAGTTCGATCATGAACGAGATGAACCGGGCCGACGCTTGGCCGATGTGTTCAAGGGTGTGGATCAAGGCGACCTCATCGACTTCGCCATCGCCGAGCGGCAGGATTTTGCACTTGCCGAGATTGGCGCCTTCGCCGGCCAGCCGCCACGGCACGACCTCCAAGTCCCAGATGACATCGACGGCGGGACCGTCGTAGGCGTCGACGTTGATCCAGCCGTCGCCGTCGATGGCGTTCAAGCCGCAGCCGAGATTCAGCTTGGTCACGGAAGCTTCAGGCCATGATTGCGCATAGCGGCGCGCGGGAAAACATCACGTGGTTTCGGCAATGCTAGTGGTGGCGGCTTCACGATCTTGATCGATCCGTCTTCCATATGGAGCACGGAAACGACGGGCCTGATAGTGAACCACTCTAATGGCAGGGCGTGGTCAGACCAGCCCCAAATCCAGAAATCGGCCATGTTCACGACAGCTTCCACCCTCTCCGAGACATGCAGCGGTCCAAAAACGCCTGCGCGCCGCCGACTTGCTGGACGAGCATGAAGTCGTCGTCGGCGAGCTGCGACGGACTGTACAGCGGCAGGATATGTGGGTGCGACCACGCGATCTCGTGCAGGCGGTCACGACAGACGGCCAGATCGTCGTGATACGCGGCCTCGCGGCCCGGCGGCATCTCGACGCGCGGCTGGTAGGTTGTCGCGCAGCCGGCGAGCGCGAGCGTGGCAGCGATGACCGCAACCCGGATCACGACCGCTTCTTCCGCTTCCGCGACTGGCCGGACTCGCTCATGGCGATGGCGACCGCTTGCCGGCGCGATGTCACCTTGCCGCCAGAGCCCGAGCGCAGCTTGCCCTGCTTGTACTCCCGCATGACCTTGTGTGCCTTGGCTTGCTTGCCGGCCTTCGTCGTCGGTTTGCGTCTCATGCAGCCCTCTCCTTGATCATCCGGTGAACCTGCGTCGGGTCGAACGGACGACCGGCGCGGCTGACGATGCCAGCCTCGGTCAGCCTACGCGCGATCTCGCGCACCGTCGAGCCGCTTGAGCGGGCGTCGCGGGCCAAGCCGATGACGCGCTGTTCGTCGGTGTTCGGTAGCAACACGGCGGCGCGCCCGACGCCCTCGGCCCGGAAGCCGTAGGGCACCGCGCCGCCGGTAAAGCCGCCCTGCCGCTTCTTGCCGCGCCGGCCGTCCGCCATGCGTTCCGCGATGCGTCCCCGCTCGAACTCGGCGAACGCGGCCAGCATCGAGAAGAACAGCTTGGCGGCGCCGTTCTCGGTCACGGGGTCCGTGCCGATGTCGGCGAGGATCACCCCGATGCCGCGCTTCTGTAGGGCTTCCACGGTGGTCAGCGCGTCGGATGCCGACCGGAACAGCCGGTCGAGCTTCGCCGCGATCACGATGTCGCCGGGCCGGAGCTCGGCCAGCAATGCGGTTCCGCCGGGACGCTTGGCCAGCGGCACGGAGCCCGAGACGCCGGGGTCCGAGAACACCCGCGCGATCTCGCCGCCGCGCGCCATCGCTGAGCCACGCACACGCCGCTCCTGATCCTCGAGCGTCGTCTTGCCATCGGCGACCTGATCCTGCGTCGATGCCCTGAGATAACCGAAATACCGTGCCATTGCCGAACCTGCCGAGTTCGAGGGGATCGATGCGCCTCTATATCATCACATGCGAACTCATGCTCATCACGTTTTCGTGAAGTGCGGCGGTCGGCGTCCTTGGTGGGATGGTGAGCCACCCCGCTCGGTCCCCACCGTTCAGGACGCCTCTTTACCAACGGCCGGACCTGGACCGCGCCTGACGCCGCCGCTCGCCTGGTGGTTTTCCGACCGAGCGGTGTTTGATGGTTGTCTGTACGCGCGATTGAGACGGTTTGCAGCGCAGAGAACGAGCGCCAATCCCTGGCCTTCACGTCATCGATGGTCATCCCTCACCCCTCAGCAGCGCGTCGATTAGAACGGCTTGTCAACATCTCGGTCTTCGTCTCGATCATCATCATCGCCGTCGTAGCCAATTCGCAATGGCCGATAATCGCGCGACATCTCAACGGCCGCTTTGCGCGCCGCTTCTTCCGTCAGCGGCGTAATGCTGAAGATGCTCCCGCCGCCGTAAAAGAACGTGCGGAATATCTCATCGGGTTCGCCGAGAAGCGGGGCCGGCGGCTTCTCGGGCACATCGACACGCATCATCTTAGTGCCGAAGCGCTCAACCTCGCTGACGCGGCCATAGTGCCGACGATGCCCGAAAATCTCCACGAGCGCCCACATCGTTTGAGCTGGCGCGTCTTTCTGCGGGATAGGATCGGCAAGCGGCAGATCAGCGAGCATGTCGGTATCTCCTCAAAACGGTTGATCCCATCCCTGCGCAATCTGTACCGCGCAGGCGCATATCGCTAGCGGCGCCGTCGCCATGTCGGCGACCTGCACGAAGCCTTCGCATGCCTCGCCGCGGTTACGTCGCCGCTCGAATGCCGCGGCCCATCGTCCCGTCGTCGGCGACTCCATCAGCCGGGACAGCGCCCACTCCGGCGGAATGTACGCGAAGGCATCATCCTTGCTGAACGACGGCCAGCCGGATTTGTCGTTGCTCGGCACCATCGTGATCATGCGGCGGTCGATATCGACGCTGCCGCCGTTCGAATTGGTGATCAGCGCGTAGAGATCGGCCAGCGTCATCTCACGTCCCGTGGCGGAGATGGTAGCCGATCCACGCGAAGACATCGGGATTGTCGCGCCATACTGTCGACAGGCCGAGGCTCAGCGATGTCACCGCGATCTCTTCCTTCACGTCGACGGGGATGTGCCAGATGCACCAGACCGCGTGCATGATCTCGTGGTGCAAGGTCTCGGCGGCCTCGCGCGTGCCGGGGCCGAGATTGATCTTGATCTTGCCGAGCAAGTGCATCGTCTGGCCGGCGGCGCGGTGCTGATCGGATTCGAGATCGGTCATCTCGACAATCTCGTAATCCTTGTAGCCGATCTTCACGAGCTTCGGCATCTCGGGCCGCTTCGCCATCAGCCCTGCTCCTGCTTGGCGGCATTTTTGGCGATAAAACGCACGAATGCGACCAACTCGTCGGGATTGAGATATGGGTTCTCCTCGATCATCTGTTCCATGCCCCGAGCAACAATCTCAAGCGTGGCCTCGCACATTTCCAATAGCAGAGCCTCGGTCTCTTTGCTCATCTCGCCCTCAATCGAACAGCTCGCTCACGACGCGGCCTGCTATTCCTTCTTCTTCGACTCGGGATGCGCCGCCGCCCAGTCGGCCCGGCTCTTCTTCACCTGGCCCTCGAACTCGGCAAAGCAGCCGCCGAGCTGGAAGATGTTCACCGGCGCGAGTTGTAGCACCGCCTCCATCAGGCCGGTGCATGCCGGCGAGAGCGTCACCGTGAACTCGGTCTGCGGCGGTGGCTGCCACGGCGCCGGCGGGTTCACCGCTGCCGCTGGCGCCGCCGCGGCAACTGCATCGTCCGCCCGCGCGATCATCACCGATGCCGCCATCCCGGCCACTACCAGCGCCCACGTCACTAAGCCACGCTGAAATCTCGTCATGTGCGTCGATCTCCTGTTGTCCAGATCAATCACTACCACGCCCCGGCGGCGAGCGCGTTCACGTTTCCGTGATCGGTCGATTTTGTGGTCAGGCGTGAAGGTCGGCGTTCCAGTAGAGCCAGCTACCGAAATCTTCCCTGACATCGTTGGGCAGGAATTCCAAGCCGGCGCGCAACAGCTCCGCCGAGGTTGGCCGGCGCGGCATCTTCAGCGGGCGCAACCGGCCATCCGCGACGAGCACGCCCTTTCGGCCACTATGATTAGCCGCCTGGTTCTTCTTCGTCGCGTTGCAGTTGACGCAGGCGGACAGAATATTTTCCCAGACTGTCGTGCCGCCATGGGCCCGCGGGATGACGTGATCGAAGGTCAAGTCCTTCGATTCGAACTGCTCGCCGCAATACTGGCATCGGTAACGGTCGCGCAACAGGATCGAGCGCCGGCAAAATTTCGGCTCGGCATTGACCGGCGCGTACTGGCGCAGCGCGACAACCTTCGGGACGCCGATCTCGGTGCTCGGCGAGTGGAAATATTCGTCAGGCCAATTCTCGACGATATCGACGCGCTCGCGATACCAGGCGTGAACGGCATCGAGCGCCGGGATGAGCGACAGCGGCCATGTCGAAAGTGGCCGATAGTCGGCATTCAGGATCAGCGTTTGCAGCGGTCTTCGCTTGTGTCGGTGCGCAACGGTCATCTGGTGCTCCTGCGGGGAATCGAACCCGCGATCTAAGCTTTACGAGGGCCTTATTCTACCATTGAACTACAGGAGCGAAATGGTGCCGGTGCCCGGAGTTTCGCCGAGACCTGACCGCTTAAAAGGCGGTAATGCTGAATTACACCACACCGGCCGAGATGGTGCGCGGTCCCGGTAATGCTCCGGGCGAATCCGCTTTTGAGACGGACGTGTCTGCTGTTGCACCAACCGCGCGAATGGAGCGCCCGAGTGGAATCGAACCACCGCGTCCCGGCTTCGGAGGCCAGGTGCCAGATCCACTGGCGAGCGCAATTGGCGACCCATGCAGGAATCGAACCCGCTGTTTCGGTTTAGAAGACCAAACTCCGGTTCCACCGGATGGGCCGTGAAGATGGAGCCCCGTGAGAGAGTCGAACTCACACTAGCCCGGTTCGTAGCCGAGCCGCCGGGTCCGCCGGACGGGGCAATTGGTCGAGCGGACGGGATTTGAACCCGCGTTTCCCTGCTTGAAAGGCAAGTGTCCTTCCTTAGACGACCGCTCGCGAAATGGTAGGCGATGAAGGAATCGAACCCTCTTCTCCTGGGTGTAGGCCAGGTGTTCTACCAGTCTACTAATCGCCCAAATGGTCGGGATGGCGAGACTTGCACTCGCGATTTCCTGTGTCCGAGACAGGCGGTCTAGCTGCTGACCCACGCCCCGCTGGAGCCCATGCCGGGAGTCAAACCCGGCTTCCCAACGTTAGGACCGTCGGCGCCGTCTCGGCGGCACATGGGCAATTGGTCGGCGTGGAGGGACTTGCACCCCCGTCTGAATGCTCCCAAAGCATTCCGTCTGCTGCTGACTTACACGCCGGAAACTGGCGCACCGTACGGGGATCTAACCCGTCTAACCGCCGTGACAGGGCGGGGCCTCCAACAGTTGGCTTACGGTGCATGGTAGGGGCACGGGGAATCGAACCCGCGGTCTGCCGCTTAAGAGGCGGTAGCTCTGCCATTGAGCTATGCCCCCCGCATTGGTAGTCCTTCACGGGGTCGAACCGTGATCGCGCGGTTATCGGCCGCGTGCTCTCAGCCGTTGAGCTAAAGGACCGTGGTGAGCCGGTGCAGAATCGAACTGCTCCCCCGCAGGGCGCGATTTTACAGACCGCTCGCTGAAACCATCAGCTTTCCCGACTCGAATGGAGCCCCGGCACGGTACTGACCCGTGATCCTCGCCTTACCAAAGCGATGCACTACCATTGTGCTACAGGGGCGAATGGCGGAGCGGCGGGTATTCGAAACCCATGCGACTTAACGCCGCACGCACGGTTTAGCAAACCAGCGCCGTCGCCTGACGGCTTGCGCGCTCCGGAAATGGCGGAGGGTGAAGGAATCGAACCCTATGCCCGAAAGCATCCACGGTTTTCGGGACCGTTTGGCGCCCATGCACCGGCACCCTCCTTGAATTGGTACGCCCGGTCGGATTCGAACCGACACTGCTGACGGTCTGAACGTCATGACTCCTACCGATTGGTCTACGGGCGCATGGTGCGCGCGGTGCGATTCGAACGCACACTCGCGACGTTCTCAACGTCGTTCCTCTGCCGGTTGGGATACGCGCGCAAATTGGTGCGGGTGTAGGGAGTCGAACCCTAAACCGCTGGGGTTTAAGCCCGCGTGCGTCGCCGTGCGCCACACCCGCAAAATGGCCGCCCGTGTGGGTGCTGACCCCGACACCTTCCGCTTGAGAGGCGGATGTCCAGAACCGCTAGACGAACGGGCGTGGAAGCGCGCCGTGGATTTGCACCACGATAGCAAGCTTCAAAGGCTTGCGTCCTGCTATTGAACGAGCGCGCCAAATGGAAGCGGTCGACAGGATCGAACTGTCTTCTACGCGGGTCAGAGCCGCGCGGAGGGCCCACCCTCTAAACCGCCGAATGGTGCCGCCAGGATGGGATCGAACCTCCGTTAGCCGCTTACAAGGCGGCTGTCCTGCCACTGAACGATGACGGCGTAACTGGGGCGATGCACGAGGATTGCACTCGTCGGTGCCCGGTTCACAGCCGGGCCTCTTCACTAGCTGAGTCGCATCGCCATGGACGACCGCCGCGGTATCGCACCGCGCTATTCGGTTTTGCAGACCGACGCCTGCACTTGCTGGCTCGCGGTCGAATTGGCACACCCGGTAGGTAACGCTCCCACGAACGGCGGTTTTGGAGACCGCGTTGCTGGCTTCAGCTCGGGTGCAATTGGTTCCCTACCGAGGAATCGAACCTCGCTACCCTGATTAACAGTCAGGTACGTCCGCCATGTTCGTCTGTAGGGATCAACGTGGAGCGTCCTGCCGGAATCGAACCGAGCATCATTGGGTTGGAAGCCCAAGGCAGTTCCCAAACTACTAAGGACGCGAGTGGTGCCGACGCTCCGGATCGAACGGAGATCCTGCGCTCTTCAGGCGCGTGCATGAACCATCATTGCTACGTCGGCCGATTGGTGGCGGGAGAGGGAGTCGCACCCTCTATGGCGAGTTTATGAGACTCGCTGGCCTCTGAGGCTTCCCGCTTTGGTAGTCGCCGTGGGGGTCGAACCCACCCGTCGCAGGCCGTCCGCCCGCTCTCGCGCGCTTATAAGGCGCACCCGCTCACCAGAGCCAGCGACCGTGTTGGAGCGGATAGGGGGAATCGAACCCCTCATCGGCGCGTTGGCAACGCGCTGCTCGACCACTGAGCTATATCCGCATGGTGGACCGTCAGGGAGTTGAACCCTATGCCATCGATCTTGCAGGGATCGACCGCGACCCGTCGCCCGGCCCATACCGAAAAACAAATAGCTGTTGCGCAGGCCGCACACGTCTCGGCGCTCGAGCTGGGGCTTCCACCAACCTGCCGGGTCTAAAAGAAAAACCCTCCGACTTTCTGCGGAGGGTTCCGATCTTCCAACCAGGCGATGATTTCACCCGATCATCGGAACCCCGCGCGCCGGCAACCGATACCCGCAATTATGTTCGGGCGCGGCTGATATCGGCGATGTCGTCGGTTTCTCGATCATGTCAACGCCGACGATAACCCAATCTAACCTCCCCGTCCATGACCATTCTGAACTCCAGCATCACGTTCCCGTGATCGAGGGCGCCGCCCCTACGGTATTACCCGGACCCGATTCGCGCATCGAGCACCGAAGGGGAGTGCTCTCGGGTCCGTCGCCCACCCGCCAAGCCCGCAATACAGGTCTATCGCTAACGGCATCAAAACCCCCACGTAGACCCGCAAACCCATCCAGGTACACCTACCAAATCACACGCCAAAACGCATCCCAGATCACCCATTCCTACCATCATATCCCAACGTATGCGAAAACTTTTTTACGGGGAAGGCGTTGTGACGAAACATTTTCGATGGGGCCGCGTCCCATCGGCGGTCGGGCGCCGGCGACTCGGCCGGGGCTGCCAGGCGTGACGCCGCTCGAGCCGCGGCACCGTCACGATCCTGTGTCGGTCTTTTAACACCGTCACGCGCAACACATTGATTCGCCAGCGGTTTCATCACGACTCGGCCCTAGCTCGCAATCGTTGCTAGGGCCGTCGTCTTATCTCGGCCGGCGTCTCCGGGGTTATGTGGCATCACCCCCTTTCAAAGCGGGCGGCGAAAGCGTTGATTGTCGCAGTCTCTCTTGCTGGCGTGGCGTGTTGATTTAAAAGTCAACTGGCTTGCAAGTTGTTGGGATTGTTGGGCTAGTTGTCGGTAAGCCGTTTGGTTGTCGGCTCGGCTTGCTGGTCGGCTTGTTGTTCCCATGGCCGGCGGGTTCGTTCGTCGCCTGCGTAGGGCGCGATTTGGCGAGGGGGCACGTATGTGGTGGCCGGTGCAACCGTGACGAGAGGGTACGTGGACTGCGGGTACACGTTGTTGAACAGGTTCCGAAGCAATCGGCTCGGGGTGGTTCCTTCGCGGGCGGCGATTTGCTTGATTCGCCTTGTATCAGAGGCGCCTAGCCTGGTGGTGACGGTGCATTGTGCTCGCATGGTGTGGACGGTAAATGCGATTTGGGCGATGTGCAAGCTCAGACAGTCGCTCCGCCCTTCGGGCTCGTACTCCGGCGGCCAAGGAAGAGTTGAAAAGAGGGGCGGACCCAGCTTCCGGGGCGGCGCTGGGTATGCCGGGGCAGAGTTTGGGGTAAGTCTGTCGCTTGGTAGGCTTTGGGGTTAATCCGTCTGCGGCGTTGGCGCGTTGCACCCTTTCCGATGTGACGGTCTTTTCTTGGGTGGCGGTGCGGTGCGCGGTCCGTTGTCCCGCGGGTTCCGCGAGATCAGGGCCTGGTGAGTTGCTGCCGGCGCCAGTCGGTTTGATCCCGGTGTCGCCTACTCATGGGCGACTTGCGGGTTTGGTTGATTTTGTGCTAATGGACATCCAGATCACGCCGTCGCCGCGGTTGTGCATCAGAGACCGCGAAGGCTGATGACCTTCGCCCGTTCTCGGCAAGGGGGCTCTTCGGAGCCTCTAAGCTTTTGCGAGCATGCTCTGCCTTTAATCCGCCCGTCCAGAAAAATCGACAATCTCGCATGATATGATCACATTTCCGTGATCGTGCGGAATTGCGTCGTTATGCGCTTGCGTAATTCAGGCGACGCGCCTACATTCCCGTTATCGAGACGCCGCGCAAATGGAGGGTTACATGAAGACCGCATTACCGACTTGGCAAGTGTACGGCAACTATCAGTCCGGTAACTACGGCGCGCACGCGCTTGTGTTCACGGACGCCGCTGGCAACGATTTCTACTTCTCCTATCGCACGCTGGTTGCCTTTCGCAAGTGCGGCGATCGCGTTGTCGTTCGGCAAAACGATTGGAGCACAACGACGGGAAAGCACTTGAACGCGATCGACGGCGGCAACAAGAAGGCGCGGCTTTCGAGTGCGGCTTTCGAGGCTGCTTATCAAGCTGCATTCGGCCAGTCGATTGGTTGCGCCGCCTGACCCTTACTCCGGCGCCTGCTGCGGCGGGCGCCTTGGTGAGTGCCAGACCCCGGCGCCTCGCGGGTTCTCAGGGGCACGGAGACTTAAGATGGGTCAATATCACAAGCCAGTTTCGATCGAGGCCGAAGAGGGTTTAGAGCCGCATCAACTCGGTTGTGGTCTCAAGACCGGCGAACAGCTTTACACGACGCCGGGGACGCCTCAAGCGATGCTTGCGCTCGTCACTGAGCGCGGCGGCAACATGCCGGCCGATTGCGGCGGCTCGCCTTTCGTCGGGCGCTGGGCGGCAACGCGCGTACTCGTGCAAGGCGACTATGCCGACGATGGCGACATTCCCGGCTGGTCCGGTCCGCGCTTGTCGGAGCTTTACGGCGCCGTGGGCCTTGACCGCGAAGCCGACAAGCCGACGCTCGCCGATTATATCGAGCGCAATGCTGGCATGGCGTTGAGCGAAAGTTCGGCGATGAGTCTCAGCTTTGGGCGCATCCCTTCGGATATGGCGCGACCTGGCACCAAGCGGCACACTCAATTGGTCCGCGCTCAATTCGAGCAAGCGCTGGCGCGCTGGGAGGAGTTCAACCGCGAGCATCCCGATCATCCGAGCTATGCCGACATTGGTGACATGGCCGCAGCGTTTCTTGAGGGCGCGTGCTCCGTCCGCTATTTCGGCGACGGCTGGCGCAGCAAGATCCGCGTTAAGGCAAAAGCGCAGAAGATCGCCGTGGGCGATTGGGCGCCGCCGATCGCGAGCTACATTCCAGCCGAAGGCTACACGTCGCAGGACTGGGATTACCTCAACGGCTGCGGCATCAGCGAACGCGATTGGTCGCGGGCGCCGGCATCGGGCGAATGGCACGGCTTGCTGGATAGCGAGGTCGATCAAGGACAAGAGCGCGTCGTGGTCAATCTCGACACGATGGAATACCTTGATCCCGTGACCTTCGGCGAAGTGCCGACCTTGGGCGGCATGGTGCGCGGCGAGTTCGGCGGCGTTGCGACTGCGCTGTTCGCGGCGCTCGTTCACCCTCAACGCCGTGGTGGTGGCGACATTCCCGCGATCCTTGAGGAAATGCGCGAATGCCAGAAAAACAAAAGCGGCGGCAAGCTGCGCTTGCTCGAAGCGGCGGATGGATATGTCGGCCGCTGGCGCGGCGGGCACATTCTCGGTACGTCGGCCTATGGCGGGAAGAGCGAATTTCCTTCCACGTCGGAAGTTCGCGCCAAGGGCCGCGACGTGTCCAAGCACGCCATCGCTTATCTCACTGCCATCAAGGAGTGGTGAAATGGTCACGAGCGTCGATTTCGTGGACATGCTGGCGCGTGACGGCTTGATTTCCGAAGCGCTCGCCTCGCGCGTCACTTTGTGAGGGAGTCCACCCAATGAAAAACGACAGTTTCTTCGCGAAAGTACAGACGGCCCTCACGAAGCGCGACGAAGAGCCGACCCTGAGCACGGAAGAGCAATCACGCCTCGCGCACCTGTTGGCGTCGGGCTTTTCACCCATAGCGGCGGCGAACGTCCTTATCGCCACGCGCAGCATCGGGAGGCTCGCATGATCCACAAAGAGGGGTACAGCTTTAGAGAATTGCGCGGCGACGATGGGATGGGCTGGGTTGGCCGCGATGGAATCGATGTCGCCGCCACTGGCGCAAGAGAACTGTCCCGCGAAGACAACCTCGCCGTTGCAGCGGCCGTTTGCAATGGCCTCAACAGCGAGGCGGAAAGCACTTGGATGCTCGATCAAGCGTGGCACGAGATCAACTCGCTGGGCGGCACGTTCTTGGAACAAGACCTTGTTGCGAAAGGATATTGCGAGGCGATTGGTGCCTGTCTCGCCGTCATTGAAAAACTTGGAGGCATGGACCCGCTGCAACGCAACCTCGTCGGGAAAGAGCCGCTGGAACTCGGGCAGCGAGCGCAACCATGACCCTCATCCCTTCCGGCCTCTTGGCCGATCACAAGCCGCGCGAGTTGGTTTATCTCACGCCAGCGAACGGCGGCTATCAGGTGCGGCCGTCAAGCAAAGGCGCCGGCGATTACGGCTGGGCGAGCGATCATGCGGGCGCCGTGGCGATGGCGCGCGCGATTGCTGGCGCCGATTGTGTGATCTTTGAGCGGAGACATTGAAGTGGCAGAGCGGGCGCAACGGATGGCGGCGGAATAGGAGCGGATGAGAAGACATGAGCGACGATTTAGAGACACTTTGCAAACTCTATCTGGAACTTGCACAGGTTGTGCCGAGCGATTGCATCTCGCATCGGGAAATTAGGCTCGGCAAGGTCGCCGATACCTACGGGCTCGCGCTCATGATGATCGAACAGGGCTGCGCCGATCCGCGCCAAGCCGCGCACGATGCTCTTAACAAAGTCGCAACAGCAAAATGGAATACGCCATGATCAGCAGAGAACTCATCGACGAAGCCCGGCGCATCGGCATGCTGATTTGCCCGATCCCCTCTCAGGTAGAGGACGGCGACGCTATCGAGCGCATGCCTGGCGACCTGCTCCACGCATGCGCTGTAATTAGTCGTCTGTGCGATGCCATTGAGGTCCGCCAGGGAGAAGAAACCGGCTGGGTGATTGAGCATGGTCGCTCCGATCCGTCGCGCCCGGAATATTGGGCGGCTACGGGGTTCGATCACGACAACCTAAAGGCCATCCGCTTCGTGCGGAAAGAAGACGCTGAACGGGTCGCGAATGCTTTGGGCGGCGGCTGGCCGGAAGGCTACCACCGTATCGCCGATCACATGTGGTGCCCGTGATGCTTGGACACAATGTCCGCGTCTATCTGACCGCACCAAAAGAAGACGTGAGTGGCGAGCTACGCCAACAGGGCGTCGAGGGCGTGTGGATTTATTGCGGCTTCCAGGAACAGGCAAAGCTCCGGTTCTACCCGCAGCATCGCATCGTCGAAATTCAAGACAACGGATATATGCACCGATGAGCTTTGACCCGAAGTGCTTTGACCTCGCGGAGTTGTTCGCTTCGGACCTTCCGGGCGCGCCGATACCGAAAGGCGAGATCGAGGAACTTGTGGCATGACGGACAGAACCAGCCCCGACGAGCGTTATTCCGCGTGGCACCATGAATTGTGAATTGAAGAATATAAATCTGTCCTTTTTGGAAGCAATGTGCGCACACCCAATGCGGTGGTTCGGTGCCGCGTTCAGCGGGCTTAAGCATGTAAGCAATAGCTCCGTACCCCAAATTTTTAAGGTTGTAGCGCTGCTTTTGAGCTTCCCATGCTTTAAAATCAGCCACTTCTTTTTCAAGCTTGCGTATGCGATCAACCAGCGCCGCGCGCTCCTCATTCGCCGCAAGTGCGCTGTTTTGGGCATCGATAATCGCGGATTGGAATTCGATCATCTTGGCATTGAAGGCTTGAGCGTCGCGCAGACCTATCATCGTCTTCGCGATATCGCCAGCGAGCTTGATAGACGAAAGTGCCGAGCTAATGCCAGATAGGTCAACCATGCCATTCGCTCCTAGGTTGGTTGTGCATCCTGGGAATGCGAGAGAGCGGCGCGGTTGCCGCCGCGCTGCTCTCACCTATGAGCGGGAGTCGAAGCAATGACCGGACATTGCCCACGCGGAATATCGGATTGCGATTGTGGCGCAGAGTACTGCGAGCGGCGTAAGCCCAAGATTAAGGTGAGCGCGTTAGACCATTCACCTGCGGTGAGGCGTACCGGAGAAACCCGAAAGGGCGGCGCGCGAGAAGCCTAACAACCTTTGGGCCTTGATGACGCCGATGACACTTTATCGTCTCGGCGAGGAAGGCAAGCCTGTTGAGGTGTCCCCATGACCTCCCCAACGAGCAGCAAGACGCAGCACACCGCGCGCGACTGGAGCCCGCGCGCGGCATGGTGCGCCAATGACGGAGCATCGAACGGAGGGTTAGAAAGCATGGCTAAGATCAAACGCGGAATTTACCCGGCGCCGGTTTACGTCGCCGAGTTTGGGGACGGCACAATGGGACGAGCGTCATTCTGGTCGCCGGAGGGCAAGCCGATTGATTTCGAGCGCGGGCGGCGCGTGGTGGCAACGCTCTACTCGCGGCCGGATCACGGCCACTGGAGCCGCACCTATCCTCCGTGCGTTGTGCGGCGTGGCTGGGTCGAGCATCCCAGCGTCGGCAAGGTCGAGCACACGCCGGCCGCCGTGGCGAGCATCAAAAAGCCGACACTCGCGGCGATCATGAAGCAGGCGCGCGCGGCGCTCGAAAGCGGCGATAGCACGGCGGCGCTCGCATTGCTCAAGCTGGCGGCGTGACGCTGGGCGGGGTCGGCGCGATCATGCGCCGGCTCTACCGAGCACCATGCTCGATAACGCAACGGAGGACAAAAATGGACGACGCAACGAGCAGCAAGACGCAGGCGAAGCATACGCCGGAGCCGTGGAAGTTGGATGCACGAAGATACGGCGAATGGCCGATTTGCAGCCATGACGGGCTGATTATCGGCGGCATTAACGGCGAGGCGAATGCAAAACGTGTCATTCAACTGGTGAACGCCTGCGCCCCGGACGGTGCGGTGACGACATCGCTCTTGAATCTTATCAACGAAGTCTCGGCCTGGGAGCAATGGGATTCGCAACTGGCCGAGATCGGCGGACACACGAATGTCGCCGTTCTGCTAGCGCGCGTGAAGGAAGCCCGCGCCGCCCTCGCCCTCCTTCGATCGGAGTCCTGACCATGCACAATCATCCGCCCGTCTCCGACTTCGCCCGCACCGTGCTCATCTGCTGCGCTATCGGGCTCGCGAGCTATGCCATTGCCGCGTGGGCGCTGTGGTGACGCCGTGAAGCTTGTCCATTATTCGGATCAGATCGTGCAGCTCGTAAGGTCCGTTGAGCAAACGACTTGCGGCATGATCTATAAGCCGCGCGGTCTTTGGGTTTCTGACGATACCTGCGAGCAAAATTGGCGATCATGGTGCGAAGGCGAATCATTCGGCCTTGATCGCCTTACCCATGTTCACGACGTTACGATCGCCGCGTCGGCTAACATTCTGCGCTTATGCTGCGCTTATGACATTGACGACTTCACGCGCGTTTATCGCGACGGCGGAGAGACACATGCCGGTATTAATTGGCTGAAAGTAGCGGCCAAATACGATGGGATCATCATCACGCCGTACATTTGGTCGCGGCGGCTGGATGGTGACGCGTTTTGGTATTACGGATGGGATTGCGCAAGCGGTTGCATTTGGAATTCAAGCGCCGTAGCAGCAATTAATCTGCGACAACAGATGGAAGTTCAATGACCGGCGACGAAGCCCGCGCCATCAGGATCCGGCTCGGCCTATCCGTGACCGGCATGGCCGTTCTGCTGCGCATGGGAGAATCGGGCGGCTCGACGATTTCCAAATGGGAGCGCGGCGAGCCACCGCCTGTCGTCGGCGCGCTCCTTTACGTCATCAGCCGCAGCGCCGCAGCTCGCGTGCTACTGGGCGCCCGTGACTTGCGCGCACGCTACCCTCACGGTGTGCTTGGCCGGCCGCCAGCAAAACCGACACTCAAAAGGCGTCGATCTCGGGCGCTATAACCGCCGCCTCGGCCACATGGTCGCGGCGCCCGATGAGCTGCAACCCGATCGCCAGCGCCTGCTTGAAACTGTCGCACCCGTGATCTTGCGCCCAGCGCTCGCGGACTTCGGCGGCCTCTTGTTCTTTGGCGGTAATGCCAACGGCACCGCGGCTCTGTCCGAACCGAATGCCGCGCCAAAATTCAACAGCTTGATCGATGAGCTGCGCGTTCTTGTACTTCCGGTCAGGGTCGAAACGTGGCTCGCCGAGTTCGTAAACGATCCATTGCCCGTACATATAGGCGTACCAATACGCCCGCTCGTCCTCGGAAAGGGACTTGAACGAGCGCGTACCGTCGCCGCTACCGAGCCTCAAACTTTCTCGGTGCTCGAGCGACGGGAACGCGGCGCCGACCAACCCATGACGCGGCGCGTGATCTTGGTCCCATCGATCCTTGGCTTCTCGCGTCAGGCGAATGATATCGGCTGGTGTCGGACGGTGTGTCTGAGTCTCGCGCCACCGCTTGCACGCCTCGGTCACAAACATGGCAGGATAGTCGCCGAGATCGTTCAGCCAGTCGTCCATTTGGAGACTGCGTATCTCCGGCGAATCAGCGGCGGTCCAATAGTGGGACATCAGGGTCGATATCCTGGCCGCAATTAGCTTGTCGTTGTTCGCGCTCGCGCTGCCGCCGTTCGATGGCGATCGCAGCTCCGGCAAAGAGACCTTCGGCGGGAGTAAGTTTTTGGCTTGTTCCATTCACAACTCCGTTTATTGGAAGCAGATCGTTTTCCCAAGCCCTAGCGCGCAACCAAGTAGTGGGATGCTTGATATATTTTGGCTCTTTTCCTGCGCATTCGTCTCGGTAGCGCACTGCGGCCTCAATCAAGATGTCGGGCGACGTGAGTTTTAGTGCTGCTCGGTATGCAGGCAGTGCCCTGCCGGGGTCACGCTTCAACGGGTAAGCCGCATACCAATCGCGGAATAGAGATTCTTCTTCTTCCTTTCTTATCTTCTTATCTTCTTTCTTATTTGGGCTACCCGTGGGCTCGTCATGGGCTACACTTGGTATATCTGGTGGGCTACCAGATTCTTGCGTAGACTGATATTTGTCATAATTACAGATAGTTATAATGGTTCCGCCGTGGGCTCTATGGTGGGTTATCATCTGTGCTGCCACCATGTTGTCGATGAGTCGTCGAATCACCATGCGGCCGACTTCAAAACCGTCGGCCAAAAAGCGCTCGGACGTGATCAATTGCCCGCGCTTGAGCTCAACGAGCCGATCACAAAACCGCACTTTGGTATCTTTCCAAGCGGCAGTGTCGGTCATCCACACCCAGATCGCTGCATGCGTGAGCGTGCGAAAGACAGGGTGATTCCAGCGGGCGCGATACGAACGTGTCCAGCCGTCCCCGGTCACAGAACTGCCACAGCGCAGGACGTAATGAGGGTGTGCGGAATTTTAAACATGGATTGCCAACTACGCGCCAACGAGGTGGTAGACCGGAGCGCGGCAGAACCCAGTTCAGAATTCCGGTTGGCGGCGGCCCCTGACGGCTTTTAACGAGGTAGCTACTCCTCGTCTCCACCGCGCTCCTGAGAACTGTGTAACAGATCGCGGGCGGGCGTCAAGCGTAGATGATCGTCCGTCTTTCCATAGATCGCAGAGCTGCGCCATCAGCTCAGGTGTCCAGATGGTCATCGGGTTCATGCTGCCCTCGCTGAACGCGACCGGCGCCAATGCGCGATGGCCAGCGCGTCGGCCTCGTCATCGTCGGTGTCGCTGAGATGCTGGTGCCCCTTGGCGCGCATCGCCGCGATCATCTCGGGCTTACCGCAATTCCCTTTGCCGGCGGCGTGGCGCTTGATCTCGCCGACGGGGACGCCTTGGTACGGGATCTTGTTGTGCTCGCACCATGCCGTCAGGAATGCGTGCAGGCCGCCATAGACGTGCGCGGCGTCGACGCCCTTATGGTTGCGCACCTCTTCGTAATAGACCGCCTCGATCGGCCCGTGCTTGCGCAGCATCTCGTTCAAGAACTCCTTGAACCGCAGGAAGCGCATGCCGCCGCCTTCGTGCCGGCCGGGCTTGAAATTCATCGAACCCGAGACCAGCGGGCCGCCGTCATCAACGGCCCATCCGGTGTTCGTGCCGAGATCAAGCGAAAGGAACATTCAAGCGACCGCCTGAGAAATTGGCCGCCAGCACGGAGGGTTAGCCCACACTGGCGGCCTCACCCCCGCGCGAACCGCCAGGGATCGCCGAGGGGTGCTCATTGTGCAGCGCGCTCGACAAAATCGACGGGCACCGTGATCCCGCCAGCCTCGAGCGCCTTCTTGAACTTAAAGCGCCGCGCGAGCGGGATGCCGTCGTATCGCCAATGGGTGACGGCGCCGGGGGTCACGTCAAAAAGCTCGGCCACCTTGTTGGTGCCGCCCAGTTTGTCGATCGCCTCGTCGTCGGTCATCGTGAGCGGCAGGATATGCGCGGGCCGGACTTAGCGTCAATAAAAAAATTGAGCGGCGATCAATTTTCCGCTTGCTTCTGCCGACGCCGCATTTTACCGTGTCTCAAATCGGAGGATGACATGAATTATCGCCAACTCGCCGAACACCGCGCCGATGTGCGCTCGCGCGTCATCGCCCTCTACCGGACATTCGGTCGGCACTGGCAATGGCGGCGCGACGCTCACGCATTTCATCGTGTGCTTGCGATGCACTTGATCCAGACGACAAAGCCGAGTGCGTTATCGTAAACCAACGGAAGGAACCTGACGGTGGCGAAAAGCGGAATCGAATCGGCGGCCGACGTGCTCAAGGCGCGAATCGGACTGACGGATGCCCGTATCGGAGAAATCGAGAAGGACATCGGCGCGCTTGAAGACGAGCGCGAAACGCCGAAGCATTTGGTGACGGTGTTGGGCGAGGCGCTGGACGCTCTCGGCGGGAGTACCGAGGCGACCGCGCCGGCAGCCCGAGCGCCGCGCCAGCCGCCCGGCTCCATCGAAAAGGCCATCATCGCCAAACTCGGCGCCGGCGATCTCACCGAAGAGCAGATCATCACGGCGACCGGCTTCAATCCCGGCTCCGTGCGCCAGGCGCTCAAACGGCTGCGGAAGCAGGGCAAGATCATCATCCTGCTCAACGACGCCTATTCGCTGCCCGCGCAGGCCGCAGCGCAGTACTTCGCGCTGGCGGTCGCGTTCTCGGTGCTCGCGCTGATCGGCGCATTCTTCATGCTCGACGATGGCGAGTGCTCCGGCAACCGGCCGAAGATCGTGCCGTTCCACCAAGGCATGACACTGTGCCCCGGCCAGAGCACGGTCATCATCATGGGGGTGCCGAACCAGAATGGCGATGCGCGCTCGGCGCCGGCGAAGGATAACGGAGGGATTTGAGCGTGATCACCGAAGAAGGCATCTACGACATCCCCGAGGACGAGTATCATACCGACCCCGTAGCGGCAATCTCGCTCAGCTCGTCGCTCGGCAAGCTGTTCATCGAGGCGACGCCGAAGCACGTCTGGATGGCGCATCCGCGGCTCAATCCGAATTTTGAGCCCGACCTTCGTCAGACTTTCGATCTCGGCCACGCCGCGCACGCCCTGCTACTCGGCGACGACCGGAAATTCGAGATCATCGCCGCGCCCGACTATCGAACGAAGGACGCGCAGCAGAAGCGCGACGCCGCCCGAGCCGCGCACAAGATACCCATCCTTGAGGATCAATGGCACGAGGCCAACGCTATGGTCCGTGCTGCACGCGCGCAGATCATCCGGCTCGAGGAAGACGCCGACGCCTTCAGCAACGGCAAGCCGGAGCAAACGCTGGTCTGGCGCGAGACCGTCAACGGCAACGACGTGTGGTGCCGCGCGAGGCTCGACTGGCTGCACGACAAACCAGGCAACGTGTACCACGACTTCAAAAGCACCGGCGCGTCCGCCGCCGCAGACCAATGGGGCAAGAAGTCCCTCTTCGATCTCGGCTTCGACTTCCAAGACGCATTCTATTGCCGCGGGATCAGGAAGCTGCTCGGCGTCGAGAACCCGCATTTCCGGTTCGTCGTGCAGGAGAATTACGCACCGTTCTGCCTCGCCGTCCACGAGCTCGCGCCGATGGCGCGCGCCGCCGCCGCGCTTAAGGTGGAGGAAGCGATCAGCTATTGGGCTTGGTGCCGAGCCCATAACGCATGGCCGGGCTATTCCAAGCGCGTCCACTATATCGACGCGCCGCCGTGGCGCATCGCCGAGATCGAGGCGCGCATGGACCGCCGCAGCATTGAGACGACCGACGAACAGCTACGCGCTTCAATCGAGTGGATGCAGCCGTGAGATTTGATTGGCATTCTGGACGGAGTGGCGCTTTTTATGAAAGCGCTGAAGATGGCAACGTCATGATCAGCGCGGGGAAACGCTCAGAAACTCCGCGCGATTTTTTCTATGTTGTGTTCATCAACGGCATTGAGACGCATTCCGGGCGCGCACCGACACTCAATGCCGCTAAGAACACAGCAGAATATCTTGCGCGACGACTTTGCGCGCTTGCCACCACCTTTCCTGGGCAGGGGTTTTGACCATGATCAGCGAAAAGATTTATTCCGTGCAAACCATTCGTTCTGGTCAACCGCGTCCATATGCGGACACGGAGCGAGAATACCTGATTACCATAAAGTCCACTCAGTACGGCAAAGAAGGACTCGTGCCATGGACGATGTATGGCGACGTTGAGCGGCGCATCAAATCAGAAGAAAAGCAGCGCGCCGAAGGGAAAATGTCCGGAGGCGAAAGCCCTGAGCAATTGCGCAAGGGCCAGCGCGAATGGGCCAAGAATTTGGTGCGCGCTCTTTGCCAGAATTTTCGCGAGAAGACCGATCAGGATGGGCGTACCGGCATGACGGCGCACTTCTATCCAACGCTTCGATCACTGAGTATCGATCCATCGGCGGGAACTATTCGCGCCTTCATTATTGAACCATACACTGACTAATCCCACCCCTTCGCACCCTGGCAACAGCGGAAGGAAATTGAGATGAGCAGACTTTTGTGTATTTACCATGGCAATTGCGCTGACGGTTTCGGCGCGGCATGGGCAGTGCGTCACGCGTTCGGCGATGATGCCGTGGAGTTTCATGCAGGGTTCTATGGCACAGAGCCGCCCGACGTAACGGATCGCGACGTGTTGCTAGTCGATTTCAGCTATAAGCGTCCCGTGCTCGACGCCATGGCATCAACGGCGCGCTCCATCGTCGTACTCGACCATCATAAGACCGCCGAAAGTGATCTCGCACCCTTCACGGTTGAGATGTGCGGCGGTGCCAAGTTCGTTTGGTCCGACGTTCAAGGCATGCTCCGCGATTGTGTTGAAGTTGGACGCCCTCCGGTGCTCGCACATTTTGATATGGAGCGCTCTGGTGCTGGCATGGCATGGGACTGCTTTCACCACGGCCAGCTTCGCCCCAAACTGATCGACCATATCGAGGATCGTGATCTGTGGCGCTTCAAACTGCTAGGAACGCGCGAGATCCAGGCCGCCGTCTTCAGCTATCCCTACGATTTCGAGATTTGGGACAAGCTGATGGATGGTGACCCGCGAAATCTGATCGGCGAAGGTGCAGCGATCGAGCGCAAGCACCACAAGGATATTGCAGAGCTTGTCGCCGTCACCAAGCGCACGATGCTGATTGGCGGCTATGCCGTGCCCGCAGCGAGCCTGCCTTATACGCTGACGAGCGACGCCGGCAATCTGATGGCTCAAGGCGAGCGTTTCTCCGCATGCTACTGGGACACGGCAACGCACCGCGTGTTCTCGCTACGCTCGCGACCGGAAGGTATGGACGTGAGTGCGATTGCTGCCAGCTATGGTGGTGGCGGACATAAGAACGCTGCGGGATTCCAGGTGCCGCGCGATCACGAATTGGCGCGTCAATGAGCAACTTCACATTCCGCCCGGCCGAGCGCACGCAGGCAAAGCCGCTGATCGGTATCTATGCCGAAAGCGGTTGCGGCAAGACTTTCTCATCGCTGCTACTCGCGCGCGGCTTCGTCGGCGCCAGCGGGCGCATCGGCATGATCGAGACGGAAGCCGGCCGCGGCGAAGCCTACAGCGACAAGCGCGAATACCCTGAGATCGGTGGGTATGATGTCCTTTCGCTCCGCGATGACTTCAGCCCGACTTCGTATGGCAAAGCCATCGCCGCCGCCGAGAAAGCCGATCTCGGCGCGCTGATCATCGATTCATCGAGCCACGAATGGGAAGGCGTCGGCGGCGTTCTCGATATGGCCGCGAACAACCAAGCCGGTGGCAAGACGGGCGTACTTGTGTGGCAGCAACCGAAGATCCTGCACAAGCGCGAGTTCATGCTACGGCTTCTAGCATCGCCAATCCCGCTGATCATCGTCTGCATGCGCGCGAAATATCCGATGAAGCAGATCAAGGCGCATGGCAAGATTGATTGGCAGCGCTCCGACGTGCTCGAACCAATCCAAGCCGACGATATCCTGTTCGAGATGTTCGTCCACTTCTGGATCGACAAATCGCACAAGGTTCATCTCACCAAATCGACGGCGCGTGCCCTCGAAAGCGTGTTTGTCGACGATCAGCCGATCACGGCCAAGACCGGCGCCGATCTCGCCGCATGGGCGCGCGGCGCGACACCAGCATCATCAAGCACTCAGCCGAAGGCGTGGGGCCGCTACGACACGCCGGAAGAATGGGGTACGGCGGCGATCACGGCCATCGCCGGCTTCAAGGATGCCGCCACGCTCGAGAAGTTCGAGAAGCAGATCGCCGCGCGCCTGCCGGCCTACGCCGAATGGAACATCAAGAAGCACAACGAGCTCGTCGACCTGATCAACGCGACGAAGAGCGAACTGGCGGCGGTATGAGCGAACTGTTCCCAATCGGCATCGACGAGCAAATCGCGGCGGTGACCAGAGAAATTGCGATGCGCCGCAGCGTCTACCCTCGCCGCGTCGCCGACAAGAAGATGAGCCAGGCGAAGGCCGACAAAGAGGTCGCCGCAATGGAGGCCGTGCTGGAGACGCTCAAGGGACTCTGCGCGGCTCGCTGAGGAGGAGGGGAGACGGTGAGCACTGAATTTGGCCGCTTCATCGTTCGGCGAGATAGTTTGCGTTGGCGCATTTTTGAGCGCGGTTATGACGGAATTGAACGTCCGATCCATCCTATTGCCGGTAGGTTCTGGCGCTGGATGACAGCGGCAAGATTGGCGCAGGAGTTTAACCGTGTCGCTCGCGATGCCTGTTGGTTTGCAAAAGGAAGCCCTCTCGGCCCGGACGGAAGGGGAGAAGTAGGATGATCGACAAGATTTTTGGTCCTTCGCACCGCCTGCCAACGACGGAAGAGATTACGCAGAATGCAAACAAAGTTCTGGATTTCTCCTCCGCCCCCACCCCGACGCCCAAGCTGCAAGACGAGTTGCGCGCGGAAGCGGTCAATGAATATTTTGACCGGGATGCGTGTTGCAAGCTTATGATTAAAGCCGCCGACCGGCTCGACGCGCTCGAAAGGGAGCGGGAGCCGTCCGTATGCCAATCCGATGGCGGCATACGAGCGCGTGAAGTTCTCGCCTCCCGCTCCTCGCCAGGTGAGGGGAGCGAAGGATGAGCAAGCGCCCCGGCGACTCAGGATACGCGGCTGGCTGGTGCATTCACTATCGCGGCATCACGGGACCGCACGGTGAAATCGTTACGTCATGCGAAAAGGGCGTCCAATACGACTCTTTCCGCACTGCCGATTTCAAAAAGTATGAATTAATGAATAGCACTAACCGTTACAAATTCGGCCAGCGCAAAGATCGGCAAGCAATGCTGAAGCGCCACGCCGCCAGAAAGGGGGCCGGGACATGAGCCGGGAATGGACATGGGAAACTGCCAGTCGAAGTGAGCGCGGAGAATGGATTCGTTCCCATGAAATGAAGCTTGATCGCAACCATCTCAAGCAATTGTTCTGTCTTACGGACGAAGGCATGAAGGCAATATTGGATGGCAGCGATTGGCACCCGCGATTCGAGATCAAACCATGACCGCCCCTCCCTGTCCCCACTGCTCGGACCTGCGCAAGCGGGTGGAGGAGCAATGACACATTCAGGCGGAAAGCCGCACGCTGTTGGTGATCGGGGACAAAGATACGAAGTATCGTTCTTTGATCCGAATCTTAATAGACGCCGGGTATTTGGTTGGACGGATGAGATAGAAGTCGCCCGACGCATGGCCGACGGTATCGAGAAGCACCCAGCTTGGCAATTTCCTCAGATCACTGATCGCCACGCCTCCCGCTCCTCGCCCGGTGAGGGGGGAAAATGAGCGAGAAGCCAATAGGAGATTTCCATGCGTAAGAAGATCAGAACCGATCAAGGTCATGTGGAGGGTTACGGTGGTCCCGGTTATTATTGGGCCAGGGTCTCGTGCGACAACATCCTTCTCGCCAGTATCAAAACCGGAAATGAGGGCGCTCTTGCCGTCCAGCTCTACAAAGAGAAGCAGAAGTGGTCGAAAAACTGGACCGTGGAGGCTTGGGCCAAAGCGATCAGAGGTAAGAAGCCAGCATCGGCTCTGTGCGGTGTTTGTGGCGGTGACACATTGGACGGAGCCACGTCTTGCGTTGGCATGACGTTTTGCAAAAAGTGCCACCCTCGCATCGAAGAATTTATACAACAACGCCGTGAAAAAGACGAAGCAGCGCAAAAGGATCGAGATCAAAGAGAAGCAAAGCGTATCGAGAGCGCTACCACTGCGACCTGCGCGGCACTTTTTGGCGCGTTCCACTGGACCGGCGGCTGGCATTTTAAGCGCACTCCAGACGGAAGCGTGCGCATGATGAAACCGGCAAAAATGAGGGGAGAAGAATATCTGTCCGTTGATATCACGATCCCGGCCGCTGAGTGGGCAAGCATCGTGTGCAGTGTTAGCGCTGGAGGTGAAACCGGCGAAAGATGGGAAGCCGCACAAGACTTCCATGGCCGAGCTTTGAAAAAGGTGGCCTCATGGCAGTCCCCATAACCATGATTCGCCTCATCTTCCCCTTCCTCTATCTCGCGCTCTGCCTCGCGGCGGGGATGGGCGAGTCGCTCAATTGGTTCGCGGGGTTGCCGAGTCGGTGAGACGAAGGGCGGTTTACTGGCACTTCAATTGTTGCCGTGCAAAATGCCGGCCCCGCACTTACCTGACGGGTTCGATGGCTTGCCGAGCGGCACAGAGGTGAGGGAGTGAAGATGAGCGAAGTTATTATCGAGCGGATCAAATCTCGTCGCTATGAGTGTTTCATGGAAGATCACGAGTCAAAGCCATGGACGCCGGGACAATGCGCAGGCTATGCCGGTCGCGGTTCTTTGGCGCTGCATCTCTTTCGCTGCAAGCGCCGTTCCGGTCACGGCCTTGGTGGCCTGTTCTGCGCGCAACACGCAAAAACGAACGGTTCCTAACCCCTTCGCACCCTGGCAACAGCGGAAGGAAATTGAGATGATCCCATTCACGCAATATCTTTTGCCAAATGGTCGTCGGCGAGATGAAGCTATTGAGCGACCGCCTGAGATCGAAGCTCTTGCTCAACAATTCATCGCAAGCGGTGGCCGATACGAATGCGAAATTCTCACTACTGGTCACGTCAGTCTAACAGCAGTAAAAACAATCGACGAAAATGAGGGGCCTCAAGACGTAGAGATCATCATCTGTGCCAATGGCCCTGGAATTAAAGAAAAGGTTGATGAACTCGTGAAAAGGTCAATTCGACACATCGGCTCCTCATCATGACTCTCCGCTCCCTCGCCTCCGCCATCGCGCTCCTCGCAATCGCGGGGACGGGTCAGCCCTGTGTGGTGCAGGTGAAGTCTTCCATCCGGTAGCCGTCGTCGGCGATCTCGCCACGATGCTTCATGCCTTCCAGCGCGCATTCGTGGAAGCTGGCGAACTGCTTGGCATACCGTTCGTCGCGGCAATCCGTGACCGGGCCAATCGCGCAGAAGACGAGGTAAAGGGTGATCACGACAAGAACGCCGCCAGCACCGGGCTCTGCGCCATCACGGCACCCTCGGCCTTGAGCGTCGCGATGTTCTCTGGACTCGCGTCGTCCATGGCCCCGCCGCGCGGCAGATCAGTGTCGATCTCGTAGAACTCCCGCCCGAGCCGGTAGGCCGCTGAGTAGCGCGCGATCCGCGCCGGCCCGTTCATCATCGCAGAGATCAGCGGCATGCCGTTCTCGGGGTTGACCCAATCGGCCGCGCCCCAATCCTTGCACTGGTCATAGGTGAAGGTGCGGATCGAGCGGCCGGTGCCGAGCGACAGAAGCCGGATCGGCTCGCCGGGGTAAAGCTTCTCGGCCTCGAGGATCGCCAGCATCGAGGGATTGTTGGCCTCGATCCCGCCATCGACCAGCGCTTCTTTCTCGCCGTTGATCGGCCCGACATTCGCCGGCGGGAAGTAGGTCGGTGCCGCCGAGGTCGCGCGGGCGACATCGCGCAGCAGGTAATTCGGGTCATCGAACGCTCCCTTGCCGAAGCGCCGGCATTTGAACAGCGCCTCTTCGCCGCGCGTCATGCTGTAGGCGGTGACCAGAAGGTTGGTGTGGCAATCCTGTAGCGTGTGGTTCTGGAGCACGTCGAGCAGGATGGCCTCAAGCGGCGCCGCGCTGTACTTCGGATGATCGAGCGCTTCGATCTTACCCCAGAGGTCCGGCGTCGGGAAGATCTCGCCGCCGCGGTCGGTGAGCAGCGAGTAGAGCTGCGTCGCCGGGATGCCGACGGATAACCCGCACGCCAGAATGCCGCCGATCGAGGTGCCGGCCATGAGTTGGAAATGCTCGGAGCACGGCTTGCCGATGCGGCGTTCGAGTTCGACCAGCACTGCGGCCGGGAGGACTCCGAAAATGCCCCCACCCGAAATCGCCAAGACATTGATCATGCGGTTTCCCTTTCGGCAAAAAGTGACGTGTGCAGCCGTTCGACGGCGGCGGCATGAAAGGCCGCGTTGCACTCGGCTCCGAAGTAATTCCTACCGGCATGGCTGCACGCTTCGGCCGCCGCACCTGAGCCGGCGAAGAAATCGCCCACAAGGCCGTCCGGCGGGCAGGACGTGCGGATCAGGATTTCGAGCAGTCCGACCGGCTTCTCTGTCGAGTGAATCGCCTCGCCATGGCACGACCGCATGTAGATCACCGAGCGCATCAAACGCGGGCCGCCATCTTCTGATGCGTAGGCACCCGCCTCGATATGGCCGGTGTGGGGTGGCCGTTTTTTGCGGCGCAGTGTCCGCGCCGTGGCGTCTGGCGTCGTCTGCACCGCGTTATAGACGCCAGCCCATTCGCTGTCCGAGCGGTAGAATTGGACGACATGCTCATGGACACGTTTGAAGCGGTCGGCATGGAAGGCCGAACCGTTGTGCTTCTCCCAAACGATGTCCTGCGCGTATCTCAGCCCTGACGCCTCGATGTCCGGGCCAACGACCATCAGCGAACGCATCGAACCGAACAGCCAGAGCGAGCCGGTTGGCCTTAGATGATCCGCGGCCACTTCAAGCCAGCCCTCAACCTTGTTGTCCCATCCGAGGGAAGTCACGGCATAGGGGGGATCGGCGATGATCAGATCGTATTTTCGACCACGCATCACATTACGACAATCGCCCATGACTAGGTTAAGCGTCATGGCAGCCCCTTTAGGTCCGGCGGGTTGATCGTGGTCGTCGAGCGCACCGTGATCGGGCAAGCGCTCGGGCTCCCGCACACCGTGATCTGCGGTCGGATGCAGCCGCAGACCACGAGCGCGAGCAGGAGAGCCGCGTACCTCACTGAACCGGCAGCGCGGCCGGCAGGCCTACGAGGCTCAGCGAGAGGTTGCCGAGCAGCGCACGGAACCCGGCCGCGACCTGAATGCCGCGCGCCTCGTCGTCGCGGAGCTCGGCCAAGCAATCGTTGAAGGTCTGCTGCATGACCGACTTCACGCCGCCCTGCTGCCCGAGCTGCATCAGCGCGAGTCGAAGTTGCTCGCCGTCCGAGAGCACATGGAAGGTGCCGAGATCAGGCGTGCCGGTCGGCGTCGCGGATTTCGAGGCGTTGATCAGGTTGGCCCAATCGAGGCCGC
>Ga0209167_10000505_pt1 | contig 27963 bp, 22 predicted proteins | sample Coa_R1_9_FD_187154 | JGI IMG/M metagenome (GOLD analysis project Ga0209167, IMG submission 187154) | Surface soil microbial communities from Centralia Pennsylvania, which are recovering from an underground coalmine fire - Coalmine... | ecosystem: Environmental > Terrestrial > Soil >...
GCCTTCGTGCTTCACCCACACCGCAGTTGAGTCGAGCCGGATGCGCGCGGGAGCGCCGGGGCGGTCGAGCGCGGTAAAGCTGAGCGAGTTGCGGCAAACGTCATCCAGGGAATGTTCGCCGGCGATGGATTCGGGGATCAGTGTTTTGACGATGAGCCGCGCCAGCCCGCCATTGCCGTCGGGGAACATCTGCTGGCCGGTTTCATCGCTGATGTCGAGCGGATGCAGCATATCCGCCGCGTAGGCCGTGTACCCGGAAAGCGCATCCGGACCAAGACCGTATCCCCCGCCTTCAATGGGAGACAGAAACGTGCGGATGGTGTCGCGGCTGATGCCGTGGCGTTCGATGAGATAGTCCTCAAGCGTAATCGAATCGAGGCGGCGCGAAATGGCGTCGCCGGGATACTGCGGCTTCGGTAGGCCGGCGTCGCTGGCGGATTGATACTTCAACAGCTCTTCGCGGGTTTTGGCGGGGATGGGAGCGCCGTCGAGTTGTTCCCTCTGATTCTGAGCAGTCAGCCAAACGCCTTGCGGATGGCCGAATTTCGCTCCGAAATAAAGTCCGTAGGGGGTTGAGCCAAGATAGGGAGTTCGGCTGAGCGGCATCTCGGGCGACGGGCCCGCCCACTTCTGATAGTCCAGACGCGGCGCTCTGAGGCCGACCGATTCGTAGAATCGCGCGATGAAACTGCGCGGGTAAGGCACGGGATAAAACGCGGAGCCTTGATGTGCGATCAGGCGATGTCCATCCACCATAAATTCGTTGCGCTTGGCCTCGCCCCCGAAAATCGGATGATTGTCGAGCACGAGGCAGGTCTTGCCCGGGCCAGCCTGGCGTTGGAATATCAGCGCGGCAGCCAGCCCGCTGATGCCGCCGCCCACGATCACGCAATCGTACGTCTCGCCGGTCTCGGTGACGTCCGGGGGAAGGCTTTCAAAAAGGCCATCGCGAATCTGGTGGCCGGCTTCGAGCACGGGCGCGGTGTTGCCGTTGGAGAGCGCATAGTCTCCGATGCCGCCGTAGCCGGTAAATTCGTCGGCCGACTCGCTTGCTGCTGAACGTCCTGATTGAGAGCGACCTGCCGCGAAGAGATCCGAGGGCGAGACGGGCGTCATCAGCAAGCCGCCGGAAGCGATCATGGTCGCGTTGAGAAAATCGCGACGCGTAATTTCGCGGTCCATGCCGAGAGTTTTATCGTTCGGCGGAGAATCGCGGGGGTGGGATTGTGACTGGTTCCGATCTGCCATGAGCCCTATCGCGTATGCGGTGTCGCGCAGGGAATTATAAAACTTCGCCTCGTGGCTCTTATTCGCTGAGCTGCTGCGGCGGAGAAATCGCCGCGATCTTCACTGCAACCTGTTCGCCGCCCCGCACAAACCCAAGGTAGCGCAGCTGCACATTCCGTTCTTGGCGGAATTCGCCGAAGGCTTTGTACTCTCCGTCGGCCCAGCCCGGATAGTTGAAAAATTCGTCGAAGACAATTACCGTGCCGGGCACAATTCCGTCGCCCAGCAGATCAAAGACCGTGTGGGTCGAGCTGTAGAGATCAGCATCCAGGTGGAGAAAAGCCACCGGCCCCGGATGCTCCCCGCGAAAAGGCGGAATCGTTTCCTCAAACCAACCCCGGTGCAACCGAACGTTGGAGCGCACATCGGGCAGCGATTTCACGGCGAAGGTCCCTTTCTCATGTCCCTGCTTCCAATCTTCGGGCAAGCCTTCGAATGAATCGAAGCCGTGAACTTCTTGCTTGACCAGAGGCGCAATAAAGTTGAGGGTCTTGCCTTGGTAGACACCGAACTCGCAGTACAGCCCTTGAATCTCCACCTGGCCCAAGGCCGCCTTCAGCAAAGTGAACTTGTCGGGATGGCTGGGGGCCATGGGCATGTTGCGGTCGACGAAGTCTGCCGACTGGTGGACGGCGCCAAATTGGCGCGCCAGTTCTATGTCTTTCGCCGCGGCCGCGAGCTGCCGTTTCAGGTGGTACAGCAGGCGGCGCTTGAGCTTATTCTTGAGAGCTTGAAACATACCCAGAGCGCATTGTAGCGCCCCGTCAACCGCGCTTCGCTGTGCTACCATCTACTGTTTTCTCGGGTGCTTGCATGAAAGACACTCTGGGGGTTCTCCTCGCAGGCGGCGCGGGCGAACGCCTATATCCCCTGACTCGCGACCGGGCCAAACCCGCAGTCACTTTCGGTGGCATCTACCGGATCATAGACATCACGCTCTCGAACTGCCTGAACTCGGATCTGCGCCGGGTTTACATTCTCACGCAATACAAGGCTCTTTCCTTGAACCGGCACATCCGCGAGGGCTGGAACATACTCGGCCGCGAAGTGGGCGAATTCATCGAAGTTTTACCGCCGATGAAGCGCGTCAGCGATCAGTGGTACCAGGGCACGGCGGACGCGGTTTACCAGAACATTTATTCCATCGGTTCCGAACAGCCCAAGCACGTGCTGATCCTTTCCGGAGATCACATTTACAAGATGGATTACGGGAAGATGATGAAGCAGCACCAGGACTCGGCCGCGGATATCACCCTGGCCACGATTCAGATTGATCCGGCGGAATGCTCGCGCTTTGGCGTGGTGGACGTGGATAAAGACGGCCGCATCAACGGTTTCGAGGAGAAGCCGAAAGCCACCGCGTTGCGTTCTCCCTGGAACGGCGACAAGGTGGCGGCTTCAATGGGCATTTATCTGTTCAACGCCGACGTCCTGATTCCGGTTCTGCTGAAAGACGCCGAAAACGCGCAGTCCAGCCACGATTTCGGGAAAGATATTTTGCCCAAAATGGTGGACGACTACCGGGTCTTTGCCTACGACTTTGTGGACGAGAACAAGAAAGAGGCGCTCTACTGGCGGGACGTGGGGACGCTGGAGGCTTATTACGAAGCCAACATGGACATCGTGGCGGTGTCGCCGATTTTCAATCTCTACGATGCGGCGTGGCCGATCCGCACTCATCAGCGGCAGTATCCGCCGGCGAAGTTTGTGTTCGCTGAAACCGGACGGACGGGGACAGCCGTGGATTCGATCGTTTCCGGTGGTTGCATCGTCTCCGGCGGGGCGGTCAAGAATTCCGTACTTTCTCCTGACGTGCGCGTGAATTCCTATTGCGAAGTGGATCAGTGCATTCTCTTCTCGCACGTCAGCGTCGGACGGCGCTGCCGTATTCGCCGGGCCATTATTGACCGCGACGTGCATCTTCCGGAAGGCACGACCATCGGCTACGACGCCGAGGCCGACCGCCAGCGCTACTTTGTGACGGAGAGCGGTATCACCGTGGTCACGCGCGATTATTCGTTGTTTGAGAATCCCGTGACCGTGGATTACTTCACCAGCGAGTGATGGCTTTCACGACGCAGGGAAGCCTGACATTCCCGTCGAAAGCACGTCAGCCCTTCGTCAGCCCTTGAACTGATCGTGGATCGCTCGTTTTGCGCTGCTACAATTCCCTGTCCTGCATAGGTTTACCGCGCAGAACTTTGCGGGCTGCAGACACGTACTGTGTTGTGATTACTGTCTAGTCAAGCTGAAGAGAGGGCTCCAGCAGCAACCGTTTCCGGGGAGATTCAGTGGAAGATGTCCAGGTGGTCGCGATGCTGGTCCGGCGGTGTGTTGCCGGCGATGCCGCCGCCTGGGAAGAGATCGTTCAGACCTACAATCGGCGGATCTACAACATTTGCTATCGCTTCGCCGGTTCCGGCAGCGATGCCGAGGACCTCACCCAAGAGGTTTTCATCAAGATGTACCGCACGCTCTCGAGTTATGACCCGTCCAAGGGCGCGTTTGTAACCTGGGTCACGACGATCACGCGCAACCTGCTGGTAGACCATTTCCGCAAGACCAAGCAGGACCGCGTGACCGACTCGATGGACACGGCAGCGTCGGAGCATGAGGATGCGCAGCCGCTCAGTGAGCAAATTCAGGACCAATCTGCCCCGCCCGACGCCCGGGTGCGCCAGCGGGAGGTCAAAGAAGCCGTGCACACGGCTTTGGGCAAGCTTTCGCCAGAGCTGCGCGAAGCATTGATTCTAAGGGATTTACAGGATATGGACTATCGTGAAATTGCCACAGTTTTGAGAGTTCCGGAGGGCACTGTGAAATCTCGAATAAATCGTGGGCGGGCGGAACTAGCCCGCCTCCTACAACGTACCTATAGGCAGGTGATGTGATGCCAGACCGAAAACAAGATCGGACAGGGGATGCTCCTCACGGCAAGGAGATGCAGTGCCACGAGTTCGACCTCTTGCTCACGGACGCTATTGATGGCGTCCTGACTGGGGTGGGGCTCGACCGGTTCCAGGCCCACGCGCAGATTTGCAAAGCGTGCGGACCGCTGCTCGCCGAAGCCGAGGCAGGACACAACTGGCTGAAAGGTCTCACGGAGGTGGAGCCTCCAGCCAACCTGGTGGTAAATATTCTGGCATCCACAACGGGCGTTGACTCCCAACGCCTCAGAACGCCCGCGGGCGTGACGCAGCCGGGAAGTTCCTGGCTGGAGCGCTTGCAGGCTTCGGTGCTGGAGCCGATGTGGGCGATGGTCCGCCAGCCGCGCTTTGCCATGTCGTTTGGCATGGCATTCTTCGCGCTGTCGGTGGGCCTGACGGTGCTGGGCGTGAAGCCGGCAGATGTGGAACAGATCAGCCTGCGGCCCGCGGCCATCCGCCACACCTACTACAATACGCAGGCCCGGGTGGTGCGGTATTACGACAACATTCACTGGGTCTACGAAATGCAGGCTGCGGTTCGCCGCGTGAAACGCGACGTGGAACCTGCCGAACCCGGTCCAGTGAAGCAGAAAAGCAACAAGAACGACACAACCCAACAGCCCGAGCAGAAGCAGGAGCGTAACTACAGCCAGGCGGAAAGCCACCTGGTGCTGGCCAGCGCTCAGGGTCTATCTCTTGATTCTCGCGATCTGCCTGTAGTGTCGGTGACCACGTACAGGAGGCTCGTATGAACTGCGCCAATCATGGCGATGCCGCGGCGGTGGCCTTCTGCCGCACCTGCGGCAAGCCACTCTGCAACCAATGCACGCGCGACGTTCGCGGCGTGATCTACTGCGAGGCCTGCCTGGCCGCGCGCATGGAAGGAGCTGTGCCTGCCGCGGGTTTCGCGCCGGTGCAGGTTCCCGCCGGTCCGCAGACCGGATATCAGCAATTCATGGATCAGGGCTTGGGGCTGAAAGTACAGCCCGGGCCGGCGTCCGGTCCGAATCCGGCGGTAGCGGGCATTCTGGCGGGATTTTTCCCGATCGGAGTCGGAGCGGTCTATACCGGACAGTATGCCAAGGGACTGGCTCATCTGGTGATCATGGTGCTCCTGATCATCGGCGTCGGTTCGGATGTCCCGTGGTATATGCACATGTTACTGGGTCTTGGGATCGGTTTCTTCTGGATTTACCAGATCATTGACGCGGCGCGCAGCGCCAAAGCGATTCAGATGGGACAGCCCGCTCCGGATCCGTTCGGTCTGGCCCAGACTTTTGGCGCGGGCGAAAAGCTGGACGGAACCAAGGTTCCGGCGGGAGCCGTGATTCTGATCGGTCTTGGCGTGCTCTTCCTGCTGCACACCGCCGGATTTTTCGAGTTTGGCCTGGACCGCTTCTGGCCCGTAATTCTGATCGCCTTCGGTGCGTGGCTCTTTGCCCGTCAGTGGGGACTGGTCAAAACCAGCATCAACCGCTGCCAGTGTGAGCGCTGCCGTACGCGGCGCGTGATGGCGCCGGCAATCCTGGTAACCATCGGCGTGCTGAGTTTGCTAGACACAACGACGCGAGTTTCATTCGATCGAACCTGGCCCGCGATTCTGCTGGTGATTGGTGTCGTCAAGTTGATGCAGAGCAACGCTTCGGCGGAGGGTCATGTAGGAACGTTCGGACCTTCGAGCACTCAGGTTCCCTATCCCCCGGTTGCGCCTCCGCCTGCTTCGACGCCGCCGCCACCGCCAGCTTCCGGGGAGGTGAAGAATGTCTAGCACGGTTCAACCTCCGTATCAGCCGGTGCCGCCGCAGCCTGCGGCGCCGCCACCGCCGCGCCATCGCTCGCTGGCCGGGCCGTTCGTCCTGATCGTGCTGGGCGCGTTGTTCCTGCTGGGGAACTTGCACCTGCTTTCGTGGGCGCGCATGTGGCATCTGTTCGCCAACTACTGGGGCGCGCTGCTGATTGTGTGGGGAGTGATCAAACTGGTCGAGCACCAGCGCGCGCGCCGCGAGGGCACGCGCGCCCCGGCGATTGGAGCGGGTGGAATTTTTCTGTTAGTGCTGATCGTGGTGTTTGGGTTGATCGCATCGCAACTGGAGCGAGTTAACTGGTCCGGGCTGCGCGACCAGATGAATCTGGATGACAACGACTTCTCCGACATGTTTGCCGATGCCTATAACTTCGATGACCATCTGGAGCAGGATTTCCCAGCGGGCGCGAGTCTGAAAGTCATTGATAATCACGGTGCGGTCAGCGTCCACGCGGCGGATGACAACAAATTGACGGTCGTCGTGCGCAAGCGCGTCAAGGCCGAGAGCCAGTCCGATGCCGACAAATTCAACGGCCAAACCAAGCCCGCCATTACCGCGATCGGAGGACTGCTCACGCTCGACGCCAGGGTGGAAGGCGCGGGCGATCATCCCGTCGAAGCCGACCTCGATATCTCGGTGCCCCGCAAGGTAGCCGTTTCGATTATTTCGCGCCGGGGCGACGTGAAGGTGGATGGCCGCGACGGCAACGTGGACATCTCGGCTCAGCATTCCGACACATCCGTGGAAGACGTCGCCGGAAACGTGAAAGTCAGCCAGGAAAAAGGATCGGTGAGAGTCGAGCAGGTGACGGGAGACGTTCACGTAGACGGACGCATGAACGAAGTTTCCGTGGCCGACGTGAAGGGCTCAGCCCAGCTCGACGGCGAATTCCAGGAGAGCATCAAGGTCGCGCGGGTGACCAAAACCGTACTCTTCAAATCGTCGCGCACGGACATGGAGTTCTCCCGGCTGGACGGCTCTCTTGATCTCGATTCGGATGAACTCCATGCCGAAGAGATCACGGGGCCACTTCACCTGAATACAAAATCGAAGAACATCAAGCTCGAGGACGTTACCGGCGATGTCCGCGTGCAGGACGACAATGGCACCATCGAAGTCGGTATGCGTACGGTGGGCAATGTGCAAATTGACAGCCGCAACGGCGACGTCACGCTGAGCCTGCCCGACAAAGCGAACTTCCGGCTGGATGCGCGCACTCACGACGGCGAAATCCAGTCGGACTTTCCCGAACTTAAAGTAGACAACCAGGAGCATGAGGCCCGCGCCAACGGCAGCCTGGGCAACGCGGCGTCGCACATCGTAATCAACAACGAGAACGACAATATCGAGATTCGCAAAGCCAGCGCGCGGCCTCCGGCCCCACCCGTGCCGCCATCTCCTGGAAAACCGGCGAAAGCTCTGCCCCCTCCGAAAGTGAAGGTCGAACCGACCGAGAACTGACCCTTCAGCCGCCGCGCCAGCGGTCCCCCGCCTGGTCGCACTCTCCGGCTGGGGTTGATTCTGTCGCAGCCGCGTGTGATTTCCGTCACAGAACCTGGTGTTTCCCTCGTGGTATCAAACACTCCTTGCGTCTTCGCGATACGCGCTGACGCCACCAAGCAATCGCGAGGAGGAAGTACATGACGCGCGCCAATCTTGCCGAATGGGCCTATCTGCTGGGATGTGCGAGCGCCGTGGCCGCGCTCCTCTTCCGGCTCCTGTTCCTGGTCGCCACCAGGACGGGAGTGAGGATTGTGGAAAGCGTGAGCCTGAAGCCTGCGAGTTTCCTCCACTTCAGCGTGCTCTGTTTCGTTTTCTCGATCGCTTCGCGCGCCTAGCAGGTCAGTTAAAGGGGCAACGTGCCCCGAACCCGCCGCACTTTCCCATGCCGATTCGCGGCCTGCCGGAATCACTCCGCTTCTCGTCTTTGCCTTAGGACTTGTGTATCTGCGACACTTGGGGCATCGAAACCCTGCTGCGTGGTCGAACGTCCTTTCCGTCTGACCGCGAGGAGAAAAACAGACCGTCCCCGATGGGTCGCATCCACGTTCTTTCCGAGCAGGTTGCCAACAAGATCGCCGCCGGCGAGGTGGTGGAGCGGCCTGCCTCGGTGGTGAAGGAGTTGCTCGAGAACTCGCTGGACGCGGGCGCGACACGAATCAAAATCAGCGTCGAGGCGGGTGGAAAGAAACTCATCCAAATCACCGACAACGGCTGCGGCATGGTGCGGGACGACGCCATGCTCGCCTTCGAACGCCATGCGACTTCCAAAATTAAGGATGCCGAAGACCTGTTGAACGTGGCGACCCTCGGATTCCGCGGCGAGGCGCTGCCTTCCATCGCCTCGGTTTCACGCTTGCGGCTGGAGACCCGGGCGGCCGAGGAGGAAGGCGGCACCGTGATCGAGATCAGCGGCGGCAAGATACTGCGGGTCGAAGAGGCCGGCTTGCCCGCGGGAACCTCGATTACGGTTCGTGACCTCTTTTTTAATACTCCGGCCCGCAAGAAATTTCTCAAGTCGGAATCCACCGAGTTGTCGCACATAGCGTCGCTGGCCACGCATTACGCGTTGGCGCATCCGGAGAAACGTTTTGAGCTGCATTCCGCGACCAACGCCATGCTGGTCGCGCCTCCGGTTGAGGGACACGGCGAGCGTGTCTACCAGGTTTTTGGCAAGGAGACCCTGGATCAGCTGATTCCCATCGCTGCGCGGCAGGCTCTGGAGCGTGTGGGATTGCCGCAGCCTCCGCCATGGCGGAGACGGGAACTCGAGGACGACGAAGAGCAGCCTGCCAAAGAACCGGGTGAAATGCGGGTTCACGGCTTCGTTTCCAAGCCGGAAATTCAAAAGCTGAATCGCAACTCGATCTTCGTGTTTGTGAATGGACGTCTGATCCGCGATCGTCTGGTGCAGCATGCGCTGACCGAGGCTTATCGGAACATCATTCCGCCAACCGTCTATCCGGTCGTGCTGCTGTTCCTGGAACTGCCGGCGGGCGAGGTGGATGTGAATGTGCATCCTTCGAAGACCGAAGTGCGCTTCCGGCAGCAGACCGTGATACACGATTTTGTGCGCGATTCGGTGCGGGCGGCGCTGATGAAGGCGCGTCCCGTACCGCAATTCGTAACCGAAATGCGGGCGCACGCAACTGCCAGCCCGTCGCTGACCTCCGGCGGGATTACGCCGAGTCTGACTCCAGGGAGCGAAGCCCGCGCCCGCTACGCAGAAGGATCGGAGACTCTGCCGGGAATCCAGAGCGTTCCGGGAGACCGTACGGAATACAGCGCCGCAATTGAGGCATTTGCGCTGGCACCGCCGATTCCTCTGCCGGTCACGGCCCGCTTTCAGTTCGATAGCGGAATTTCAGTGGAGGCGAATGCTGCGATTCCGGTGGCGCGCGGCCTTGAAGGGAGGGCGATGGATGCGATTTCTGATCACGCGATTCCCGACCATGTTATTCCGGACCATGGTTGCGCCCCGGCGCTGACCGTCAATGAGAATGTGCCGTCCCTGTCCGCTCTGGGCTCGCTCAAGCCTCTGGGGCAAATTCGGAATTCCTTCATCCTGGCGGTGAACGAAGATGGCCTGTGGATCATTGACCAGCATGTGGCTCATGAGCGAGTGCTGTTTGAACGCATCCTGAAGCAGCGAACCGCGCAAAAAGTTGAGAGTCAGCGCCTGCTGATGCCGCTGGTGCTGGAGCTGACTCCGGCCCAGATCGCGGTGTTTGCCGAGATCGCGGACGAACTTGCCCGCAACGGGTTTGAGGTCGAACCGTTCGGGGCGCGCAGCGTCGCGGTGAAGATTGCGCCCGCTGGAATAGAGGCGGCGGCGGTTGAGCATCTTCTGCAGGAACTGCTCGAGCAGCTGTCGAGCGAGGAACAGTCGTTGAATCTCGAAAAGATCCGGGCGCGGATTGCGGCTTCGATTGCCTGCCATGCCGCGATCAAGGTGAACATGCCGCTGGAGCAGAACAAGATGGAGTGGCTGTTGGCCGAGCTCGCGAAAACCGACCATCCCATGTCCTGCCCGCACGGCAGGCCCATCGTGCTGCGGTATTCTGTGAAGGACATTCAGAAGGCGTTTAAGAGGATCTAGCCCTTCAGGCGTTGCTGGCGGCTCAGAACCCTCGACTCGGGACTCTCGTGACTGATCTTGAACTTCAGCAAATGCGGCGCGAAAAATGGCGGCTGGATGGCAAAGCCATCCGGACGATTGAAGCCGCGCGCGCGTTTCTGGAAGAGGTTGGCTTTTGCCTGATGTATCCGCAGCGTCCGCCTCTGCTGGTTCCAACTTTCATGGGAGCGTTTGTCGGTTCGGGGGAGCGGCTGCCGGAGTGGCAGCATGCGTTTAAGGATCCGCGCGCGGCGGAGGCGACGGAGTTGATGGTGCGGCTGCTGCGCGAACGGGCCGCGTTCGAGGCCAATCTGTTCGCGGAGAACAACGGATTTCTGGTAGCAGCGTCAGTGTTTCCGTATTTCTATGCGCTGATGGGCGAGCGCAACCCGAAGCTGGCCCCAAAGGCGGGCTCGCGGTCTGCATATTCGGCGCTGGCCTGTGACGCGTTCGCGTTGATTCAGCGCGATGGTCCGACTTCAAAACAGAAGATGCAGGAAGCGCTGGGCGGGAGTGTTTCGTTTGCCGCGCTCGACAGCGCGCTCGGCGAGTTGTGGTCGAAGCTCCGGATCACGCGCGTTGACTACAAGTCGAGCGAGGGTTCGGTGTGGGATTTGCTGTATCGCTGGGCGCCGGAGGCGGTGAAGGAGGGCGTGGGCTTGTCCGTGCCCGAGGCGCTGACAGCTTTGCTCTCGAAGTATCTGGATTCGGTGGTTGCCGTGGAACAGGCGGACCTGGAGAGTTTCTTCAGCCATTTCGTGGCCCGGTCAAAGGTGAGGGACTCTGTGAACGCGCTGCTGGCGGCGCGGGAGTTGAGCTTCGTGCATGTGGGCGGACGGTCCATGCTGCAGATCACGCCGGAGAAGGTGGAGGCGATGCCGACGCCGCACGGCGTGGCACGGTAGGCTCTAACCTTCGATCTTATTCAACTTCTCGATAAGCCCTTGAGAACTTCCGACCAGAATCCCTATCGCGGGCGCCTCGCGCCGTCGCCAACCGGACTGCTGCACCTCGGCCACGCGCGAACCTTCTGGATTGCCGCGCAGCGGGCGGCAGAGCGCAACGGCAGGTTGATCCTGCGCAACGAGGATCTGGATCCACAGCGCTGCCGCCCTGAATTCGCAAAGGCGATGATTGAGGATTTGCGCTGGCTTGGGGTCAAATGGGACGAGGGCCCGGACTGTGGTGGGATTTTTGGTCCGTACGCGCAGAGCGAGCGGCGGGAGCATTACCTGGACGCGTGGAAGAAGCTGAAGGACCTCGGCCTGATCTATCCGTGTACCTGTTCGCGCAAGGACGTCGCGCAGGCGGCGGCCGCACCAAATGAAGGCGATGATGAGCCAATGTATCCGGGGACGTGCCGGCCGCGAACCTCTGCCGCCCTTCCGAACGATCCCGCCGGTGTGAACTGGCGGTTTCACGTGCCCGATGGAGAGGAAGTTCGTTTCGAAGACTTGCACCTTGGGTCGGAATGCTCGGTCGCCGGCCGCGATTTCGGCGACTTCATCGTGTGGCGGCGCGACGATGTGCCGGCGTATCAACTCGCGGTAGTCTCGGATGACGCCGCGATGCGCGTCACCGAAGTTGTTCGGGGCGCGGACCTGCTGAAATCCACGGCGCGCCAGATCCTGCTTTTTCGGGCTCTGGGTTTCGCCGCGCCGGACTACTATCACTGTGATCTGGTGCGCGATGAATCAGGGGTGCGCCTTGCGAAACGCCACGATGCATTAAGTATTCGCAGGCTGCGCCAACTCGGATGGACGCCGGAAGAAATACGGACGGGATCGAAGGATTTGACCGCGCCCCCGCCTTAGGGCGCCTTGAACGGCTGGCAAGGTCCTTGATGCCTCTGCCGGTCGCTCGTAGACTAGAAGCATGCACGCCCACGCTCACCACCACGGCGGCCCGACGAAAGTCCTGAAGATTTCGCTGGGCGTGACCATGGCCTACATCGTGTTGCTGGTCGTGGCCGGGGTGCGGGCGCACTCTCTGGCGCTGCTTTCCGAAGCAGGTCACAATCTTTCCGATTTTCTCGCCCTGTTGCTCTCTCTGGTGGCAGTCTATTTCCAGTCGCGTCCGGCCAATCCGAACAAGACCTACGGATACCAGCGCGCGGGGGTCCTGGCGGCGCTGGTCAATGCCAGCTCGCTGGTCGTGGTCTCCTTTTTCATCTTCTATGAGGCGTTCCGGCGCCTGCAGCATCCCGAGCACGTGCAGGCCAGCGTAATGATGTGGGTGGCCGCGGCCGGCGTGGTGATGAATGGCGTGATCGCCTTATTGCTCTATCGCCAGGGCGGCGACGTCAACATGCGCAGCGCGCTGCTGCATGAAGTAGGGGATACGCTTTCGACTGCGGCCGTAATCGCCGGAGGCTGGGCGATCCTGATCACGGGCAACTACTGGATTGATTCTGCGCTCTCGGTCGGGATCGGGGTGCTGATCCTATGGTCAGGTTTCGGCATCGTGCGGGAGACGCTCAACATCTTGCTCGAAGGCACGCCTCGTGGCATGAAACTGGAAAGAATCGAGACCGCCATCCGTGCGGTCGAGGGGGTCAACGATGTGCATGATCTGCATGTGTGGAGCATCGGATCGGAATCCCATGCGCTCTCCTGCCACATCGCGATTGCCGATATTCCTCCGTCGGTCAGCGAGCGCATCCTGCGCGACGTGAAGGAGTGCCTTCGCCACGGCTTTCGCATTGACCATACCACCATTCAGTTTGAGCACGTCGAGTGCGAAGTGGCTCATGGCTGCGTCATGCCGGTGACCGAAGCCGAGGCGCACCACCATCATCACAGCCATTGAACGGCATGTCAGTCCCAGCCTTTAACGCTCGCCCAATTTGAGTTTGCTGCAACGGCACGGGTTAGATGGTTCAGAACCGCGCCGGAAGACGTAACCTTAGCTTTTCCTCAGCCAGTATTCGCGAGAACTCCGTAATGTTTCCTGAGCGCGGGCCGATGTGTTTTGCAAATGGCGCTTCAGCATGGCCATGCGACGAGGTTTCTCATGAAAGCATTGGGCTGCTGCGCTCTGGTCTTTCTCCTGGCCGCGCCGGCGTGGTCGCAGGAGAAGGCTGACTCCGCTCAGTCCAAAGTTGTCGCGCTGGAGAAGGCCTGGAATCAAGCCTACAAGTCTCGGGATAGAAAGGCTCTGAGTGAAATCCTCGACCCATCCATTATCCTGGTGAATGACGACGGAAGCCTGCAATCGAGGAGTGTATTTCTGGCGGGAGTTGCCGCGGCGAGCCCATCCGACGGACAACAGTCCGAGCCTGAGTCCATCATCGTGCGCATGGTCGGAGATGACGCCGCGGTTGCGACCGGAGTCTTCCGGAGAATGGGCATCGAGAACGGCAAGCTCTCGGTGAAACGGAACCGGTTTGTGGACACGTGGGTCTACCGGAACGGTTCGTGGGTATGCATCGCCGCGGTCGCGACACCGATTTTAAAGTGACCAGGTTCTGCAAAAGGAAAGTCAACCGGATCCGAGCCTGGAGAGTTCAACCAAACTATTGGCGGGAATAAATCTCCTTCACTCCTTCGATCGTATCGGCGTCTTCGGCTAACTTGTCCGGCCTGAGGCGCACGATTCGCGGAAAGCGCAGCGCGTAGCCGCTCTCATGCCGGTTGGAGCGCATCAGGTTGTTGAAGGCTACCTCGAGCACCACCTTCGGTTCAACCACGCGGCGAGAGCCCTGATCTTCCACCGTATGGTCAAGGAACCAGGCTGTCATTCTGGCAATCTCTTCGTCAGTTAATCCGGAGTATGCCTTCCCGAGGTTTACCAGGCGGTTGCCATCCCACACGGCAAAGGTGTAGTCGCTGAGCACACCGATGCGCTTGCCGTGGCCAAACTCAACCGCGGTGACGACCACATCAAGTGTGGCCAGTTCGCGTTTCATCTTCAGCCAGGACTTGCCGCGCTTGCCGGGCGTGTACGCTGAGTTGAGATCCTTGATCATCAGGCCTTCATTGCCGCGCGCCTGGGCGGCGGTGAACAATTCTTCCAGTCCCTGCTCGGATGCGGCGCGAAATAGAGGCGCGCGGATCACGCGAGCCGCGGGTGTTGGCGCATCTCGCCCGGTCATGTCGAAAGCAAGCGCTTGCTGTGAATCTCGGTGCTTCCTGGGATTGATCGGCTTTCGCGGCGTGGCCAGGAGTTCGTCCAGAATCCGGCCCCGATCTCGCAACGGCAAGTCAATAAGCAGATCTCGGTCGCGATCAAGAATGTCGAACACCAGATAGGCGACGGGAATGTCGCGCAGCATGTTGTTGCTCACTCTTTTTCTTCCCAGGCGCTGCTGCAGAATATGAAAAGGGCGTGCCCGGCAGGCGGCATAGTCCCAGGCAACGATTTCGCCGTCAAGAATCGAGTCGCCGGGCAGGCCCGCGAGCGCGTCCGGCAATTCGGGGAACGACTCGGTGATTTCGTCGCGCGTGCGGGAGAAAATCCGGACCTCGCCGCCCGAAACGTGAGCCTGAGCGCGTATCCCGTCGTACTTGTCTTCAATCACGGCATCGGGAAAATAACTGAGCGCCGCTTCGGCCGATTCCACCGGACTGGCCAGCATGAAGCCGATTGGATGAAAGAGACGCATCCTGGCTTCCGCCAATCTGCCTTCCGCCGCCAGACGAACGGTTTGCCCGATGTCGCCGAGGAGCATGTTGGCCCGTTGCACTTCCGCAGGTGAGGCCGCAAAAGCGCGGGCAATGCCCTCCTCGACCAGGCCTTCTTTGAACCCGATTCGTAAGTCGCCGGTCATGATCTTAATGATGTATTTGGCTTCGAGCGGGGTGGAGCGGAGGAGCAGATCCTGCGCCAGAGCCGCTTTTGTTGCGGCTCCGCGAGCCCCGGCAATCTGCCGGAAAGCTTTCTCGACCTCGAGAACATTTAGACCCTGGCCAGGATGGGTCTCGAGTACATCGCCGGCGACTGCTCCCAGGTCTCCGAGGCGGCGGTAGGATGCTGAGAGTTCGGCTTCATTCTTTCCTGCTAGTCTTGCCACGATCTGCCAGAGTGATCGCCCGCCGATCTGCAGCGTGGTTTCTTCCCAGGCAGGAAATGGCCGCCCCGACAGAAACACGGCGGACACGGCGGCCTCTTCCGTCGAGCGAGAGGCAAGATACTCGGCGGCGATCGAAGTCTTCTCCAGCTTCTTTGTCGTGGCCGCGATTTTTTCGCCAGCTGCTGCCAAACGTTTCATTAAGGGCCTCAACCCAAGCCGGATCGAGCTAGTCCGCCGGGCGACGGCGACCCCAGGCGTCCGCTTATAACTCATTGATAACATATGCCCTTTGCCTGGCGCCGGGGCCTGAACCGTGTACCACTTGTGATAATCTAATAAGTGGCGCTTGTCGGGCGTTCAGGTCTCCCCCGGAAGGATCATCAGAACAGCGTGCGTTTCCTGAAGAATTATTTGAAGTTTTTGGCCGCCGTGCAGCTGCTGCCTGCTCTGGAGAGCGGGGAGGAGACTCTTGTCGGCGGACAGGCCGTGTTGGAAGGAGTCATGATGCGCTCGCCTCACGCCTGGGCTATCGCTTGCCGAAAGCCCTCGGGCGAGGTGGTCACGCTGAGCGAACCGCTGGAGCGTCCATCAGAGAAGCACAAGTGGATGGCCTGGCCGATCGTTCGCGGCGTCATGACGCTCGGTTATGCGATGAATCTGGGCTACCGGGCTCTGCGATTTTCGGCCAACGTGGCCATTGAAGATGCTTTGAACGCTGACGAGAAGTCGAAGCCGGGTCAGCCGGATGAGCCCGTCGTTGGGAAATCGGTTCAGAAATCGGTTCAGGACTCGGGTAAAGAGACGCAAGACAAGGCGGCCAGTCTGAGCAACTGGCTGGCGGCGGGAAATATCGTGATCTCGCTGGCGTTTTTCATTTTCATGTACAAGTACATCCCGCTGCTGGCCGCGACCGAACTGAAGAAGGTGGATCCCGCGCTGGGTGGGCAGATCATGTTCAATCTGGTGGACGGCGCGGTTCGGCTGGCGCTGTTCCTGCTTTTTATTTGGGGCATCTCGCTGTGGAAGGACATCCGGCGAGTGTACGAATATCACGGGGCCGAGCACAAAACAGTCTTCGCGTTTGAAAATGGCGACCCGCTTGAGACTGCGGTGGTGCAGAGGTATTCCACGTTTCATCCGCGGTGCGGCACGAGTTTCCTGATGACTGTGATGCTGATTTCGATCGGATTCTATATGCTGGTGCCGTTTACGACGTTCTGGGCGCGCTTTGCTTCGCGAATCGTACTCCTGCCGGTGATTGCCGGTGTGTCCTATGAAATTATCCGGTTTGCGGCCCGGCACCGGGGATCGCTCTTCGCGCTGATGACCGCTCCCGGGCTTTGGCTGCAACGCATCACCACGCAGCCCCCATCGGATGAGCAGGCTCAGTGCGCCATTGTTGCCCTCGATCAGGCCATGTCGCTTGAAAAGGAACGCGGCGGCGAACTGGTCATTGCCTAGCGGCTCCGCCGCGAATAGATCTTCTCACGCTTCCCACTTCAGGCTGTTGCAGATGTAAACTTTGCCCTCGCCCGCCAGGGGCGCGGGCCGCAATCCGAACCGGGGGGCCATCCTCCAAGAGAACTCAAAATGTTTGAACGTCTCGATCAAATCGAAGCCCGTTACGAAGAGCTGACCCAGGCATTAGCTTCGCCGGATATCGTGAATGACTCGGCGAAATATCAGAGAACGGCCAAGGCGCACAGTGAAATCACGCCAGTGGTTGAGAAGTACCGCGAATACAAGGATCTGAAAAAGGGGATCGCGGACAGCAAAGCCATGCTGGCGGATGAAAAAGACGCGGAGATGCGCGCCTATGCGCAGGAAGAACTCGACAAACTGGAAGCTCGCGTCGGCGGAGTGGAGGAAGAGCTTAAGTTCCTGCTGCTCCCCAAGGATCCGAACGACGAAAAGAACGTCATTCTGGAAATTCGAGCGGGAACGGGCGGAGACGAGGCCACGCTGTTTGCCGCGGAGATCTTCCGCATGTACACCCGTTACGCGGAGATGCAGCGGTGGAAAGTCGAAGTGCTTTCGACCTCGGAGTCTTCCGTGGGCGGGTTGAAAGAAGTGATCGCCATTATTGAAGGCACCCGTGTGTACTCTCAACTGCGATACGAAAGCGGCGTCCACCGTGTGCAGCGCGTGCCCGCAACGGAGCAGCAGGGCCGCGTGCACACCTCGGCGGTCACCGTGGCAGTGCTGCCGGAAGCCGAGGACGTGGACGTCAAAATCGAAGCCAAAGATCTCCGCATTGACACGTTTTGTTCGTCGGGACCCGGAGGGCAGTCCGTCAACACAACTTACTCGGCGGTACGGATAACGCATATCCCCACGAACACGGTGGTCAGTTGCCAGGACGAGAAATCGCAGATCAAGAATCGCGAGAAGGGCATGCGGGTTCTCCGTGCGCGCCTCTATGAAATTGAGATGGAGAAGCAGCAGGAGGCGCTCGCGAAGGAACGGAAAGCCATGGTGAAGTCCGGGGATCGGAGCGAGAAAATTCGCACCTACAACTTTCCCCAGAATCGCCTCACCGATCACCGCATCGGCTTCACCATTCACCAACTGGACGCGGTGATGGACGGAAAACTGCAACCGCTGATCGAAGCGCTGGTGACTCACTATCAGGCGGAGAAGCTGAAAAACGAAACCAGCAGCGTGATGTAAGAGGCCATTGATCGACTGTTTCTGAAACCGCCCGTGAACTTGAAGCAGACCCTCGCCGACGCAGTCTCCCGGCTTGAAGCGCAGAACGTTCCCTCCGCGCGCATGAACGCCGAGTTATTACTGATGTTTACCCTCGGCTGCGACCGGGCGTACCTTTACGCGCATCCGGAGCGGGAACTGACCGGCGACGAGCGCTCACGATACGAAGCTGCGCAAGCCGAGCGCGCCCGCGGGGTCCCTGCGCAGTACATCACCGGGCATCAGGAATTCTTTGGAATGGATTTCATCGTCACGCCGGCGGTTCTGATTCCCCGACCAGAAACAGAAATGATCGTTGAAACGGTTCTTGAGAAACTTCAGTTGAAGGCAATCGCTTGCGGAAGAGGCCAGGCCGACGCGGAATCTTTCCGCCAGCGCGGAACAGGAGTGCGGATCGCCGACGTCGGAACCGGGTCCGGTTGTATCGCCTTGGCTCTCGCCAGCGAACTGCCATCGGCTCAGATTTACGCCACGGACATTTCAGCTCCGGCGCTGGAAATTGCAAAAATAAATGCGGCGCGGCATCAGCTTGATGTGCGTGTGCATTTTCTTCAGGCCGATCTGCTTGGTGATCTCGAGCCTGGATTCGATATCGTTGCTTCCAACCCCCCCTATGTCGGCGAGTCCGAAGAGGATCAGGTTCAACTGGAGGTTCGCAGATTCGAGCCTCGAGGAGCAGTTTTCGCCGGTCCCACTGGAACTGAAGTGATCCAGCGCCTGATTGCCGCCGCGCATCAGCGCTTGCGCCCCGACGGCTGGCTGGTCATGGAGATCAGCGGCACCATTGCAATGGAAGTGCACCAGTTGCTCACTGCGTGGAACGATGTACGCATTCTGCCGGACTTGCGGGGACTCCAGCGCATCGCGATCGCGCGTCGCCCGGCCAATTGATAGCCGCTCTTGCTCCCGCCAAAAACCTCGTCCAGCAGGCGTTCTCGCGGATATGCAAAACTCTGCGCACAAGTGATCATTTTGTTTCGCGATGTTATTTTGTTCCGTTTTTCCCTTGACGCATCCCCCATCTGGATGGCCTACTACTATCCCGATTAGTAGCCCTTCGGGGCGAATCACCTGTTCAATCGTTTCTACAAACCAACATGATGTCCTGCCGGATTAAGGAGACAAATTCAGTATGAAATTACCCAGGTTCACGCGTTTTGTGGCATGCATTGCCACAGCGACGCTCGCCTCTTCGTTCGTATCCGCGCAGCTGAGCCCCCAACAGGTCGCTGCCACCAACAAAATTCTGCAGCAGATGCAGGCCACCATCGGCAAGCTGTCTCCCCAGAAGCAGCAGATGCTGGACGGCTATGCCAACATCAACCAGCTGGCCACCGCCTGGTCGAAATACGGGATGCGTATGACCGATCCGACATTCGTGGCTCGCGCCAAGTCTGTAAGCCAGTCCTCCATGGCTCCGGGCGCGGGTGGAATCGTTCCGGTTTCGAATCCGACGACCGATGTGGCCTTTTCTTCGTTCGGCGGCTTCACCCAGAGCGAGACCTCAACCGCACGCTGCGGCAACACCGTGGTGGTCGGCTTCAACGACTCGGGCAGCGTGTTTGAAACCCCATACTTCTACTCCGGAACCGGCGGCGAGAGCTTCAGCGGTTCAGGCTACTCGACCAACGGCGGAGCGTCGTTCACCGATATCGGACCCATCAACCCCGGAACCAACACCTACAATTTCCTGGGCGGAGATCCGATGGTGAATTGCACCGATCCGAACACCTTCTACTACACCCAGATTTTCGACTATTACGATTCCAGCTTCAATCCCTGGGCTGCCATCGCCATCAACACTTCCACCAACGGCGGCAAGAGCTGGGGACCTCCTCTCGCGGCGATTTCAAAGAGCGCCTACTATCACGTGCTCGACAAGCCGTGGTCCACGATCGACCCCTCCAACCACAGCCACATCCTGGTTTCCTACACCGACTTCGACTACACCTACTCGAGCCCGTATTGCGGAGCCAATGCCCGCACTGCGATCGAATTTGTGGAATCGTTTGACGGTGGCGTGACCTGGTCCTCGACGCCGAATATCGCCATTCAGGTTTGCGGCAACTCCGGCGTTCAGGGATCCCAGATGGCAGTCAGCTCTACAGGAACGACCTACATCTCGTGGGTCAACCTCGGGTCCAACTTCCCGTTCGGTCCACGTGCGATCCAGGTTGCCAGCTGGTCCGGCGGGGTTTTGGGGCCGGTTGTCAACGTAGACAGCTCAGTCCAGCCGGGTGGCGACTCCTACTACCTGCAGGGCGAATTCCGCGACTTCCTGGATATGGCGATGGCGATTGACCACTCCGGGACGGTTTCGGACGGAACCCTCTACATCACCTGGGCGGACGGGCGCGACAAGATCGTTCCCGACCCGCTCGGCATCCAGGGCGCCTACGCCTACGACGACGTGTTCCTGCGTCAATCGTTTGACGGCGGCAATACCTGGGGCTTCGCTCCGATCAAAGTCAACAGCGATATCCAGCCGCGTTTGAGCAGCGGCCGCGACCACTTCCAGTCTGGTGTGGCCGTGGACAGCCGAGGCTACGTGGGCGTGTGCTGGTACGACCGTCGCTCGGACGTCGAAAACTTTGCCATTCGCCGTCACTGCGCCGAGTCCACCAACGACGGGTACAACTGGACCGACTCTGACATCGGCCTTTCGCCGTTCGCTCCCACCCATGGTGGAGACCTCTTCATCAACTCCATCTACATGGGCGACTACGACCAGCTCAGCAGCGACTTCCTGAACGAGAACCCCGGCTTCGTCGGCGCGTTCGAGAATCAGGGAACTCGCGGCAATCCGGACGTGGATGCCCACTCCTTTAAATAGGAGGAGCACTGAAGACTGGAAGGGCGGCCTCGCGGCCGCCCTTTTTTCTGTGTCCGAACCCGTAACGGATTAGCGCCGCGCTGCGGCGGGCAGGATGTCTTCGACGTCAATGATTTCGGTGGGATAGTTTCCGGTATAACAGGCCGAGCAATAAGAGATGTTCGGACCCTCGCCGCACGCTTTTCGTAACCCCTCCAGCGAGAGGTAGGCCAGGGAATCCGCTTTGATGTACTCGCGAATCTCCTCGACTGACTTGTTGGCCGCAATCAGCTGCTTCTTCGAAGGAGTATCCACTCCATAGAAGCACGGAGAGATTGTCGGTGGACAGGAGATGCGCATGTGGACCTCAGCGGCGCCCGCGCTGCGGATCATCCGCACAATCTTGCGGCTGGTGGTCCCTCTCACGATGGAATCGTCGATCAGGATTACGCGCTTCCCCTCGAGCAGAGAGCGTACGGGATTGAGCTTGAGTTTCACTCCGAAGTCCCGCACGCTCTGGCTGGGTTCGATGAATGTGCGGCCGACGTAATGATTCCGGATCAGGGCAAAGCGGAATGGGATGCCGCTTTCGGCAGCATATCCGACGGCGGCAGTGACCCCCGAGTCGGGCACGGGTACAACGATGTCGGCCTCCACCGGGGCCTCCACCGCCAACTGACGCCCCAGGTTTTCGCGACTCGTCTGCACCGGCCGGCCGAAAACCACGCTGTCCGGGCGGGAAAAATACACATGCTCAAAAATGCAGCTCGACTGCGCCGTGCTGGTCGAGTAAAAGCGCGACGCGCTTTCGTCCGGCGCGACCACCACCAACTCGCCCGGCTTGACGTCGCGCTCATACTCAGCGCCGATCAGGTCAAATGCGCAGGTTTCAGAAGCGAAGACGATCGTGTCGCGAGTATGACCCTCCGTTGCCCGGATCCGGCCCATGGCCAGCGGACGGAAGCCTCGCGGATCGCGCGCCGCGAAGATTCGATCCGCGCTCATGATGACGAGCGAGAATGCTCCTTCGACACGGCGCAATGCATCCGCGATCGCCTCGGGGAGCGTCTGCTCCCGCGAAAGGGCGATCAAATGAACGATCACTTCGGTGTCGCTGTTGGTCTGAAAGATTGACCCCTGGCTCTCCAGACGCTGGCGAATCAGGTGCGCATTGACCAGATTTCCATTGTGCGCGACCGCGATGGGGCCCTTGTTCGACTGGACCAGTATGGGCTGCGCGTTGAGCAGCGCGGAGTCTCCGGCGGTTGAATAGCGAGTGTGGCCGATGGCGAGTGATCCGCGAAGCTGGCTCAGCACGTCCTCGGTGAAAATGTCCGCGACCAGGCCCATGGCTTTGTGCTGGTGCAGATTCAGCCCGTCAGAACTGACGATGCCGGCCGATTCCTGGCCGCGATGCTGCAGCGCGTGCAATCCAAGATAGGCCAGTTTTTCCGCCTCTGGGTTGGCGAAAATTGCCACGACGCCACACTCATCATGGAATTTGTCTGAACTATGCATACGCTGTTTGTCCAACCACTCTCAACGAGCTAGCCTCCAGCGACCATCTGCAGGTCCGTCCTCAGAGCTGCTGCCAGAGCGTTTTCGTAGGGCTCGTTCAGCTCGGCCACGCCAGAGGAGATGACGGTCTTCCCATCCACCGACAGCTCAATCTGACCCGGGATCGTCTCTCCGATCATCTCGGCTAAAACGCCGTGGCCGCGCGCTACTTCTTTGATTCGCGAGACGCTCTCCTGGTCGCAGGAGACCACTACACGGCTGGCGTCTTCCCCGAAAAGAACAAACTCCGCAGGCAATTCATGCGAAGCCAGATTGACCCGCGCGCCAACGCCCTTTGGAAATGCCTTTTCCGCCAGAGCTATAGCCAAGCCGCCATCGGAGCAATCGTGAGCCGACTCGATGAGTTGCTCCCGAATCAGCTTGAGAATGACTTTCTGCAGCGCGGCCTCCTCCTCGAGATCAAGTTCGGGCGGATATCCCCACAATTCGCCGAGCACTTCTTTGGCATACTCCGACGAGCCGAATTCGCTCTCCGCATCAATGATGTCCCCGGGCTCAGATCCCCGCAAAACCACAATCGCCCGGCCGGGCGCGGAGAAATGCATCCTGGCCGCCTGGTGCACGTCATCGAGAATTCCCACTACTCCCAGAACCGGAGTCGGATAGATACCTTCGCCCAGAGTTTCGTTGTAGAAACTCACATTGCCGCCGGTAATGGGAATCTCCAGTTCCTCGCAGGCTTTGGTGATTCCGTCAATCGTCTGGGAGAACTGCCACATGATCGGCGGCTTCTCGGGATTGCCGAAGTTCAGGCAATTCGTCGCGCCCACCGGCGTGGCGCCGGAGCAGCAGACTTTGCGCGCCGCTTCCGCAACGGCATGCATCGCGCCGAGCCGAGGATCCAGATAGCACCAGCGCCCGTTGCCGTCGAGCGCCATCGCCAGCCCGCGTTGCGATCCTTTGATGCGGATAACTCCGGCATCTCCGGCGCCCGGGCCCTCCACTGTGTTGGTCTGGACCATGGAGTCATACTGCTGCCAGACCCAGCGCTTTCCACAGATATTCGGGCTGGCCAGCAATTTCCTGAAGTCGGCATTCCAATCACGCGGTTCACCGAACCTGATGCCGTCCGGCTTCTCGCGGGGCACCGGCGATTCCCAGCGCGCCATCGGACGCTTGTAGAGCGGAGCATCGTCGGTCAGCGCCTGGTTCGGAATCTCCGCGACAACCTTTCCGTGCTCCAGGACGCGCAGCCTATCGTCCGGGGTAACCCGGCCCACCTCGACGGCATCGAGTCCCCACTTCTCAAACACCCGGAATACTTCCTGTTCGCGGCCTTTTTGCGCCACCAGCAGCATCCGCTCCTGCGACTCGCTGAGCATGATTTCGTAGGGCGTCATCCCGCTCTCACGCTGCGGGACGCGATCCAGTTCGATCTCAATGCCCACGTGTCCGCGTGCTCCCATCTCACAGGTCGAGCAGGTCAGGCCGGCGGCGCCCATGTCCTGAATGCCGACAATCGCTCCGGTCTGCATGGCCTCGAGGCAGGCCTCGAGCAGAAGTTTCTCAAGAAACGGGTCCCCAACCTGCACGTTGGGCCGCTTGGCTTCGGAAGCTTCGCTGAACTCTTCGCTCGCCATCGTGGCCCCGTGGATGCCGTCGCGGCCGGTTTTGGCGCCCACGTAGATGACCGGATTGCCCTCGCCGGCGGCCCGGGCGTAGAAGATTTCGTTTTTTCGCACCAGGCCGAGCGCAAAGGCGTTCACCAGCGGATTGCCGGAGTAGCAAGGCTCAAACTTGGTCTCGCCGCCGAGGTTCGGAACACCGAAGCAGTTGCCGTAGGATGCGACGCCGCTGACCACGCCCTCAAGGATGGAATGATTCTTGTGCAGTTCCTTCTGGCCGAGGTTGGGCGCGGGAACAATCGGGCCGAAGCGCAGCGAATCCATGACGGCGACGGGGCGCGCGCCCATGGTGAATATGTCGCGCAGGATGCCGCCCACGCCCGTAGTCGCCCCCTGAAACGGTTCGATGAAGCTGGGATGATTGTGCGACTCAATCTTGAAGGCACAGGCCCAGCCGTCGCCAATATCAATGATTCCGGCATTCTCGCCCGGCCCCTGCAAGACTCTCCGGCTACGCGTTGGCAGGCGCTTCAGGTGAACCCGCGAAGACTTGTACGAGCAATGCTCGCTCCACATCACGCTGAAGATCCCGAGTTCGGTGAGTGTGGGCTCGCGCCCCCCGAGAAGCTGCCGGATCTTCTCGTATTCGTCGGACGTCAGACCGTGCTGCCGCAACACTTCTGCGGAGAAAGTGGACATGAGAGAGGTCGCCATGGGAGGAAACTCTATTGTCGCATTTCGCGGCGCGAGTGGATAGACCCAATGTTTTCGCGGGCCTGTTAGGATTCTTCCTGTCATGAAATCCGTCATCATCGGGACGGCGGGCCACATTGACCATGGCAAGACCGCGCTGGTCAAGGCTTTGACCGGGATCGACGCCGACCGCCTGGCGGAAGAAAAACGGCGCGGCATCACCATTGACCTCGGCTTCGCCCACGCGGACATTCCCGCCGACAATGGAGAGATTTTGCGCCTCGGGTTTGTGGACGTTCCCGGCCACGAACGCTTCGTGCGCAACATGCTGGCAGGCGTCGGCGGCATTGATCTGGTGTTGCTGGTCATCGCAGCCGATGAATCCATCAAGCCGCAGACCCGCGAGCATTTCGACATCCTTCAGCTGATGGGAGTACAACGCGGCATTACCGTTCTGACCAAGTCAGACGCCGTAGATGCCGACACGCTGGATGTGGTGCGCCTCGAAGTGGAGGAGTTTCTCAGTGGCACGTTCCTCGAACCACCAAAATCGGACCTGATCGCCGTAAGTGCGTTAACCGGGACCGGGCTGGGAGAGTTGCGGCGGGCGATTGCGCGCTTGGCTCAAAGTTCTCCGCTGCGGAACTCACGGGCTCTGGCGCGGCTGCCCATTGACCGGGTTTTCACTATGAAGGGTTTCGGCACGGTGGTCACCGGAACATTGCTCTCCGGCACCATCCGTCAGGATGACGAACTGGAGGTCTTTCCCACGGGCCGCAGAGTTCGCGTGCGTGGCGTCCAAGTGTATGGAAGCGCGGCGGGCGCGGCCACGGCCGGGCAACGGACAGCATTGAATCTTGCCGGGGCGAGCACTGAGGACTTGCGCAGAGGAATGTCGCTGGCTCCGCCAGCCACTCTGAAAAGCACGCGGCTGGCCGACGTCAGTCTTACGGTGTTGAGCTCGGCTCCGCGCGCTTTAAAGAATCGCGCGCGGGTTCACTTTCACTCGAACACGGTCGAGATGATCGCCGAATTGAAGCTGACCGAACCCAGGGAGATCGCGCCGGGCGAGACTCACTTTGCGCGCATCCAGCTGAGCGAGCCGGCACTTCTTTTGCCGGGAGACCGGTTCATCATCCGCCAGTTCTCCCCGGTCATCACCATCGGCGGCGGCGTAATTCTCGATGCGGCGCCGGTGCCGGCTGCACGCCGGCCGCGCAAGTCAGTCGGAACGGATGAAGCTTTAGAGATTCTCGCGTCAGGAGGGAAAGACGCAATTCTTGCCATCCGCGTTGCCCGGCGCGGCGCGCGCGGACTCTCCATTGCTGAAGCCATTGCGGAAACCGGATGGGACCGCGACGAGATTCTGGAATTGTCAGTTCAACTGGCTGCCACGGGGCAGCTGGCCCGGCTTACAGATCGACTGTTCGGGATGGAGGAATTCAGCGGCGCTCGCGACCGCCTGCTCCACTCCGTAGCCGCCTTTCATCGTAAGGATCCGCTCCAGCCGGGTAAGTCACGCAGCGAACTGCACGACGAAATGTTCCGGGAATCGCGAATGGCGACCGAACTATTCGAGGCTGGGCTTGCTTTTCTGATCAAAGAGAAGCGTCTGGAGGCGAGCGCGGACATAGTGCGAATTCCAGGCCATGGATCGGTATTGAAAGATGAAGAAGCCGAGTCGAAGAAGAAAATCGAAGACGCCTTCGCTGCGACCGGTCTGAAGGTCCCGGCATTGAACGAAGTACTCGCCGGGCTGACCGTGGACCGCAACCGGGCCCAAAAGATCGTGACCATGCTCTTGCGCGACCGAATCCTTATCAAAGTTTCACAGGAACTCGTCTTTCACCGCTCTGCACTCGATACGCTGCGCCGGCAATTGTCTGAATACGGAAAGAAATCACCCAAGATTGATGTTGCGCAGTTCAAGCTGCTCACCGGAGTTAGCCGAAAATATGCCATCCCGCTGCTGGAATATCTGGATCGCGAACGGATCACGAAGCGGGTGGGAGACGCGCGTGAAATCCTCGCCTAAAGCTGCGGCGATCAGATTTTCTCTTCCGGAAATTCCAGCTCGAGTCCGAGCGGATCGGTAAAGCGATTGGTCAGATTTGCCAGGCCAGTAAGCAGGTGGATGTCCACAATCTCGGCATCGGAGAAATGCGCTTTCAGCGGTGGGAAGTCCCCATCGGAAACCGAATGCGGATTGCGTGTGAGCTTCTCTACATAGACGAGCGCTGCCCGCTCCTTTTCGCTGTACCGCGAATAATCCCCTGCCGTCAGAGCCGCCCAGTCGTCCGCCGTAAGACCTACCCTCTTCGACGACGCAACGTGATGCTGCGTGCAGTAATGACACCCGTTGATGAGCGACACGCGAATGTAGATGAGTTCGTACAGCTTGCGCTCCAGGGACCGTCCGACGCTCGAGTAAAAGCCCAGGAAGTTCTTCAGCATTTCCGGCCGCTGGGCCAGGGCTTTTTGAGCGTTTCCCGGTTTGCCGCGCAAGAGCTTCTCGTAGATCTCTGCTACTTCGGGGGATGCCTCGGCGGGGCTGATGAGATGAATACGGGCCATGATTCCTCCCTCGTTCCAGAACCCGTATCATAGCGGATAGAGGGAGTCACTTGTCATTTGACGCTTACGCTCTTAAAGTGCCGCCAAGGAGTCGCCATGAAGTGGCTGAGAATCATTCTCCTGTTGCTTTGTGCACTGCGGCTCGATGCCGCGATGTTCGGGCAGGCTGACGTCGAGCAGAGCAAAATCCTTGCCCTCGAGAATGCCTGGAACCAGGCCGAAGAACACAAGGATGTGAAGGCGCTTGACAGTCTTCTCGACCCGACGCTCGTGTATGTGGACTACGACGGCTCCATCATGGACAAGGCTCAGTTCATCACCAGCGTGAAGGCCCCGGAACTCCACCCCTCGCAGATCGTCAATGAGTCCATGACTGCCCACGTATACAGCGGCAGCGCTATCGTGACAGGAATTTACCGTGAATCCGGGGTTAGAGCCGGGAAGCCCTATTCCCGGCGCGGGCGATTTACTGACACCTGGGTCTATCAGGGCGGCACATGGACTTGTGTCGCCAGCCAATCCACTCTGATTGCCCACTAAGCTGAATCGAATCTCGTAAACAACTGCGAACCCCGAGGGGCCGGAATTGCCGCATTCTGCCGGCTGCCCGTATCATCAGTCTTTCGGACTAATGGAAAGGTGAGCGCGTTGGGCCGATTCGGATCCGACAAAGTCCGTGTGGTTGGAGCTGGACTGGCCGGCTCCGAGGCGGCGTGGCAGTGCGCCCGCCGGGGCGTCCCGGTTGAGTTGTTTGAAATGCGCCCTTCGCGCACCACTCCTGCGCATCAGACCCCGGATTTCGCCGAGCTGGTTTGTTCAAACTCTCTGAAATCCGACAGCGAGAACACCGCTCCCTGGCTGCTGAAAGAGGAAATGCGCCGCGCT
>Ga0209167_10000507_pt1 | contig 27877 bp, 22 predicted proteins | sample Coa_R1_9_FD_187154 | JGI IMG/M metagenome (GOLD analysis project Ga0209167, IMG submission 187154) | Surface soil microbial communities from Centralia Pennsylvania, which are recovering from an underground coalmine fire - Coalmine... | ecosystem: Environmental > Terrestrial > Soil >...
AATCCTCCGAATGTCAGGCTGTTATCGAGTAGTAGACGACGATCGGCCACATTCAGCGCGGTCACCGAGATCCTGTATTTCTCCTTCTCGCCGAAGCTTTTTCCCAGAGCAATGTCAAACGTGGTGTGCTGCGGCAAATAACTCCCCGGATATTGCGCGTTCGGCATCCCGTTGTGGAATCCGGAGCCGTAGTACACATTCGTCGAAGCGAAGGCCTGCCACGGAAGGGTCGCGTTGACACCCAGGTTCAGCGTGTTCCTCTGATCGTGGTCCACCGGCGCAAACCCCGGGGGTGGCTGACACCCCACGGGCACGGGGACAGGGCAAATCAACCCTCCGCTGAAAGGCGAACTATCCTGGGCGATCTGATTCGAATAGGCCAGGTGAAACTGAGCGCGACGCCAGAGGCGCGGCGAACGTAGAGTCGTTTCCCAACCCTGAATCAGAGCGGCAGACCAGGTAATGGGCCAGAAAATATTGGATGCGCCGATATTGTTGTGGTCGAGCCAGTTCTTCGCGCGTGTCTGGAAGGTATCTTCCTCGATCACCCACCCGTGAAAGGGAATCGATACGCCAAATTGGTATTCTTCATCGCGCTCTCCCCTGAGAGGGCCGAACGTGAATGTCTGGCTGGTGGCTAAATCGAGCAATGGCCCGGTAGCAGTCAGCAGTGGCGGCGCCTGGTAAAACCTGCCGTAAAAACCGTGAAACGCCCAGTTCAATTTAGGGATTCTGAGGGCGGCGCCGAAACGCGGATCCGTCGCATTCTCGATCGTTCCTCGCGTACTGAAGTGCGTTTCGCGAAGTCCCGCGATCAGCGTCAACCACGAAGTCACCTTGTACCGGTCGCTGACGAACTCCTCGACCAGGCCGCCGGTTACCGCGGCCGTGGACGGGCCGAAGTTCTGACAGTTCGGGGCGCAATCGGTAAAAACGTTATTGAAGTAATTGCCCTGGTGTTGAGCGAATCCATACACGCCCACCTGAATGTCGTTGTTCTTCAGAGTGGTTATGTTCAGGCTCGCCTGCGCACCGCCGTAATTGGCGGTCTGGTGAACGGTCGAGATCACCGGGATATCGTTCGGTCCACCGGTATATTCGGCCGCGTTGAAGTGATAAAACGGTGAAACCGTCAGCAGCAGGTTTGGATTGAATGTGTGGACCCAGGAAAAAGTGACGTAACCGTCCGGTTCACGTTCACTATCCCGCAGGCCGTAACTGGAATAAACCTGATTGCCGGCAGAGTTGGGATTCGGGTCGATGGGGATCTGGTAATAATCCCGGCGCAGGGAAGCCACCAGCCGAAACTGATTGGAGGCGCTGGCGTTGAAAATGAAGGACGCGAAACCCCCGAAACCGTTGTCCGCGTCGTGCACGACTTGCCCGATCGGGGCCTGCAGACCGTAGTTGCTGCGGTTGCCGTTTACGCTCGCGTAGTACGCGAAGCGCCTGGTGTGCCCTCCGAAATTAAGTTGATCGTTCGTCTGGTACCAATTGCCGAAAGAAACCACCATTTCCGCCTCATTGTCGCGCTCGAAGCCGGTGCGGGGCACGACGTTGAAGACGCCGTAGGTGCGGTCTCCGTATTCCGCATCGTAACTGCCGCGCTGGATTTCGAGATAATCGATGTCCTTGGGGTCGATCTGCGGGCCCAGATTGGTGGCGATGTTGGTGTTGGGTATGGGGACGCCGTCAATCAGCCAATCGACCTGATGGCCCCCGCGCATGTGCAGCATGTCGTGCGTTACGTAAGCGCCGGGAGTGTAGTCGGTGATCATCGCCATGCTGTTGGTGCGGTCGGCGCCCGGAGTTTGCGCGATATCTTCGCGGTCGACCAGAGTCGTGGGAGTCACCGAATCCATACTGACCGATTCAGCCCGGCTGGAGACAACGGTCGTTTGATTCAGCGGCGCGATTGCAAGCGGAAAGTGAAGAATCGGCGAGGAGCCGGAAGTGACGGTGACGGTCTGTTCGGAGGTCTCGAAGTTCGTCTGAGCAACGGTTATTTTGTAGTCGCCGACCGGCACGTTGACGAAAGAAAACTCACCGTTATCGTCCGCCTGCGTGGATTGAGAAAAATCGGAAGTAGTCGCGTGAAGCTTTACGGACGCCCCCGCTACGGGCCGATGCTGCGGGTCGTGTACAATCCCCTGTATTCTGCCGAAAATCGCGGCATGGAGCAGGGCGCAAAACATCAGAAAGAACGCCGGGCGCGCCATTCCGCACTTCGTCATCGATAGCAGTGTACGGGCCGGACGCGGGAGTGACAACGCGGCAAATTGACGCACTATACTGGCTATGAGAACAATCATGAAACGCCTGCATCGATTGGTGGCAGTTCTGGGCCTGGCCCTTCTGATCGCGTCCGCCTGTCTGGGGCAGACCGCGCCCGCGAAAAAATCCTATACATTCCACGGCAAAGTGGAAGCCGTCAACACCGACGGCCTCACGGTAAATGGCGAAAAGGTCGACGGCTGGATGGATGCCATGACGATGAAGTACAAAGTCGACGACCCCAAGGTTCTCAAGAAGGTAAAGGTCGGCGACGAAATCACCGCTACGGTATACGAGGGCGATCTCTCGCTCCACAAAGTCCAGGTCGCCGCGAAGACCGGCAAGTAGATGTATTCACCGGCACGCCGCCGTGTACTGACCGGGATCGCGATTGCGTGTGTTGCGGTCGCCGGATATCTGCTTTGGCCGGTGGCGCTGCATCGCACCGCTCAGGCAATTCGGGAATCGCGGGAAGTCAGGGCGGGGAAGCCCGCGCCGGATTTCACGCTCAAGGACGCGAAGGGCGAACGGCTTCGGCTGGTCGATTACAAAGGCAAAGTTGTACTACTCAACTTCTGGGCAACCTGGTGCGGCCCGTGCAAGACGGAGATCCCCTGGTTCATCGATTTCGAAAAAGAATTTCAATCGCGCGGCTTCACCGTGCTCGGCGTTTCCATGGACGAGGACGGGTGGAAGGCGATCGACCCTTACGTCGCCGAGCACAAGATCAATTACCCGATCGTGCTCGCGAATGAAGAAGTGAACGAAGCATACGGAGGAATCGAAGCCTTGCCGACGACTCTGATCATCGGCAGGGATGGCAAGGTCCGGTTCCTGCATTCCGGTTTGATCAGCAGGGAGGCATACGAGAAGGAGATCCGGCAGCTGCTGTAAGCCGCAGGTCCGTTGCCGCACGTCAGTCCTGGGGTTCCCGCTTACGCAATTCCTCGGCATCGCCCATATCCTTTGCCCTTCCCGTGCTCTCCTTGTTGCGGATCAGCGTGTTTCGTCCGATGAAGGTAGCCGGGACCCCATCGAGGGATCCCTCCATTCGGTCCCTCCATGCGTCTTCGAAGCTGACTCCTGAAATCGAAGTCAGAATGTCGATCCGGTTCGGTTTTACGCCCAGCTGAATGATCTGCCCAACCGTGGTCAGATCCCCCGCTTCGATGCCCAGAGCCCCAAATCCAAACCGCCGGAGGGCTTCGAGCACCCGTTGGGCATTCCGGCTATCCGGCCTGACGAGAATGTCAAGATCCGCGGTAAATCGTGGGTATCCATACCAGGCAACGGCGAATGCGCCGACTACGACGTATTCAACTCCGTTCGAGTTGAGTAATTCGACAAACTCGCGTAAGTCTTTGCTGAGCGGCATCTGGATAAAGACGGTCCCGGAGTTCGATCACAATTTGAATGCGCTCTTCGGGCGACTTGCGGGCGTCTTCGTGGGCATCGGATTCGTCGGCCGCCTGAGCACTTCGGAAAACCTGAACAACTTTCTCCATTGCTTCAATTGTATCGGATTCGGCTCCAACGATACCCCTCTAGACGGCGCCCAATCTCTCTCGTTGACTCCTGATCCGTTGTTCCCGATCGTTCGCAAAACGCTGAATCCCCGCGAAAATCGAGTCCGGATCCAGGTGCGCTTCGGCGATCACATCCGCTTCCAAACCACCGGTCAGCCACTGGTTGTCCCAGTCGGAGGTGAGTGAATACGCGTCCGTCAGCGGACCCAGATCCCGCACCGGCCACACGCGGCGAGTGCCGGTACTTACCACCATCGCATCGTAATACGCCTCCGGCGGCAGAACTGAGCGGCGATAGCTCTCCGGCTGGCGATCGAAGAGATCCTCACTGATCGCGGAGATCACCTTCACATTGATACCCGCCTCATCGAGACGGGCCAGAACCTTGACCAGATTGACCGTGGAACTCGACCCCTGCACGATCACATATCCGTGCTTCGGTTTACCGGGCGTGAAATCGCGGATGACGTACAGCCCTTTGGCCGCCGCTCTGATGTCGGGATCGGCAAACTTGCCGCGGTCCGCCACGGGCGAATCCGGACGCGCCACTTCAATGCTGATGATGCCGACCTTCGGATCGCGCGCGGCAATCTCGGCCGCCGCGAAATAGCCGGGGGCCACATCGTTGTAGTCCCAAAAATTCAGGTGAATCGTCTGTCCGCGCGGGAACAATTTCCACACCTGCGTGGCGAAGATACCGAAGTGCGTGCGCCCGTCGGCAGCCGTCTCCGGCCCGGAGTGTCCCGCCAGAATATGCAGAACGCCCATGCGGAATTTGCTGTCCTGATTCTGCTGGCTCCAGACACGCGCGGGCGTATACATCAGCGGCGTGAATGCCCCATAAGTTCCGCTCAGCGCCCAAACTCCGGAGAATTTTTCGGGATCGACACTTGCGCTCTGGCCGATCAAACCGATGGCAGTCGAAACATTGCCCGCTTCCTGAATCGCGGCCTTGACTCGCGTCCCGAGGGGATTGGTCTCCGGATCGTAATGGCCCCACAAACTGCCATGCTCCACATTGATCGATTCGGAAAGATCGGCCGCCAGAGTGAAGAAGCGATTGTCCGTCACGTAGTTCATCCACTTGATGATTTCTGAGATGGCTCTACGAGCCCCGGCGGCTTCGCCCGGCTTGCGAAAGAGACTCACGGCCACCTGCTTTTCATCGCCGGACAAGCGATTGGCAACAGTCAGCGTCTGGGGCTCAAGGGGAAGATTGGCCACGCGCAGGCGATCGTCGAGGAACGGATCGGTCTTTACATTGAAATTCACCGGAGTGTTGTCCTTCACGGTGTCACCGATCGAGACGAGGCGTTCCGCCAGCCAGTCACCCAGGCCGTTGCGGTCGAGAAGCGACATCACGACATCGATGTTCGTCTTGAACTGGATCAGCCGTTCGCGCGGATCGGTCACCGGCCCTTTGCGGATACCTTCGAACTCAACGCCGTAGTGTTCTTCGAACGTGCGGGCCAGCGCTACAAAGTAATCGGAATTCATCTTCATCCCGTAGGGATGGCTCTGGTAGCTGACCAACTGGGGGCCATGCCCGGGAATCTTGCCTTCCACGGCGCGCGGCCAATATCCTTTGGTCGTCTTCGCCACCACAATCATGGGGCGCCGATCGGCGGGATCCCAATCCTCCATGGTCTTGAATACGGAAATGATCTGCGCGTAGTCGGCCCCGTCATCCACCGTGAAAACATTCCATCCATAGGAAGTCCACTGATCGATAAGGTTGTAGCCGTGGAATTTGCCCGGGACGACTCCCCCCAGCAGCACGTCGTCGATGCCCGCGTTGTTATCGGAAAGGATGATGCGCAGGCGCTTGCCCACCTGCAAAGCCAGGGCCTGCGTTTTAAGTTCCTGCGCGTGGCCCTCCGTCATGGCGAACTCGCCTTCGAGCGCGATGATCTTTGGAGAACTGGGAGCGCCGATTACGTCCCAGAACGCGGCTTTCCCGGCGGCCGAAGCAATGCCGACTCCCGAAGGACCGCCGTTCACATCGTTGGTGACATCGACTGTTTCAGCATGGCCGGCGAGCGCCTTGATGCCGCGGATTTTGGCCTGTGCAAACAGAGGGTTATCGGCGAGCCCATGAGCTTCGAGCAGTGTTTTGAGCGCACCCGCGCCGCGGCGAAATCCGAGAGCGTCGATGGGCAGGATGGCAACCTTGGGATCGACGTAATACCGCTTTTCGCCGGTTAGCTGGAATTTGCGCGCCAGCGCTTGGCCCATGATCATCCAGAGCGCGTAGCCGGTGGGAACGTTGTGTCCGCCCGCCAGCATGAACTTGTCGCCGAAGGGATGCTTGGGACGCCGGTAATCGTATCGCATGCCGCCCAGTTCCGGTCCCGCCAGATGGGCCGCCACGTTGAAGGGCGTATAGGCCAGAGGGCCGCCGAAGTGGCCGGTCTGCGCATAATTCCCCAGCAGCACCAGGGTCATGCAGGTCATGTAGCCGATGTCTTCCAGACCTTCCCGGTCGAATGGCACATTCAGTGGCTCAACCGGCGATATTAGATTGTCGATACTCAGCGCTCGCATGCTCATTCCAGTAAACCAAATTAGCAATGACGGGGCCGAACTTTTGCTGTCACGCGGTCGTATCTCTCTGGGGATCGGATGACACCCACCGTCGAGCAGCTGGCTGCGGAGTCCATCGCGCTATGGCAAAGCGGCGGGACGTGTTTGCCGCCGCTGGGCCGGCGATTTACCCCCGCGCAACAAGCAGCGAAGGAAGCGCTGCTCGATCAGTTTCTGGCGTCGCTCGAAAGTGAAGCGCGGAGTGCGCCACGGACGAAGACGGAGCGCGCCCGGGTGCACGCACACATCAGCGCGGCGTTCGCCAAGTTTGCCCGGACTGCGCTCGAACTGGACGATTGCCACCTCGCCCTTCTGCTCGATCGAGGTTTTCCCGCCGTCGGCGCGAGCCTGGGCCGCCTTGCGCGCCGGTTCGACCCAGCGGTCGGCACAGCCGAGATTTTTCAGGCCTGCCGCAACGCATGGGCGGCCTGCGGCCTGCAGGCGCTCTTCGGACAGCCGATGAACGTCACGCCAGCCATCTTCGCCTACAGCATGCTGTATCCGTACAGCGATAACTACCTCGACGATGCCGCCGTCCCCAGGGAGCGGAAGTTGAGATTCAGCGAGCAATTTCGACGAAGGCTGGCAGGCGAGAACGTCCCGGCAGCGAATGGCCGCGAGGAAACGATATGGAAGCTCGTGGGTCTGATCGAATCCGGCTATGCTCGGGGCGAATATCCGGAAGTCTACGCGAGCCTGCTCGCGATACATCGGTCGCAGGAAGAAAGCATTCGATTACTTCAGCGCGATCAGGGCGAGCACGTTGGCAACGTGTTGCCCGTGGTGTTTACCAAAGGCGGAGCTTCGGTTTTGGCCGATGCATACCTGGCGGCCGGACGCCTGACTGACGCCGAAGCCGGGTTCGCCTTCGACTGGGGCGTTCTGCTGCAGTTGGGGGACGATCTGCAGGACGTCCGTGAAGACACCAGGGCGGGTTTGCGGACCGTCTTCTCCACCGCCGCGGCCGCGGGCCCGCTCGATGCCCTGACGAACCGGACCTTTCAGTTCGCACTGCACGTGATGACGCGCATGGAGGCGTTGACCGGTGCACCTGAGGCGCTGAAGGATCTGTTACGGCGCAGCTCGATATCGCTGGTGGTGCGGGCTGCCGGTGCGCTGCGCGAACACTACTCGGACGCCTGGATTACGGAGATCGAAACCTATTCGCCATTCCGGTTTGCGTTTCTGAGCAGCCGCCAGGAAAAACTGGCCCGGCACAAAGGCCGTCTCGCAGGGTTGTTCGAAGCCTTTCTCGCGGGAGCGGAAGACGAGCCGGTCTTCCCCATGCTCCCGAGTTCATTGCTGATGTGATACGAGCTGACGTGATACGGCCTTCCCCATCAGAAATTCAAGGATCGGCTTTGTCTGGCTCGGGATGAAGTGGCGGGCTTCCGGCAGAAAATGAATCTCCGCATGGGGAACCAGGCTCTCCAGCCGGCGCCTGGTGTCCGCCGAATCGAGGAGCACGTCCCGGCCCCCGACAATCGCCATCAATGGCATGGTGAGCTGCTTCAACACATCGTCGCTGAAGACCGGGAGCTTCACCGTGCGATACCGGAAATGCCGGTTGATGAGGGCGGCGTACTCCATGAAATACTGAAGCGCCGGGGACGGGTTCGCGAGCGGGGGGCCGAGGACCAACTCCTGAATCTTACGCTCACCCCACGGACCTAACACGCGTAGCGCCACTGCCTTGAAGATAAAGCCGGACTTCTGACGCCCCACGCCTCCCGGACAGAGCAACACAAGGCTTTCCGCGCGTTCCGGACGCCGGGTGGCGTAGTCCACAGCGAGCCAGCCGCCCAGGGATACGCCAACCAGTGACGCCCGTGTGAGGCGCAAGGCCATGAATACGTCGTCCAGCCAGAGCGCGTGCGCCTCCGATTCCAATGGCGGGCGGGATGGCGCGCTCAAACCCGGTTCGCCGATCATGTCGATGGCATAGACCCGAAAGTGCGCGGCCCAGGTGGCAATGTCGCCCATCCACATGGCCGAAGTCGCGGCGGAGCCATGCAGCAGCACAAGGGGAGGGGCGCTTTCCGGGCCGCCGATGACGACGAAGGTTTCGCCTTCGCGGGTCGGCACGCTCAACTGCTCGTTCGGCACGGGCCAGTGTTTCAGAAGCGTGAGATAGCGCTCGCGAACGGCGCGCTCGCCGTCCTCAGATTTAAATACGCTTTTCATATACGATAACCTCCTTCAGTTCTCCAGATAAGCGTTCAAAAGCTGAAGCATCCCCACGGTGCTCGCCACGCTCCCGGTGACGATGACCTTCAGATGCGCGCGGACTTCGTTATAGATCGATTCCACGCGCAACGGCTGTTCCCGCTCACTGCGGCCACCTGCCACAGCCAGGAGTCCATTCGTGATTCGGCTCGCCGCTTCGGGGCTGATGGCATCGATCTCCACGATGCTCGAAGCCTCCACGAACCGATGACGCGGGACCGGCTCCGGATCGAGTGCCGCCGCGGGGAGCCCGGTCAACGCTTCCAGATCCTCCCGGGCGACCCGGTACTGTTTGCCGATCCGGACCGCCTTCAGCCGCCCCTCGCGGACATAATGGCGGATAGTCCGTACGTGGAGGCCGAGGCGCTCGGCGACCTGCTCAACGGAGTACAGCTCTTGTGTCATACAAAACTACTCTATCATTACTTATAACACTTAACAATAGGTAATTTTAGGTATGTTTCAGGCAGTTTGGAGTTGTGGGGTTGGTACCACTTTGCTGTCCTGAGCCGCCCGTTCGAGTTCGTCCGCAACTTCGCGCGCGTAGATCAGGAAATGGTGCGCTGACAACAACACCATGATCCCCATCCACATCCGCGTGTCGTCGCGTATGTAGTTCCGGAGGAGCTTCCACAGGAACTCCCAGTAATCGCGCCGGTAGCTCGATCGCACGCCCTGCGTCCACATGGAGTTCGCCAGCAGGCGGAGGTTGTAAGAGAGCGGCAGCGCGGGGGCCTTCTGGGTGGGCCGGGTTCGCCAAACTTCCAACGAACGAAACGCGCGATCGAAAAACGACTTCGGTTCGTACAACCAGAACAGCAGTTTGCTCAGGCCGCCCAGCAGCACCGGCAGGGGCAGGGTGGTGCGAAAATTGGGCGCGCTGAAATTGGTGATGGCGAGGCTGTCTTCGATCAACCGGCCTTCCTTCTTCATCCGATCCCAGAGTGCCGTAGTGGGCGGGGCCTGCAGAATTCCGGCCATCGCCCAGGTGATGTCGGCCTTTTCGATGAAATCCCGCTGCCTTTCGAAGATGTTTTCGTCATCGGAATCGAAGCCGACGATGAATCCGGCCAGCACCCAAAGACCGCTGTTCTGAATCACGCGAACCTGCGCCAGGCTGTCTTTGCGCAGATTCTGGAATTTTTTCGATTCCTTGAGCCCCTCGGCCGACGGCGTCTCGATGCCGATGAAGACATACATGAAGTTCGCCTGCACCATGGCGGCCATCAGGTCGGGCCGGTCGGCCAGGTCGATCGAGGCTTCGGTGTAAAAGGAAAACGGCCGCCCGTGCTTTTCCCCCCACGCGCCCAGGTCGATGGCCAGTTGCATGGCATTCCTCGAATTGCCGATGAAGTTGTCGTCGACGATGAATACCTCGTTGCGCCAGCCCAGCTCACGCAGCAGATCCAGCTCGGCGATCAACTGCGCCGTGGGCTTGGTGCGCGGCCGGCGGCCATAGATGGTGATGATGTCGCAGAATTCGCACTGGAACGGGCACCCGCGCGAGAACTGCACGGGCATCGAGGTGTACATGTTTCGCTTCAGCAGATCGAAACGGGGAATCGGGCTGTGCGACATGTCGGGCTTCTCTTCGACGCGATAGAGCGCTTGCGCAGTGCCATTTTCGAGTGCGATGGCGATGGCGGCGAAGGCCTCCTCGGCTTCTCCCACCATCACGTGGTCGGCTTCCAGTTGAACCGCCGCCGGATCGCTGCTGGCCCACGGGCCGCCGACAAAAGTTCGCGTCCCGACAGCCCTGGCACGGCGGCAGACATCCACGGCGTCCGCGCGTTGGGCATGCATGGCGCTGACCATCACGAGGTCGGCCCACCGCAGATCTTCGTCGCGTATTTCATCGAACGCGTGGTCGAGCAGCCGAAGGTTCCACGTGGCCGGACACAGCGCTGCCACGGTGATCAGACCGAGCGGCGGTGTCATGGCGGCTTCAGGCAGCATTTCCAGCACGCCTTCGAAGCCCCAGAAAGACGGCGGAAATCGCGGCCAGACCAGCAGGACTCTCAGATTCGAACCGAGAGGAGGGAACGGCGCGGGCGCCGATTGAGGGAGCTGTTGGTTGGGTAATACTGTCAGCGTTGCAGGCGCCAGAGGCATGACGTTCATTCTCTACCCAAAAACGGCTGCGCGCCGAACTTATTTATTTGTCGCTTACGGCTTCCCGGGTCATCCCGTAGGTTGGTCCATGCACGGTTCGATGCGAAACATACATCCAGTGACCATCCCGTTTGGCGTAAACCCGTTCGAACCAGACGGAGAACCAGGCGCCGACGGTGGGATCGGGAACTCTGTTTTCGGCGATGTAACGGCCGTAGGTGATGGCGATGTCGCCATGCATTTCGACCTTCACCGAGTCCAGATCGCGAACGAGATACTGTTTGGATTCGACTCGCTTCAGGAAGCTCGTCCGGTCGTCAACCCCGCGGGGCTTGCCGCCGGTGGTCCAGCCATCGCCGTGAGTGAAGCTGAGGTCGCTCGCGCTGACGCTTTCGACGTAAGCCACGTCTCCGCGCACCACGGCCGCTTCCATGGCTTTTTCGAACGCCAGAACTTCATCGGCGGGATTCGAGAAATGCGCCTTGGTTTGCTGTCCGAAGGCCGCGCCCGCGAGCGCCGCCATAAGCAGAAAACTACGATCGATTCGGTTGAACATAGTCAGAACTTTCCCCTACATTGTGGGGCGGACCCCATGGTCCGCGCGGGTCCCCCGGACCCGCCCATTTATTCAAACCCGGGGAGCCGACGAGGGCGTCGGCTGCGGACCGGGGGTCCGCCCCACGCAATCAGGCTTTCGCGAACGCGGCCTTTACCCGCTCGGCAGTGAATGGGACGGTGCGCAGCCTGATGCCCGTCGCATCGAAAATCGCATTCGCCAGCGCCGCGGCGACGGGAGCGCTGGCCGCCTCACCGGCGCCGTACGCGGGCTGTTCCGGCCTGTCGATCAGCGCCACCTGCACGGCGGGAGCTTCGGGAAAACGCAGGAGAGGATAGGTGACCCAGTCCACGCTCGTGACCCGAGACTTATCGAAAGTCACTTCCTCGTGAAGCGTCCGGCTCAGCGTCTGTATGATGTTCCCTTCAATCTGGTTGCGCAAGCCATCGGGATTCACCACCAGGCCGCAGTCATGCGTGCACACGACGCGGCGCACGGCAATCGCGCCGGTCGCCTTGTTTACCGCGACACTGATCCCGATCGCCACATAGTTTTCGGCTTGTTTGTAGCGCATGTAGGCGATACCGCGGCCCACCAGAAGATTGCCTTCCTCAGGGTGCGGATTAGGCGAAACGCGCGCCTGCCAATCCATCATCCCGGCGGCCCGGTTGAGCACCTCGATGGCGCGCGCGTCGGTGAGGCCGCGCAGACGGAAGGCAACCGGGTCCATGCCGGCAGCCCCCGCGAGCTCATCGGCAAAACTTTCCACCGCGAAAATGTTGGCGATCTTGCCCGGCGCCCGCAGATTCGAAAGCCGCAGCGGCGTGTCCTTCAAATGATGCGAGACGACGCGCAGATTGGGAACCGGGTAAGGCGGATCGAGATTCAGCGTCATCAAGCCGGCGCCCTGCCCATGCGTCTGCTGCATAGCGGCGGAATCGGGTCCGAGCAATGCCCGGCTTCCCGTCGGGCCATCGGGCACCCACATTTGCGTTTCCCACGCGGAAATGTTGCCATTAGCGTCAAGCGCGCCGCGCAACTCGTGAAGCTGCGCCGGGCCTTTCGGGTCCCAGCCATGCTCATCCGCCCGCATCCACTGGACGCGCACGGGCTGGCCGACGGCGCGCGAAAGAAGCAGCGCATCGGCGGCGGCGTCATCGGATCCGTTGGAGCCATAGGAGCCGGAGCCATCCAGATAAACCACGCGTAGCTTTTCCGGAGAAATCCCAAACACTTTGGCGAGATTGGCGCGGAGGCCGTAAGCGCCCTGCGAGGAACTCCAGACGGTGGTGCCGGCGGCGTTGGAACTGTTGAAGTCCGCCACCGCGCACGAAGGGCTCAGCGAAGCGTGGCTTTGGTAAGGCCAGAAGTAGGTCGCGGACAATTGCTTCGCGCCACCTTGGGAAAGAGCCACGGGCGCCAGTGCCGCCGTAACGTCGCCGCGATTTGCGATCGCCTGATCGCGTTGCACGGGAGCCTGCCGCACATAACGGTCCAGCCCTTGGCTGCCTGGCAGACCCTGCCAGGCGCTCCACTCGGCTTTGAGCTCTTTGGCGGCGCGCACGGCCGCCCATTCGTCCTTCGCTACAACCCCCAGAAAACTCTCGATCCGGATCACGCGCACATCGGGTATGGCGCGAATCGAAGATTCGTCGACAGAGAGCAGCTTCGCCCCGAATGAAGGTGGCCGAACCACGCGGCCGTGCAGCATGTTCGGCAGAGTGAAGTCCTGGAGGTACGGATGCCTCGCGGTGCATTTGCCGGGAACATCGGCGCGCAGGATCGGCTTGCCCACAACTGTATAAGTGGAAGGGTTTTTCAGCGGAGCGTTCGGATCGAGCTTCAGACCAAACCGCTTGTCGCCGATCAGCGCGGCAATGGCGACTTTCTGGCCGCTGGCATGAATGACATCGCCCCCCGCGATCGAGAGTTCCGATAGAGGCCGGTTGAGCTGCTTCGCACCCAGATCGAGCAATGTCTGGCGAGCCGTAGCAGCCGCGCGCCGGATATCGGCCGCGCCCCGGGGAATGCCCGAACTTCCACCGGTGCCGCCGTGATCGGGAACCAGCGCGGTGTCGCCTTCGATCACCGTGAATCGTTCGACCGGAATGCCGAGTTCCTCCGCCGCGGTCTGGCGAAACGCAGTCGCGAGCCCGGTGCCGACATCGACTTTGCTCGTGTAAATGGTGACCGATCCGTCGGCGTGGATGGCGAGAAAGCTATCCACTTCGGAGGGATCGAGTGGCCTTGACGAGGCGCCGCTCGTTTGCCCAAACGAAAAACGCACGACAATCGCGCCTCCGGCCATCTTCAGGAGGCCGCGGCGAGAGAGGGAAGTGATCGGGTTCATGGCTAAGCCTTCCCAACGCGCATCACGGCACTCAGAATTCGCGTGTGCGTTCCGCAGCGGCAGAGATTGCCCCCGAGTCCCTGTTTGACTTGTTCGAGAGTCGGATGCGGAGTCTGCGTGAGGACGGCCTTCGCGGACATGATCATGCCGTTGGTGCAGTATCCGCACTGCGCGGCCTGCTCGGCGATGAAAGCGGCCTGCAGCGCGTCCGGTTTTTCCGGCGTTCCCAAGCCTTCGAGAGTGGTGACAGCGCGGCCCGCGACTTGTTTAATGGGTGTGACACAGGAGCGCACGGCCTTCCCGTCGACAAGCACGGTGCAGGCGCCGCACTGGCCCAGCCCGCAACCGAATTTGGCGCCATGCAGGGCGAGCGCGTTGCGCAGGATGTAGAGCAGAGGCTGGTCCGGATCCCAGGAGTCGACCGTTACCGGGCCAGCGTTGACGCGGAATTTGTACTGCGGCATGGGATTATTATCCGCCAATTGCGCGCGTCTTGTGGGGCGGGACCCCTGTCCCGCAGTCGACGCCCTCGTCGACTCCCGCGAGGTTTGTGGATCACGGAAGAGCCGGACCGTGGGGTCCGGCGCGGATCCGGGGATCCGCCCCACGATAAATACATTCAACGGCACAGAGGCCGGCCAGAACGATCAAAGTCGCGATGGCGGCCCACCGCGCGAGCAACGCCTCAAGACCGCCGTCATAGTTCAGCGCGACCGTGCAGGCGCCGGGGCATGCCGGGTCAATCATCATCAGGCCAAGTCCGTCTTTTTCGATGCGCCGGGGCGATCCATTCACGCTTGCGTGCCAGCCCGGGTTCCACGTTATCTGAATCGAAAGAACGGCGCCCGGCGGCAATTCCACGCCGACCACGGCGGAATGCGCGCTCTGCCACGCAAACCTCGCCTTTGGGAGCGAGTTGTCTTCGAGCGCCGGAACGTAGCGCTCGATATTCCCGGTATCGCCGCGGCGAACCACCTGCGCCAGGGAACGCGACCGGCGCGGAATCAGGTAGATGAAATCGTCGCCATCGCTCCAGACCTTCGTGGCAATTTTGTCGAATCTTCCTGGAGCATTAAACGTCCGGAAAGGAGCTCGCGTTCGCGGACCGCCGACCACCGCAAGGTCCGCGCCAAACGCGCGCAGCCAGAGAAGCGTTGTCTCAGGGCTGTCGGTTTTCGAGATCAGTTTCAACGCCGTTCGGTCCTCCGGCATGGGTGTGCCGGGATCGAAGCCGCCGCTCACCTGCTGGACGTCCGTGAAATTGTTGAGCCAATAGGCCACTGTGCCGATAGCGAAGACGCGCGAGCCGGGATAGTTACTCTTCAGCCACGCCGCCGTCTTGTATTCGATCGTCGTTGTCATGTCGATCGGCTTGATGAGCGCCACTGCGTATTGACGCCAGGCCCTGAGATTGTAAGCCCCGAGCACCAACCCAGCCAGAACGGCAACCCAGGTTACGTGCTGGGGAAATTTCCTCAACGCCGCCGCAGCCAGCATCGCGGCCAACAAGCAGATCGCGCCGTCCATTTCCCAGACGTATCGATGCGGCGTCGGCAGCAGCGCAATTCCTGTCCATTCGGAAAGCAGCGGGAAGCTGCCGGGAAGCAGGACCAGAAAGACCGCGAATTGGATGCCGGGCGGGGCTTTCCATCGGCGCAGACCGTATTTGACGAGAAGGAGAATGGCGACAAGCGCCAGTGCGCGCAGCGGGAGTTGCTGTACGTCGGCGCGAAAATCGCCATCGTCAACCTGGCCCCCGGCGGCGATCACCCGGAGCGTGCTCGGCGGAATCCACGGGCATGCGAGCAAATAAGCGCTCAATGCGATCAGGGCCGTCATCACCCATCGGGAGATATCGCCCCGCGCGTCTGTGGTGGCCAGCAGCCAGGCAACCACCGAGCAGGCCAGCGCCATCGATCCCAACCAGTTGGTCAGCAGGATCGCCGCCATGACCAGTGCAGCAATCAGGTAATGGACCGGGCGGCGGCGTTTCAGCGCGGTATCGAGCGCGAGAATCGCGAAGGGGATCAAAGCGAATCCGAACATATGCGGCGCGTCCCCGTACGCGCCGAGCACGCACAGGCGCCAGGGGCCAAGCCACCCTCCCGCATTCAGGCGTGCCGAAGGCAACAGCAGAGTGGAAGGGCATATCAGGCTGAAGCCCAGCGGCGCGGCGAGTGCCGTCCCCATGGAGCCGGATAGCCGTTCCGCGAGGAGAAAGATGCCGGCCGGTGCCAGCGCGTAGACCACGCACGCGAACTGATGATGCGCCAGCGCGGGGCTGATCCGCTCCACCGCGGCGAGGATCGCGACGATGGCGTGCAGGAGCGGCGGATACGAATCATGGCCGGGAATGCCGTTGTACCAGATGGGCCACCAGGCGGAATCGCGCCAGTGATTCAGCATGTAGCGGCTGATCGAAATGAAATTGGAGTCGCCCGAAGACACGCGGTCCGTGTACTCCGTGAAGAATAGTTCGTGGCAAACGAAAAAATTCAACGCGAAAAGCAGCGCGCTGGAGATCGCGAGCTTTACGACGCGCATCCTCTGGTCCGCCATCACGCGCCGGGTTCAATTCGCGACCTTACGGACGCAATCAGTACGGCCAGCAGAGCCAGGCTCAGCAGCGAAAGACCGGCGCCCATCGCTCGCCCCGGCGTATCGTATCGCAACCGCACTGTGTGGCCGCCGTCCGAAACGGCAACCGCCATGGTGAACCCATTCGCCGGTACGACCGGTGCCCGCCTGCCGTCCACCGTTGCCGTCCAGCCCGGATCGTAAGCTTCGAGAACGTGAACAAACCCCGCTTGGCCGCTCGAAATCCGCACCAGCACCTCGTCGCTCGACGGTCGCGCGTAGGCAAGCGCGGCCTCATGAATTGCCGGCGCGGCTTTGGAACTGTGCGGTAAGTATTTTTGCGCGTCCGGAGGCACCAGCAGGTTCCGCGCGTTCGCCGCGAACAACTCCGGAATCCATTGCTCCCCTACAAACCCAGTCTGCGCTCGGGTGAAGAAGCCCGCCCGCGGCGCGGGGTTGGCAACCCGATACAGATGCGAATCTTCGTCGCTGCCTGCCAGTTCGAGGTCGTTTCTCGTTTCATCGGTAATCACGAACCGCACTCCGGTCGCTTCGAGCGCCTTGACGGGCAGTGTCGTGGCATCGATTCGCTGCCGGTTCACGTTCGGTGGCAATCCCGCCAATTCCAGAAGCCCCCGATAAAACCGGGCGAGGAATATGGAATCGAAGCCGCCGGCATCGTCGAAGCGATCTTCGTTTGAAAACAGCGCGTACTCCCGCTGGTCGGCGATCCGGTAGTCGCCAACTTCGCGGTCGAGAATGGTTTGGAATTGCGGAGGGTCTTCGTCGCGCGGATTGGTTTGAATAAACCAGTGCGCGAATCCCCACAGGTCGGCGAAATGCAGCGAAAGGACGGCTATCAGTATGCTGGTTCTGAGTGCCGCCGGCCGCAGCCACGCGGCCCGTCGAAACAAATCCACACCCTTGCCCAGCGCCACCGCCGCGCAAAACGTCGAAAGATAGAGGAGCCGCGCCGGGCTGCGCAGGAGTGTGCCGGGCAACAAGTGGAGCAAAGGGCTCGCCAACGGCAGGGAAAGGAGGAAAGCCGCCAACCCCAGCAACGCGAGGAATTTCCATCTTGAGTCCGGCAAGCGCCGGCGGGCGATCCAGCCGGCGATACATGCGATCGCAAGCGCGGCGATCGCCGCCAGCGGAAGAATGCCGATATAGGACGCCGTATCCCAAAAGTAAGCCATATTGGGATACCCGGTGAAAAGGTGATTGTCCGCCAGTTCCACTGGCCGCGGCCATCCGTGAATGCCCGGAACGACGAGGGCGAGAAGGCGCCCGTAAGGCATGGCGATGTCGTTGTCCGCCCGCGCCAGCCGCAATACACGTGTGCTGCGCCCAATCAAGAGAAGCATCGGCCACCAGACGGCCATGGCCAGACCCGCCCCCAGCGTGATCGCGCCGGCAATCCGCCAGCCTTGCTTGTTCCTGCGCCAAGCCGTATAAAGCAGAGCCGAAGCCAGCGCATATGCCGGAAGCTGCGGATGTCCCGCTACCACGATGCAGGCGCTCGCGAACGCCAGCATTCCCAGATCGAACCGATGCCGGGTGGCGCGCTCGGGCGCAAATGCGCGGTCCACCAGCCACAACAAGAGCGGGAGGGCCGGATAAGCTTCCAGGAGGGGCAGATGTCCCGCCAGCACGCGCGAGGCGAAATAACCGGCGCACGCAAAGGTACCGGCCGCGGCCACCGCGGCCATGCGCGTCAGCCCCGCTCGCCTGCAATACAAGAAAGTGAAGATCGCCGACAGCGCGGCTGCCATCGCAATCGCAGGCGCGTAAGCTACGGATGGATCGAGCGCCAGCAGCAGCAGGCGCGTGGGAATCCAGGGAAAGCTCTGCAGATTGGCCGCAAACGGCATTCCGAGGACTTCGTGCGGATACCACGCCGGAAACGTATGCCGGATTCCAAAGAGCGCGTCCCTCGCGAACCGGATCCGGTGGACGTGCAGTTGGCCGTAATCCGAACCGCCAAGAGCGTCCGTCCCCCGCAGGATCTCCGGCCGCAGGTAAAAGATCCCGACAAGGCCCAGCAGCGCCGCCACGGACCATGCGGACCCGTAACGCTCGGTCAGCGTCCGCGGCGGCGAGTGCTCCGAAACCTCAGGCAAGAGCCTTTTTGTACAGAACCAGCAGTTCGCCCCAGGCGCGTTCGGCGTCCGGCTTGTTGTAGGTCGGCATGCCGTTTGCCTGCGGCGGCATGTCCGGTATGCACCAGCCGTGCATGGCGTCTCCGTACACTTCAATCTTGGCGGCCGGGAAAGCCACCTTGAGCTTGTCTTTCGCGTCCGGTTGCTGCTTGTCGTCGCTCGAAGCGATGCCGAAATAGAGCTGTGCCTTGATCTTTGGCGCGAGCAGATGCGGGCTGTCCGGATTGGCGGTCACGAGGCCCCCGCCGTGGAACGAAGCGCCCGCGCCGACGCGATCCGGCACCGTCGCGGCGGTTCTCAGAACAAGCGGCCCTCCCATGCAGTAGCCCTGGGTGCCGATTTTCTTTTTCTTGTCCACTTGTTTTTGCGCATCGAGAAACGCGATGTAAGCGACCGCATCCTTCTCCGCGTTGCCGGCCGCATTGACCGAGGCCATCAGCGGCATGATCTTTCCCCGCTCGGCCGCGAAGTTGACTGTGGATGCATCGGTGAAGGAATCCTTCGCCACGCGATAAAACGGGTTCGGCACGAGGACGGAGTATCCCTCGGCCGCAAGACGCTTGCCGATTGCGCGCAGTGACGGTCGCAGCCCGAATGCATCGGGCCAGACCAGCACGCCCGCATGCGAACCGCTCTTCGGGTGGAAGAATGCCGCGTCGCAGGTTCCGTCGGGAGTCTTGATATCGACGTTGGTTTCCACCACCTCGACGGCTGCCTCGGCCGAGACCGCCGAAACCGCCAGGCCCGCCGCCATCGAGAGAGCTACAAAGCCGCGCCGTGGGAGCAACTCGTCATTGTCTTTCTGATTCTTGTAATCGTCCGCCATTTGCTGTCTCCTTCGTAAAGAGTGTATCTCTTCCGCGGCGGTTCCGTCGCCGAACCGGTCCCTTTGCGATGCGCAGAGGCTCTGGATTATACCGAGTGTTGCGGGAAATGCCCGAAACCCGGATCGAACAACCACTGCACGCAAGCGAGCGCGGCCCGACATGCCCGACCTGCGGATCCATGCATCTTTTTACTAATATTCTTCACACGAAAACGGAAGTACAAGTGCCTGCTTTGCAGCCAGGACTTCAGACCGTACCCGAAAGGTAGAGCCTCCCGCGCGAGCCAAAACACGACGACGCGTGCCGCGGGAACGAGTGATCGCGAAGACTTCGCCCGCCTTTGCCCGCGACCTCCCACCGAAGCCCGAACCGCGGGGCAATTGATTAAAAAGCCTTCAAGACTGTAGTGCCGGCGCAACTTGATATAATCGTCTCGCGTTTCTAATCGCGGAGGAAGAAAATGAAGCTGCGAACTATCGCCTTGAGCCTGCTCGGACTGGTCGTCGCCTTGACCGCACTAAATGCCCAGGACCGCCACCCCCCTTATCTGCGAGCCCGCGCCGACATGCGCAGGGCCCAGTCCCTCCTGCGCGTGCAGGAGGAGCCCAACGTAGCGCGCCGCCTGATAGAGGCCGACCACGAAATGGAAATGGCAATCCATGAAGTCGATCGGGCCGCGGCGCTTGACGGAAGAAATATCGACGATCACCCACCTGTGGACACTAACGTCGACCGCCGCAGCCGTTTCCATAAAATCGTTGAATTGCTGCGCGGGGCTCGTGCCGATCTCGGCAACAAAGAGGACAACCCCGTTTCGAGCGATATCCGCAACCTGGCGGTCCGGCACATCGATCTGGCTATCGAACGTGTGCGTCAGGCAGCCATCGATCTTCACTTGGATCGCGAGCTCGGCTTCTGAGTTCCGCCGCCGTCAGCCACCGGAGATAATGAGCATTCAGGCCCCTGCGCTACCCCCGGCGGGATGCCTGCGTTGCCCATGAATTTGAACCGTGTTCGTTTGTCGACTCTGGAGCCCCCCGGTCCGCCTGACGGAGGTAAGAACGACGTGGATCCGGCCGGCAGGCCGACCGGTGAGCGTCTGTTCGACATCGCCGCCGCCCTGTTCTGCGAGAAGGGCTACGCCGCTACCACAACCCGCGAAATCGCCACGGCCGCGGGTATCCAGCAGGCTTCGCTCTACTATCACGTAGCCGGCAAGGAAGATCTGCTGCATCAGATCTGCGTGTCTTCGCTCGAGCAGCTCTTTGGGGACGTCGAGTCCGCCGTGAGCTCGGCAAACGGCCCTCTGGAGCGAATTGAAGTTCTCGTCCGCACTCATCTCAGGACGATCCTGCGCCACCAGATACGGCACGTGACCATGCTGAACGAACTGCGCGCGCTTTCCGAACCGCACCGCACGGCAGTCATGGCGCTGCGTAAGAAATATGCGGGGCTGGTGCGCTCCGTACTTGAGGACGCGCAGGCGGCCGGCGCCGTCCGCACCGATATTCCGGCCCGCTATCTCTATCTCGCGCTGCTCAATATTCTGAACTGGGCGGTGCTTTGGTTTCGCCGTGGGCAGACGCTGTCGGAAGACCAGATCGCGCGCATCTTCACCTCGATCTATCTCCGCGGCGCGGCAGCCGGGGCCGAGCATGTTCCCATGGCGGTTTCGACGCTGCGCGGCAGCCGGAGGAAATCGCCGCCGTTGAATGGCGCGGCAGAGCCCCGGCCCTCCACTTTCGAGCGTCTGCTGGACGCCGCCGCCACGCTCTTCGCGCAGAAAGGCTATGCCGCCGCCAGCACCCGCGAGATCGCCGGTATCCTGGGGATTCGGAAAGCTTCGCTCTACTATCACATCGAAAACAAAGAGGACCTGCTCTACGCCATCTGCAAGTCCTCGCTGGACCAGATCCGGCGCGATGTCGCCGCCGCGATCGAAAAGACAGGCGACCCTCTGGAGCGCACCCGCATTCTGGTTCAGGCGCACATAAGAAGCCTGGTGCGGGATCAGATTGCGCATTCGGTCGCCGTCGGAGAGATGCACGCGCTTTCCGGAACGCGGTTGAAGGAAGTGATTGCGCTTCGCGATGCGTACGAAGAGTTGGTGCGATCCGTTCTGCAGGACGCGCGCAAGGCAGGCGTGCTGCGGGATGACGTCAGCGTCAAGTACCTGTGCCTGATCCTGCTGGGCCTTCTGAATCGCGTGGAAATGTGGTACCGGCACGACGGCGCTTTATCGCCGGAACAATTGGCCCGCGTGTTCGAGGCGATTTTTCTGACAGGCGCAGCCGCCCGTTAAGATCCAGGGAACCGGTACACGCGGCTTCAAGCCGCGTTTGCGCATTTTACCGTTGCGCAAGCCAGGCCTTGGCCTGCATACCCACGATATCGACCAGATTGCCCATCGCCAGATTGACATCCACCAGATGCAGGCCCCAATCCGCTTGCGGGTTAGCGTTCCCGCCGACATCGCCGCCGATGGAGTCCGTGCGCCGTCCGCCCGGATCGCCATGCAGGGTAACTTCGAGGTAACTGGCGTTCTCGTTTGTCGAGCATCGCGCGGTCAACAATCCCGGAACGCTGACCCATGGCGTCTCTATTTTCTGTTCGGGTGAAACCCAGGGCTTGGGCGGAATGGTTCCCGTAATGGTGCTGCCCTCCGTCGCCAGATATGCGTGGAGTTCACCGCTGCCGCCGCCGAGGGTCGCCGGATTCGTACAGGCGGCCGCCATATTCGGGTCCGCCACTTTGCCGAATTTCGTATTGGCGGGAGGCGGCATGGTGGCGCGGAATGCCGAATACGCGATCACGCACCCCGTCTGCGACGCCGCGCGGCACAGAGGAACGCGCTGGAACGCGCCGCCAACATCCTTGCCGCGCGCCACGGCAACGGTAGCGCCGGGAATGATCGCCGAAACCATGCGCGACTGCACCGGCTTGCCGTCGATTTCTTCGCGAATGAGCCGGGTCAGAATGAACGAACCCTGCGAGTGGCCGATCAGCACGAAGCCGCGGCCCTTGTTGTCGTGGTCGAGATAGTAACGCCATGCGTCCAGCACATCGTCGTACTGGAGACCGCGATCCAGCGAAATTCCTCCACCGCCGCGCCCCAGCATGACCAGAAGTCCGGCGAGAGTGATCTGCCGGTACATCGGGGCAAACAGCCGGCACTTCGATCCGAAGCGCGCGAACTGCTGGCGGATCACGTTACGCTCCGCCGGATCGGGGATCATGTCGCTGTTCGGCGTGCGGTCCGTTGAAACCGTCGGGTAGACGTAGAAACAATCGATCGGAGCGTTCGCGTTGGCGGACCAGGGCTCGCGCGACAATTTGCCATCGGCCGCGATCACGGTCGTGGTGAGGTCGACATCGCATGCTCCGGCTTCGCCAGGCCGGCACAGCCAGGACTTCGCGTCGCCGTAATTATTCGGCGTAGTCTGCCCCGAAACCAGGCACGCCGCAAACGCCCCCAAAACCAGTGGGGCAGACCATCGTCTGATGTGGTCTGCCATCTTATCGCCCCGCCGGAGGCTTCGCCGAGTCCGTAGGTGCCGCGTTGTCCGGAGGCGCTCCCGGGCCCGACGAACCCAAAAACAGCTTTCTGCCGTCCGAAAACGTGATGTTGCGGCCGTTGGCCCGCAGCAGCGTATGATCCCGCGCCTGATAGCCGTCCACCACGATTTCGGTTCCGATGGGCAGACTGTCCCGCGTAAAACCGCGCCGCAGCAGCGAATTCGGACTTCCACCTTCGATCATCCAGACTTCCTTCGTGCCGTCCGGCTTCGTCACCTCGATATGAATCCAGGCGTGGGGATTGACCCACTCCATCTTCACCACCTTGCCCTTCAGCAGGACTGGCCGGTTGGCATCGAACTCACCGCCGAACGCATGATGAGCCATCGCGGGCATGGCGGCAATCAGTAGTGCGACGCCTGCCAGGAAACCCAGGAGCTTCATTCGCATCATAATCACTCTCACTTATCTTTTGGCCGCTTCGTCGGCCTCGCGCTGCCGCGCGCCCCGCAACACGTCTCCCAGCGCATAATTCGCCTCATGACAGGCGTATTCGTAAATCGGCTCGCTGGTCGCCGGCCACGTGTACTCCCCGGTCCATGGCCTGGACCAAGTCGCGGGATCTTCGATCGTAAAGCGATAAAGCAGCGTCTTCGCATCGACGCGCGAGAAACGCTCGATCACATGCAGATCCTCCGTCGCCCCGCGGAAACGCGTCTTGTCGTTGAAATTCGTAGTGTCGACCACCAAAGTGTCGCCTTCCCAGTGACCCACCGAGTCGCCCATCCACCGGCGAATCGTCTTCGGCAGATGTTGCGCATTCATGCGCACTATCCGCGCATCATGCACCATCTCGGTCAGGATCATCACCGAATCCCGCGTCTGCACGATCTGATGCAGGTTGTTGTAAAAGTAATCGGGCAGCGCGGGCGGTCCCGAAGTGGAAGCGAATCCAAGCAGGCAGCGTTCGCCCAGCGGACGCCGCTCCGGATCATCGTAGGAACCCGCGGGCTCCAGGCCAGGATCCCTGGTTTCCGCCGCGTCCGATGTGGGGCGGCTCAGCATCCTGACCATGCGCTGCACCGCCGCTGGAATCATAGGGGGGACCCGGCCGTTCGGCGGGTCGACCACAATCGACGACCGTTTCTCGCCGTTGACGATCGTGTAGGAAGAACCGGGATCGAGCCAGCCCGTGTTGTAACCACCCACGTTTCCCGCTGCGCCGACCGATCCGTCGCCGCCCTTCGGAGGCGCTGTCCGATCTGCTTTTATGGATTGATCTCCACGCTCGCGCGCCGCCGCCGCGTCATGCTCCAGCTTGGCCGCTTCCTCCGGCGTCAGCGCGGCTTTCGCTCCGGCGGGCCGCTCCAGCGGTGTGAGCGTGGCCAAGTCGTAGGTGCCCTGAAGATCGGGATGTCCGTCCGGCATGCGAGGAGTCTGCCCGAAGCATATAGATACTCCCAGCGCGATTGTCACAACCCATCGATTCATCTGGCGCCTCCTTTAATAAAAAGGTACACGCGGCTTCAGCCGCGTTTCCCCGAGCTGGACTTTACTTGGCCAGCAGTTTCTTCCGCCACTGGCCATACAACAACTCTTCCACAAATTCCGGACACTTGAAATCCAACAACTGCGCGTTCTTTTCCTGACGCCGGTAAAGCGGCATGCCGATCTTCCACGGGCGCGTGAAAACCTTCGGGTCCTCTATTGTCGCTTCATACGTCATCACGTCGGGGCTGGTGCGCGTGAAACGCTCGACGACATGCAGCGCTTCGCTGTGGTAATCGCCCGCGCGATCGAACCAGGTCTGGTCATTCATGCCCGTGACGTCGATTACCAGCGTGTCACCCTCCCAGTGTGCAACCGATTGCCCCATCCAGGAATCGACCGGCGCCGGGCCGGGATCCTTCAGATAGACGTTGCGCGTCGCGCCCGCATATTCGTACGCGATGAAGATCGCCTTCGCATTCTGCAGGATCTGAAACGGGTACGGCATATAGGTGGCGCGCGGCACGCCCGGGAGATAACACTTGATTTCCGGATCCGCGGTCAGCCAGTTTTCCTGATTCTCTTTCTTCCTGGCCAGGGCTTCCGGCTTATACGGGATTTCGTCGCCTTCCACCACGCCCAGCCCGGGAGGCACGGCGCCCACCGCACCCAGCGCAAGCACTGGCGCGGCGGGAACCGGACCGTAAGGCCCCGTCCGAAGCGCCATGGCGGGCCGCGCGATATGCGCCTGAAGATCGTAGTTGGCCTCGTTGAGAGCCTGCCAGATGCCGTTGAGATCGGGCTTGCCGCCGTCCGTTCGCGGCGCGCGATAAGCAGGTGTCTGGCCGGCCAGTGGCATTCCACAAATGACCAGCAATGCGACCGGAACGGCGCCGGCGAGAGCCTTCGTCATGTTTCTTCGGAATCCTATCACGGCAAATCTACCGGGCGACAGGTTTGTTCCGCCGCCTGGCGGCTATCAACATGATGACCCCAACCGCAGCCAGGCAACCGCCGTAAATCGCCCACTTGATCTGCCCCGTCATGAAACTGCCCGGCAATATGTTGATGCCCTGCAGGAACCAGATGGCCCCGAAGAGCACAAAAAGCACACCCACGATGTTCAGCGTAATTTTCATTTGCCCACCAGATGTTTCACGTCGACGTTATTCTCCTGACAGATATACTCCATCAGTTCCCCATCCAGCAGCACAGGGTGAATTGTAAACTTCCAGGGCTTCGTGTAGGCTTTCGGATCGTCGATGGTGTGTTCGATTTCCAGATGTCCCAGGTCGATACGCCGGATGCGCTCAATGACGTGCAGCGATTCGGTGGTCGGGAGACCGGCGGCATCGATCCAGAACTTGCCGTTGAAGCCGACCGAATCCACCACCAGCGTATCCCCGTCCCAGCGGCCGATGGAATCGCCCAGCCAGGTGGGGTTCGGGTCGCCGGGATGCGGACGTCCGTCCACAAAGATCTGTCGCCAGAGATGCGATCCGCCCTCGTAAATAATGACGATCAAACCGGGAGTCTGGAGAATGCGGAACGGGAACGGCGTGGTATTCACTCGCGGCACCCCCGGCGGGAGGCAGAATCCTTCGGGATCCTCCTTGCCGATAACGGCCCTGCGTTGCTTCAGAATGTCCGCGGCCCAGGGCTGCATGGGAATGTCCTTGACCACCGAATCCGTGTTGTTGTTGATGCGCAGCGCGTTGGGCGCCCATGGTCCGGAGAGGTCGGGCTTGCCGTCCGCCAGGCGCGGCACTGGTCCGGAGGGAGGCCAGCCCGGTTTGGGAATGAACCCGAGCACCGGCTGCGAGAAGATATCGTCCTGCGCGGCCACTGGCACTGCTGCCCACACCAACCCCAACCAGACGGCGCATGCAAGGCAAATCCCCTTCATCGACCGCCCTCCTTACCGTGGCTTCCGCCAGCAGGCGATTATATACCTTTAAGAACCGGCGTGGAACGTTGGGGCGTTCGTGGGACATGCGGCGATAGCCCCGTCATCGCCCCGCATGTCCATCAGAGACGTTCGTGGCCTGTATTCTTCCGCTCCGGTACACGTACAGACGACAGAAAACGATCGTCTGTTCCACTCGGCGCCCTGCCTGTATAATATCGGTGAATACGATGGCCTCCCGAGGTTGAAATGAGCACGCCGAGATGAGCATTTCCACCCCATTCATCGAGCGGCCCGTCGCGACCACTCTGCTCACTGTCGCGATCACGCTGGCGGGCGGGATTGCCTATTTTCAACTCCCAGTGTCCGCGCTGCCGCAGGTGGATTTTCCGACAATTAACGTACAGGCCGGCCTTCCCGGCGCCAGTCCGGAAGTGATGGCCGCTTCGGTCGCCACTCCGCTCGAGAAGCAATTCACGCGCATTGCCGGCGTCACGGAGATGACCTCGCGAAGCTCGGTCGGGTCCGCGCAGGTCACCCTTCAATTCGATCTGAGCCGCGATATCAACGCGGCCGCGCGCGATGTACAGGCCGCCATCAACGCAGCGGCCGGGTTTCTGCCGTCGAACCTGCCAAGCAACCCTTCGTACAAGAAACAAAACCCCGCGGATCAACCGATCCTGCTTCTCGCGCTGACATCGAACGTCGTCCCCAGAGCCCAGTTGTATGACATCGCCTCGTCTGTCTTTGCCCAGAAATTGGCGCAGATTGAGGGCGTCGGCCAGGTGCAGGTCAGTGGAAGCTCTCTGCCCGCCGTCCGCGTCGAAGTGAATCCACAGCCCGTCTCCCGATACAACGTCGGGCTGGATCAGATCGGCACCTTCCTCCAGGGCGCCAACGCCAACAAGCCCAAAGGCTCGCTGGACAACGGTCTGAGCACCACGCCATTGATCGTAAGCGACCAACTCCTCGAAGCGAAGGATTATCGGAATCTCATCGTGGTCTACCGGAACGGCGCGCCGGTGCGCCTTTCGGATCTGGGCCGCGTCATCGATTCCGTCGAGGACGTGCGCAACCTGGGGCTCGCCGACGGCAAGCCGGCCATATTGATCATGATCCGGCGCCAGCCCAATGCGAACGTCGTGGATACCGTAAAACGCATTAAGGAAATCCTGCCGCGCTTCCAGGCTCAACTGCCGCCGACGGTCGACTTCAAAATCGAGAACGACCGCACCATCACCATTCGCGACTCGGTCCGCGACGCTCAGCGCAACATGGTCATTTCCATCGGGCTCGTGATCCTGGTGGTTTTTATCTTCCTGCGCAACGGATGGGCGACGTTCATTCCCAGCGTCTCGGTGCCGGTTTCGCTGATCGCCACGTTCGGCGCGATGTATCTTCTTGGCTACAATCTCGACAATCTCTCGCTGATGGGACTGACCATCGCCACCGGATTCGTAGTCGACGATGCGATTGTCGTGATTGAAAACATCACCCGGCATATTGAAAGCGGCATGCCGGCCATGCGTGCCGCGCTGAGGGGCGCGGAAGAAATCGGCTTCACCGTGCTGTCGATGAGCATCTCTCTGATAGCCGTTTTTATTCCGATTCTCATGATGCCCGGCATCATTGGCCGCCTTTTCCGCGAATTCGCCGTTGTCTTGTCCGTTGCCATTGCGGTGTCGCTGGCCATTTCACTGACCGCCACTCCGATGATGTGTTCGCGGCTGCTCAAAGTGAAGCATGCGCATGGCCGCATGTATAACTGGACCGAGAG
>Ga0209167_10000509_pt1 | contig 27812 bp, 25 predicted proteins | sample Coa_R1_9_FD_187154 | JGI IMG/M metagenome (GOLD analysis project Ga0209167, IMG submission 187154) | Surface soil microbial communities from Centralia Pennsylvania, which are recovering from an underground coalmine fire - Coalmine... | ecosystem: Environmental > Terrestrial > Soil >...
CTTAACAGTTCCTAAGGGTGTGTCGACCGAGCAATACGTGCGGCAGGTCTTGGAACAGGATCTCGTGCCGGACTGGCTTCGGGAAGCGTGGGAAAGCGCCAAGCAGGCCGGCGTGAGTCAGCTCTCGATGGATGAGATCGATGCGGAGATCGCCGCGGCGCGGAAGGCCCGGCGCGGGACCCGGCCGCAGCCCGGTTCATGATCCGGGCGGTTCTCGACACTAACGTTGTCGTCTCGGCATTGTTACAGCCCCTCGGTCCTCCGGCGCGCGTATTTCTGCTGGCCATAAGCGGCTCGATTCAGTTGTGCGTCAGCGGGAATGTTTATGCGGAGTACGAAGAAGTGATAGTGTGCCGCCGCCGCGCAGGCCGACTATCTGGTGACGGGAAATCTCAGACACTTCCCTGCATCATGGATGAAAACTCAAGTCTTGACCTCCCGGCTCTTTCTGGATGTGATATCAGGTGGCGCCACGCAGGACCAGACGTAGCAACTCTGGGGGGCTTTCGCCCGGCTCTACAATCGGCACCCGGAGGCGAATAGGGAGACGGCGCGAATCGGCGTTGCTTCGGGAATGACGTGTTGCCATTCGATTCGTTCATCGGTGGCGAGGCGGGCGGCCGTGGCTTTGTCCACATCCAACTGAAAATTCATGCAACTTGCGGCGGAGTCTACAGTCCACACGTCTGAATCCTCCGTCAGCGAGAGACTCAGCGCGCCGCGGCGCAGCGCGCCGAACGTCGAGCCCGGGCCCAGATTGGTTGTGGTTCTGAACCGCTTGTCGAGCACATCCATCCTGGCGATCCGCGATGCATCCGGGCTGAGGAAGAGCCGCAGTGCGGCGTTCCGCGTTCCGTACTCTTGAGGGATAAAAATCCGGATTTCAGAACTGCCGGCGGTGACTTCCTCCGCAAGAGGCGGTGGAAAGAGCCTAAGGATCTCATCTCGGGCCATAGCCATGTTTACCCTGCCTGCGCTGTGCCCCGTGATCAGGAACTCCGGAAGGGGCGGAGTGAATGGTTTGGTCTCAGGGCGCGGAAAGGGACTTGGCGGTAGCGTTTTCAGGCGAAAATAGTCGCGGGCGAAATCGATAATACTTTCAGTGTCTTGGACGCCAAACTCCAGGCGTGGCTCACGCCCCGGAGCAATGAAGTAGTTTCACTTGAAAACTTTTTACTTTGAAAACGGCGTGAGTTTGAACACCCGCCGCTCTGAGTGTGTCTTCGGCGGCTGGGAGATAAAACACGAAATCGTTAAGGGCCTCGTTGCCTCCGTCGGCAAGTATCTCCTCGTCTGTATAACCAAGGAAGAAAGAGATCAACGTTGGCCCGGCTATGACGAACCGGGTCTCCTGTTCGGCAGCGGTGGTCACCGATGCCAAGAGGCAAAAGGGGAGCCACACACCTACTACCGGCCAGATGCGGCTGCTCATGATGCGTGCGCAGATAGGTGATCCCGGCACTTTTCGGTACTCCGCAGTGATTTGTTATATAACAGTGGTCACATGATCAGGACCGCCATTTTTGCCGTCTCGCTTGTGGCTATCGCGTCGGCCTCGGCCCAGGTACAGAACTTCGTCCCCGTCACGCAGGAAATGCTCCTGAACCCCAGCCCGGACGACTGGCTGATGTACAGCCGCACCTACGACGCCCAGCGCTACAGCCCGCTCAAGGAAATCAACCGCGCAAACGTCGGCCAACTTCGCATGGCGTGGACGCGCGGACTCGGTCCAGGCACGACCGAGACCATACCCATCGTTCACAAGGGCGTGATGTACGTCGTGGAGCCCGGCGCCATCGTGCAGGCTCTCGACGCCGCCACCGGCGATCAGCTCTGGGAGTACAAACGCAAAGTGCCGGCGAACGTGGCGTCTTCGGCGCGCACGAAGGACCTCGCCATTTATCAGGACATCATACTTTACAGCGCGCCCGACGGCTTCATCGTCGGCCTCGACGCGCGCACGGGCGAAACACGCTGGCAGACGGCAACGGGCGAAGGCAACAACACCTCCGGCCCGATCGTTGTCGATGGTATGGCCATCACGGGGAAGGGCTGCGGCAAAACGCGCGACACCTGCTACATCGGCGCTTATGACGCCCTCACCGGTAAGGAGCTGTGGAAGTTTTACAACGTGCCCGCGCCCGGCGAGCCCGGCTCGGAAACGTGGGGAACTCCGTTCCTCGATACCAACCTCGCGTCCACCTGGGGATTGCCCGGCACTTACGATCCGGTTCGCAAGCAGCTCTACTGGGGCATCGCCAATGCCATGCCGAACACGCGCCTGCAGCGGCACAACGGCAACCCCGACGGCACTTCGCGCACCGCTCCGGCAGATCTTTACAGCAACTCGACTGTGTCGCTCAATCCGGATACAGGCAAGCTCAACTGGTATTACCAGCACTTACCTGGCGACGATTGGGATCAGGACTACACGCACGAGCGCACTCTCGTGAGAGCGAAGTTCAATCCCGATCCGAAGTTCGTGAAATGGTTCAATCCCGATGTCAAGCGCGGTGAGGAGCGCGATATGGCGGTGATGGTGGGTGAAGGCGGCGGTGTCTTCGCGCTCGACCGCGGCAACGGCCAGTTCCTGTGGGCCACGCCGTTTCCCTTTGACGATCCGGCGTTCCTGATCTCCAACATCGACGGCAAGACTGGGAAGACGACCATCAACTGGGACCTCGTCAACAAGAAACTCGGCGAGCGGCATACGATTTGCTTCTATAACACGCGAAGCTTTTGGCCCACCGCGTATCATCCGGGTGCTAACTCGCTCTACGTCCCTTACATCGATAACTGCCTCGACATGACTTCCAAGTCGGACGCCGGGCCGGAGCGCCGCATCCCCGTTCCGCAGCCCGGGTCCGATCCCAACAAGCTGACTGGGATTGGCAAGATCAACTTGTCGACGGGCGAGATTCTGCATTTCAACGAAGGCCGCTCGCCGAGCGATGGCGCGATGCTGACGACCGCGGGCGATCTGGTTTTTCACGGCGATATGAATCGCCGGTTCCGGGCGTTCGACGTTTACACGGGGAAGCAGCTTTGGGAAGGAATTGTAGGCGGACACGTTTCCGTCAGCACGATTTCCTACGCGGTGAACGGGAAACAGTACATCGCGATCATGACGGGCGATGGCATGCTGGATGGCAGTCTGCTGGCCGAGACCCCGGAGCTGAAGCCCCCCAAGGGCTCGAACGCTATCTTCGTGTTCGCACTGCCGGACAAGCATTGATCGTTCGTGGTAGCTTAAGCCCCATGCGAATCATTTGTGCGATCTCGATTCTTGCAGCCTCGGCGTCCGGTGTTTTCGCGCAACTGTTGCCCCCTAACGATGCGGGCGTTTCGCTCGGACATATTCATTTTGTGGTCAGCGATCCCGATGCGACGAAGAAGGCCTGGGTCGACGTATTCGGCGCGGCGCCGGGCAAGGCGGGCGCTTTCGATCTGCTCAAGCTGCCGGGTGTCTTCATCATCGTCTCCAAGGCGAACACTCCTCCGGCCGGCGGATCGCAGGGCTCGGCGGTGCATCATATCGGCGTCGCGGTGAAGGATTACGCCGACATCAAAGCCAAAGCCGCCGCAGCCGGTCTGATGTGGCGCGAACTGACGCCCAACGTGCAGGCATTTGTAACGTTCCCGGAAATGGTGACGGTCGAGGTGATGGAAGTCAAGGACCAGGCCGCGCCGGTCGCGTTTCATCACGTTCACGAATCCGTGCCCGACCCGGCAGTCGCCCGGGCGTGGTATGTGAAGGAATTCGGCGCGGCGGAGGGCACCCGGCGCGGTCCCGCCGCCATGATCCCCGGCGGCGAAGTGGATTTTCTGAAGGCGCAGGTGCCGTCCGAAGGCACCAAGGGCCGGTCGCTCGATCACATCGGATTCGAAGTGAAGGATCTGGCTGCCACGCTGAAGAAGCTGGAAGCGGATGGCGTGACTATCAATATGCCTCTGCGCGACATGACCAAACAGCTTGGTTTGAAGATCGCGTTCATCACGGATCCCAACGGGACTTACATTGAGTTGACCGACGGTCTCGCCGGGAAATAACTACTGAATCGTACTGGCGCCTTCGACCCCGAACGCCTCCGTAGTCACGTTGCGGTTCACGTGATTGTCGAGGTTGATGACGTAGGTTTCCGGGGCATCCACCAGCACTTGAGAATGCGTCGCGCAGACGATCCGGAAGCCGCGCTGATCCACCAGTTCCATCAGCATTTTCAGGATGCGCCGCTGATTGGAAGCCGATAGCGCCATCTCCGGCTCATCCAGCAACAGAGTCGTGCCTCGTTCGAGCGACGGAAAGTTCTCCTTGAACATCGCCAGCATCACCTGACCGTGGCTTGCCAACTGCAGAAACTCCAGCATCTCCGGTTGGTCCTTGAAGAATTCCAGCTGCATGCGCGGATTATGCTGTTCGGCGTCGAAGAGGAAAACCTTTCCCTTCTTCACTCCCCCGCGATCCAGTTTGTACACATAGCCCTCATGCTGTTCGCCGCGCAGCGCATAGTGAATCGAGTGCAGCAGCGTCGATTTGCCCGAACCGTTCTCGCCCGTCAGCATGACGATCGGGTGGGAAAGATCCACAATCATCGGCATGTGGAAATTCAGGTTCGTGAAAACCGGATGCGAGAGTATCTTGAGGAACATAAGCAGCTGTCGGCTTGATTCAACATCTCAAATGTTCAGGATATAACCCGACCCGGAACGCGGCCGTCGCCGCGTGTCCCTCTCGCTGCGGGATCACACTCTAAGCGGGATCCCGGTATTCGCCGAAGACGCGCCGGAGCGCGTCCGATATCTCGCCCACCGTGGCGTAAGCCGCTGCGGCGGCGAGAATCCGCGGCATCAGATTTTCGGTCGAGCCGGCGGCGCCTTCGAGTTGAACGAGGCTCTGCCGCCACTTCTCCGCATCGCGGCATGCTCTCATTTTCCGCAGGCTCTCGATCTGCGAGCGTTCGATGGCAGGATCGATCCTGAAGACGCCGGACTGACCGCCTTCATTGGTCCGGAACTTGTTAACGCCGACAATGATCCGCTGGCCATTCTCGATTTCCTTCTGGAATTCAAACGCCGAGTTCTGAATCTCGCCCTGGATGAAACCCGCCTCGATGGCGCGTAATGTCCCACCCAGCTCATCGATGCGGCGGATATAGTCCATCGCTTCGGCCTCGATCCGGTCCGTAAGCTCTTCGATGTACAAACTGCCGCCAACCGGATCGGCGACGTTGGTGATGCCGGTCTCATACGCAATAATTTGCTGCGTTCGCAACGCCAGTTGCGCGGACTCTTCGGTGGGAAGTCCAAGCGCCTCGTCGCGTGAGTTGGTATGCAGGGATTGCGTGCCGCCGAGCACCGCAGAGAGCGCTTCGAGTGCGGTCCGGACGATATTCACATCGGGCTGCTGGGCTGTAAGGCTCGACCCGGCTGTTTGGGTGTGGAAGCGAAGCATGCAGGAGCGCTCGCTGTTTGCGTGGAACCGCTCGCGCATGAGACGCCCGTAGAGCCGCCGCGCCGCCCTGAACTTGGCAATCTCCGTCAGGAAATCCGAATGGGCGTTGAAGAAGAACGATAACCGGGGGGCGAACGAATCCACGTCCATCCCGGCCGCGATGGCCGCTTCGACGTACGCAATGGCGTTCGCGAAGGTGAATGCGATTTCCTGTACCGCGGTGGAACCGGCTTCGCGGATATGGTATCCGGAGATCGAAATAGTGTTCCATTCCGGGACTTCGGTCTGCGCCCACGCGAACAAGTCCGTGATCAGGCGCATGGCCGGACGCGGCGGATAGATGTAAGTTCCCCGTGCGATGTATTCCTTCAGAATGTCGTTCTGGATAGTGCCGTTCAGCTTGCGCGGATCGACTCCCTGCTCGCGCCCCACGAGCACATAAAGCGCGAGCAGAATGGCGGCTGTGGAGTTGATGGTCATCGACGTCGAAACCCGGTCCAGACGGATTCCTTCGAAGAGTTTTCGCATGTCAGCAAGCGACGCGACCGACACGCCCACGCGCCCCACTTCACCGGCCGCGAGAGGATGATCGGAGTCGAGGCCCATCTGCGTCGGGAGGTCGAAAGCGACTGAAAGGCCGGTGGTGCCCTGGCTGAGAAGGTACTGATACCGCTGGTTGCTCTCTTCGGCGGTTCCGAACCCCGCATACTGGCGCATGGTCCAGAGGCGGGTGCGATACATATCGGGATAAATTCCGCGAGTATAGGGAAACTCGCCCGGAAGCTCGCGGGTACTCATGAGTTCACGAGCGGGAGATGCGCCTGGCTTTCAGGAAAGAAGAAACGCCGTAGGCTGCGGTCACGACGATAAAAGGGATAATGAGCACCAGCCGGCCGGGGCTCATGGAAGCGGAGCTTCGCGCCACTTTCCAGGTTGCAAGCGCCGCAACTGCAAGGAAAATAAAGCCCAGAATTTCATGCCAAAGCGAATGGACCGGCTTCACCGCGGCGGGAAGAACGTGCTTCACGAACTTGCCTGCCTGCCGCGCTATTTGCTTATGGGGCACGATTTGATCCTATCAAAAGTGACACTTGTTCCGGCATCCCTGCACCTGTACAATCAAGGGAACATTTACGCGCCTGATACGATGCGGGGAACCGATGGCCCTGTAGTTGCATCTGAAGTAGCGGAACTAAAGGGTAGCGCCCACTGAAAGGGGCAGAACGTGGAAGAACGTCTCAAGAGCTTGATGCAGGACCTGGGTAATGCGATCAACGATTCGCTATCCGACTCTGAGCGTATCGCGGAGGCGATCGGCGAAATCAAACGCGCTGGATACGATGTGTTTCTGGTTCTGGAAGCTACCATCGGATTCAATAAGCGTGAGGACGGGGAAGACGGTTCGAACGAGGACAGTACCGGCGAACCGCAGGAAATCACCACCACGGGCAAGGTGCGTTTCACGACCCAGGATCAGCGATTTCTGAAAGCCCTTCGCATAGCCGTCGGCGACGAAGAGGCCTGAAGCCAGACGGCAGCCTAAAGCAGTTCCCGGTAGACGGCAAGAGTATCGGCTACCGCGTTTCCCCACTTGAATTGTCCGGCATGCCGCCGTCCCTTCGCCGCCATTTCCGCCCGGCGGGTTTCATCGTTTGCCAGCCTGAGAAGAGCGGAGGCGAGATCGTCCTCGCTCGACGGATCTATTAGTTCCGCGGCGTCGCCACAAACTTCTGGTAAGGCGGAGCGATTTCCGGCGATCACGGGAATTCCGGCGGTCATCGCCTCAAGCACGGGCATCCCGAAACCTTCATCCAGGGACGGAAACGCGAAGATGCCTGCCCGTGCGCAGAGATCCCCGATCTGATCGTCCGTCAGGTACCCAGCGATGCGAATACGGCTGGCGGCCGGGCTGTTGGCGGCTTCGCGAATGGCTTCTTCGGCTTCGTATCCTTTCGAACCGGCCAGAACGAGCGTCCATTCTTCCGGGAGCGCGCGAAACGACCGGATGAGCATGGCTTGGTTCTTCCGGCGCTGGATTGCGCCCACGCACAGGACGATTTTTTCGCGAGGGAGGTCCGGAATGGCGCGCCGGGTAACGCCGTGGTGAATGACCCGAATCAGCGATCGTGGCACACGCAGATATTCCTCAACCTGCGAAGCGGTGAAGGCGGAGACGGCGATCACGAGATCCGCGCCTGCCGCGGCGTCTTTTGCCTGCCTGGCGAATCGCTCCCGAAAATCCGGCGTGCTGTAGTCGCCGCTGAGGACAAACAGGTCGTGGAAGGTCGCGACCTGCTTTCGAAAGCGACGCTTCGGCAGGCGCTGGTTCAGGCCATGGAAAACATCGGCGGCACGATTGCCCCAGGAATCGGATAGAAACCGGCGTGTGACTTTCGGCGGTTGGGGAAGGCCTTGCGCCCGAAAGTATCGTTGGGAGCGGTAGAACCAATCCCAGCCTTCGGCGAAATCAGTCGCGGCCAGGCCATTTAGTAGTTCCCGTGAGTACACGCCGACACCGGAGAGTCCGCCGCCAAGACTGTATGTAGCATCGAGTGCGATCCGCAAGTGTGGTCCGCCGGTACACGCGGGTTCAGCCGCGTTTCTTTCGCACCTGGGACACGGCTGAAGCCGCGTGTACCGACTACACTAGCACCTTAGTCGAGCTGGTATTCCTTCAGTTTGCGGTAGAGCGTGGTGCGCCCGATTCCCAGCATCTGTGCCGCCGTGGTGCGGTCGCCGCGCGTCTGCTGCAGAGCGTGCTGAATGGCCCGCTTTTCCAGTTCCTGGAGCGGCAGGACACACTGCGGGAGCGCGATCGTCGCCATCGTGCCTGGGCGAACGCCTCCCACGGCCGCGGAGACGAACTCAGGCGCATTCTGCGCGCGCGTGAAATTAGCAACTCCCGTCGGCAAATCGGCGAAGTGCAGCAAAGGACCCGAATTGAACGACATCATCCGTTCGAGGCAGTTCATCAGCTCGCGGATATTGCCCGGCCAGTCGTACTCCATCATGGCCTCGATCGCATCGTGCGAGAGCATGAAACGGCCTTTTGCCTGCGACAAAAAGCGTTCGATCAGCAGCGGAATATCGTCCTTGCGCTCGCGCAGCGGAGGCAGCGTCAGGCGGACCACGTTGAGCCGGTGAAACAGATCTTCGCGAAAACGCCCGGCCGCCACCTCGTTCTCGAGATCCCGGTTCGTCGCCGCCACTATGCGAACGTCGATCCTGATCCGCTGCAGGGAACCGACGGGGCGCAGTTCCTGTTCCTGCAATACGCGCAGCAGTTTGACCTGAAGCTCGAGCGGGAGCTCCGCGATTTCGTCAAAAAAAGCCGTGCCGCCGTTAGCGAGTTCAATGAGCCCGCGCTTGTTGTCGACCGCGCCCGTAAACGCTCCCCGGACGTGGCCAAACAGCTCGCTTTCCATCATCGTGCCCACCAGCGATCCGCAATCGATGGGTACGAACTGTCCGCGCGGAGCGGCGTTATAGAGCGATCGTGCGGCAACCTCTTTGCCCGTGCCGGTTTCCCCCTGAATCAACACGGCGGACCGCCGTATGCCAAGCTTCTCGATCTGGCTCCGCAGCTGGACGATTCGGGGCGAGCGGCCAACGAATCCCGTCGGCAGATCTTCTTCGACCACCTTCATCTCATCCGTTAGTGGCTGGATCGGGGAAATTTCTCACAGTCACGGGTCGAGGCGGACGACAAAGGCCTGCGGCTCATGCTGTTCGGCGCGGATGCGTTGGGCGAGAACCTCGGCGGCGTCCTGCGAGTTTTCGCGGCCAGCCAGGATACGCCACATCGGCGGATCGCCGGCGCGAAGCACAGCTTTGGCGGCGCCATAGGCGGCCATCATGTTTTGCTGCGCACGGTCGGCATTCGACTTTTCACGGAATGCCCCCACCTGCACGGCGAAAAGAGTCGGACCGGGCTCCGCCGCCGCCGCGATAATCGTCAATTCGACTTGGGCGACGCCGGGGCCAAGCAGATCGATTTCCCTGGCCGCGGCGTGCGACAGGTCGATGACGCGGCCCTGCACGAAGGGCCCGCGATCGATAATCCGCACATCAACCGTTTTGTTGTTGGTGAGATTCCTGACGCGCACCTGGGTCTGAAACGGCAGGGTGCGGTGGGCCGCTACCAGTTCTTCCATGTGATAGATCTCGCCATCCGCCGCGGCGCGCCCGTCATAAGGATGTCCGTACCAGCTCGCGAGACCCCGCTCAGTGGTCCCAGGACGGGGAACGGCGACGGTGGTCTTCTTCTTCCCGCAGCCTGCGATAATTGCGCACGCAAGGATGCAGGCCAGATAACGCTTCATCAGGTGGTGATAACCATACTACCGTCGTTCCAGGGCACATGCGGCCGTAGCCGCGTCAATCGGGGTTCCGGGCGATACGCAGCGACCGCCGCATGTCCAAATCGCGAATTGGTCCACTTTCCCGTCGCGCATGCCCACGTTGGGGCGAACTGGTTCGATTCGTCTCAACTGATATTATGATTTCCGGTATTCATAAAGGAGTCGAGGGGAATCCACAATGGCGAAGGTTGGGTCGAAACGATGGATGGTTACGGGCGCCGCGGTATGCGTGGGCACGGCATTGTTGAGCACAACGTTGGCGCAGAGTCAGACTCCGGCCGGACCGACATTTCAGATGTCCGACAAGTACTTCAAGAACGTGAAGGTGCTGACGGGTATTCCCGTTGACGAGTTCATGGGGACGATGGGCCTTTTTTCGGCGGCGCTTAGCTACTGCTGCGGGGATTGCCACACCGGGGCGGGCACCGACGATCCGAAATGGGAAGCCGATCCGCCGCGTAAAATTATGGCGCGCCGGATGGCGGCGATGGTGAAGGCCATCAATAAAGATAACTTCGGCGGCGGAAATTCCGTGACGTGCTGGACCTGCCATCGCGGCAGCCCTTCCCCGGCCGTCACGCCTTCGATCGACACAATCTATGGCGAGCCGCTGGCCTTTCCACCCGACGCCGTCATCCCAGCCAAATCCGGCGCTCCCACTCTGGATCAGATTTTCGATAAGTATATTACGGCTCTTGGCGGAGCTGCCGCGACGGGCCGCATTACCAGTTACACCGCCAAAGGGACCAGCCACTTGTTTGGTGAGACGCGCGAAGATCCGGTGGAGCTTTATGCGAAAGCGCCGGACCAGTTGGCCACCTTCGTGCACCAACGTGGAGGCGATTTGGCCCGGACCTTCGACGGCCGCGACGCGTGGGTCATGTTGCCCCTGACAGTTGTGGGCGAATACCCGTTGAGCGCGAGCGCCCGTGAAGGCGGCAAGCTGGACGCGGAACTGGCCTTCCCCTGGCGGATCAAACAGTTCTTCCCGAATTGGACCGTCGGTATTCCGACGACACTTGACGGTAAGGACGTATACGTCGTGCAGGGCAGGGCCACGGGAATATTGGCCACGTTTTATTTCGACAAACAGAGCGGTCTGATGACCCGCATGATCCGCTACGCCAATTCGGCGGTCGGCCGCGTTCCGACGCAAATCGATTATTCCGACTACCGCGCAGTCGACGGAGCGATGATGCCGTACAAATGGACCTACGGCTGGGTCAGCGGCCGGGAAGAGTATTCGATGATGAGTTATCAGGCGAACGCAGCGGTTGACACGGCGAAGTTCGCCCGCCCCGTACAGCGGCAGAAGTAAACATTTTTCACGGTAGAGTGGGGCTTGCATCAGCTTCAACCCGACGGCGTGATGATGCCGAAATAGTCCACGCCCGGCGTTTTCTCTGCGAGCTTTGCGTCTTTGCGTGAAATAGCCTTTGCGTTTAACGGGTCAGACTGGCTTTGGCCAACCGCAGCGCGTTGCGCATCAGCTTCAGCCCGGTATCGCCCGCGGCCGTGAGAATCGATTCGGGGTGGAACTGCACGGCCTCGATCGGCAACTCCCGATGACGCAAGCCCATGATGATGCCGTCACTTGATTCCGCCGTGACTTCCAGCGACGCCGGCATTCGCTCCGGGATGGCATAGAGCGAGTGATAGCGGCCCACCTCGAACTCTTCCGGCAAGCCTTCGAAAACGCCGATGCCGCGATGCCGCACCGTCGATGGTTTGCCATGCATCGGGTACGGCAACACGCCGAGTTCTCCTCCAAATGCTTCGACGATGCCCTGCAGACCCAGGCAGACTCCGAACACCGGAACCCCCGCGCGCGCCGCGTGTTTCACCAGCTGCGTCACGCCGAAATCCTCCGGCCGGCCCGGCCCCGGCGAAATCAGGATCATATCCGGGTTGACGGCGTCGAGCACGTCAAACGGTGTGCCCGCGCGATACGTGACAACTTCCGCTCCAGCCTGCCGCGCGTAGTTCGCCAGGGTGTGGATGAAGCAATCGTCGTTGTCGATCAGCAGCAGCTTCATTTTCAAAGGCTCGTTCTCGTCGTGAACCGGGGCTGCGGCCTCCGGCGGACCCAGCAAGCGGAAAAATCCGGTGGCTTTCAGACGGGTCTCCCGTTCCTCGGATGCCGGGTCGGAATCGTAGAGCAGAGTGGCGCCGGCCGGATAGGTGGCATAGCCGTCTCTCAGGTATGTCGTGCGAATCAAAATGCCGGTGTTGATATCCCCATTGAGCGACAGAAGCCCGATCGCGCCGCCATACCAGCCGCGGGCATTTTTTTCGAGATTCTCTATCGCCACGGCGGCGGCCTTCTTGGGCGCGCCCACCAGCGTCACCGCCCACATGTGGCTGAGGAACGCATCGAGCGAATCGAAGCCTTCCTGTAGAAAACCCTCGACATGATCCACCGTGTGGAACAGGCCCGCATAGGCTTCAATCAGGCGGCGCCCGATCAACTTGACCGTCCCTGGCTCACAGACACGGCTTTTATCGTTGCGATCGACGTCGGTGCACATGGTCAGCTCGGACTCCTCTTTCGTCGAGTTGAGCAGTGCACGGATATTCTTCTCGTCCTGAATCGGATCGCCTGTCCGCCGGGTTGTGCCCGATATGGGGCAGCTTTCCACCCGCTCGCCTTCCACACGGACAAACATCTCCGGAGACGCACCCACCAGTTGTTCGTCGCCGAACTGAATCAGAAACTCGTAAGGGCTCGGGTTGGCGCGCTGCATCCGCCCAAAGAGCTCCGATGCCTTGCCTGCGTAGGCGGTGCGGAACGTTTGCTTGAGGATCACCTCATAGTAATCGCCGCGGCGCATGCCCTCGCGGACGATCTCGACGTTCGCCATGTACTCTTCCGGCGTGTGATCCGAGGTAATCGGGCCAGGTTCGCGTACCGGAGCGGGCGCTATGCGTCCGCCGGTGCGCTCGAGGCCGCGCGTCGAGATCTCGTTCTGTTCGAATTCGTAGGTGAACCGTTCGATCTGTTCCCGCTTGCGATCCATGTAGACGATGTCGTCGCAGAGGAAGAGCTGCAGGTCTTTGCGGGACTCGCGTGGAAGGCGCAGCGGAATCGGTTCGAACTGAAACAGGAGGTCGTATCCGAAGGCTCCGGCGAACGCCAGCTTGTCGTCATGCTCGCTGCGAAACTCACGCGTGAGCGCGCGCAGAATGGAGAACACCGAGGGCTGCCGGCTGCGTTCCTCTTCCGGAAACAACTTCGGCATCGGTTTCAACGTGCCATGAAGCGCGCCATTCGCGTCACTATTTTCATTGAAATCGTCCCAGTGCGGGTGATCGCGAAGAATGGTCGCGAGCATACGGTTGATCGCGACACCGCGCTCGTTGAGCGGGCGAAACGTCACTTCCCGCTGGAAGCCGATCAGTTCCAAAGGAGGCCGCACCGACACGATATCCCAGCGCGAATACCGACCCGGGTATTCATAGCCCGACGAGAGGTAGATCCCACGCCATGTGTCCAATTCGCGCAGAAAACGGCTAAATCCTTTCCGGTAAGGCAGTTTGGAGGTTTTGCGCGACACCTTGATGCCGTGCGGCGTTTGATAATGGACTTCGGGCATGGTTCTATTACTTGTTTTATCAGTATCGCCGATAGATAACCCCCCGCGCATGTTACGCTTGAATGCGGGTGTTTTCATCCAGGTATGTATAAGGCTTTCTTCGGTTTAAACAGCACACCATTCAATCTGAGTCCGGACCCTTCGTTTCTGTACCGCAGCGCCCAACACGAAGAAGCCCTTGCGAGTCTCGTCTATGGCGTGCAGAGCCGAAAGGGATTTATTGTTTTGACCGGCGAGGTGGGTACCGGCAAAACAACAATGCTCGAGTGCCTGCGCGATCACCTCACGGCTCACCGCACGCCATTCGCATTCCTGTTTAATTCACGATTGACGTCCGGGCAGTTTTTCGAAATGATCGCATACGATTTCGATCTTCCGTGCACGCGCAACTCGAAGACCGAAGTCTTGTTCGCGTTGAACTCCATGTTAATTCAGCGCGCAAACCAAAACCAGACGACCGTGTTGATCGTCGATGAAGCGCAGAATCTGGAGTGGGAAGTGCTGGAGGAAATCCGGCTTCTGGGAAACCTGGAGACGCGGCGCGGCAAGATGCTGCAGATCATTCTTTCCGGCCAGCCGGAACTGGACAGCAAGCTGGAACAACCGGAATATCGGCAATTGAAGCAGCGCATTGCGCTGCGATGCCATCTGCGGCCATTCACCGCGCTCGAGACCGCGCAATACATCGCTTCCCGCCTGGCGCGTGCCGGCATGCGGGAGCAAACGGTTTTTCCGCCCGATGTTCTGGTGGAGATCCATCGCCGCACCCAAGGAATACCGCGACTGATCAATTCGGTTTGCGACAACCTGCTGCTGACGTCTTTCGCGATGGAGAGCAGGCATGCGAGTGTGGAGATGATCGAGGAAGTGTCGCGCGATCTTCACCTCGAATGGCCAGGCGGCAACCGGATCTGGTCCGGAGTGGAAAATACCGCCATGCAGGAACCGCGGCTCTAAGACCCATAGGCTCCGGGACGGGGTTTTGCCCTGCTGCCGGACTGCCGGTAGGCGTTGAAACACGCCAGTAGCGGCGGCCGCCGCTGCCCTCGCCGTCAACGGCCATCGCTGAAGATTCCCGCTTCAGCGAGTCTCGCAACGATCAGATCGGCCGCCTCGTCCGCGGCTGTGGTTATCGTATCGATTCGGATTTCGGCTTGTTCCGGCGATTCATACGGCGAATCGATGCCGGTGAAGTGCTTGAGTTCGCCCCGCCGGGCCTTTTTGTAGAGGCCCTTCGTATCGCGCTTTTCGGCCTCCGCGAGCGGAGTGTCGACGTATACCTCGAAGAATTCGCCTTCGGCCACAAGATCGCGCGCCATCCGCCGTTCGGAGCGGAACGGGGAGATGAACGACACCAGCACGATAAGCCCGGCATCGACCATCAGCCGCGCCACCTCCGCAACACGGCGAATGTTCTCAACCCTGTCGGCGTCGGTGAAGCCCAGATCTTTGTTGAGACCGTGCCGGACGTTATCGCCGTCGAGCAGATATGTATGCTTGCCCGCCGCGAGGAGGCGCTTTTCCACGAGGTTTGCAATGGTCGATTTTCCGGCGCCGGACAGGCCCGTGAACCACAGCACGCAGGGTTTCTGGCGATTCAGATCGGCGCGCGCCATCTTGTTCACGTCCAGCGCCTGCCAATGGATATTGTCCGCGCGGCGCAACGCATACTGAATCAGACCCGCGCCCACTGTGTCGTGGGTGAGCCGGTCGATGAGGATAAAGCTGCCGGTCGCTCGATTTTCGATGTACGGATCGAATGGGACCTGCCGGTCGAGCCCGACATTGCAGACACCGATCTCATTAAGTTCGAGCTCTTTTGCGGCCAGATGCTCGAGCGTATTGACGTTCACCTTGAACTTGAGGGAGGTGACGGTCGCCCCCACCGTGCGGGCGCCAATCTTCATGAAATACGGGCGCCCGGGGAGCATAGGTTCCTCGTGCATCCAGATAAGGTTGACCTGAAACTGGTCTGCCACGCCCGCGGGCGAGTCTGCGCTCACCAGGAGGTCTCCGCGACTGATGTCGATCTCGTGCTCGAAGGTGAGGGTGACAGACTGGCCCGTGATGCCGCGATCGCGGTCCCCAGTCGGGGTGACGATGCGCGCAACGCGGCTCTCCTTGCCGGATGGCAATACTTTGATCCGGTCACCCTTATCGACCAAACCGCTTACGATCATGCCGGCAAAGCCGCGGAAGTTCTGATCCGGGCGGTTGACCCATTGCACCGGCATGCGGAAGGGATGGTGCCTCAGCTCCTCATCGATCTCGACCGACTCCAGATGACCCATGAGGGTCGGCCCGTGGTACCAGCGAGTGTTGGGGCTGGCTTCCGTCACGTTGTCGCCCTTGAGAGCTGAGACGGGAATGGCGACGACATCGGCCAGGCCAATCTGTTTTGCGAACTCCAGGTAATCATGCAGAATCGAGTCGAAGGTTTCCCGGGCGAACCCGACCTGGTCCATTTTGTTGACCGCCAGTATCACCTTCCGGATGCCGAGGAGCGAGACGATGTAGCTGTGCCGCCGGGTTTGTGCGAGTACTCCTTTGCGGGCATCGATCAGGATCACGGCGAGGTTGACGGTTGATGCGGCCGTCACCATGTTGCGCGTGTACTGCTCGTGGCCCGGCGCATCGGCCACGATGAACTTACGCCGGTCGGTCGAGAAAAAGCGGTAGGCGACGTCGATCGTAATGCCCTGCTCACGTTCGGCCGCCAAGCCATCTACCAGGAGGGCCAAGTCAGGATGATCGCCCTGCGTTCCGAATTTTCTGGAATCTGCTTCGAGCGCGGCGAGCTGATCCTCGAAGATCATTTTGGATTCATAGAGCAAACGCCCGATTAGCGTGCTCTTGCCATCGTCCACGCTGCCGCAAGTCATGAACCGCAAAAGGCTCTTGTGCTCGTGCGCTTTAAGATAACCTTCGATGTCTTCGGCGATGAGGTTCGACTTGTGTGCAGTCAAAAGTAGCCTTCCTGCTTCTTTTTCTCCATCGAGGCCGCCGCATCGTGGTCGATGACGCGGCCCTGCCGCTCGGAGGTTTTCGTCAACAGCATCTCCTGGATAACCGCCTGCAAGGTGTCGGCTGAGCTTTCAATTGCGCCAGTGAGGGGATAGCAACCAAGCGTGCGGAAGCGCACCCTCTTCATCATCGGCTTCTCGCCCGGCGCAAGGGGCATACGCTCGTCGTCCACCATGATGAGGGTGCCTTCACGTTCCACCACCGGGCGTTCCTTCGCAAGGTAAAGCGGCACAATGGGAATCTTCTCGCGGTAGATGTACTGCCAGACGTCGAGCTCGGTCCAGTTCGACAGCGGGAAAACGCGGAAGCTCTCGCCCTTGTTCTTCCGGGCGTTATAGAGCCGCCAGAGCTCGGGCCGTTGACGCTTCGGGTCCCAGCGGTGCTGCGCCGAGCGGAACGAGAAGATACGTTCCTTGGCGCGGCTCTTCTCCTCGTCGCGCCGCGCGCCGCCGAAGGCGGCGTCGAATGCGTACTTGTCGAGCGCCTGCTTTAATGCCTGGGTCTTCATCACGTCCGTGTGGATACCCGAACCGTGAGTGAACGGATTAATCCCTTTCGCCAGACCTTCGAAGTTAATGTGCACCAGAAGCCGGAGGCCCAGACTCTCCGCCATCCGATCCCTGAACTCGATCATTTCCCGGAACTTCCAGGTTGTATCCACATGGAGTAATGGGAACGGCGGTCCGGCTGGATAAAAAGCCTTCATCGCCACGTGCAGCATCACGGCGCTGTCTTTGCCGATCGAATACAGCATTACCGGGTTCTCGCACTCGGCGACTACCTCGCGCATGATGTGAATGCTCTCGGACTCCAGCGCTTCAAGGTGACTGAGAGTGGCGCCGCTAATGTCTCTGCTTTCCGTGGACATCGGGGAGGATTATGACAGTGTGGCGTCTCTGAAGTTCATATATTAATTCAGGCGGAAGGACATGCGGCGACAGCCGCGTATGCAGCTGTCGCAGCGTGTCCTCTCTCCCGTTGGAATTGGCGCTCGGCGACAGGGCCGAAGCCATACCGCATAATTAACGCCGCTGCTTGACGAAAGTGCCGGAGACTTCCCGTATGGTGGGAAACGTCTTCGAAATGTGATCGTGCCAGGTGAGATTTTCCTCATCGGCGACGGCCCACAGAATTCCCAACCCGCCGGAACAGAAGCTCAACCACGTCGAGGCGAAACGCAGTGCGCGGCTGCGCGGATCCAGCTGAAATCCATCGAACGTAATCAATTGAAGATCGGTGAAGCGCATGCCCGCCGTTTCCCTCCCCGCGATGGCCCAGATGAGACCGTACAGCATGGAAACCAGACCCAGCGTCGCGGCGAGCCCGATCCACAGTAATCTCCCGGCGCCGAAGCTGCCGCCCAGAACCTCGATCAACGCGACGAGAAGGCCGAATCCGAACAGGATAATGACGCCGTCGATCGCGGAAGCCACCAGGCGATGCGTCGGCGTCGCCACGGGCTGATCGCAGAAGATCTGCGCATCGACGTCCGTCTTGAGCTTGCGGCCTTTCACGGGAGCGGCGGGAATGAAATCCAGCGCGCCCTGAAGGTCGGTCGCCAAAGTTGCGCGTGGCGCGGGCTTACGCACAGTGACGCGAGCGTGGGAATTCTGCTGCGGCTGCCGCGCAGGCGGCGCCGCAACGCGAGGCTGTAGTTTTCGTTCGCGCCGATCGAATGGAATGACATTCGGTCCGGTATTGGCGAACAGGGTGGGTTGCGCGGGTACAGCTTTCTTTACGGGCGGAAACTCGGCTGTATCGTCGCTGCTCATCATGACGGACGGCGCCAGCGCGTTGGCGCCAGCGAAGCCCGGCGGCGCCGCGATCACGACGCCGCTTAATCTGCGTCCGCAACGGAGGCAGCGATGGTCGTCCTCGCCGTTCACGAAACCACAGTGCGTACAGTGCATCTATCGCTCTTTCCCCGCTGGGGGCGCGTTTTTCCCCGCAGGGGGTTCTTTATCTCGATTCGGGTTGCGACACAACTTATGCCGTGCTACGGTTGCCAATTGAAGCTGTCTCTCCGCACAAACCCTATCCCTCTGAGTAACACAAACAACGTGGCTTGTCACGGAAAAAGTCTCACGCAGCCATGGATTTTAATTCTGTTGTCGCTTTGCCTGATGGCTGGGCTGGCGCAAAACGCGTTACCGCAAATAAGCAGCACGCCGCAAACTACTCCGGCATCGCCGGCAACCGCGCCAGCGCCTCCGTCGGATGAAGCCACTGTCGAGCGCCCGGACTTCTCCGTCAAGATTCCGCGGATCGATGCGCCGATGCGCGGCGACTATATCATTGACGCCGATTCCCAGGTAGCCGAGGGCGGCATATACCATCTGCACGGGAACGTCAAGATCGAAGTCTTCGATGCCACATTCAGGGCCGACGACGCGGAATACGACGAGAACACGGACACTTTCAAAGCTTTCGGCAATGTCTCGTACCGCAACTACGATCGCAACGAGGTGATCTATTGCGACCGCGCCGAGTACAATGCCGGGACCGCGCGCGGTACGTTTTATCACGTGAAGGGGTATACCAAGACCAAGGTCGTCGCCCGCCAGGGAATGCTGACGACCCAGGAGCCTTTCTACTTCGAAGGGGAATGGGCCGAAAAAATCGAGGAACGATATATATTGCACGAGGGCATCATCACCGATTGCCACATTCCACATCCCTGGTGGACCATGAATGCCCACATGTGGGACATCATTCCGGAAGACCGCGCCATCACGCACGGCGGCGTCTTTCATTTGCATGGCATGCCGCTTTTCTATACTCCCTATTTCTACAAAGCGCTGCGCAAAGAGCCACGCAAGAGCGGTTTTCTGATGCCCGAGGCCGGGCACAGTTCGCTGTTCGGATACTTCGTCGGCGGCGGCTATTATTGGGCCATCAATCGCAGCTACGATGTGGAATACGTGGCGACGGACTACACCTCGCGGGGAATCGCGCACCACCTGGATGTTCGCGGCAAGCCAAACCAGGTGACCGATTTCAACATCATCGCCTTTGGCGTCGACGATCACGGCACCGGCGTCAGCAAGGCGCCCGGCGCCAGTGTCACGGGCACTTTCAGGACGCAGTTCGGCGATGGATGGGTGGCGCGCGCCAACATCGATTACGTAAGCTCCTATCTTTTCCGCCAGGTTTTCTCCGCTTCCTTCAATGAAGCGGTCTACTCCTCGACGAATTCGAGCGCCTTCGCGTCGAAGAATTTCAGCTACTACGCGATCAACATAGACGTTTCGGAGGACAAGAACTTTGAGAGCACCACATCGGGCGACACGGTAACCATTCGCAAGCTGCCGGAGGTTGAATACCTTGGCCGCGATCGGCAGATCGCGTCCGGCGGCATACCGCTCTGGTTTTCCTTCGATACGAGCGTCGGCGCCTTTCATCGGGCCGATCCCACATCGGAGCCGGGCTTCTACGAGACGAACCAGTTCACGCCGCGCGGCGATATAGAGCCATCCATCTCGTCGGTGTTCCATTGGCAGGGGCTGAGTATCGCGCCCACTTTCACGATGCACGAGACTTTCTACGGGCAAAGCATATTCAACGCCACTGTTCGTTCGTCTCCCCTGAACCGCACCGCGCCCGAGATGAATATCGACATCGTTTTTCCGGCGATCGAGCGGATCTACAACCGGAAGACTTTTCTCGGCGACAAACTCAAACACGTGATCGAGCCCCGCCTCAATTACAAATACGTAACCGGTGTCGAGGATTTCGCCAATACTCTTCGCTTCGACCAGATCGATCTGCTCGCCGACACGAATGAGCTGGAGGCCGGACTCACCAACCGGATTTACGTGAAGACCAAAGACACCGTCAAGGAAGTTTTCACGTGGGAGATCTTTGAAAAGCAATTTTTCGATCCCACCTTCGGCGGCGCGGTAGTGGCTGGGCAGCGCAACGTCACCCTGGCAAGCCTCGATCTCACCGGCTTCAGCTTTCTCGACGGCCCGCGGAACTACTCACCCATCGTGAACATCATGCGCATCGTTCCGATGACCGGCGTCGCCATCCGGTGGGAGGGCGATTATGATCCTCTGTTGCATCGTTTCACCAACAGCATGATTGCCGCCGACTTCCGCCACAAAAAATACTTTGTCTCGGCGGGGAGCACGCAGGTCAAGCCAAATCCGGTGGTCTCCGGGCCGGCCAACCAGTTCAGCGCGCAGCTCGGCTACGGCGATCCGAATCATAAAGGATGGAACGGAGCCGTGTCCACGGTCTACGATCTCCGTCTCGGAATTCAGGAATTCGCCATCGCACAGGTGACTTACAACACGGATTGCTGCGGTCTCAGCGTGGAGTGGCGGCGCACCAATTTCGGCGTGCGGGACGATACTGGATATCGAATCGCTTTCACGATCGCCAATATCGGGACTTTCGGCAATTTGAAGAAACAGGAACGGCTGTTCTGACTTGTGGTTCCCGACACGCAGCGATAGCCGCGTCTGTTCATGTCGGCCGGAAACGCGGCTGTCGCCGCGTGTCCCTCTAACCGTGCCTATCGCTTTGAGGTCTGATTCTCGGCTAAGAGCTTCTCAACTTTCGCGGTGAATTCCTCTTTTGCCTGGCGGTATAACTCACCGCTGCCCGGGCTTGGGAAGCCGGCGTGCGCCCCGCGTACAAGCCCGTCGCGGCCGACAAAGAACGTGGTCGGCCATGCATCCCAATTCACAGCTTGGGTCAGTTTGGCTTTGGCGGTGTCGGTCTCACCGCCCAGCAGGACGGTGTATTTGATGCCGTACTCTTTGATGAAAGCGCGCAGCCGGGTGGGATCCCTCAGCTGATCCGCTTCCTCGAAGGAAAGCGCGACGACTTCGAGTCCCTGGCTGTGGTATTTGTCATAGAGGCTGGCGAGGAATGGCGCTTCGTCGTGGCAGTTCGGGCACCAGCTGCCCGTGATGTTGATCAGGACCACCTTCCCGCGGAAGCGCGCATCCGTATTGGAAACGACGTTGCCCTTCAGGTCGGGAAAACTGAATGTGAATGGTTCGTTCGGATTCTTCACGGTGGTGTGGGTAGTCGGATCGGTCGGTTGGGGCAGTCCTTTGGCGAGGGCCTCTTCCGGACGCACGGCTTTCATCTCGTTGAAGCCGTGCAGCGCGCTGAGACTCACATCGAGCGTGCCGTCGCCGGCGGGCTTGAGCAGTAAAAGGGCGGGACGAGCGCCGGAGAAGTGGCTCAGCACGAACTGGCCGTCTTTATAGGTCCCGGTCAGCGTTCCGGTGTCGCCGTCCACGCGCAAAATCGCTCCGGAAATCTCAGCGCCGGACTGGCGCAGAATCAGCCGCCAGGCCTTTTCACCTTTGGAACTGGCGACGCCGATGAGGTCCCATTGGCCGGCAACGGCGGGCACAGTGGATGCCGCGCTCACTTTCGACTGGGATTTCGCGGCAACGGCGCGTGTCGCGTGGACAGCATAATTCTTCTTGAGAAGCGGACCGTACTCGCCATCGAGAACTCCATTCTTAATGGTTGCGGTCAGTTTGGCGAGGTAGCTGTCGAAGTTGAGAACCAGGGAGCCGTTCTCCAGCTTGCCGCTGTTGGAGACCTCGCGGTCGTCGCCGTTGAAGAACCAGCCCTTCACGTTGGCGCCGTCGCCGGAAATTTCGAGCTTGAACGGGATATCGGCGCCGTTGAAGTTGATGGTGGCGTCCCAGAGTCCGGCGGCCGACTGGGCCCAGGCGGCAGGCGCCAGGAACAGAAGCGAGGCGGCTAACAAGTGGCGATGGATTCGGTTGTTCATTTGAGATCGAGAATACGGGGTTTGACACCGCAAGTCAAACCCATGACGCCGCGAGGGTATAGGCGTCCGAACGTGGCGGCTTGCCGAGGTTTCGCGGATATGCGGCGGCAGCCGCGGCTGTCGCCGCATGTCCATGACGGAAGTCCCATTCGCAATCGCCGGCCAAAGTCAACCCGGTGACGGCGTGATATAGTCTCCCGCAAATGAGCGGAAAAATTCTGGTTCGCCTTTGCGCCCTGGTTCTCTTCGTCTCAAAACAGGATCGACGGCAGCCATGCCCCGGCAAACGGCGCCCCGGCGGGCTCGTTGTAAAGGCCCATGCTCATCAGCGTCATGGGCTGCGTCACCCGCAGTCCGTTGGCAAGGCACCATTGGAACAGAGCGCTGTTCCGCGACGGTACCAGAATTCCAGGCCCTCCGAAAGAATCCACGGACGCGATCAGAGCCTGCAGATCCAGGTTGGTTTCGGCGGTGGCATGTCCGGAGAACGCGAGCGCTGAAGCATAGCCGGTAATCGTGTTTTCGCGCTCGACCACCAGAGCTGTACCCTGCTGGATCGCTTCCGCCAGTTCCCTGCCGCGGTCGAAGCCGTGAACCTGCCGGGCTATGACGCTACAGCGATCCACATCCCCGGGTCGCGCCGGCCGTACTGTGCAGCCGGGCACCGAGCGTTGCAGCGCACGTCCCTGCATGCAGGAGAGCGGCTCGCGAATTTCGAAACCGAGGTTTGCGTAGAGCGAAAGAGAACGGCTGTGAAAGGCGGCCTGCACCAGCCGGATACCAGCCGCGCCGCGTTCATGCGCCCGATCGAGCACGGCCTGCATAAGCTTTCGGCCCGCGCCGCGATTCTGCCCGTCGGGATCGACGGTAATCGGGCCCAGACCTGCGACGATGGAGCGTTCGTCGAGGCAATTGCTGCCGACGATGCGGCCTCCGGCTTCCGCCACCACGCAGTAGAACCCGGGATGGGAAAACATCACGGAAAGCACGCCTATGGTAGCTTCGGGTGCGGGAAAATCGGGCGCGAAGCCGTGGCTCTGATTGATCGTGCGGAATGCGTTGTAACAGATCCTGCCGCAGACGGGCGCGTCTTCGGGTTTGGCGGGGCGGACAGTCAACTGCGGTTGAACTTCGGGCGACATCGGTAGGCTCCTATCCAAAGGATGCCGCGCTCGTCACCACCCTGCAACAAGAATTTGATATACAGATTGCGAAGAGGAGACAACATTATGTCCGCGTCCGGCTTCGTTTTTGCCAATCCGCAGCCATCACCCGACAACCTGAACACCAAGGATCCGAAGGACGCGTACGCCGACGACTCCGGCGTTACGGCCACGCCAGTCACAGAGGTTATCCCGAAGCCGTGGAAAACGCCCCAGGAGATGGCGCTCGCCGATGTCCTGGGCGCAGACGCCGTTCGGCAGATTCAGAGCGCCGGCAGGCTTGTCTTCCACTCCCTCGGAGATACCGGTGGAATCAAGATGCCGTCCCACCAGTTTGCGGTCGCTGATGCCATGACCAAAGATATCGGCGCCGCCAACTACAATTCGGGACGCCCGGCGTTCTGTTATCACCTCGGCGATGTCGTCTATTATTTCGGTCAGGAGCGCTACTACTTCGATCAGTTCTATGACGCTTATCGCGATTACGCCGGCCCTATTTTTGCGATTCCGGGTAACCATGACGGCGGAATGTTCCCGAAGGAACAGGCGAAGTATTCGCTCGAGGCTTTCTGCAACAATTTCTGCTCCAAAACGCCGGTGAAGGATCCCGCCGCGAAAGGCTTCGCGCGAACCACCATGACGCAGCCCGGCGTTTATTTTACTCTCAACGCTCCTTTCGTCAAAATCATCGGCCTCTATTCCAACACGAGCGAGACGACGGGAGTCATCGGCGATAAGACAACGGGAACGGCGCAACTCGATTTCCTTCTGGCTCAATTGAAAGAGGCCGCCGCCCAGCGCGCCGCCAAAAACAGCGCTCCGTTCGCTTTGATCGTCGCCGTCCACCATCCGCCATTCACGATCAGCAATGAGCATTTTCCGAGCCCCGCCATGCTCGCCCAGATTGACAAGGCGTGCCAGCAGGCCAGAGTCTGGCCGGACATCGTGCTCTCCGGCCATGCGCACCTTTACGAACGATATACGCGCACGCTGCCCTCGAAATACACGCAGCTAACGGCCTCGAAAAACATTCAGATTCCCTACGTCGTGGCGGGGAACGGCGGTTATTTCAATCTCAGCGCCACGCGCACGGGGAAGGGTGGGGCCGACCCACAGCCCGGTGTCGCCGGAACCGACGGACAAGGCAACCCCCTGACGCTCGACGTTTACAACAACACGTCTTACGGATTCCTCCGCCTGACAGTCAGCCCCGCGTCGCTCCTGCTGGAATCGATCGGGGTCGATGAATCGACCGGCCGGACTTCGACCATCGACAAATTCACGGTCGATCTTTCCCAACATGTCGTGACAGGTACGCCCGCGAAGAGCAGGATCAAGGCGGGCGTCACGGCTTCACATGCAAACGACCGTGCACCGAAGAGAATCGCCGGCAGGAAATAGAACAGCTTCGGCATAAAATGAAGGAGCGGTGCGGTATCTGGTGAGAGCGCGAGTTCGGCCCGGACGGGAAGCCGCACTGCTTCGCGCCATCGACGACGGGACGCTGGGACGCGGCTCGGTAGCGGGTAGCGAATACCTGCGCAACATGGGCGATGCGCGGATCGGCGCGGACGGCCTCGCCCGATGGGTCGAGGTCTGTTACTGCCCGACGCCTTTACAGGAAGAGCGGCCTTACTGGGAAAAGTATTTCGAATTGACGCGCGTGCAGGATGCGCACGACCGGCGCCAGTGCAGGGATCAGAATGGATCGGAACCCTGGGCATGCGAGGACTGCGATTGCACGGTGCGGCTGGAACGCAGGCTGGCGGAAGCGGGCGAGCCGTTCATCGAGAAACTGAGGTAGCTAATTAATCCCGGTTGGCGGCGCGCGTCAAACGATCCCGGATGCCTGCCCACTGGGGAGTGTCGGGCGGCAGTTCGATAGAGATCCAGTCCAGGCCTTGTTGGTCGAGCTCGTGGAGCATGCGGTAGAGGCGCTCGCCGTATGAGGCGGCATCGCGAGGCATCCTGGCCAGGCTGAGGTGGCGGCCGCGGCCCTCCGGTGGAGGGTAGCCCAGTATGATCGGCGTTCGCGGGCTGTAGTGGCGCGGATGCTGGCCAGGCGATTCAGCGCCGCCACCGACCTCGACCGGCCCGATCAGTTGTTCGATTTGCGTTTGGCTGATCATTCCCGGCCGCAGGATCCGCGGCACCCGCGGAATTGCTCCGGCGAGCGAGATCACCGTGCTTTCGATCCCGACCGTGCACGGACCGCCATTCAGGACCATGTCGGCGAGGTCTTCATTCACGTTTTCCGCGGTGGTTGGCGAAAGTTCGGTGAACCGGTTCGCGCTCGGCGCGGCGATGGGGATCTGGGCGGCCTCGATCAATGCCCGCGCCATCGGGTGCGCGGGGATGCGCAAGCCCACGCTCGGCAGTCCGGCGGTCACGAGGTCCGGTACGCGGGAGCTCTTGGGAACGACGATCGTCAGCGGTCCGGGCCAGAAACGCCTGGCGAGGCGTTCGGCGTTCACCGGCCATTCGCTCGCGAGCTCGCGGGCCATTTCGATCGACGCGACGTGGACGATCAGGGGGCTCGAAAACGGCCGGCCTTTGGCTTCGAAAATCCGGCGCACCGCCGCTTCATCGAGCGCATTGGCGCCTAACCCATAAACGGTTTCGGTCGGGAATGCGACCAGGCGTCCGGCGCGCAGCAAGGCCGCGGCTTTCTCTATCTGAGGGTTCACGCCCCCGCCCCAAGTGTGAGGACATGCGGCGACAGCCGCGTCTGTTGATATCGGCCGGAAACGCGGCTGTCGCCGCGTGTCCCCCACGTTGGGGTCCGTGCCATGGCCTAATCCGGGAGTTCGGCGCCTTCGCCCGCGGTCTTGCCGGTTTTGCGCCAGACCAGCCAGGCGTGGATGAGCGGTTCGAGATCCCCGTCAAGCACGCGATCCACGTCGCCCACCGAAAGCTTCGTCCGATGGTCCTTGATCATCCGGTAGGGCGCCAGCACGTAGCTGCGAATCTGGCTGCCAAAATTAATCTCGAGCTTGGAGGCTTCGGTCTTGCGCGTCTCCTCGCGTTTCTTCTCCAGCTCGAATTCGTAAAGGCGCGCGCGCAGTTGCTTCATCGCCGTGTCGCGGTTCTTGTGCTGAGACCGTTCGTTCTGGCACTGGACCACGATGCCGGTCGGAAAGTGCGTGATGCGCACGGCGGAGTCCGTCATGTTGACGTGCTGGCCGCCCGCGCCGCCGGAGCGAAAGGTATCGATACGGAGGTCGTCCAGCTTGATGTCGATCTTGATTTCGTCGTCGATCTGGGGGAAGACGAATACCGACGCGAACGAGGTGTGACGCCGCGCGGCGGAATCGAAGGGCGAGATGCGCACCAGCCGGTGCACCCCGATCTCCGACTGCAGCATCCCATAAGCGTTCGGCCCGTTGACTTCGAATGTGGCCGATTTGATGCCGGCGCCTTCGCCCTCGAGCCGGTCGGTCAGCACCGTTTTGAAGTTGTTGCGCTCGGCCCAGCGGAGGTACATGCGCAGCAACATCTCGGCCCAATCCTGCGATTCCGTTCCGCCCGCGCCGGGGTGGATGGTGACGATGGCATCGCGCTCGTCGTTCTCACCCGAGAGCAGCATCGCGGTTTCGAGCTCGCCGAGAACATCGGCGCAGCGTTTCAGTTCGCGCTCGATGTCGCCGTTGACGGATTCGCCTTCGCGGGCCAGTTCGAACAGCGTGTCGATATCGTCGGTCATGCCGGCGATCCGTTTGTCGTTCTCGATGGCTTCTTCGAGACGCTTGCGGTCCTGCATGACCTTCTGGCTTTTTTCAGGCTGGGACCAGAAGTCGGGCGCCGAGATCTGCTCTTCGGTGCCGGCTAGTTCTTTTTTCTTTTTGGATGAGTCAAAGCCAACTCCGCACGGCAGATGCCTGTTCCCGGAGCGGCGCGTATTCGCGGTCTAGTTCTTCGAGGGTCATTATAGGTGGAAATTTCATTCTAGCGCGGCGACAGTCATTGGACATGCGGCGATAGCCGTGTCTTTGCCGGCCAACCGAAGAGCGCGGCGTTCAGCCGCGTTCCCAGATCTGCTGTAGTGCGCGCTGAAAATTTCCGCCCAGGATCAGTCCGATCTGCTCATCGGTATACCCTCGGCGCATCAGGCCTTCGGTGAGTTCGAAGATCCTGTTGACCCGGTTCAGTCCCGCGATGTCCGCCTGCGGGCCGCGGCCATCGAGATCCGTGTCGCTGCCCACACCGACATGCTCAATGCCTGCGATCTTCACCACGCGGTCAAAATGATTGAGAGCGTCATCGAGCGTCACCGGATCTTTCGCCCGGACGAAGTGCCGCACTCCGGTAAGCCCGATCACGCCCCCATTGCGCGCCGCCGCCACGATCGCTTCGTCCGTCTTGCAGCGCGCCACACCTGGCGCCAAGGACTTGCAGTTCGAGTGTGTAATGAGCACCGGCTTCTTCGAGGCCGCGATAGTATCGAGCGTGGTCCGT